>JACCDR010596452.1_pt1 | contig 61243 bp, 74 predicted proteins | sample 7446431 | NCBI WGS metagenome assembly JACCDR01 (sample SAMN15323443, study PRJNA562643) | freshwater metagenome | isolation source: river surface water | place: USA:Blue River Watershed | collected 2017-08-17 | reverse complement strand
TCTGGTGAGGGTAATTGATTCTACGGACTTTTGGACGGGAGGATACTCAACGTGAGTAAGATCATTAACGTCAAGTTTGTCAGTACCTGAGATTGTTTCCTGGAAGTCGGTGTATAGGCTGCTCCAATGTTCCCTGGCATTTTCTAGTGCGATTGATTTTGTTAAGGAAATAGCTGAATAAACAGCTAAAGACATGAGGACAAATCCAACACAGATAGTCTTTAATCGGGGAAGCCAACGTGCACGAGTTATAAATAGTGAGAAATACCACGGTAAAGGTATATCGCTGTAGGTAAGACGATCCTTAAACCATTCACGAACACCTTCGTCGAGCGCTGAGTCGGAAACAGTTTGCCCACTAGCAAAATAGTGTGAGCGAAGTTTTTCAATTAATTTCTTTCGTTGCAGCGGCGCATTTAAATAATCTTGTAGCCGACTTTCATCGAGGCGTATTTGATCTACAATGGTCATTGCGCCAATTTGATCTTTTAAAGTGACGGTGCTCATTGTTCGACCCTCGCCACAAGATCAACAAATCTCTTTTTCGCGACGTTAGTAGCTGACTCAATCTCTATTGCGTTAGTGGTAGCCTCCTGACGCAATTGCGCAACCATACCTTGCATGCGTTCTTGATAATCAACTATTGCTGTGGCGAGCTTCTGAACTGATTGGGCGCTGATTGTTGGCCCATAGCCAGCCCGGGTGGCTGCATCGAGTGAGACATTACCGATTTCTGCAAGTGTTTCTAAGGACTGGTTTATTCCCGATTTAAATTGCTCTAGGGCTTGAGTTGATTCGGCAAGACCTTGGGTGCTAGTGAAAGCAGTCTTTAATGCTGTGAAGAGTATTTCGTTGGTTGAGAAGAACGTTATGCTTTGGTTTCTAATACGTTGTTTCAGTTGAATGTTTTGCTGAAGCCGGGCGAAGACAACCTCGCTGGTGTTGTAAGAAATTTTAAGATTATCAACGAGGTCTTTTGCGATCTGGAATATTTCATCGGCATGTTGAGCAGCGGAAATTTGTACATCTCGGGCCAATTCCAATTTTGATTTATCGATAGGATTAGCCGCAGTATCGATTTTTGCGTTCGCTTGTTGCAATTCGGTGCGAGAATTGTCAAGAAAGGTGGTGGCCTTGGAAAGAATCTCCTGCGCTGAAGTTTCGGCCTCTTTTAACGAAAATCTAAAGTCTTTATAAGCGCCGAGCACGACCTCCTCAACGTCAATTTGATGTGCCGAGCTTTTTATTCCACTTTGGAAAGCATCTTGTATTTCGTCAAATCGATCACTGACTGTGCCGCGCCGCAATTCTATCCACTTTAATTTGGCTTTTTCTTTCCAGTCCATTTTCCCATCAGACATCCATTCAACCATTTCTTTAGTGTCTTCCCTAATAGAATCAAACTGCTCAGCAATGGTGATATAGCGAGAGCCAATATCCACAGTTGATATCCGTTCGCGCGCGAGTTCGTTAAAAGCGCTGGATTGTTGCAGGATACGAGCAACATTGATTGCGTTGGCTTCATCAATATCCTGCAATCGTTGTACTAAAGGTAAGACAGACTCTATGGAAGATTCAGTCTTGAAGTTAATTCCGGCCTTTGAAAGTGAATTTAATGCTTTATCAAGATATGAAGAAAGTACGGGGCTATTGGTCATGAGTGATACCTATTGATTTGTGACGGGAGAAATATCCAGGAGCCGTTATTAGACTAATAGCGTGGTGTTAACCACCCGTTTCGTTAACGCTCTGGCAGGTTTTAAGTAGGGAGCGTTGCTGCTCAGACAGCATTGAAGAAAGCTGACCGATAATTAAGTCAGCGTGAGCCATGGTTTTCTCAAGTGTCTCTGATTGCTGCCGCACATGATCAGGGTAAGAACCAGTTACTTTTTTGGTAGTCTCTCGACATTTTCGTATTTCATGCGCAAGAACCATTAAAGCATTGTCAAATTCTTTCAGTTCCACATTAATCGCTCCTGTAAAAATCTTATAGCAACGTGCTCAATCGCTGCTTACGGTTCGAACCGTAAGCGTTGCGGTTTAGGGCAGTTTTCCAATTTTATATTGAATTTTAATAATGCAAGAGTTCCTGCTCATTTGGGCGAAGTGCGGACACTATAAGTCAAGGTGGATCAATTCAATTTTGTTTGAAGGAATGTAATTGATCATACGTTGGAGCCACAACGCAGTTAGTTCGATAGCGGAATCAGAAAGAAAAAGAACGTGTTTCTGATCTGACGCACCGTTAGAAATTTGAGAAAGAAGTCCAAAAAGTAACATGTGTTGTGCAAATTGAGTTGCGGCGTCGTGGGAATAGAGTGAATCGGTATCGTACACGTTGAGAAGGGCGGGAGTACTAAAGTTGTAAGGACCGCTAAATATCGGTGCCTTACTGCAGTCGAGGATAGTCTGGATGGATAATGCTATCTTTCTAAAGTGTTCAGAGCCAGTTCCTAAGAGTAGTTCGTCGAGAAGTACAGTGAAGTCGGTGTTGCGTATATGTTTATTATGAACATTCAGAATTGCATTGTGGAGATCTGATACTTGTTGTGAGCTGAGCGGCGAGAGGTGGTCACATAAAGAGGCAACCGAACCAGCAATGAAAGCTACTTGAAGCTGTAGAAACCGTGAATCGTTTTTATTAAGCAAGGAAAAGGGATTAATCGAATATGGGAAAACAGACTGGCCAAGCTGGTGGACTTGTGCGTTTAAGGATTCTGCAAACATAGAAGATGAACGATTGCTTTGAAACATGTGCAGGGTGGCACCGGTAGTGAGATGTTGGATAGCGTACGAGTGTTTTAGGGAGTTAGTACCTGGCTTATGCATAATTCCCTCTTGCGTTTGAGTATTCATTTTCGGACACCTTTAAAGTTTCGATGGTGAAGGATTAAAACCATTAAGCGAATGAGCTTTGAACGGGTAATCTATCTGCTGAGGTGTTCGGGTACATGTAATCATGCCTTAGATTTACACACATGCAGCGCAGTGAATCTACGGAGCCGACCTATAGTGAGAATATGACTTGAGGAGGACTAACTAGCGACTTAGTGGGTGCCTTGAGAAAGTAGATAAATTAAAGAGGCTGCCCTTTGACTGTAAAAAATGCGTTTCATGACTGGCCGGAGCCGTGTGAGGCAAAGTCTTATCAACCATCCCTTGATGTGGGTAAATTGACCCGAGAAGAGAAAAGGCATTTGTGGGTGTCATTAAAAGATAGTCACCCCGGGAAAGCGTTAGAAATATCCACAGCACTGAACGATGAAGTAATAAATGGGCTGGTAGAGGCCTTCGGTGCTTCTCTATTGCTTGAAAGCAACTACGTACCCGAAGGTTTAAGGAAATATCTTAAATAGATTGGCTATGGATGAGTATTAGGAGTTGATTCTTAATGGGTCATTAACCCAAATGACGGCTCCCTTAGGATGAATATAGGGGATAGGTTTTCTGAATCTAATTTGAGATTCCATTAGCCAGGGGAATCGATATTTTTCGCGTATAGATTTTTCGCTAAAAGGAACTCTGTGTTTAAGGAAATGCTGGTCGAAAGTTTCGGGGTCAATAGGGGGTAGAGAATCAACAAGGTTAATAGAGCCAAATATAAAGCCAGATCCGGAAAATATTATTCCAATTCTCCCGCGTATGTTTGTTTTAGAAGATCTTAGTTCCCAGGGCTTGGAACCTGACAAGAGCAGCTCTCCCCAGACAGGTAAAACAATCAGAGCGCGAGAAAAAGATGGAAAATTGGATTCGTTCATATTTGTGGCGTAATTAGGTGCATGTGCATATGTATTGATTGGGCCTTTAGGAGCTCCTTGTCTGTCATATATCTTGGGAGAGTGCCCAGGCTAATTCTTCATCCTGTGCTATCAACCCAGCCGCGAGAGAAGAGATAGATAACGGATGATAGTTTATCCAGCGTTTGAGATAGTTACGCTTTCCGATGGAGATGTCGTTAAAATCAATTTCTATTAATTCTAAATCAGAAGGAGGGATTCGTCGGTTGTAAACACTAAAACCATAGCTTTCAACTGCAAGCTCATGAATTAGACGGCGATATTTTAGTATCAAATCAGTTTGTTCAGCGAGAGATAAAATCCTTTGAGCTTCCCATAGGATTTCATTTATTGATTCAATACTGAGGGCATAAGGATCTTTTTTTGTTTTAGACTTTCTGCGAAAAAATAAAAGTGCTGTAGCAGCACAGAATGAAGATGATACCAGAATAGGAATGTAAAGGTGAGCTAATTCACAATTAGGCATTGGACGTATACCAGTAAATAATTTAGGGGCATGGTACATATAACAGTAAACAGGTGAATTGATACATGCGGTAATTTCTAACACATGATTAGTATCAAATATAAACATGGAAAACGATACTTACACGGAGATTTCTACGGAGATCTATTGTTATCGAGAAGCTGTGAATGCCTAGCATGTCGCTCAGCGAGTTTTTGCATATAAGCTGCCGCTTGTGTGGGTGTCATGACACCAACATTCTGGCGCATAAGCCCTTTCTGGATGGCATCCCATAAAAAGGTCATTGCATGGTCGGCAGGCAACGGCTTCGTAGAATCGAGTAACCTGAGAGTTTGATTTAAGTATCCAGACGAATTAGATAAAACGTGGTTAAAAGCAGTTGTCTCAGCGGGAATGGCAGCAGTCGCATTCCACAGATCTGTTTGGGTAGTGTGGCTTAAAAGAAAATTTACTAATTTTATTATCTGATCCTTTTTTCTACCGTTGAGGCGATTGTGAGGGAAAGCGATCACATAAGTTGAAAAAGAAGGCCTCATTTGCAGGCCATCGATGGATGGAAGCGCGGCAACACCGAGGTTGTCACCTAGCACGCGGGCATACTTTTCGCCAGCCCATGTGCCATTGATGTTATATGCCAACTTCCCGGATAAAAATAAGTCGGTTGCGCAGTCGTAATCGCAACTTTTTGAATATAAATTACGATCACGAAGAATTTTGTAGAAGGTAAGTGCTTCGACCATGGCGGGAGTATTTAGTTGGATTTCTCCATTGACTAGTGGCCAGCCGTTATATGCACTAAGGAAAGGTAAAAAATAGAATGCATCGTCATGGTTCCATTGAATCGTTAATATTGATGATTTATCCAATCGTGTTTTTTGATCCAATAATTCATCCCATGTTTTTGCTGGGCGAGAAATGAGTGATTTATTGTAATACATCACAAGATGATTACCTTGATTTATGGGTACACCTCTAATAGCTCCATCTGAGACAGTGGTATCCCATAGTTTTGATTCAATGTGAGAACTGAACATGGTTGGTGAAACAACGCTGTAATCTGCAAGTTCGTGAAGGCCGAGATGATCGGCAGGGATTATTACGACGTCGGAAATTCCACTTTTTTCCAGCAACAACATTAAGTTTGTTTTGAAATCGTCCTGTCTCATGTAGGTGATTGAGACGGGTACGGAGGTGGAATCACGAAATTTGTTGATAACTGATTCTATTGCCACTCCATCACCAAATGTATTTATAACGCGAAGGTCCTCTGAGAAGGAAAATGGAGACGTGAGGAGAGAATAGATGGCAAGTAGTAATGCCGAGCCTGTAGTGGAAAGTGCGCTTTTTGCGGAGATAGAATATTTATTTTTCATTAGTTCAGTGTTCATCTATGTTCCAATGTCGGTTGATAGAGCAGCAACCTTTTCCTATTTTCACCTAAATAAATACTAGCTCATCTAATTGGGCGGGGAGGTATTAGTTGATATTTTATTTCGATGGGGAGAAGACAGACATATGAATTGGGTGCTAAGAACGTTTTGCATGGCATGATTTGATAAAATCACGTTAAGTTGCATATGTAGAATTGAGTTGTATTTTTGGGACAAACTATTAAAGGTAACTACAACTTAAGTTTGGGAACCAGGCATATGCAAAATGACTACATGGATAATGATTTTGATGAATGTGTGTCGAATGCACATTTGGCATCAAGCGGTTGGGGTATGGATTGTTTTAACCATTCTAACCCGTTTGAAAGCCATGCGTTTTATGTGATTGACTATCGATTTTCAACCGTAAATTTACTAACAGTTAGCAGGAGCGATTTTAATAGAGTTACCCCTCCTGACCAGGTAACTACAGGTGATCTAGCGGGGGTGCGTGGCAGAAGTGATGAGGCAATTCCAGAAGGACGCTTCGAATGCAAATAAAGACGAGCGAATTGCGCCATCTTTGATTGGGTACATTAAGAAAACAGAAACTTATAGATCATGGTTACGAACGAGTTTAGAAGGTAAGAGGCTACATATTTTATTGAATATATATAATGCAGCCAATAATGATGCGGTGGTAAGACCGGTCATTGTGAAATGTGAAAAAACGTATCTTACGGTGGATGACGTGACATCTTTAAGCGAACAAGTAAAAGGCGTCGATAGAAAAACGCATCCAGAATGGTTCCTATAATTCCTTTCGTAAATGAATTAGGTTGAGAAAAATGGTCATGGTTGTTCCGTCGCGAAAACATTTCCTGATAATAAAAACGGCAAGTATCGATTCAAGCGGTAACACACTTACCGCTCGGGATAGTACGGATAAGTTGCTGAAAGCTGGCTTCTGGCCATTGTGGAGACATACTCGGTGTAAGAACATGATAGGTGAAGGGCATGAACTTCTATTTTACTTAGCGGGTAAAGGCGCTTTAGATCGGCAGGTCATAGCGACGGCTACTGTAAGTAGGATAGATCACTGGAGTAAAATTCAATACCGCGACAAATACCCACTACAACTTGACGGGGAACCAGAAAAAGTATTGGTGCTAGCACGTGTAGCTCATTTATCTATACCAGTGTCCTTGGAGAATGTTTTGGATAAGTTGTCTTTTATACCGGAAAATAAAAATCGGTGGGGAGTGACGATGATGGGAGGTGTAAGATCATTAACAGTTCAGGATTACCTAATTCTGTCAGGTAGTAATCGGTGATGCGTGTACTTCCATTGTCGTATTGAGATTGTGTGGTGTTATTCAGACCATATGCCTCAAAGCAAAAATTGAGGTTTGTCCATACACTGATGTAACGGATAGAATTGGGCGTGAAGCGAAATAGAAATATTAGGAATAGGGGTTTGAAAGCGAATGTCTAGGGTTAGCGTAAGAGAAATTACAATTCGAGCGTTCTACGGTACATTTTCGCAACGTGCTTTAGCGGCGGTTGGTATCATTGGATCGACAATGTTACTAAATCACTTAGACGCGTGGTTAGAAATTATGAATGAGCCCAATATGGCAACCTATGTTGGAAATGTTGTTGGGTGCGGATTAATATTTGGATTGGCGCATGTTTTAAGAAGGAAGAATTGAGGATTGACAATAGATGCGATCTTTTAGAAACCAGTAAACAGTAGCTATTTACGGATGTAGTATGAAAACAATAGTAAAAAGTTGGTACGCAGACAAGGGATATGGGTTCTTGGTGAATGGAGGAGAGGGTTCGCGGGATATTCTGGTTCACGCATCGGAATTAAAAAATTGTACCTATCTGAAACCTGGCAGAACAGTTGAGTTTGATGTGGACTGTAACAACAAAGGTTTGGTAGCAAAGAACGTCATTTTGGTACACGAGAATCAGATAGGAATGAACTTCGGTAACAGTTCTTCACACCAAAGAAATTATCAGCCAAAAGCGAGCACTGGGTATAGACCTATTAATGTAGATCTACGATCTGATAGGTAAGTCTCGTTTTTGGTTCTACTTGACTTGGTATGACTTCAGGAATAGCCTAATCGCATGGTGTTACCCGCCCTGCATGTGAGCAAGCTCAAGTGGTAATAGGTCTGCAATTCTCTCCACTAACGTTTCTTCCAATTTTTGGCAGTTCGATTAAGTGCTCACGGTGCTTTAGTGCTATCTGCCGAAAACATATAGAAGAGGACGTACCATGGTTGACGCACCAAAAACAGATGTAATCAAAAACGCTGCTCAGTTCCTTCGCATGTCACTTGCGGATAGAGGAGTAGTACTTGGATCGTCTCACGCACATGCCGCTGTTGCACACTGGTTTGGGTACAACAGCAAAAAAGCGTTGCTTGATGACAATAACTTCGATTTGGAAGACCAGAATCTTTTCCTACATAGGACACACCACCTATGCAAGCTGAAGGCTCGTACTGTTGATATGAAGGGTATGCCTCTCCAAAAAGTGGATATGTCTGAAGTCGCTGAAATTATTTTTGCAGGGCTGGCTCCAGAATGTGAAATCAGCGGGAAAAAGGAATTAGACATTAGGCCAGTAGGTTACGATTCTGACAATCCTGATGGCTGGGTCTCAAGCAGGTTAGCAATCAACAATCCTGACTATGATTTATGTGTTATCTGCGGGCCTGCAACTATATTTCGTGCAACTGACATAAACCATAATGGGGAGTGTCCAGAACATAGGGGCGAAACATTTTTGTCTGAAGAAGATCAGGAGAATTGGGATTCTTACTTAGAAAACGTTGGTCAAAATCTTGAATAAACTTTCTTAACTTAAGGCGACAACTATTGAAGCTCTGTCGCCTTGTTGGGGCAGAGCTTTACTAAATGACTAACTATTGATGGTTAAATGTTCTTTATTCCTCACTTACACCCCCACAGAATAACTATTCAATTAGGTCGGCTCTATATTCCCAAAAAAGCAGCACTCTTTACCTCCGGCAAGTCCATCGCAATGCGTAGCATCTGCTTCCTACTAAACCAGCATCGAACATTAGGCATCACAGTTCGAGCATCTGACGCTGTGGCAAGTCCTCCTACAATTTTGCGGTAGTCATCAAGTAGCGCTAACAGTTCTTCAGCCCCACCAAGTGAATGAATTAGGGAGTGTAGGGATTCCTCTGCTGGGCTTTGTGATTTACTCATCGCTATGCCTTTGTTATTGTCGGTTTAAACTATCGCTTCGCACTTCCTAGCGATACCTACCTTGTAGTTTTTCGTAAATAGATATGAAATACATATTTAGCCTTTGAAGGTGATGATGTTCAATATGGCGCGGGAAATCAATTGGTGCCGGTACTTTGCTAGAATTTTTCGATGTTTTAGATTGCGGTTCTCTACTCAAAGAGGAAACAACGTTGACAGAATCACTATATAGCCGCTATTCACTGCATTTGTTCAAAGAGCCGGAGGATGTATTTTTAGGCTTTCTTGAGAGCTTAACTAAGTATCCGGAAGCAGTGCGGATATACAGAAATCACGACGCGTCAGCTTTACAGTTTGACGTGAACATGGACGAACTAACGCTGACAGTAAGCACACTAGATAGTGAACTTGATGTTTATACCGAGCTATCAATAAAGGGAAGTTTGAGGTACCAGCATTATTTAGACAAGCGTATGAATAGTTCGCGCACAGACAAGAACCCATCGGTCACATATTGGTGCGACTGTGGAGCCAAGGATACGTGCATGCATGCGCGAGCACTGATTGCACTATATGGATCGGTAATCTATCGAGAATTTGCTCCGAAGATATTCAAATGGAAAAATTGGATTAATAGTTTGCCAAAGAACGAAGCGAAAAAAGTTCAGCGAAGTTTTATTGAACTGAAAATGACAAAATCCAAACAGGAATACTCAATAAAATCGTCGTTCACAGGAAATTTCTTTTCCTATTCCCAAATGAATGAGTCTGAACAGGGGATTTGTAGGCTTTTGGGGGAAAGAACAAAACTTAGTGGGAAGCAAGGAGCTGTCATACTGAATTACTTAGCAGCTGCTGAGGCAGGGATTACTTATAGAAGTGAATATCTTAACAATGACGATGAGAGGGATGTAGATGTGGTGTTCCAGTGGTCGGAGCGCAGCGGAGAGTTAACCTTAAAAGCAAAGTTACCGTCCAAAATAGAAATTATCCCCACTGAACCTCCCTTTTATATAGATCAAGAAAATGGCAAGTACGGGTTAGCAAGATTAAAGCAAGGAGTAAGTGAAACACTGAAAATGATGAAAACGCTAGGGAGTATTCCAGAGCAGGAAGCAAGAGAGTTTTCATTGGCGCTAATTAAATCGGGAGTGTGGATTCCGCTCCCGGATTCAAGCATAAATATAATTAACGAGAAGGTGCGACCAAATGTTAGGGTTTCGTTTTCGGGAAGTAGTGGTACCAAAGTAAAACCGAGAGTTAAGTTACATGTTGATCGCAATACCCTATTGCCCAATGTTGGCAATGGCATTGTACAGACGGCCGAAAATACGTTTACGCGGTACTCTGAAGATTCTGAATTCGTTACTAACCTTATTGAAAGGTTGCGGCCACTAGGTATTGAGGACAACGCAAATGCGCATAGCCTGAAAAAAGAATCCGATGAAAGCCTGAGTGCTTCACAGCTGGCGGCGCTTCAAGCTGAGATGGAAGCATTAGAGAAGGAAAGTGGAGGATCACTGCATGTGGAAGTTGATGATAGATATCCGATATTGGTGCATGAGTATGATGGTGATCTGGAGATAGACACCAGCTTAGATACTGAGAGCAATCTTATAAACTTTACACCAGGTCTACTTATTAAGGGAAAAAGAGTCAACCTATTGAAACCTGTATTGTCATTGTTAGATAGTTTGGAAGACGATGAAGATTTTTCTGCATTCCTAAAGCGATTACCTTTAAATATCTACCTTGATATAGACGACATCACTGCACTGCAAATACCGTCATCAGTGGTAAAACCATTATTGCAATTCATTCACGACTACTCTGTAACGCGAACCTCATTGCGCGTTACTCGCTTCGATGCTGATGCGTTGTTCAATCTTCAGGAAGGCCTTGGTTCACAGGTTAACAAGTTTTATGTTGATCCAAGGGTGCTACAGTCAAAAGGCTTTTTTGACACGCTTAGAAATAATCAGCCAATACCAGCTGTTGCACTGCCAGAACAGTTCATTGGGCACTTAGAGCCATACCAGAAAATAGGAGTAGATTGGCTTTGCTATCTGGCAACATACGGTTTTGGTGGAATACTCGCTGACGATATGGGGGCAGGTAAGACAAGGCAACTGATTGGTTATTTATCAGTTAGAAATAGAATAATACCGAAGGAATCGAAACCACATTTTCTCGTCATTTGTCCGGTGAACCCAACGCAAGATTGGATGGATGAATTGAAAGCAACGTGTCCTACTTTGGATGCATACCTGTTGCATGGTATAGGTCGCGCGCAATCCATTTTGGACATAGAGCAACATGAATTAATCATCACCACATACGGCACTTTTGCTAATGATGAGTTCCTGCGGACAGACGTACAGTGGGATACAGTCATATTGGACGAGGTGCAAGATGCAAATAATGCACAAAGCAATATTTTTGATCTACTCGCAGGGTTAAAGACAAGGTGTATGTTCGCTTCATCGGGAACGCCGATGGAAAACACATTGGAGGAATTGCGTGCAGTGATGGATTTGGTTAACAGGGGTTATCTGGGGAATAGGAGTCAATTCAACCGAATTTACACAAAACCAATTGTGGAAGATGGTTGCAGGGAAACCCTGCAAAAATTACGTAGGAAAATTGGCCCGTTCATTTTGCGCAGGAAAGATGGTGACAAGGGTGTCCACTTTAATGTGCCTGAGAACACCACAGAGACAATATACTTTGACTTGGAAGGCGCGCACCTTGAGCACTATGAAAAAGTGAGGGTGGCAGGCCACACAGAAGTATTACGCAAGCTGAAGCAATCGGGTCTATTGAAAGGAACAATTAACACACTGCCATCACTAACTGAAATGCGGCTTATCTGCTGTGATTTAAGTTTGGCAAATGAGTATGTGGAAGGCACCGCCTTTACCAATAACAAACTTGAGTATCTAGTTAACGAATTGAAAGAGCTTTCCAGTTTGAAGAAAAAGGCATTGGTGTTCACCTACTTCTCAGGATCTATGCACGTAATTTCACGCGCACTTGCTCAACACGATATTGGACATGTGTGCATAGATGGAACAGATACCAAAAAGTCTAGAGATAGAAAAAAGGATGAATTTCGTGAGCACAAAACAGACCACATCATAGCCACCCTTAAGGCAATGAATTCTGGTGCAAATTTACAAAATGCGCACGAAGTATTCATTTTTGATCCGTGGTATAACCCCCATAAAGAGCTACAAGCTATTAAACGGGCTCACCGTAAAGGGCTTCAGCATGAGCTTAGAACACGGAGGTTACTATTTAATAACACGGTTGAAATCGGTGTAGTGGCCATTCGCGAAAGAAAGAAGGCACTATTTGATGCGGTATTAGAGGAAGATATTAATTATATTGTAACGGGAGGAATAACGAAGGAGGACATTGAGCTGATTTTCAAATCTCCTTCCGTTGCATGAGTAAATGCCTTGATATTAGTTTCAGGTAAAATGTCTTAAATTAACTTTAACCTTAATACAATTTAATTGTCTATTTCCTACCAATTAGCTCCATAGCTATGGAGCTTTAAGTTCCCCCTCCATTAAAAGACATCATTGAACGGTTTTAGTTGAAAGCCAATATTGTGTTGTTTTCGTACGCTATATTTTCAGATTCTGATTTTCTCAATTCATTTTCAATATTCTTTCACATATCAACCTATGCGGGTAAATATAGCGCATGGAACGAAGTGCGTTGTTGGATATTGGGCTTCACTTAGCAATTACACATTGGCTGGGATTGTAAGTTGCGTTTGTGACCTCTTGGAGTAATTTACTCATGTATGGAGTGAAACGGAATATTGTCTAGGCCGAAAGTGAGCGAGCCAGTTAATACGCGAAGATTAAATGCGTTCGAACGAAAAGCTACTGCGTTCGGCGAATTGAGAAAATTTTTAAATGTTTGATGATGAGGTCACGTATGAATGCACCACAGAAAATTAATGCACCGATTGACTACACACTATTGAAAGATGGTGATGGATTTCGCGCGCCCTTGAAAGATATTGATCCCGTGCCGTGGGGGAATGTTCGCTCGAAAAGAGATCCGGCTGCGTTTAATGATTTACGAGAAGCAGTGAAGGTAGCTAATGGTGTGACGCAAGGCGTTACTGTGCGAATCGATCCAGAAAACCCATCAAGACTACAACTGATTGCAGGCTATGGGAGAGTAGAAGTATCGAAGATGGAGGGATATTACGACATTCCTGCCGTGTTCAAGGTTGCCGATGACAAGCAAGCCTATTGCATGATGATGTCGGAGAATTTGTCTCGGGAAAACCTATCGATTGCAGATGAAATCATCGCTTCACAAAAGTTTATTAGCTACTACAACGGTGACTATGAAGCTGCCGCAGCTGATCTTAATTGGAGTGTCAAAAAGCTTAGAGGCCGATTGCTGCTTAACCAATGCACAGAAAAAGTTCGAGAGGCGCTACGCGATGGACATATATTAATTGGACACGCCGAAATTCTATCTGCCTTTGTAGCGAAACTCCAAGAGGGAACTCTCGAAAAGATTATTTCTGAGAAATGGTCGGTTGAGTATTTAAAGGAGCGCGCAGGTAAGGCGAATAGATGGCTTAAAAATGCAATTTTTGATATCGATGGGTGCTCTGGATGTCCTCACAACAGCGATGTTCAAGCAGAGTTGTTCGACAATACTGTTGGTAAGGCGAAGTGTAATAACTTGGTCTGCTACAGAGAAAAGACCGATACAGAGCTTGCGAGGAGAAAAGCAACCCTTGAGGAGGAATACGGTGTTGTGCTCCTCGCCATCGAGAAACCGGATACTGATCGCAATACAGTGAATGAGAGCATTGTTGGTGAGGCTCAGTTTACTGGCGGATGTACAGGGTGCGTCAGCAATGTGGTCATTCTGAAAGATGGCATCAATGCGGATTCAGGGGAAGTCATAAAAAATCAGTGCATCGATACCGATTGCTTCCGAAAGATGAAGAATGATTTTTCCAATATGCAGTCAGTCGAAAAATCATTGAAAAATGAAAAATCGGAGCGTGAAGGAAAAAACAAGGTTCGGGATGAAAATGCAAAGCCAAAAAAAACAGTCGCAGAAAAACAAGTTACGCAGACGACGCCAAGCGGCGTAATCGAAAATAACAAAATCTTGTTGCGTTCATTGGGTGCTGCGCATTTTAAGTCCAACGAACATTTTATGGAGTCGATCTGTGTATCTTCTTTAATCGAGCATGCAGGATTCGCTAATAAGTGTAATGAACTTTTTAAGGATATTACGACACAAGAGTTTTCACGGTCATTCAACAGCCGTGTAATGGAGCTGTACTCGCTTCCGGTTGAAACATTATCAAGAATTAAATCAGCCTGTTATGCCGCCTACTTATCAAATTCAAAACAAAGCTCAACTGATCCACGAGCACTTGTAATTTCGGCGTTAGCGCGAGATACAAACGGTAGAAGTATAGCGATTGCAGGGTGGAAGCCTACTCAAGAAAACCTAAATGCTTATTTGAAGCAAGGCCTGATAGCACTCGCGAAAACGTCAGGGTTTGATGAACATTTTGATGGCGTTCATGGTGTTAATGCGTTTTCCAAAGTTGCAAATAAAGCCAAGTCTGATTTGATAGGCGTATTGATGGAAACTGAGTTTGATTGGACGGACTATGCGCCTGACGATTACGTAAACTGTTTGAAGTAGCGTTTATCTTTTAATCTATGATTTGGAGTAGTAGTGATGATAGAAACTCTTTTTGATTTACTGAAAGTGTCTGCGGTTGAACGAATGAATTTATCAATTCAATCCGCGCAGGGTAATCGTGTGGGGGTATGCATTCAGTGCATTTTGGGGGCAGAACCGAAAGATGCGACTGAGGAGCAAAGTGAACTGCGTCGCGCATTGGCCATGCCGATTTTAATAGAGGGTGTAGTGGGTGAGGTGGATGCGAAACTGGATGAACTTCTAACGGGTTTTGTACGCGCTGCGGCTCCCTTAGCAGGCTCGCTTGTGACCAATGTTGGCGAAGTGAAGGATGGCCTTGATAAAGCTGGAAAAAAGGCAGCCAAGGAAAAAACAACTGTCAAGGAAACGCAGACGGAAAAGGGTGATGAAGCGATTAACGAAATGACACAAGAGTCCGAATTTTCGGACGATTCAGCAGAAAGCCTTTAGGAGAAATAATCATGGCACGAGTAGCAAAATTAAAACGGGTTTTTGTGGTTGGAAGTACACGTTTGGACGATCCAGCTCCAAATGCGTCCATTGCAACTGCAACGCGAATGCTATCGCAGAATTACCCTCAGTTTCGTTGGGCAGAAGTTTACGAGGAAGACGGGGTGGTAGTGGGTGAAACCTTGGAATTTAAACTGCAACTTCCGCCGCCGAAAGTGAATGGGTAGGGGATAGGTGTTAACAATGTCTAAAGCTGAGTTAAAACGGAGATTGGAAGCATGGGTGGAGCAGTGTGCAGAAACATCGGTGAAACAACAAAATGCCCGAGTAAAAAGCTCGTACAGGAGCAGGGGGCTAAGTTACGACACGGTGAGGTACGCCTTGGACAAAGCATCGAGGGTGCGCACACACAACATACCAGCATCGCACGTCCCGCCGTTATAAATCATCCTATCACCCATCTTGCAGCAGGTATGAAAGTACCTGTTTCAAAAGCCTTGAAAAATCGGTTTGGCATAGGGGTGCATCCAGTAGATGGTGCTCTCCTCTTGTCTGTTAATGTACTGGAAGGTGTGCTGTCGGCTGGGATAGAAAATAGCTGGACATCATCGGAAGAAATACAGCACATGCTATCGTCATTCGAAATTGCGTCACCTGAGCAGGCTAGGGAGTCATTCAAGCTGGCGAATCAGGTTTTGAGTACTATCCAAAGGAAAGTGCGTGAACACAATGAGCCTGAGTACAAAAAGTTAGCTGCGCATAATTTTCTACCTGTAGGTACAAGTGTAGGGGCGCTGGCAGGTGATTGGGGCACCGTTCTGGAAGCGAGTAGTTATAGTGAAGAAACCATGTCCGAATTTGATGTACCAGCTAGCGGACTGATTGCCGGTGAGTCTGGGCTTTGTGTGATGCAAAGTGAAATTAATGGTGAACCTAACGAAGAATTGAAAATTAACATCGCGCAGTTTATTCAATTCTGTTGTTCCCTCAGTCAACATGCTTCGACCATAGACATGGTACTTGATGAAACTGTCAAATGGGTTGCAATTGGCGATGTTGCTGAAATCGGTGAGAAAGAGGAAGCGGTGTTGATGGAAATCGCGGAGGACAAGGACAGCTTCTATAAAGCGTTGTTGAGCTATTTGGGGGACGGGTTTGAAGAAGATATGTTTATTTCGTACACGGCATTGGCGGACTATTACATCAGTTATAAACAAGCGAAAGCAATCAGTTTAAAACTAAAACCTTTCACCAAAAAGAATGTTAAAAGCTTTTTACAAAAAATCAAAAGGATAGATAGCACCCCTACATGGCTCATTACAGGCACTGAAATTCTTTTAAATAGCTGTGATTGGAGCATTGATACAAACGCGTTATTAAAGTGGACAGGCCATCTTCCCTACGAATTTACCAAACCCTATGGTTTTGGTTTTCCGATTGAACCGCATTTATATGAATCGCTGCATGAGACACTCATGCACGGTGAGGAAATAATTTCAATGTGTGTCCCGTATAGTGAGGATACGGTGAGAGTACTAACTAATTTGGATCTTGGAGAAACTCTGTTAGTGTTTGTGAATGAAATGCTTTATCCAAGTGCGGTTGCGTAGGAGATAACAAATGGTTGCAATAGCTGAAATATATCGACATGAAAGAATCTCAGTAATTAGGCCGAGTTTTGCGATTGTGTTTCACGAAGATAGTTTAAGCAATAGTATTGTTTGTGCAACTCGCCATAAGGTTAATCCTGATACGCATACGTTAAGTATTGGCACCATAGTGTCAGCGCCACAAATTGCAAAAACATTTTCAGAATTGAAAGTGGAAAAATCGAAGCAGAACACAGTGTGCATCCCCGAAAATGTAATTTATGAGTCAGACCAATTATTGGTATGGTTCAAGCGGAGATTTGTAGGGGATATGTGGTTTCGTCATGGGAGCAAGCCGCAGCGCCTGAATGTTGAATGGCCGCCACTGCTGTTTGCATTGCTAAAGAAGAAGCAATCGATGTACGTTTTCGCGCTGGGGAAAAATTCTCGGCCAAATGAAAACAGTGTTTTGTATAACGCGCCTTTTATGAATATTAATGAAAGGGGACATTTGTGCCAAGGAACAGCTCATCTTCCAATCGATTTAAGCACACAATCAATAACTGAATGTGAATCGACGTTATTTGATTCACAATTTACGCATGTGAATCATGAATATACATTTCGCCATAAGACCGATAATAAGACGCACTTTAGTTTCTGGAAAAGCAAAGCGAAAACGCGCAGCAGAGTCCCTGTGAGACTGATGACGAAGGAATTATCGCTTACGGGGTTCAATGTTCAAGACTTTATTCAGGAGCACATGAATGGCTAAGTTAACAATACCCCAAGAATGGTTAAACGAGAAAATAAACATTGTTCTCGTTGGGTGTGGTGGAACTGGAAGTGAAATGGTGGATGAGTTGTTTAGGATTCATTCGCTGCTTGTAGCACTAGGTGGAGATGGGTTGCATCTAACGGCCTACGATAATGACTCGGTATCAATCGCAAACATCGGGCGCCAGCGTTTCTGGCCGTGTGATATTGGTTTCAACAAAGCAGAAGTGCTCATTACCAGAGTGAATAGCTTCGGTAACACCGATTGGGAGTACGTGCCGAAAGCGTTCTCAATCGACGATGCAAGTAGCAGTTTTGACATTCTCATAACCTGTGTTGATAGACCGGAGGTTAGAGCTGAAGTTGGCAATAAGGCGATAGCGCTGAATAGAGGTGAAACGTCAGATCGATTCAGAGTGAAACCTACTATCTCGTTCTGGTTGGATTGCGGCAATGATGCGTTTAGTGGAAATGTGATACTCGGGCATTTCTGTAGCGCTGAAGCGATTGTGAAAGTTCCTAATGTATTTGACCTTTACCCGATGTTAGCAGCGATGAAAGGCGGTGACGAACCAAGTTGTTCTACAGTAGCTGCTTTAGAGAAACAGGATTATGGAATTAACAGAAGTGTCGCGCGCGAGGCGGCCAATTTAATTTGGCAGTTTTTGAGACATGGTGTGCTTAGCCATCACGGTAGCTATGTTGATATTAAATTAGGAACTGTGGTGCCACTTGCGATTGATGAAAATGTTTGGAAATCATTCGCCTAAAATGAATATCTATTAAGTTGCATTTCCTGCTTTGTGAAATATTTTATTCATAGGTGAAAAATCGATTAGACATTTGAATGTCGAAAGTTGAATCAAATAAATTTGAGATATAGGTAAATAAGTGGCACTCAGGCTCACAGAACAGGCTTTAGAAGCATTGCTTGCAAAGCAGCGTTGCGGTGGAACCCTTCAAACAAAGAAAATGGTTGGACGGGTAGTTGAACCAGAAAAGAGCCTTTACGAAATACTTGCTTTAGGGCAATTGAAATGTGAAAAATCGCCCTGCGTTGTGGCGCTAAACCAAGGGCTAAAGCTCATTGCAAATCCAGCGACCAGAAGCAAGCCTTTTGAAAGAGTAGAGCAGGCAGCATCCTTGGTGTGGTTGGAATATACATATCCTGAAGCATTCGAAATGACAACAACGAATCCAATGGGCGGGTTTAGACCGACAGGTGCCGGTGGGCAAATAAAAGGGGAAGGAGCGAAAAAAGGCTACCCCGACGTCATTTGCGATTTTCCGCGCATGGGGTATCACGGCCTTAGGATAGAAATGAAACAGTACAATGAAACAGCAAACCCTACAGAAGAACAATTGCGGTGGTTAACGAAACTTGCACATCATGGATATAAGTCCGTTCTTTGCAGAGGGCATCAAGCGGCAATATTTACGTTTTGCGAATACTTCGACATACCAAAGCCACATTTTACTTTGCCTAAGTGGTCAATAGTAAGTTACTGAATAGTGAAACTTGTTATGTGAAAGATATTGTACATTTTAATTGGTGAAATTGACGGAGAAGAATATGAATTACTTGCAGTTACAGCTTTCGAAAAATAAATTAGAGTCAGGAAATATTCTGTTTGCAATCGGGTGCGTTACGATAGGCATTGCTATTTCAATTGGGTTTTATCTATTGAATCTCAAAGGAGCAGGTTATTGGATTTGCACCGTTACTTTATGGTTAGGAATTTTGTGTTCTGTTTATTCTACGTTGGCGCAGTGTAGCGTTAGACCAATGGTATTGTTTATAGCGTTAAGTATTACGATGATGTACATTCCGCGACTTTTTATAGTGACTGGGAACCCTGCAAAGAGTGTTGAAGGAAAGGTTTTAGATGTAGATGCCTATAAAGGTTTTTTAGGAATTAATAGCAAATTTCGAGTTGATTCATCGCTAGGTGTTTTTACAACAAACCAAGATATATTTAACGAAGGTGATATTGTTATACTTAGCCATTTCACTACAGAGGATGGTCTGGCTACCAGTTCGCAATTGTGTAGTAAACGTGGGAAATGTGAGTCTATATGAATAAGTTGAGAAATTGGCTAATTTTTAGTATTCCAAATACGATTGCATACACAATTGAATGTTTTGGTTTCATGAAACCAGCATTATTTATTTACAAATTTCTATCTAATGCTGGTTACGTGCCAGCAATGCGACTGTATGGTCTGTTGTTGTGTGACTTTAGGTTCGAAGGTTTCGATTGTGAACAAGGAAAAAAGTGGCTTAATTTGGCAGCAGAAAAAGGAGACAAATACAGTCAAGAGTGGGTAGAGAAATACGGTGGATTGAGTGATGATTCAGGAGTATTGGCAAGAGACCTTATGGACAGAGTACTACCTAGGTCTTATAAGTTGTGGCACGCTATTAGTAAGATAGTGTGGGTGGCCTTTATTTGCTTGTCTGTTTATCTTTTATCGAGCTATTTATGATAAAGAGACGTTTATTTTTTCCATAGTGACTGAGAATAGTCAATTGTTAGAACTGTAAGACAAGGAGAATGAACTTGATGACTTCGACCGAACACTGTGTAGGAGAGCAGTACTATCTACGTGATTCTCGCGGAGATACGGGGAGCAGCGCGATGTTTTGGGCTGCAAGCGGAGGGTACACAACCGATGTGAACAGGGCAGAAAAATTCTCGCGTGAGAAAGCGTTAGGGCAGTATCAGTCGCGGGAGACTGATATACCATTGCGTTGCGACTTAGTTGATCCGCTAACTTACAGGGCGGTAGATATGCAGTACCTTCCAGAAAAATCGAAACCCTGTGAAAAAAACTGCCTTTTGGTTCGCGGTTACTTCGATGGAAACAACGTACTTTTCATATCACCAAACCAAAAAACTCATAATTTCGATAAAGCTCCACCAGTCTCACTGAACGATGCAGCAGTGATGTTAGAAGTTAATAGTTCGATTGACTGCTATCAGTATGAAGATATTGAGCGAATAGCGCGACGGGTGGTGTGTGCAGGTCTTCTTGATACGAAAATGATGTTACGAAAAGCAAAAATAAAATACATACGGCCAAAAAAGGCAGGGAAAACTCGGCACAGATGTGAAGGAGAAGGCTGCGGTAGATTTATTACCGTAGCCAGGTACTACGAGGGTTGTTTGAACTGTGGATGGTCTTATTGCGGCTAAGGCAAGATTACAATTTCATACAACTGAACGAGGCAGAGATATATGAGTGAACAGCCAAGGCAAATAAAGGGCTTGTGTGATTCCGGTTGCGGTAGGCAGGCAAGTGAATTCTTTCTCGAAACAGCCGTGGCGACATGTGGGCATGCAGAATGCGTCGTCATACAAAATGAACGATGGATCGAGCACTGTGCAGAAATTGAGGCTGAATTTAGAGCGAAGCAAGGCAGGGTATTAAAATTCTCTTAATCATCTTCACTACACGTTCGATAGATAAGTGACATAGTGTAGTTATTCCCATTTACTTCTAATTTTTGTGACTGCTTTAAGAAATTTCTCACGGTGTCCAGATAATGATGGGTCGTAAGCAATTTGCTTGGTGAGGACTTGATAGGGTTTAGCGGAAAGAATCGCTTGAGTACTTTTCGCCATCCACCATCCATTTTAGGGATAGAAATATTTGATACACAGATAGGCAGGTCTTGCTTGTCACCACCATTTTTATGCCGCCGCACCCGACCAATCAACTCCGAGGTTTCTGGGCCAACTAGCGTACCAGAACCACTAAAACCTAAGCGGTTCCTTTCTTTATTACGCCATCGCTTGGCAGCTCTCTGAGCTTTCTCCCAAGAGAAACCATACTTCGTACCATGAAAAGTGCGAGAAACATATGGTTATGTGCCTATCTGAAATTGGTCACATAGTAGGGGCAGGGTGCTATGTAAATCCTATTGTCGGTTTTAAATAATTAGTGATACTTTCAGGTTAGGTAACTCGCAGCGCATAACAAAGTTTTGTCATATCTCAAAGTCACATTAACCATATCATTTGATACGGTTAAATTTAACAAAATCAATAGAATCACCCATAAATTGCCTATATTGGCAAAATAACGTTATTTATCCGTATCAAATGATACGAATTCTATTTGGTTGGCTGTACCAATAATTCTGCTAAAGTTACGCCCTGTATTTATAAGGTGCGAATTTTATTTGCACCACACACGTGAGGGTAGCAATGTAGCAATAGTGATACTCGGTATTGTACCGAGTATCACTAATTATTTTTAAGTAGTGCCAATTATTTAAAACCGACAGAAGTATCGCGAATTATTTTAAACAGACAACTATCGATTAATGGCGTGACTTTGGGAGATACCCTGGATATTTAAATCTGTGGCATAAACGTCGAGGTAAGCGGCTTCAATTTTCGCACGAGCATCTTGATCGCAGAAATATTTTCGCATAGCGTACAACTCGGCTTTTATAAAGGTTCGTCGCTGTGCGAGAACAGAATCTCGAAATTCTTTAATTTGTTTGCAAGACAGTAGTTCGCTAATTTCGATACAGGTCTGATTATCAACTAGCTCAAGTTTTGTGAGTGATTTTTCTATATCTTCGACTTTGTCATAGTACACGTGGACAAACCTAGACAGAACGACGGCGTATGCGCCAAAGACTAAGGAAATACCAATTTCACCAATAGATAAATTGGTAGATATTTCGAGACGAGTTGAATTAGAAAGAGCGACACCTATACAAATAGCGAAACCAACAACGAAGCAGAAAATGACTGCGAGTGCGTTATTCTGCGCTGACGGTGAATTTTCTACGAGTCGTGGAAGTATAGAAAAACAGAATACGAATGCGAACGGCACAGCTATAGCGACCACTTTATTCCATGGTAAGAAACTGAAGGCTGCGTTAGAGGCGACAGTAGCGAGCAGAATTAAAGCGATAGTTATCGACGTAATCAATAAGAATATACGCTTCTTATTTTCAAGCAGCTTTAAAGACGTATTAAGCGCACACTGTTTCTCTGCTATTTCATCGCTCGATAATGCAGGTGTTAAAATATCGATTTCCATCGATTTTCCCCATAGTAATTTGAGACAGCGAAAACAACATGTTTAGGCAACATCGTCATTGAGTAAATCGACGACTGTAAATGATGACGTAAATCGACAAACCTCCGCTAAATGTAAAGCCTCATCGAAGTCGGAAATGGAAGCAAGATTAATGCGATCAAATTCACAATAGACAATATGTCCTGAAAATCCATTTGCTTCAATTTCATGGGCTGTATTGAGGCAACCTACAATAATTATTCCACTACCTAACATCATGGATTTAGTGACATTTAGAGCCACTTCCCGATTAGCTAAATACTCCGACCGGGTGAAACAATCATGGTTAGCTGGATCGGGCACAATAATTGGGTAATCATAGTGCTTTGACAAATAGTTCATTAGTCCGGATGAAGGTGCGTAGCGGATTAAAGTTTTGGTAATCGTCATTTATAGTAACTCCTTAGTTTGGATTATCTGCCAGTAGATGTAGTTTGCAATTCCGAAGAATAGAATGTTAAGGCTAATAAATATTTTTAGTCCCCTATCTACGATTGGATCTCTCAGGGGACAGTATTCAAGTACATAACCTTCGATGAAGGAAGAAAACTCAGTAAAGGGTTGAATGAATGCTAAGAAAATCATTAGCAACATGGTAGTTGTTGATAGCGCACTATTGGTCATTGTTTAATTTCAGAATTAGTTTTGGGCTGCATTATAGAGATGCCAATTGTTTCAAGACGGCTCACGGAAATAGAACCGTCAGCGGGCTGTTTGAGGTATTTACGAATGCGATCACAGATTGCATTTGTAAATTCATTTCGCACGCCGAATAATTTCATCCCAGTTACGGAGAGAACAAGAACTACCAAAATGCAACCTACAAATATTGATAGTAGACAACCCAATAATTTGGTGACGATCAGAGCAGGAGAATACATTTGTAGGTCATGGACACCCTGTAAAAAATCGTCTGGCGACATTAGGAAAGTTCCAACTATTAGCCAAAATAAAATTAGAGGAAAGACTCGCAGGAAGGAAAAGGTAAAATGGTACGCAGCAGATGCAATATTAATGAATTGCTTTATATAATTGCGAATATTGGTATATTCCTGATAGAGAATTGACGCATAAACCCTGTCGGTGATTTCGCCCACAGTCACATCGTTTATTTCGACTTCCCAATTTCCCTGTTCAACTGGAATCAAACGGGAGGACGTATTGGTTAGTTCCACTCTCGTGGTGATGTTAGTAGAATTGCTAGTAACTGTGGCTCTGTGTTTGAGGTCAGAAAGGCACCTTAGTGCTTGTTCGATCATTACCATGGCGACAATGATCATTACGTAGTCGAACAGAAAGGTAGTCGGGGATGCCTCGATTGCAAAGAGAATGGGGGCGAGAACGATGCATATCAGAATTAATAGTTTTGCTCGCAGAGGCAATGCAAGTAAATGTGAGAGTGTATTTTTCATTTTGTTGATGTAATCCTTGGTAGAAGATAGGGCGGCTAGAGAATTTAAACTGGATTTAAACAGTACTATCATTAAGTCTGTGCCGCACCCAATCATATGTGTATTTTGCACATATGATTGGGTGTGTAGAATTTGCCAAGTAGGATAATAGGTTAGTGTTAGAGGTGTTCAATTGGAGACGATGTTTTAATGTCGGTTGGATTTTTCAGGTATCAGTTGTGAAGATATTCTAGTGGGAGAACGAGAAGATGTTTGAAAAAGTAAAGGCATATGCCCCTTATTGTATTCTGGCGATTGGAGCTGGATTAACAATTGAATCGTTGTTCGTAGGTCATGGAGAGATGTCTATGGCAGTATCGTTAGCGGCGGGCTTCGCCATATTTATGGTCGAATATGGAATGAAGATTGTAATTGGAGTTATGTTTACGTGTTTAGCAGTAAAGGCGTGGCTGGAATTAACTTCGAATTAAGGAAGGAAGTATGGATTTAAATACATTTGTTGAAAAACGTCTCTGCCTCTATCGCAACAGTTTTAAAGGAGTTCCGCCGACGCATACACAACTAGAACAAGCAGTGTACACGGTGAGTGCTAAGATATTTAAACTTCAGGTGATAGCAATTGCGGTATGTATCGCGAGTTTGATCATTGCATATAAGATGATGTTTAAAGATTACAATGATGCGTTTGAGGTTTTTAATCCAGCTTGCGCGATTCCTCTTTTGGTAGGAATGGTTTATATGCTGTGGACAAAAAGAGTGACAGATAAATACGCAGTCTTTCGTAGACATTTTATGCCATCGGAAAACAGTGATCTGAAATCAAGTGACGCTATGGTCAACCAATATGTGAATGAGGTAAAGATGCAGGGAAGGAAGTACCTGACCACATATGAGTATGAACGATTGTTTGTTACTGATTTTTCCATAGAACCATAAAAACAATATTACTAATAAATCCTATGACGCTTATTTCTTATCGCACAAACGTCATAGGATCGGTCTTTTTCGATTCAGCAAGGTTTAACAATTAATAGAGAGCCATCTACAGAAACTACTTCTACGTAAGCGGATGCGGGAATCGTATCTACTGCAGAACTTTGTAATCTTGCTTGCCATTCAATACCTGAATATGTAATTCGACCCTCACTGTGGTTAATTGAATGGGAGACAGGCAATCGACGACCAATCATGTCACTACTGGTATTCGGAACCTCATCGGAATTTTGAAATCGTTTAAACGGCTTCCATAAAACGATTGCTATAGACACGGATAGAACACCGACAAGTGCAACCTCTACTTCCCATGTCGATACGACTCCGACACTGTTCGCGATCCCCGTAATTAAACACGCGAGCGCCAAAAATAGTAGTGGGCCGCTCATTCCAATCACTGACATTTCCAACAATAAGCAAATAGCAGCGATTGTGTATAGCAAGTGATCGTGATGCTGTGACAAGTGCTCAATAATTCCACTCATGGTGTTGACTCCGCGACTATTGGTGACTTGCTGACGACAGATTAACGGCTGAGGAAACAGCCATTGCTTGCGCAACTGTGTTGGCAATGTTGTCACCGGTTTTACCATCACTTAGAACAACTGTACCTTCATGAGCAATAGCTTTATGGGCCTCGATTGCGCCCTGGGCCAAATTCAAAGTAATTGCTTTCTGGCCTTCATCAGTAGCAGCTGATTTACCAATGGTGGTTAGTGCTTCAGCTTCAGCAATCGCAACTAATCGAATCGCTTCGGCCTTACCGGTTGCTTCGAGAATTTGTGCTTCTTTGCTCGCTTCTGCGGCTAGTACCTGTTCGGATTTGGCGGCCTCTGCATCTAGTACGCGCGCTTGTTTTTGACCTTCGGCGGTTGTAATAGCTGCAATCTTAACGCCTTCTGCGGTGAGAATTGCTGATCGCTTTTGGCGCTCGGCCGTCATTTGCTTTTCCATATCTTCTTTAATGGATGATGGAATTGCGATTTCAAGTAGTTCAAAGCGCATTACAATCAATCCCCAAGGCTGGGTGGCTTCTTGCATGGCTTCATGAATTTTGGCGTTGATTGCCGCGCGGTTTTGAAAGCAATCGTCCAATTCCATGGAGCCAATTGCATTACGCATAGAGGTCATAGCTAATTGTGTGCAAGCTAATTTGTAATCGGTGATGTTGTTGGTTGCAGCTGCGGCATCAATAACTTTGATAAACAGTACGCCGTCAATCATGAGCGCGATGTTGTCTTTGGTAATGGCGGATTGCTGGGGAATCACCAGAGTTTGCTCTTTTAAATTGCGATCAGCTTCAATCGACTCAATAAAAGGCACAATAAAATTCAACCCAGAGCTGAGTGTTTTGGTGTATTTGCCGAAACGATAAATAACGTAGCCACGGTTTTGCGGCACAAAATGAATGCCTTTTTTCAGTGTGTAGAGAAGCACTGTTGCCAGCCAGAACGCGGGGTTGGTGAGTAGTGAGAAAAGCATTTCCATAGTATGAGTTCCTAAGGTTCATTGAGGTCTTCAAGTGGTGGATACAAAGTAGTCAGTGTTTAAATCACTAGGGCGCGAAGAAATCAGCCTAGCTGGGAAATTTAGAATAAGGGACACTTAAAGCGTTAGCATGCAATCATGCGTGTAATTTACACACATGCCAACCCACTAAGGATTAGACCGCAGGAGTAACTTGGTATTGGGGAAGAAATTATTGCTTGTAGCTGAATGTTGTAGGACTAGGTTGCAAGTCTCCCTAATCCCACAATCCTTCAGTGGATGTAATGAGATATTCAGTCGGGAAGTTTAAATCGGCTCGGGCGGTTAGTTTTGAATATCTTAACGCCTATGACAGCGAGAGAAAACATGTAAGCTGCAAAGACGGTGTAGTAACCAAAGTTTGAGGATACCAATGGATTTAGTGGGTCATAGGGCAGTATAAATGTTGATACCAATGCGACAACTGACAATCCAAACCCACACAGAACGAGTTTTTTTATTCGAGCCTCATAGTCACGGTACTCTGGAGATACATTTCTTAGTATCTGAAGAAGTGAATTAGTGGCAATCTCTTTTTTATTGATACTAAGATGGATATTGTCGAGAGTTTCATTCTTCTCAGCTTGATTGTCATCCAATGTTGCTGGATCGAAGAAATTAGGCAATATTTTATCGTACGTGAAAATATTAATATGTTGGGAAAGAGACTTCTTTTCATCTTCATTAAGCAAAAATGTGGGTGTTGATATCCAATATTTATTATCTCGGCCATTTCCAACCAAACCAACAAGCTGCAAGGATTCTTTGCGAGCACGTCGAGCTAAATGCTCTAAAACTTCAGCAGTAAAGAAGCGATCCATATCGTTTCTTGCTAAAGAATTCACCACATTCTTAAACCCATACTTAGCTGTGAGCTTATTAAGATCTTCTCTTAACGCGTTGATATTTGTGTCATTCATATATTCTCCGGGGAAAATTAAACTGATTGAAGTATGTTATCTGTTCATTAGGTGGTGAGATTTGGCAGATGACTTGAACCAACTAGCGACAGATAGATTCACTGTAAAGAGGTTTAGCCGGCGGAGTGTTGCTACATACGTGTATTTTGGAGGTGTGCATTGATTTCAGCGGCTTGAAATGGGCAACGTACAGCGCAATATTGCTCCGACTCGCCGCATACGGCGATAGCGGAGTGGAGCCATCATAGCGGTAGGGTGTGGCGTGATTTTGGGTTTACGGATGAGGCTAGCGCGGTAGTAAGGAGCTATAGCGGCACATTCAAAAAACCTCTGATTGATATCAGGAGTGATAAGAAAGCGCACAATCCAGATTCCTATGCATATTCTCAAGCTAAGGCGCAGATGCATAAAGTTGATGATGCATTTGGCTTTTTGTATAACTCAGTGAGAAATGATGGGGGTGTATGTGCGGCGCTCTTCAGACCGCCTGCGACTTCACCGGTAAAGCAAGGCGGACACTATAGCGTGCAATGGAACGGTAATGCGTTTATTGCATTATAAACCATCACACTAGGCGCCCCGTAATTCGCTAAGTCATTGATAAACCTTGTGATTTAATGTTTTTAAATTACGGTTGATTCCAAAAGTTCGGACAAAATGCCTCTCATACTTTAAGTGTTATTTTTTCAAGTGCAAGGCGCTGTACGTCAAGGGTGGGACGTGACGCTTAACGATCTGGAAGATGTAAATAGACCGGCAACATTATACATTTGCGAACCACTGCAAACAGGCTTCACGGCTTTTAGTGTGTTTGATAGAGGGGGATTTGAAAATCTTGTGAAAGGCGGCACCAAGAAAATTTGAAGCTCACGAGAAATCTTTGAAGCAGTTGCTTCTGTCACTATCGATTTAATTGATGGAGTAGCCATCGAGAATGCTGATCTTATGGAGGTAGTTTTAAGCGGCAATTTAATTAATTTTGCTGGCACCCAAACAGCATTGCAAATCGCGCAGGATAAATCGTACTGCCATTTTGGTTGTATTATCTATCGAAACCCGCTGCGAAAGGATGGTGTTGTTGTTAGCTTTAGACCAATGGCAATAAGCCACATAAGCGCAACTCTGACCAGAGAGGAAATTGTCCTGACAGTCGCGAGTGTGGGATGCAAATAAAGTCGGTAACAAAAGCGGTCTGTAAGGCGCATAACACTTACAGCATAATTTCATGGCATTTAAATAGTTAGTAACTTATGAGGTTTACATGGCATTAAAGACAATCAAACAGCACCCGTTGGCATCAATTATTTTTCTGGTGAGTATTTTTACCTTTATGTTCCGGTCAATGCTTATGAGAGAGCTTTACTTTGATGCAGCCGGAACAATTGCCTGTTGCTTGTTTTTGGCGGCAGGCTCTTATCTTGCGTGGGTTGCGAAAGAATAAGAGGGGCTGTAAGTGCTGATAGCGATAGTTACTAACTCTATTAAATGGCTACAGACTTTATTTGCATTCAACAGCGAGCTACATGTTTAACGATTTATCAAAGCACCCGGAATATTTTTAAGGCGTAGATGTAATGCAAGGACTTAAAACCTTTTCAGAAAAGTTAGGTGTTGACTTATCGAACCTTTTAAAGGACTAGTAGAAAAGAATGAAGATGAGATGGACACATTTAGCGGAATCGGAACTGTGGCAAGATAGAAAATAAAAAAGGCCAGTAAAAGACCGGCCATAAGTGTGCGATTATCAGGTAGAAATTGTCTCGTTAGTGTGCGTATTCCGTTTTGGAGAAACGGTTGTAAATAGCAATTATTTCGTCTCTGGAAATACCATAGGATTCAAGCGCTTCACAGCAGCGAGAAATATCACCGTCATAAAAACACTCGTGATTTACAAGTTCACGGTAAATGACAGTACTCCGCCCATTTTCTGATAAGTCTTGAGCAATAGCGACTTTCGTTATAGCTGCAAGCCCATCAAGAAGCGCTTGAGCATTAGCAGTAGGACAAATAATCCCGTTACCTAGTGAGCAATATTCAATGCCTTTTACCGACCTCTCATGGAGAGTGGCATTGGTGAAAGCAAAGAACGCGCCCATATCAGTAAACAAGGTTGATGTTGGTTGTTCGAGATAATGGCGTAAGTATTTCACAGTATTTACCTCGCAAGTTGGGCTGTGTCAGTAACGTTGAAGTGAAAGCCATCCACGCCATAGGTCTGAACGAACTCGGCTTCAGATGTATTTCTCCTACAGTAATCAACGCAACAAGACCCCAAACCGTAACCGGTATCACGGTTGTGCCATTGGCGGCCGCGAATGTACTCACCGCAGCAGGAGCAAACTAGATTCTTGATTGGTGAAATGGAAAATTCCTTCAATCGGTAGACATCATCGTAAATGCACTCGGCAGGGAAAACATACAGATAGGATCCCGGAACAAAACCGCCATCTGAACTGATAAGCTCCTCAAGTGCCTGAACTCCGCCAACGGGCGAATAAGGCGCGGGAACGGATTCAGATATGATAGGTAGGCCAACAATTCGACCAGACACCGGGTGGAGCAAAACGGGTATCGTTTGTGATCCGGTACCCATGGTTTCCAACTGAACGATGCGGAAGTTCATTATTGGTTTTACAAGCATTAATTTCATGTTCACTCCTAATTAAAATAGGGCGAACTAACCCTAACGGGCTAATTGGCCCCATAGGGTTGATAATTGAAAACAAACGTCGGCTTAGAATAAATCGCTTTGAAGATTGCTATTGGAATCTCTAAACGAAAAATCTGGTACAACTAGCTTACGTTGTTTGTGTCGTTTTAAATCGTAGTCGCTAATGAAACACATAGCAGGTACGTTGAATTGAGGAGTTGTATCTGGTTGGTCATATGTGTTGCATAGACTTTTCCAATCACGCTCTAACCGTTCATTCATCTCACTAGATTTTGATACAACAAAAAAAGCGTTGTCAGGAATTGGCGCAGCTTTGTCTAAAGTGTCACGAAAGTTACTTATGAGCTGTGAAGCATCTTTCAAAGTTATACATTCATATCCAGCAATGGTGCATGCGTAATTATTGACATGAGCATATGGCCACTCGATTGAGTGCTCAACACCATCCATAAACAACACGATATTTTCATCGGTGTTATTGAATTTAAGGCATTGAAACGCAGAAGGTTCACTGACATTTCGTTTACCCAATTTCACGGAAACATTGGGATCGGGATGCAGAGTGTTGCTGCGCCCTTCAGAACTGGGGAAGAGTCTGTAGGGAATCAAAGAGACTTTCGTACCATCTTGAGCAATCGCAGAACATGGTTTAGAGAAAAGTTCAATGAGTGCGTCACTTAAGCGGGGATGTTGCTCAAATGACCATGTATCACCTTTACAGGCAAATCCATGTTTTTTCATGACAGTCTCAATAGCGGGTTTAAGTGCAGGGTGAATACAATTTTCGGTAAATTGAAAATTGATTGTTCCTCTGTACAAGTAGACCGTTTTTAACGCTCTATCACACCTTGCTAAGTAGCTTTCAGGAGTTGCGGAACGTCGAGGGTTAGTAAACATACCCCCTTCAACAATCCCTGCATTAAGAATGACACGCGAAAGGCAGTTTTGAAGCGACCCTGCTGCGAGAGCACACCAGGTTGGGTAGATAGGATGAACATTACTCTCATAAGTTTCTTCGTAGTACACGTAACAAGCTTCACCAGAAGATGAACGTGATTCGAGTGCTAAGAATTTTACATTGGTGTAGATGGTTGATCCCATGGTGGTTCTCCAAAGTGAAAGCAGGGAGAACACCCCCAAACGGGGAAATTCCCCCTTGGGTTGGTTGTAGTAAAGCTGTCAATAACAAAAATTAGAACCACGAATAACCGGCCAGTAAGTGCAGATTTGTCGCAGTAGAAAATGGTTTTGATAATGCGTAGACAGCTTGGATGATGGTGCTGCTTGTTTGAGTTGACCAGCTGCCAACATCACCTTAAAGGCGAACGCGTCAACTATTACAGGGATTGATGGGTCAGTCAACGGAGTTTTGGGGTTGTACGGCCAAACTCAGTAAGTGGGTTATGAGTGTATCGTTTATTTTCATGGCGTTTTACACACTTGCATATTTTTCATTGATGGTATTGTTTACTTAAACAGAATAATTATCAGGTTGATTCGAAGGGGTGTTGCGACTGAGGTTGCTACGAGTTGTTAAATTCAATGCGGAGTGTGTAACGGTGCGCAGCATACGTTGCAGCGCCTGGTCACATTTATTTGTGGAGGTTTCGATGGAGTTTTTAGGAAAAGGTTTGGCGTTTTGCGCACTGGTAATTGCCGCAACTGTGCTAGAGATAAAAGGCAAAGAGGTTGACGAAATTTGGCTTCTGGTTGCATGCTGGGCTATTTTCGGGACATGGCATCACAGCAAAAAATGTGAATGCAAAGACGAATGTGACACTGGCGCTTCACGGCCATAGCCACATATCACTAAGGAATACACTAACAATGCAGATGGGAAGGACTGGATGCTGAAGTCTTAAAGATCGTTACTGGGAGAAGATATTTGCATCATTTGAACCTTATGTTTATTGGGTTGACCTGATAATCTTCAATTCAAAGATAGTTATTAAATAATGAATAAAACGGATGGTGTTAGATATGATGGGGATTGATTTTCTATACGCCAATTTGACCCATAAATTGGTATCGGAATTTACGATTGTGGACGCTGAATTAGGTGATGTCTGCACATGCTGTGGTCGTCCATCAGCTGAATGGTTAGAGCCAAGTAAAAAAACGGTAGGTAGCTACTCGGGGCAAGTTGAAACTCACTGCTTAAGTTGCCAAGGCCTTTACCATGGCTCATTCGAGAAGATTGGCCATGAGGGATTCAGGGGGACATCACCGGTTGCGATGAAACTTGGGATGTTGAAAGGGTGCGGACTGCTGTTGACCACAGATGGATCGGTGCTTTATGCGCCGGGTAAGTACTTCCAGAAATTTAAGGATGCGAAAAACTCGATTTTTGACGAGATTGTCGATCTGGGAGGAAAGAGAGTCATTTTGGACGTTTTAGGGCGTAAACCGGAACCTCCCTTCCTGTTCATCCTCAACTTCGGGGTCAAAAAAGCCGACCTTGTTCAAAATCTCAAGGTATCTGAATCCTCACAGAGCGTTCTAGTCTGTAGCGACGCGGAGCGTATCGAAATACCCATGGCATTCAAAGACTTCCAACAGGCGCTAGTTAAGGCCGAACCAAAGGATGGAAAAGCCTGGCTTGAGCTGTTTAAGCGGAGCTGCTCGACCTATCTAACAGTAGATGAGGTGACGAAATTGAACGAGCTAACAGTGAAATACACAGACCTTTCATCATCGGTTCGAAAATTACCGGCCGACCCACACTTGCGCCACAAGTGCGCGCTATTAGCTGAGGAGTCAGTGTAATGAATGTGTTGCGATGTAAAGAACTTTGCTTTCTGGTACCCAAAGCGAACATTGGGGATAACCGGCAAAACATGCACGCGCTTGTAACCGATGTGGTTACAAACGGTAAGCATACAGAGGACAAACCCAAAATCACCTATTACGCCATCGATGCGCCATCCATGAACGAGTACATGGTGACCATTCGCAGTGAGCACGATCTGCCAATGTGCAGCGCCCCTATTTCGGACCGGGTAATTCCGGTTAACGCAGGGTCATGTATGACGCTCAGGCTTGAGATTTCACTGCAAAGGGATTCATCGAGTTATGACAAAGAAATTGGCAAGGCTTCGCGCAAACGCGAGCCGCAAAGCGTAGTTCCGGTTTATGAATTGGAATCCTGGATTAAGGGAAAAATGGAGCGAGCGGGATTCGCGGTAGAGCAGGTGAAGATAAACAGCACATCGCGTAGATACGTAGCGCGGAAAGGCGCAGAGTTTTTCATACCATCAGCAGTGTTCATATTAACGGGTGCAATAGCGGACTCAGATAAATTCTCGCTGGCAGTACTGGGTGGCATTGGCAGGAACAAAGGCTATGGATACGGTTGTATTGAATTGGTGAACGTATGAAAGAACTGGATGATTTGGTTAGCGCCTGCTTTTCTGAGAATGGATGGTTAGTTTCGACGAAAGGATACCGATATGAACCTGCACAAGAGGCATATGCGCACGACGTGGCGGCATGGCTCACTGGTAGTGCAGAAACGCCTGCAGCGCTAATTGAGGGCGATACAGGGGTAGGCAAAACACTCGCTTATCTTATACCTCTATTTATTTTCGTACGCCTTACGGGGTTACGTGGCGTTGTGGCGACTCACACGATTAATTTACAAAACCAAATGCTGGAAAGTGATGTGGGCATTGCGAATGAATATCTGGAAAGTTGCAATTTAATCCCCTGCATCATTCAGCAATTAATTGGCAGTCAAGCTTTCATCGATCCGGTGAAAGTGGAGTACAAACTAAGTTCCTTGCGTGAATCTGGATACGTATTGTCAGATTCAAGTGACGTGGTAAGAGAGGCTTATAGGTGTTCGCGCGCGGATGGCCTTATTGAAAGCTTCTACGTAGAAATTGGGGGTGAGCCAGATTATCTATCAGCGAATGATATTTGCGTCGATGAAAACTCAGAGAGTGAGATCAATTTAGGATTCGAACGTCAGCGGGAAGGTGCAAAGCTTGCCGATATCGTCATAACGTCACATACGATGCTATTGCTGAATAGGAAGCAATTAAACAGTACAATTTTTGAAAACTCGGATTTGCCGATAGGTGCAATTGTCGTTGATGAAGCTGATCTACTTGAGGCGGCAGCGGACATGTTTGCTTCGCGACGACTACACCCAAAACAATTGGGTAACGCACTGGGCAAACTCTACGAGAAATTAACGGCGAGTGAGAAGAAAGTCTATTCTGAACTGAAATTATCGTTAGCAGAGTTTGATGGTGAATTGCGGAAATTGGGGTCTATCCGAAGAAAGCTGGAGCCCATCCTTTTAAGTGCTATGAAAACCGGAACGAGGAAAAATATTCTTGATCGCCTGGCACACATAAATTCACTTTGCATTAAGTTCGCCTATCTTGCAAAACGCAAAGATTTAGATGCCGGACTGATGGTGGCAAGAGACGAATTTAATGAATTAAGCAATTTTATCGCGCGATATGGATCGGCTGCTGAAAACGCTGAATCTACATGCGGCATTAATTGGTCGGATACACACGGCATTCCATCCTTGCAAGTATCACAAGCCTACCCTGCAAAGAAGATTAAAAACTATCTCTTTTCACAAGACAGGCCGGTATGCCGGGTGATGTTAACGAGTGCAACTTTATCAGACGGTAGAGACAAAGGCTTTGTTAACATTAAGGCTTGCATTCAATTATTTAGTGATAAGTTCTACAGTGTGCAGGCGTCGCACTCTCCTAAGTTATTCGGAACTGTTGAGTTTGTACTAACGAATAACGCTGTGGCACAACCATTATCGGTAGTTTCGGAACAAATCATTTTTGATTCAAGTTGGCTGAACCATGTAGTTGCCACAGTCACTGAAGCGGCTAATAACGGCAACACTTTGGTATTGACGAACAGCTTCGCTGAATCAGAGGCAATTACCCGCAGATTGATCACCGAAAAACGCACCCATGTTCACCGCGCGGGGGTGAGCCTTAAATCAGCAATCGCTGAATTCCAGGAGCATGGCGGGATATTAATTACACCTTCGGCTTGGGAGGGAGTTTCAATACGATCATTGTCAGGTAAGCAGCTTGTTAGCCAACTCGTTATTACGCGCGCGCCATACTCACCTCCTGACAAGTTCAAAGAAATCGTGCTACGCGAACATTTGCGGGTTAACGGTATTGGTGAGCAAAAGGCCAGCTCAATTATTAGAGCCAAGTCAGTCATGTTCACGGTTAGAAAGTTACGACAGGGCATTGGACGATTGATTCGCCATTACGCGGATTCGGGCACCATTTGGTTTTGCGACCCGCGCATACCGCCCTATGGTGGAGTATCGATTCACAAACAGGACAGTGGATTGATTAAAGCCATACCAATGCGCTTTATGGAGGCATACAGGAAAGCGCTTGTTTTTAATTCAACGAAAAATGAAATTTCTGAAAACGAAATAATGGGGAAAGTGCCCAGTGAAATTGAGGAATGGCTATGAAACCATTTGAATTAGCCATCGAGCTAAAATCACCGATGCTTGTCGGTAACAACTCAGTGCGCCTTGATGGGTTGTTATGGCACTGTCTGTATTTGCACTATCACGATCAAGAAAAAGCACGCAATGAGCTTGGTCAATTTTTGAAATTATCGGGAGATGGAATGTATTACCACGCCAGCAGCATGCAGTTTGGCGTGTTGGGTGCAGTACAAACGTCTCGCGGATTAACCTATGACAATCTGATAGGTACCCAAAGAGCGACAGTTGGCGTGATGCGCCAAGGTAGCGACTTATCGCCTGAGCTTTTTACGCCGAATGGGCGCAACGGGAAGTATTCAAAGCTTAATTTGGGCGGCATCCCCTACAAGAGCCGCCTTACCAAGCACTCAGCGTATTTTTCACGCTATGTAGTATTCCATGGTGTTGGGAGCGGGGAAGAAATAGCAGATTTAATTGACTTCTATGTGCCTGCAATTGGAGTAAATGCATCGAGAGGTTTTGGAACAATAGGAAAATTGTTTGTAAAAGAGATTGAATCAGATTTAAGCATTATCGGAAGTGATGGGCAGCCAGCCAGATCAGTACCGACGAAAGATCCAAGCGTACGGTCAGTTGTGTCACCACGCATTGAGAACGCAATTCTAATACCACCATTTCGTCATCAGGAAACGATTCCGTGTGTAGTTCCTGAGCGCATTCGTAAAATTAAAATCACTAAGCCGGAGTAACTAAATATGAGCGAGCCATTTGCTGTAGAAACATTTTCGTTTGAAGGAATTATCACCGCGATCACGCCATTAGCAGTGTCGCGCCCGGGGGACAATTTTCGCGCTGTTGGTCAAAGCGACAAATTACAGCGGTTGCCGCGCTCTGGTCCAAAGTCTAATGAAAGTGATGTTTACTTTCCAACGTCAACGATTAATGGAGCGATTAGAAGGGCTGGACTATCCGTAATTAGAAACGCTCTACAAAAAGCAGAGGGATGCACGCACCCATTTACCGTGGACGAAGTGTTTATGCTGGTGCAGGGTATTGATACAACACAGGCATTGTCAAAAGAAGCAAGTCAGCCAGGCCTGATTGAGGAAGAGTATGCTTTGCGTAAAGCGAATCCGTTCTTGAACCTGTTTGGGCGGTGGGGTTTGCCGGGCCACATTTCAATAGGCGATGCTGTACCTATAGCCAACGATATAAAACCTGTAATGTACGTAACTGGAAACGGCGTGCGCACAAACGATTGGGTGCGTAATGCGACGCAAATTACTTTCTTGGATGCGGACAATCAGGCGCGTCTGAAGCAAATATTAATTGATGACTCAGCAGCTTCAAAAGATATCGCAGTCCAAAAGACGCAAATTGCAGAGTTAAAGAAAGAGTTGCGAACTGAAAAAGACACTGAAAAACGCGCTGAATACAATACGCAAATTGCGCAAATCGAAGCGGAAATTGAAAGCAGCAAAGAAGCAAAGGAAGGCTCAAAGGAAACCTTACAGCGGCCATTGGATGGATATGAAGTTATTGCGCCGGGCACCGAAATGACAAATAAAATTGTCGCAGCGAATGTCAATCCCATTGATCTAGGTTTATTCATTGAATCTATTGCAGAGTTTTCTCGCGATCCGCGTGTAGGCGCTCATACCAAGCAAGGTGCTGGCGAAATCCAAGCTGAATGGGAAGTGTCCTACAGACCTATAGGCTCATGGAAATCAATAAAAGTCGGAAAAATTACTCTGACACGTGAGGAATTCTCCGTGGAGGATTATCTAGATGATAAATTATTGATGGGTGCAGTGAATGCCTTTAATAATGCGATGAAAAACCCTTATGCATTAGGAATAGATTTTAGACGTTTCAACAAGCTTTAAATCGGTGGTAGGTGCTTATAATCTAACTGATTGATGCAATGAATTATTTATTAAGAGTGTTCCCCGCGACTGTGGGGGTGATCGGCAAAATCACGTTGTAAAAACACTGCATGTTTTGTGTTCCCCGCGAAGGAGGGGGTTATCTAATAACGTATGAATTATGAGCAGCGTTTGGTATGTGTTTCCCCGCACGAGCGGGGGTCATCGAGGAGGTTTACCTAGCAGCACTACGACTGGCAATAGATTCCCCGAGTCAGCGGGGGTTATCGGTAGGATTTACAATACCATACCTACTAAACAGTTGTGTTCCCCGCGAGGGCGGGGGTTACCGGCCGTGTTACGTTGGTTCAAACAATCAGAAAAGTATTCCCCGTATTAGAGGGGGTTATTGATTGTAAAATGCATGGAAATCTGTTCCTCCAGTTGTATTCCCATGTTGGGGTAATCGAATAGTAATTAAATAATGATTTGAGGAATTCCCGTGTTCGGGCGCTAGTTCTGATTTACAAAAATAGAGTAGATTTTTAAATTTAAGGAAAGAAAAATGCTGTTGTACAGAGGCACAGAAACAACCAAGTTAGGCGGTGATTCAACGCTCATGCACTTTGGAACCATAAATGCCGCAGCTCACAGAATTGAAAGCATGTTTAATGCGCAATCTTTAATTATGTTTGACGCAGAGGCAGACAGATTTACTGTTACCGATAAGAGAACAGGGATATCAAAAGTTGAAACGATAGATCAGAGACTAATTGAATTTAGTAAATTCTTTGAGTCACATACAATTTCAGAATTTGAAGTGGATATACATTCGTCGCTAAGGGTAAATGATTGTTGGCAGGATGATCCTATCGGAAGTGGTGCGATGGAGCTGTTTACGGGCAATACGACGCTAACGGGTAGGCAGTTAATAGAGCTAGAACACCTGTTTTCCCCCTTTAAAAGAATTATATATCCTGACCACGTACACGGATTACTTAGCAGAAATAAAATAAAGGAAGTAATTAAGGCGTCAAAAAGCAATTCAATTTTCAAATTGGAATTAAAAAAACGCAAAGATAGACTCGTTGCAATCGGTAGCTTTCACAAAGATGAGATGTATCATGAGGCAGTGTGGGTTGATTTAACATTGAAGTTAAGACTATGGGCAATGAAAAATAACTTTGATTCGTTCGTTTATAAAAATGATGGAGAAGGTGGCGGATCTGATAGCTATGTTGCGCTAATGGCAAACCAAGCAAAGGATTCGAAGCGAAAGTTGAAGTTTGATTCACAAGCTTATATCGAGACAATTAGCCCAATATTCAAAGATTATGTAAAACAACAATTTAATCAGATTAAGAGTCACGAATTGAGGTATAGCATTCCAAAAATGCTTTACATGTTTTGGTCTGGCAAAAACCCGTCTGATTTTATAGTTACTCAATAACGGTGCTTTAGATCACCTATTAAATAGTTAGAATCTGAACACATCCCACAAAAAGTATCTAGGCGACGGACTGCTGACCTCATAAGTTGCATATTGTGGTTCGGGGTTAAAATTAATTGATTAACTTGATTGAACAATTAATTTCCTCGGAGAGAAACCTTGAACACAATTAAACCTGCAAGCGAATTAACAACACCGGAATTAGTAGCCTTCCTTGAAACAGCAAACAAAGCATATAGAGCGGGAACCGCGCTCATTGATGATGCCACTTACGATCACGAATATTTAGCAGAGCTTCGCGCGCGCGATCCCCATCATGAGTACTTGCACAGTGTTGAAACGGAGGGAGATTTTGGCAGCGCCAAAATACGGCACCAGCGCCCAATGCTGAGCACGGAGAAGGCTTATACGGTCGATGATGTTGCACAGTACCTGAAGCGTGTGGAATCCGCTGCACGGGAACTGGGTATGACGCCTGACGCCATTAGATATCGAATCACCCCCAAACTCGATGGTATGGCTGGTAATTTTTCTGATGGCAAGTTGGTAACTCGCGGTAACGGCGAGGTAGGAAACGATGTCACACATGTTTTCGAGCTGGGGGTGGTGGCAGTTGGCGGTGTGAATACGGGTCTTGGTGAAATTGTTCTGCTCACTTCCGCATGGGAGGACGGACTGCATGAGAAATTCGCGCACCCGCGTAATCTCGTCGTAGGTCTTGTTGGGGCGGATACGATCAACATGGATGCTGCTCAAGCATTGAGAGATGGGTCGGTTCACTTTGCTCCCTACTCTCAGTTAGTTTCCTACACAGCTACCGCAGAGGAGCTGCTGGGATCGCTTAATGAAATCTGCGATGAATTGGAAAAGGGGTGCGGTTATCCAACCGATGGATCGGTTATCGAAGTCACCGAAGAATTAATTCGAGAATTTATGGGGCACACAAGCCACCACTATCGGTATCAACTGGCGTGGAAGCGCATCGGTGAAACGGCAACCAGCAAAGTAACTCAGGTTCAGTGGCAGACAGGCCGCACAGGGCGCGTTACGCCCATATTAAAAATTGAGCGTACTTGGTTGTCGGGGGCGTGGATTGAGAACGTGACTGGACACCATGCAGGCAACATTCGCAATCTGGATATTGGGATAGGCTGCGAAATTAAACTGGTGCGCAGTGGGGAAATTATCCCGAAGTTGCTGGGTGTCGTTAAGCGTGGCTCGCGCGCAGCGTTGCCAGATTGCTGTCCTTCGTGCGGTGATGGGCTGACGTGGGAGGGGGATTTTCTGTCGTGCGGTAACTCGCTCTGCTCAGCAAAAATTGCTAGCCGGTTAATTCATTTTTTCAGCACCATTGGCAATATTGACCTGTTCGGCGATAAGACGGTGGGCACGCTAATCAGTAACGGCGTTGACACATTGCCGGAGATTTACCGGCTAACCGAAAATGAGCTGACGGCATTTGGTTTTGGCGCGAAGCAAGCGCAAAACTTGGTACGTGAACTTAAGCGTTCCCAATCGGAACCATTGGAAGATTGGCGCTTTTTGGCAGGCTTTGGGATTCGCCACTTAGGGCGCGGTGATAGCCGCCGTCTACTCAGTCAATTTTCATTATTGGCGTTACCCTCGGTTACTGTAGACCAGATTCAAGCACTGGATTCCTTCGGGCCACTTAAAGCTCCCAGAATTGAATCAGAATTGCGGGCAATGTGGCCGCTTATCGAAACAATGATAGGCCTTGGGTTCAATATCATTTCTTCGCAACAACCCGTGGCCAGTGGATCGGCAATCACAGGGCTTAACATCGTCTTCACCGGCACAATGAACAACCCTAGAAAGGCATTGCAGGATCAAGCCATTAAGTTAGGTGCAAACCCTCAGTCGGCAGTATCGAGCAACACCCACCTATTAGTGATAGGCGAAGGTGTAGGTTCGAAGAAAATTGACGCCGCTAAGAAGCACAACACACGAATCATGACTGAAGCAGAATATCTTGAACTGATATCAGGCAAGCAAATGGTTGCTCTGAAAGCAGAGGTGGCTCAAGGCGAAACAATGCTATTAATCTAGCAAATTAATTCTTTTGGCTGCGATCATTTACCAATTTTAAAGATATCTTGTTAAGAGGGAAAACGATGGATCTATTTGCAGAGTTAGAAATCCCAGAATCAAAAGGCTTTTTTGAATTCGCTGAAGTCAATGATAAATGCGGAGCATTGAAGTATCTCCAATCACTTTCAATACGTGAAATTGAAAAGGAGGTATTGGAAGCTGGATTCTCAATAATAGGTGGGCATCATGGAAAAGCTGCACTGCTTGATTATGCAGTTGGTCAAATTGGTGTTAAGAATCCGATTAGGCGCCAGTGGATCTGAATTTAGAAACCCGCGCTTGGGGCTGAGTAATGGCCATTGGTCGCAATGGCCGCTTACGATGCTGGCAAAGCTTGCAATTATATGCTGAAGGCGTCTATGGATTTATACGCTAAAGCTTGTAGTTGTGGAGGCAGGTAGGAATAATGCATGACGTAATTGCGTTTTCAATTCGCGTATGCTGGCCGGTAAGCGACTAGAAATAGAAATTATTGGGGCAGGACACCAGAATCATTAAAAAATCAGGAATGCTTATGAATGATATAGAAAATGCAGCAATGCTTCTGAGGCGTAAAATATCAGATGCAGAGATAAGTGGACAAATAAAGTCGGCAGAGGCGGTCGCTTACATTGAAATGCTTTATAAAATCGAAAAGATTTTGGTAAATCAAAGATAAATTAATTCTTAAGGATATTGTTGAAATGATTGAAAATAGTGTTGAAGTGGATAAGAGAGCGGAAGATGAATTGAGAGCATCCATTGTAAAAGGTTCTATGTGGACTGGAATTCCATTGTTCATCTACCTACTTTATTTCATGGCATCGTTAGTTGTTTTTCAGAGTAGGGAGAGGGAGGCATTCCAACAATTAATGTTGAACTCACCTGCGCACAGTGCCATCGGTGAATCGTATTATTCGTGTAGAAATAAGCTTTTTAGTGGTACTCGGTCTGAATGTTTAGTACAGGCAAAAGAAATAGCAGCAATTGAGGGGTTTACTGTTGAATTTAATATGGTGAGAAAGGATATTAACGAAATTATAGTTAGATCGGATAGTGGGGAATTTCACTTGTATGGTGGGAAGTTCTTGTTGGTTAAATAGGAGCGATGAGCGGAAAGAAAAGGCGAAGTTAGGAATAAACCAACTTAAAAAGGATTCATAGAAAGATGATTAGTAACCGTTCTATTTACTCATTAGCGCAGTTCTTGGAAGTCCAGGAAATAGCAGTATCCGCTGTGCTGCTTGGTAAGTACGGAGTCAGGGCTTCGTTACACAGTAATCAGCTATTGTTTAGTCTACTAAATGAACTTCGCGGAATTGATGAACGAACGTTGATGCAGATACTGGCGGAAATTGTAGCTACAAAAGGTGATTTGCGCGCGCGTATAAATCCAAAATACCGTTTTGACGATAGGCTTGAAGACCTCGAAAAATGCTTGTTACTTGATGGGTACATGATCGAAGGAAAAAAGCTACTCCAGGCAGATCCATCCATTGCTGATGCGGAACCACTCGAAGACGATCTTATAGCTGCGTTGCAGGACTTAGGATCACCACGGTCGCAAGACATCATTGCCAGAATTAACGCCTCTACAGAAGCCTTCAGGGCGCCTCCACCTGATTACAATGCATCACTCGTAAATGCACGTGTAGCACTGGAGACATTGGCCGGAGACGTGGCTGAAGCTGTAGTCGCGCGCAATCGTTTACTTCGAAGCTACAACCCAGCAAAGTGGGGGGAAGTAATTTCCTTCCTTCGCACCAGTGGAGAAATAACAGTCGAAGAAGAAAAAGGCCTCGCTGGGGTTTTTGGCTTTTTAAGTCCGGGTGCGCACCGTCAATTGGGATACCGGAAGACCAGATGACTCGATTGGGGCGCTCATTTGCACTCAATATGTGCTGGTTTCTTATTAAAAACCATTTGATAGTCAAAAGTTGAGGCTGAGCTATGAGCGTCAAATGGCGGCTTGCTGCGGTTAGTGCACTTGGGCTTTTTTCGATTGTGATAGTTCTGACCAGCTATACAGATATACAACCCATTCTGGTGTCTAAAAATGCCGAGCCTAAAAATGAAGCGCCTAAGCATGTGATTTCAGATACGATTAAAAGCAAACCTAGCGCAGTTCAAAATGAATCATCTAGTAGCCAGTCTTGGAGTGACTATTGGAGCGCCGAAGAGAGTAGAAATATTGAACGAAACGAGGTTTTTCTAAATGCTATTGGTGAATACGATGGTGTTGTCGAAGTAGTATTGAGAGACTACGTGCTTTTAAAGAACACCATTTGCAAAAATGATATTTCTATGGACTTAGTTAGTAAGTCCGCTGAAAGTCCGCTATACGCTTTTCTCATGGGTATTAAGGCGTCGGGGGGCGATAAGGCGTTTTACGAAAAAGTTATCAACACAACAAAGAATTCGGCAAATTGCGATGATGAAGCCGTATGGATAAACGACACATTAAACACTATGCGTCGATAACTACAACGATGAGGAGAAATCGAACAATGGGTAAAGAAAAACAAGCGGTTAAAATTCTATATACAAACTATCGTGGTGAAACTGGCCATAGAGTGATCATCCCTGAGAAGATTTGGTTCGGCTCAACCGAATGGCACAAGGAAGAACAGTGGCTTCTAGATGCGCATGATGTTGAAAAGGATGCATTGCGTAATTTTGCTATGAAAGACATACAGGAATGGGTAGTCGAGAGTTAATTTTTGTGGGGTGACTGCAACCCCTTTTCTAAGTTGCAAAGGTAGATTCCCATGAGATAAGTGGTCTAACTTAATCGTTTAGAGGCCACTTAAAATGAACCAGAAAGCACACACCGCCAAGACATTAAAATTAGTTATCGCCGCAAACGAAGACTTCGAGTGGTATCCGACTACCGATGAAATTATTGACCTTGTGAGCAATGATGTTCGCGAGGAAATGTACTACTCAGATAATGATGAGATTAGATCGTCAGTATTGGATTGCGGGGCAGGGGATGGGCGTGTTTTAGATCGACTAACCAAGGGAAAGAAATTTGCTATCGAAAAGTCTGTGACGCTCATAGAAAGTATGGGATCAGATATTTTTATTGTTGGAACAGAGTTTAACGCTCAGACCTTACTTGATAAAAAAGTTGAAATTATTTTTAGTAATCCACCATATGAATTCTTTGATGATTGGGCGACAAAAATTATCACGGAAGCAAACGCAAAATTTGTTTATTTGGTTATACCTGTTCGCTGGAAGTCATCCCCATTAATTCAAACAGCCATTGAATTGCGTAAGGCAGACGTGACAATATTGGGTACGTTTGATTTTCTTAATGCAGACAGAGAAGCCCGTGCAGTGGTTGATGTTCTGCGTATATCTCTTGGCTCATCGAGTCGCTTTTCAGGGCACCATCTAAACGTTGACCCATTCGAACTGTGGTTCTCATCGCATTTCGATCTTAATACGCATAAGGATCAACTTTCAGACTACGACATTAAACAAGGGATCGAGAGAAAGGTTCGAGGAAGAATTCAAAATTCTGGCGAGATTATTGTTAGTCAAGGGCTAATCTATGTTTTGCAGGACTTCTACCATGCAGACCTTGATGCGCTTATGCATAACTACCAAAGCGTATGTGAGCTTGATTCTAATCTCCTTTACGAATTGGGGGTGAATACTCGATCTGTTAAAGAGTCGTTAAAACTGAAAATTACGTCCCTAAAAGATCTGTATTGGAATGAGCTAATAAACAATCTTTCGACTATCACCAATAAGCTTGCTTCTTCATCACGTAAAAAACTATTAGGCACGTTGCTTGAAAATACTCATGTTGACTTCAACGCGGAGAATGCGCACGCAATCGTTTTATGGTTAATTAGAAATGCGAATGGCTATTTCGACTCACAGTTAATTGAACTAGTTGAAGCCATGACTGAAAAGGCTAATGTCATTGCGTATAAGTCAAATCAAAGAACATTCAGGGATGAACAGTGGCGCTATAACTCCACACCGGATGATCTTGAAAAATATAAACTGGATTATCGGATAGTTTTAGAGAGAGTTGGAGGGTTGGTGTTCAATTACAGTAATGAGGCCAATATTTCCGACAGGGCAGCAAACTTCCTTAATGACATTTGTACTATTGCTTACAACATCGGTTTTGACACTAACGGTTTCACCCCTTCAAAGCAGTTACAGTGGGGATCGCGAGGTGCTAATCAGTTTACCTTTTTCAACCATGTGACAGAGCGTGATGAGGTGCTGTTTGAGGCAAGAGCATTCAAAAATGGAAATCTTCATATAAAGTTTAATCCCAAATTTATTTGCAGATTGAATGTTGAATTTGGACGTTTGAAGGGTTGGCTTAAATCAGCGGTAGATGCTGCGGAAGAATTGGATATACCACTGGTGGATGCTGAATCGTCTTACAAATCGAATTTCAAACTTGAGGCGAGAAACGTACCTTTATTGCTGGGGGTTGCGGCATGATTTAAAGTAGAACGCCTCTTCAGTTGATGCGACCGAATATAGCAATTGATCACGTTACGGAGAATGATTGAGATGGGTGAGTATACCTCCAACAAGCTGCCGCTAGAGTTGCTTGATGACTTTCGAGCAGCTGGGTTTGTAGATAGCACCTATGAAAATCAAGTCGGTGTGTTTCTAAAAAAGGTTTTAGCGTGCAGTGATATGCCAAACGTTAAAGCGACAATAGTGAATGGAGAGTACATCACCGACGATTCAAAGTGTGTTGTTGAGATTGTCCCAGATGGTGATTTGCAATTGTACATTGATGACGATGACTACCATGAGCGCTATAATTTTTTTGAAAATAAAGAGGGTTTTCTTGCATTGGCCAAGGATGCGGGCGTTGAGCTAAGAGGAATCGTCTATTGAAAGAACTTCACATTCCCTACGGTATAGAGCGGGATTCCGGCGACATTGTTGAACCGGAAGACGCAGCGAGGGGTAGGGCATGCAACTGCCTGTGCCCAGGCTGTGAGGCCCCGTTGTTATCGCGCCACCCCCAAAGCGATAGTAAGCGCGTACATTTTGCACATGATTCAAAGCATCAAGACGCTAAACCAATTGGAGAATGCCCGCTGTCTCCGTTCGTTGCGTTGGGCATGATGTTGCGACACTTGTCATCATCCTTCGCCGGTAAAACAATCCAGCTTACAACATACTGTAAATCAATTAGTTTTAATTGCTGCGATGCCGCAGCAAAATTTTTGGCGGTGACGGAAGCGGAGGAAGCGGTTATCTCAGCTGGCGATAAATCACCTTCGGTTGGGGGTGTGACTTATGATCTTGGTTTGGTGATTAATGGCAAATATTACCTAGTTGAAATCATCTACCCGGGGAAACTGAGAAAAGAGATCCCGGAATTAATTCATCTAAAGGATATTGGCGGGATATTCTCGATATCCGGGCCAGAGTTTTTAGAGATGATGGGCAAGCAAGATTTTAGGATGGTTCGTTATAGTGAATCGGTATCGTACTTTCTATTGAGTTACTCACGTAAGCTTTGGTCTTACCGCGATGAGGAGGTTGACGCTGAGGCAAGGGTGCGAGAAAGCCATGTGTGTAAGCATAACTATTTGGGTAGACGCGCGGGAAAGCGTAAAACCTATGGCGTAGCGGCGTCAGCTTATGGAAATTACAAAAAAGAAAATGCTTCTTTTAGTACAGGGAATCTTAACCATAAGCAGACACCAGCAGCAAAATACCAAACTATACAGGAGTCAGCCGAGGCCTACCGAAGGGCATCTCAGGGAGCGGGACGTGCAACAGGGCAGACTTCTATTCCAAGTCATGCTAAACATGAGAAAAGCGAACCGATACAAGCAAATTTCATTGCGCCATCAAGTCACATCGTCAATATTCCCCTCACATACAATGGGGGTGGAGCGGGGGGCATAAAACGCTATGAATGCCTTTTCTGCAATATCGAATACGATGTAAAACAAAATGAAGCGCCAACGTGCCCTCGGTGTAACAGTCACTTGGGTGCGAGAAGCTTCTGAAATTGCCTTTACATATGCTTTACATTGTAAAGAAGGTATGGATAAAACCTACGTCAGATCGAATAAAGCAGGCTTGAAAGGTCTTCATCCGATGCACATACCTGATGAGCTAAGGCGCAATCCGTACCAGGCTGGTACGGATCGGTTTAAAAGAAAGTTAAATAGTCAAAATAAATCACCAATGGCAGAGATATGGAAAAAGATAATGATGCTAGAAAAATAGCTAAATCGTTAACATCTAACCAGCGAATGGTATTGCAGTACATTATGGGGGATTTGTTCGCATTAGCATCGGAGTATCCCAAAGCCACTTTTACATCATTAAGGAAGAAGGGGCTTATAGATAGGCAAAACAAAATAACAGATAAGGGGGTGTTTGTGTTTGGAGAGTTGTGAGCCAATGTGGAAAAGCTAAAGTATTTCTCAGTAACAAACTTTATTAACCTATTACAGCTTCAGGTAGTTAAAGAATGGGCGAATATCCTAGATCTCAAATTATTGCACCCATGCGCTATAGCCTGATTCAGCCGGAAATTCACGTTTGAAATCAGAAATTAAACCTAACGGCTGTGGGAATCCATTAGGAATTTCTACTTTTTCTAAAAACGGAATTAGGTCGTTACGTGTCAGTACTTTGGCTGCCAGCAAGGTTTCTGAGAGCGCTTTGAAAACGGATAGGTTTAACGAAAATAATTCAGAGAGCATTTCAAGTTGCTTTTTGCGAAGCTGCTCAAGATTTTCTTCATTGCGATTAAATTCAAATTCGTTTTTTGGATCTATATAGAATATCCCGTCGAAGTGATTTGATAAGTAGGATTTAGCTCCCTCCAACCAGCGCTGATTATCATTCGCACTGCCCGAAGTGTTTTGGCCAAAGGCAATATTTTCACCTACTCTACCTGCCAACATAACGAGCATTGACCATTCCGTAAATATCTTTTCGTTTAACCTATGTGCGCTGTAAATACCAGAAACGTAACCCAGTACACCGTCACGACTTTCATGTTCGTTTATAGCAACTTTTATCTCTGGAGGTAAGGCACCTAATGCAGCATAGACAAGTGCATGTCCGGCCTCATGCGCCGCGATGTATTTACAGTCTCTTTGGGTAGGTTTTGGTGGAGTTCGTGACTGAGCTATTGAGGAAGGGATTACAGCAGGACGGACAATACGATTATCAACCGATGGACTAAATTTCGAGGAAAGTAATTGAATTGCTATCACAACAGTTGCGGATATGCAGATAATAACAGCGTCAGTAGGGTTTAAATCAATCCACTCTTTTAGGCGGTCGGCATATTGACCAAATAACCATAAAACAAAGGAGTAAAGCGCAAAAGATATTGCAATTCCGCGAACCAAGTTAGTAAATGTCAGAAATACGGTTTGTAGAACCAAATTCAACATAATGGCGAGCATCCCAAGAGAGGTAACGTATGCTTGCACTTCCTGCATAAAGGGATCGGTGGGTTTCGCATAGGTGCTATTAAAAAAGAGAATCATCGAAAGTAGGGTGCCGTGAAATGCGATTTCAAACCAATTTTCTAAGCAATAGTTTTTCAATGATTCACTTGAAATTCGCTTTCTACTTTCTGAGGCTAAGTTCATTTTAAAAATCTCTTGGTTTTTATCGATAGTAAATATTATTCGTTATCGGATTCTCTAATAACTGTATGGTGTGTGGAAATTCCTCCGGTAACGCCAGTGAGAATTTGGATAGCCCCTATGGGTACAATGTAGTGACCATGTACGAGGTCAAACCCCATATCTACAAACAGCTTATTGGCAAGGTTAAATCCATCAAATACCAATGCTGACATGGAATCAGGAATGAACTCAGCGTCTTTGAGATCGTCTGTTGCGAGGTATTTAACAAGACATTGATCCACAGTCACGATGACGAATAGATCATATCTCGGGTAACGATTTTTATTTAGCTCCCAAATACTGGAGTCAATTTTCATTTTAAATTCCTATGGAAAGAATAATTTTGGTGATGAATAGGAGCGCCACACCGACAGGCTAGGTGACAATCAACTGTCTGAAGTTGAAAGGTGCCTTCTTACAGCAACGGCCGCTAATGGTTTGGCCCACTCCGGCATAGGCTCGACAGGGGGGATGACAAAAACACCGTCATGCAGTACAAAAAGCCGGACTGGGGAGGGGATACCATCAACGAGGTCGTTTGAGTTATCAAAGACAGCAACGGATTTACAAACAGGGATGAGAGCCATCATATTGTTGATTGAACCGTGCCAGCGGCCGCGAATCTTTTCTTCTGGGATATCGTGCCCACCGTTTGACACCCGGGCGGCTACACGCTGGATGTGTTTTTCAGGCGAATCCAGGCCAACAAATAGGATCCTCACCTCAATGCCTTTTTGGGCTGCATCAAGCAGAAGGGCACAAATGGAATTCCCTCCAAGGGTAGTCTCAAAGGTATAGTCGTAATTGTTGGCTATGGAGTCCTTGAGATTATCGTAACCCATCTGCCAGGCCTTACCATTTGCTTCATCCAGAGTCATGGCAGGATCTTTCGCCATTAACGCGCGCGTTACTTCATCGGGATTAAAATAATCGCCGCTTTGGGCTCTAAAGTGGGAACCAATGACGGAGCTTTTGCCGGCACCGTTCACACCGGCTATGACTGTAATCAACGTGTTTCTGTCCTTCCTGGTTTAAAGCTAGCTGCCAGATCAACACCATCGACACTGAAAAGGGCATCTCCTGCAGCACGGGTGTTTGGATGCCTAATTCTGGCCAAAAGTTGGTCATACTCCGCTGAAGCGTCCGTTACAGTCTCGGTTGTGCGTTGTTCGAGCATTTGGATAAAGAGTGACTTGATGCGCAGCAGTTTTTCATACTCATCCACGGCCATTACCACAGCAGCTGGGCGGCGGCGAAGGTTAATCTTGTAAGCGCGGTGTGAGGTTGAGATCTTGGCGATCTTTCCTTCGATATCGCGGCCAAACTCTCTGCCGGAGAAGGCGTCTAAATCCGACGATGGACTAAGCCAGTCCAGCTCTTTCAACGCCATTTTGGAGCTTACGATTGCTTGAGATGGAGTAGTCATGTCAGTGCCTCAGGGGAGTGGGTTTACACATATTTAACTTAGCATATAAGTGCCCTAAATGCCACTTATGGCCTTAGTGACACTTTATGACTAATTATAGGGTGACGGCGACCAATATGTTAAGGCCGGACAATCTGGCTTAAATGTTCTGTATGTAGATAGTTCCCACGGCCAGCAGACCGGCAAATGCGTGGCTGATTATTGGGATCAGCAACCCGTTGGTCTTGCAGGCCCAATAACCAAACCATAAGCCAAGGGAGAGGAAATAAGCGTCATACACAAACCCGCGGCCGTGCATAACTGCGAAGACCAGAGCTGATAGAGCCATACCCACCGTCAGAGCAGCACACCTGAGTGAGGGGTTTTGCCCATGGCCAAACGGGCTTGCGAGCACAAGAATAAGATTCATGAAAGCGAAAGGGAGTATTCCCCTAAAAACCAGTTCTTCGTTGGCAGGCACCAGAAGCGTTGTATTGAACAACACCAGGAACCCTTGGTTTGGCGTGAACACATAGTCCAGCTCCCATGGTGAAGGTGGCACCTTGAATACATGCAAAGCAGCGTGAAATAGGCAGAAGAGTACGAGGACACCGGCGCAGCAGATGAAAAGTTGATAGGCAGTCCCCATAGCAAATTTCAGTGGGAGAATGTTTACCCTCAACATTCGGGAGAGAAGCACAGCACCGCAAAAGAACACAAGGCTGGCAAGGTGTAGCGAAAATGCAGTTAAAGGTGAGCCAAACGATAAGTATGGATACAGCTGCTCAACTATCCAAAGGGGTAAATTCTGCATCAAAAGCTGGTAGAAGACACAAAGCGCAGCGCCCGCGAAGATCAACGCTAGCAATGCGTCACGGAGCCTTGGCGAACCAATTGGGTTGGGAGAAAGTTGATTATTGAAGGTCGTCATGAGGTTTAAATCCCTGAATGGATAAGTGACGGGGATTTTGAGGAGGTAAATTTTTGAATGGAAGATAAATCTGCTGATTTCTACACTTTATGCTGGATAAAGACCCATTCGTGCCAGTGGGCTGCATATTGGGAGGAGCGAGAAGAGCATTAACATATTTGTTGCCTAAATCTTGGTGCGCCATTTATTAGCGCCCCAGCGTAAACGTCAAATTTTCGTATCAGAATATACTTGGTGAATGTTAAGGATGTGGAAGCGGAATATTCACTGTGAAACTCATAAAGAAAAAGCACAATGCATTTAGGGTAGGGGTAGGGAAGGCGAGGATGGCCTTGCAAAAGAATGAGACAATTTGCTTACAAACTCTGGATCCCGGATTAGATATAAAGAGCGAACAAACACAGGTCGCGATTGCCGAGATGGAAGGTTGGAATTCAATCGTCCAACCCAAGTCAACGAGGTTGTACTTGATGCGAATCAAGCGCTTCGGCCAGCTCGATCCTAATGCCATCCCTTTCTGGACGGTCAGCCAGCAATGCGGCTTGGTTAAGCACCATCTCGCGACGGAATGTCTTTTAGCCTTGATAAATATACAAATACCAAGCATGCAACATAGCTTGAATACGATCTTGACAATGATGATTTCATTTATCGTTCCTTGCAAAATTGTGCTTTTGTCAACCAAACTTCCTTGCATAAATTGAGATTTGTCAACCTTGCCAGCCAATATCCATAACTAACTCCACTACACCAGTCAATTACGGACGCAGAGACTCAAAAAGCCTTCCATAGAATTGATTGAGTGTTTCCCTTTCCGCACCAGTCGGGTATGGCCACATTCTGAGGTTCTGGTACTCGCAATCGCTTGCCAGGATGCCATTTCATCACGACTGCAGCGAAGACAGGTCCTCCTCGTATTTCAGTACACCTTTCTTTACGCCCAACGAGACAATATCCATGATTTTTATGTTATTTTTTCGCATAAAAGGATGACTGTATTTGAAATCGCGAATGTCGCTATGGTCAATTTCTTTTCTACCGCCGAGGTGCGCCAACAAAATACTAAGAACATGCTCATTGTCTCTGTGATAGGTGTTGTAATACTCATTCCTTATTGAACCTGGCTCCCTAACCTCTCGGAAGAAAAATTCGAGCAGATTCTCAATCAATTGCGTGGCATCATCAATAACAGCTTTGTGCCGACTTATTGAATCCAGGTTTCCGTCTTCATAAAAAACAAGGTGACCTCCGGCCTGTAAACTTCTAAGCTTTAAATATTCATCATAATGAGTATTAAAATTAGTCATGGTTGGGTATAGGTTCGAATTATACTCAGATATCCGCCAGCGATTTGCCTCCATGGCACGACGGATGGGATATAAGACATTAGCGATGTTTTTATAAGCATCCATTAGCTTGGCATCATTTTCCAGAAGCTTTTCTAGGATTTGCTCCTGTGTTGCGCCTTTTAAATATTCTTGAAGCTCATCTTTCAGAAGCTGCCTGCGAGATGCGTCATGTTCTAACTGGTCATTAACCAGTCCGTCAACGTAGACGCACATAGCATCGTAGTCATCAGGGTCCATAATTAGTATTCCTTGATGGTAGATGGATAAGGGTCAATCATCAGTGTAGATAGTCAAACATACATCTATTTCACGAAGACGGGTCTTCATATGCTTTATATCGGCCAACCAAAACAATGGAATCGACACCAAGTTGTTTCCAGTTAAAGGTTGTTTGCTTTAATAGAGCAAGGAAATCATAAAACCGTTGCCCCTGTTTTCCATATCGACCGAGGCATATTTCAGAATAAAACGTTACTAAAGGCTTTGACAAGGTAACTAGTCTGTTACCGCCATCGTCTTTAGTATTGTATTCCAGATCGTCTGCGATACGCGTGTGACTCCATCCTTCAAATGAAACCATTCTAAAAACCAATTCGGAATCTTCAGCGGTAAGCGAAATGCAATCTACGTCTGCTCTACGACATTTTGTCCCACTGAAGTCAAAAGTAAAAGGTAAAAATTCCAATGGATAGTCACGATCAAATCCATAAAAATTATCCCCTTTAGGCTCATAAACATTTGTATTTTTCAAGGCAAAGCTTTTCCCGCTTCGCCTTAGTAACCGCATGGCACGAACAACGCCACTGCTAGGTACTATTTTGTTCTTGGAGAGCAAGCTATCGTATTCTTTAAGTACTACTGAGGCACAATCGTCAGTGATCATTGTCATTGAAATATCATGAAATATCTTATAGAAATTTGCATCATGATTGTCACCGTCTGAGTTCCTATAATGTGAAATCTCATGAATAAGTACCTTGATTAAATAAACAACGGAATTGAGGCCTTTGTCGATAGAATTGAGTAACCTTCTCTCGATTGCTATAAAATTTACACAGTCTGTCCAACCCTCTAATCTCACCGACTCCCCTATCTTAAGCGGAACACTAATATCGTACAAACCAGCAAGCAGCTTGTAAGCTTTGGTAATAGCTTTCAATCGGATATTTTCCTTTAATGATAGCTTTTCATTATCCAAAATATGATTAGTAAAATCGCTCAAAGGAACCAATTTACAAAAGGAGACGATCCTTTCGGCTATTTTTTCAATATCAGGATGCTTTGTCTGCGGTCTAAAATCGTCATCAAAAGCAAGGGACATTATAAAGTCAGTAAAGAATGTTATTTCCATACGAGTTCGTTCCTGGGAGCTCCATAGGTCGTCATCAGTAAAACTAAATCCGGAACACTGCTTCCAAACTTTCTGGATGGGATCATCCAAGTGAGGCAAGCATGCACTATCAAGTAATATTCCTCGAAAAGCCTGAGAGATTCTGTCATTGGCAGTTTCATTATTTGAATAGCTAAATGAAAAGTGTCTATCGCCTAAGGAGCTAAAGGAATACCATGTGTTCTGTTTAATATTGGTAAATAACATTAAGTCTTTAATTTGGTAATAGCTCAACATCCCATTGCAAAAGTCCGTCAGGATTCGTTTAGCCTCAAATGATGAATATTTTTTCTTCGCTGGAAATTTTCTTAACTTATAAAGTAACTGCTTTATTTTGTGTATGACTGGGCAGTCTTGCTGTATTTCACTACGAGTCATGTTTAGGCTGACATGCTCTTTTGTAATCACGTCACCGGAAAGGCCAGGGACATCAATGTACCCGCAAAGAATTCCTAGGTTGTAAATTGCAATTGACCCACCTTTTCGATAGTAGTCAATCGAATAATCGACCTCAACGAATCGAAATGAGTCGTTCTCGAAACTCCAATCAACCTTGTTTTCATCGACTGTTATTAATCGTTCATTTATAAAAATTGAAACAGGGAAGAGGTATTTGCATCGAATTGCAAGCTCAGCACTTAGGTGAACTCTTTCATCGCTGAGATAGTCACTATCGGTTCTAAATTGATTTTGATCATACCATTCTCCTATGATATGGCATCCCGGGGTGGTAACATTAACCTCGGATATGTCAAAAGTCATTCCGTTCCTTTTTACATCCACTTCCATTGAAAATGTATTTGATGACCACGATGTTTTAGCTTTACCCATGATTTGCCCGCGTCCCATTCTGAAACGTCCGAATTTATTGGCATGGTCAGCATCATGGGATTTCCCAAATGTAGCGAACCAAGAAATAATTTCGTCTCTGCTGGTAAACCCTTTCCCGTTATCGGCTACTTTGAATCCACGTTCGTCGAAGCTAATATCTATTCTATTAGCTTGTGCATCAAAGGCATTTTGAATCAATTCAACCAGCGCACCTACTAATGAATGATGCTGCTTGAAAACCAGGTTATAAAGGATGTCACGATGCACCTCAAAATTCACAGTTTCGAAAGCCACATCAGGATTCGTAGCATTATTGTTGCTTGATAGAGTTGTTTCATCATCATTCGATAGCATCAAGGGGCACCAAAAAGAAATAAAATAAATTTGAGTAGAGACAACTTGTGCGAGACAGATTACAGGAGTGTTCGGCTCGCCGGAATTTTGTGCGTTTTTTTAACATTGGCTTGTGGGTGCGTTATCGGATGGGTCGGAAAATGACTTAATTGTAAAGGTGTTAATTTCAATGGACCTTGATAATCAGTTCACAACTTCACGTGGAAGTTCTAATCCGTAAATAATTACAGTTTTGTCTGCAACTCTGTAAGCAGCAATCTGCCAAACCTCCTGCACAGTAAAGTACTTATCTATTCGTCCAATAGAGATCGCAAATCAACGCCTAACTTCTGCGAGAATAATTCGAGCCTTTGCATAACATTTATTCCCTCGAAGAAATTAGGGTGCTTTGAAAAATCGTGGAGTATATAGCGAGCGACCGTCAGGACAATTTCATCTTTACTAAGGATCGTTTGTGTGCTGCTGGTTGCCGTTGGCCGGAAACTAATTATTACACCATCTTTTCGAAGAGGGTTCCTATAGACAATGCATCCAAAATGTCTATATGAGTCGTCATCAAGAATTTGACGGGCCGTTAGCGTACCGGCGAAGTTAATTAAGTTACCGTTCAGCGCAGCGTCCATTTCTTCCGATTTCGGTCCATGCATCTCATCAATAACATCGATTGTGATCGCTGCTGCAGCCTCAAATATTTCTCGTGCACTACCGAACATTTCGGTACCACCTTTCGCAATGCTCTCGAAATAGCTTCTGTCAAAAACGCTGAAGGCAGTGAAGCCCGTCTGTAGTGGTTCGCAAATGTAAAACGTTGCCGGCCTATGGACGTCAATTAACATATTAGGAGTTACATCCCATCCCGGACGCATTGCACCTTCTTCCACAGCGGAACGTGCGATCCAATCTTTAATACTAACTACGTTATTTCTGCTGCGCTCTACCAATGCCAGATCCTCGGAAAAAATGTTAATTAGATTGTGATGGGTTGACTTGTCGTACGAGATCAATCGTTGACTCATTATGTATGGGGTGTCGGCTGAATGTGCTTACATATCTACGAAACATCCGAATCTAACGGCACGATCCTTTTCATCACAAAAATAGTTGGTAGATTATTCATCCTAAACATTTCCTCAAAGTCTAAAGACTATTCGAGACCTATCATTCGATTCAGGTCGGATAATTAATTCAAATGGCATCGAGAGAAAGCACTGCTCTCTTAATCCAAGCAGCCCACGCTACATGAGCTATCACCGGAACTGACCTTCCAGAGCGGGGAGGTATGCAAAGCTCGTTACCTTCAAACCACAAAGCAACTTTGTACTTCTCCTGAAACCATTCAATGAATGCCGTTTTATCTTCGATCAACTCGCTCATATTCATTCTGTCCAAATTCCTGAGCGTTTTAGAAAATTAATCTTTGCTATTTATGTTTGCACGAATAGCGTTCAATGCATTATCTAGTATGAAGTTGCGTTAACGATAAATCGTAAATCTGAAATACTACTTGGGTTCTTGTTGGGTCAAAAAAGCGAGTATCAATGAATGCGATACTAATTTGATTAGAGCTAAGATGTGCATGATCCACAGTTGGACAGTTCATCGATACGGGCGTGAATTGTACGCTGTGATTACCAAATTGCATCGCGGTAGCAATCAAGTTGCAATCGTTCTGAAGCTTAAACATTACAGTGTTGGCATCTTTTATTTTGAGATTGCCAATCGTCATTGCAATCGATTTGAAGGATTCTGTCCCTGGCTTGATGTCCGGGTACACATCCGTCAGTTTTTGTTCAGTGGCGACGAAGCGCCCGATTTCTTTAACCTTATCGCAACCGAACAAAAACACAGCAATTAGTGAAATGAAAATAAATGATTTCATAAAATGTTCTCCTCAAAAACTAATTTCAATCAGTCGTTAATTGTTTTGGGATTTACGCTTCTATCGCGCAATCCGTAACCTTTCTGGAAGTTTCCAAAGATCTACCTTATTCATTCATGCCAGCTTTTTATATTGAGAAGACTTTTATTCGTGGCGTATCGCTGCCGCTCTAAAGGCGTTTGTAACTAACTTAAAGGTCCGCCACTGGGAATTCCCAACAGTAGGATGTAAAGAACAACATCCAGTGCGGCCCCAGAAAACAACCAAAAACCTGGCTTCAATTTAAAAGCTCCAATTAATGCACAAAAAGCTGTTACCACAGCCACAACCAAGCCAAGAACAACCCACAATGCAAACATAAGATTCTCTCTTCAAAGTAACTAACTTCTTTTCGAGTACTGAATTTACCTTTCAAGCTTAATCGGTAGCCAGAGTTGAAACAGGTATGCCAAATCATCTGGCATACCTGTTGAACGACTTATTTCAGGATAGTGATCCCGCTATCCGGCTTATTCAGTGTTGCTGCAGGGAGAGACTGGATGTACTCAACAAGAGCAGCTACAACCCCTAAGATACATGATGGCCACAAGGAGGTTCCGCCCCGCGTAAGAACATCACTGGTGTATTGCCACACTAAATGCCAATAAAGATCGATTGCACCCAAAACGACAATGCAAACAACCACGCACGAAAAGCATATCAAAACATTTTTCGTCCACTGGAGAGCATGCTGACTATTAGTTGAGCGCTCATTGGATCGTTTAGTGTTTTGGTGGACATCACTTGCTTGTGATAAATGATTCGAGCTCATAAAAAATCTCTTTGACGACGAGGAAAGGCTATTCAACCAAGGTACGGTACAGTGGACCGGATATTCGCGCACGCAATCATGCGTGTAATTTACACATATGCAACAAACATCAGGAATTAATGTGATTGATTCACCCTGTAGCGCGGTTGCATGTTTTCCTACTCATGGGATGCTATTTCGGTGAAGGTAAAGCAGTTCAATCACCCAGGTTAAAGGTTAAGACTATGAGAGACATCATTAACGCATCTATTGAGAGTTTGGTTCAACGTGACGATAAGGAATATGTCGAGCGTTCGCGTGTTGGGCATGAGATGAAGGATTCCGTACTGCAAGGCCTCACAGTGATGGCCAATGACAAAAATAACGAATCCTGTCGGGCGCTTACACAAGCCCTTTTCGAGTCCGGTTTTTTAACTCTCAGCGAGAGAGACTTTAACCTTGGTCAGATGTTTGGATACATTTATGGGGTCAAAATGCATGAAAGCATTAGCGCCTTTTTATCACTGTTCGACAAGCTGGTACTGGGCGGCCACACAAAGGCTGATCGCACCTCGATGTATAACCCAAGTGGTGACAATTATTACTGCGCAATGCAATTCCAGGTTAAAGCTAGCGAAGATGATAATTGGGTAAGAAAATTCACGGCGACACATTTAAAAATGTCGGATGCGGTTGATGATTTTAGAACGGATATTTTCCGAAAAGTAATCGTCATGGAGCACCAATCACCGATGTATGCAGTCGTGCTTGATTACAGCATCTATACCGGCGATCCAAAGGAGATGTACTTTGTCAGGTTGAAAGAAAACTATAACGATCCAAATGTACTGCCTGACTTAATCGAAGCAGAATTCAACTTTGATGATAGCAAAGTAAGCTACAAATATTCGGTTCAGATGGATCATACAACCGTATGCAAAATAATATCAAAACTGAACGTTGAGCAAATGTTTTGTGAGCCAGTTTATTACCCACAACTGATCGACTCAATTTTGTTTAGATTGAACAGTGCAAATGATTCGATGTCCGTAAGAACGCACCCAATTTAAAACATTCTAACTGGCACGGGCGGTAAGCCCGACAGGTTTTGTTAATTGCAATTCAGCTTATGTGGTGTGTAATGGATTCAAAGAATGTCTTCCATTACACACCTTAGGAAATGAATATGCACTCGCAAATTGCCTTGATAGATTTGGAATCTACCGAAGGTCTTACTACAGTACCACATGCCTCTTTCGCTGAGCTTTCGCTGGATGAAAAAATAGCGCGGACTGAAAACGTTATTCTAAATTTGCTTTCGAAAGGCATGCATTTGCTGTGCGCAACATCCTACGGGAAAAGACTCATCCGTCATGCTGAACATCTTTTTGCAAACGCTTAGACGATTCAAGGCAGAGCATGGGCAGCACCCTCATTGCTTGGTCGTAAACTCGAACACACTTGTGGAATCGCCCTTGATGGATCATTACGCCAGACTTGAGTCGGCAAAGGTTGAAATGTATTGCCAACAATACGGGCTGGATGTATCAGTTGATATCGTCACGCCAAGCCTCTCCAACAATTATCTTGTCGGAATTATAGGTGGCAGAACTATCGCTGTTGATGCAGCAAATGATTCAAAGTGCGCCGTGATGATGAAGGTCAATCCAATCAACCGACACAAAAACCGAGTTTTCAAGCAGTTCGGTAAAGCCAATGTGGTTTCGCTTGTGGGCACCCGATTTGATGAGTCAGCCGAACGTGCCAGAAAAATGCGTGAGCGTGGCGATTCCTTTTTTGATGTTTCACTTAACGATGCCGGCGATCAGGTGCTGTCACCCATAGCGGACTTTACCCTTGATGACATATTCACTTACATAGGTAGCGTGCGTGGCCAGCGTATCGAGTGCTATAGCGACTTTGACGGGCTGGTCGATTTATACCGCGAATCCAATGGGGGTGATTGCATGGTTAGCGTCTATGCCACCGGTAGTGCATCCAGTAAACCTTGTGGGGCGCGACTAGGGTGCTTTATCTGTTTGAGGGCTGAGGACCGGTCAATGGCCAATATGCTCAAGTCTCCCAGTAACTCGTTTATGCAGCCTCTGCACGATTTCAGAGCTTATCTAAAAGCAAACCAGTATCACCCCCATAAACGCAACTGGCTTGCGCGTAGCGTGAATGAAGACGGCACCGTGAGTATCGCACCCAACGCCTATAGCCCCGAGTACACAGAAGAGCTGTTGCGCATTGTTTTGACTATCCAAGCCCGAGAAAACAGAGCAGCTTCGAGCTTGGGGATAGCGCCACGCTTTGAATTACTTCGCCTATCTGACATTGTAGCAATCGAAATTCTCTGGTCTCGCTATGGCTACCACACCGCCGCGAAAGCTATTTCTATTTTCGATGAGGTCATGATTCAGGGTATTGAGTACGACATTCCAGTGAACTACAAGGTGTCCTCGCCCAAGGATTTGATACGGATTACTAAGGTCGTCCCTTTTTCGGATGACCAGTACAACAATCCTCTTAATGGTCTGCGTGATGTGGCTGCTGCGATGGCTGATTGCGAAAGGACTACAGTTAAGGCCAATGGTGCGATCTATTCCAATGTGAATACCAGCGTCGAATTTGAAGTGGATGAAGAGGGCGCAGAACTGTTCTTTGCATTTGAGTACGAAAGCTTCCTGCGCAAATATAGTAATAGCAGTTTCTGTCCTACCCAGGTTTACCACTACTTTGCGCGCCTTGGTACTGTATCGATAAGCAAGGGAGGTCATAGCGAGAATGACCGAATGCTTAAGATGGCCAGCCAGATTCATAGGCACGGGCTGCGGGATATCCTGAATGATCCGGTTGAGCTTATTAAGCGCCTTTCAGGTGATGAGTCTTTAACCGGTTTGCCCAATCAAAATTTACAACTGAACATTTAAAATTAAGCGATAGCGTTATGAGCTATCCGGGTGGATAGTTTAACTTTTTGAGGATTTGGAATGCCAATAACGAATATGCACTCAGCTAAACATACTGATGGTCGTCAGGTTTCCAAGGCAGACATCAAGCTTGGCTTGGAGATTTATGCACCAAGCCTGACGGGAGGTGTACTACGTTTCAAATGTGTTGCCATGGATGCAGGGCAAGCAGTATTCAAATCACTTAACAAAGAATGGCCTATGCAATTTACGATGGAGTTTCACAAGCCAGATCTAACGCCGGATGAGTTCAGGTTACTATCCGAAGGTATGAGCGTGATGAACTCTTGGAGCAAGGGCAGTGTTACATCTGAACACCGGGATGTAATTGCGCGCGCCGATGAGTTTGGCTATGTGCATCAGCAAAGTTATACGCAGGCAAGCTGGACTGAACTGGGCATTGCTGGGCTGAAGTCAATACCACACGACGAAGTTAGAAACTGAATGTAAAACTGTGTGGTTCTTTTTTAATGGGTGGATTTTCTTATGCCGCAGTTTGAATTTACTCCAAGTAAAGACTACGAGAGCTTGTTGCGCCAGGCTAACGCTATGTCAATGCTGATCCGGGCAATGGAAAAGCAGAAATCATTTCAGAATATAAAAATCGGGGATTTGGCGAGAGAGCTTGCTCTCCAAGGATACGAGGAGATTAATGCTCAGCGCTACACCAACGCCATACTAACCGATGAAATTGCGGCGCTTGAGAAGAAACTCACCATGTACAAGAATGCACTTGATTTGATCGTGCAAGATAAAGCCGAATGGGACAACG
>JACCDR010839386.1_pt1 | contig 61428 bp, 73 predicted proteins | sample 7446431 | NCBI WGS metagenome assembly JACCDR01 (sample SAMN15323443, study PRJNA562643) | freshwater metagenome | isolation source: river surface water | place: USA:Blue River Watershed | collected 2017-08-17 | reverse complement strand
GATCCCGCTCGTAGCCTCGCCCCGGCGGTTGAAGTTGACCGTCAGCTCCTTGGCCAGGAAGGCCGCATCCTGCACCTCCCACCCCAGCCGGCGGGCCTCGATGAAGGCCGCCAGGCGGATGGCGTTGTCAACGGCGAGGTTCGACCGCTCGATGAAGGCCAGGGCAGGGTTGTCGCGCAGCGAGAAAATGGCGCTAGGCCGGGTCATGTGCTTCAGGATCCGGGCCGCCTTGGAGCCGCGGGCGAGGTCGATCCGCGCCTCAAGGTCGACAGCTGCCGCCTCGGGCTGATCGAGGTTCCAGAACGAGATATGCGCCCCCGCCTCGGTGAATTCGCGGTAGTATTGCGCCCAGGTCGTGTTGGTCTGGTTGCCCAGCCCCCGATAGACGCCAGACAGGGCCTTGCGCCAGTTTTTCGCCATGGCCGCCGCGATCTTTGACCGGTCATCGGCGCCGGTCTTCGGGTTGATCCCGAAGGTCTGGATGCCGAATTGCGCGGTCTGGAAGTCACGGAAGGCGTTCGTGATGACGAATTCCGGGTTGAGCATCGTGCGGGTGATCGAGAAGAAGCGCGACAGCATCGACAGGACGCGCATGATGCCGTTCATCTGGTCCGCGCCGACCTGGCCCAGCGCCCGCGCGATGCGCTCGTCATGGAACAGGATCCGGTACTCCTCGCCCTGCTCCTTCACCGCCATTTCGTTGGGTTCAAGGAACATGGTCTTGGGGTCTTCGGGCCGCAGCTCGACCAGGCCGGTCGTGCGGTTGAAGACCTGCTTCATCTTCACCTTCTTCACCGACCACATGGCGGGCGACGGATAGGCGCGCACCAGCTCCAACGCCGCCTGGCCGACGGCGTTCTTCTCGGCGCGGATGGCAACCTCCTGGGCCTGCGTGAGCGCAGCCTGCAGGGGGTTGAAGGCCTCGGAGCCCCGGCCCAGCGCGCGGCGGCTTTCCGGGCCCCTGGTGCTGAAGCGGCGGCCCACCCCGCTCACGTCAAGCATGGCGTCCGTGTGGTCGTTGTCGGCAAAGCCCTTCAGCGGGACGTAGTGCTTGTAGAGCGCACGCCACCGATTGGCCTCGGCCGCGGTGATCAGGCCCTTGTTCTGGCGCAGGAGAAGGGTCTTCTCGCGCAGCTGGTCGATCAGGGCGCCGATCTGGTCGAGGGTCTGGGCGTCCTGCGAGGCGGCGGCAGCCGCCAGGATGGCCTGTGCGTCGGCCGTGAGCATGCCCGAGCCACCGTCAGGCATGCGCGGGTTGATGGTGGCGATGTGGGCGTTCCGCTCGATGGCGTGGCGAGCATAGAGCCACTGGCCCACGTTCTCGCTGGTCAACCGACCCTGGGTCTTGGCGATCAGGTCGATGATCGGCTTGGTGAAGTCCTCGTCAATCTCGAAGAGGTGCCGGCCGACCTTGCCCGAGAATGTGGTCTCGACGGTGTAGACATCCATGTGCGCCGGCAGGGGCGACCCGCGGCGCTTCTCGATCACATCCCGGGCCCTCAGAAGGGGCAACATCCGGTCCTGAACCACCACCCGCGCCCGGTCGACGGCGTCGCGGGCGGCGGCCCGGCCGTTGCGCAGGCGGTCCCAGATCGGCGTTCCAGCCCTGGTCAGCTCTTCCCAGATGGCGCGGTCTGGGATGTGCAGGTGCTGACCGCCCATCGGCGTCGCCATGTGCGCGCGCGCCTGGCGGCCCGGCATGCGGGCCTTCTGCTGGCGGTTCACCGATGTACGCTTCGGTACATTGCGGTACCGCGCGCCCACCTCGCCCGACAGGGCCTTGGCAAAGACCTCGTCGGCCGTGATCCGCGGCGCGCGGTTCCCGATGACGTCGGCCGAGCTGCTGAAGCCGGCCATGCGGACGGCGTTGCGCACCGCCCGGAAGAAGCGCGCAATCTTGTTGAACGCCGTGATGAGCAGCGAGCCCTTCGGTGCCGGGATCTTCTTGGCATAGGCCAGGGAGAATTCCTCGGCGATGGCCTCCTCCAGCCGCACCGCATAGCTCTCGGTCGGGTACCGGTTGTTGATGTCGTACTTCTGCAGCCAGCGGCCCTTGATGGCCGCCAGCTCCAGCGCCCGCCACTCTTCCGGGGTGAAGAGGTTCGAGTGGTAGAGGGCGTGGATGGCCTCATGATGCAGCGTCGCCACCGGATCCTCGGAGGAAGCGATGAAGATGGTCATGTTGCCGTCAGCGTCGCCTTCGATGCGGCCCTGGTAGCCCTCGCCGTCCGGCTCGTAGTAGAGCTTGACCCGCTTCAGATCGAGCCGGTCCAGCTCCTTGCGCAAGTGCGGCATGACCGCGAGCATGTTCCGCATGATCTGGCGCTCGTCCAGCGCGTCGGCGGTCTCCTCGATCGGCGGCAGGGCGGGGCGCTGGAACATCGACAGCGGCGCCTTGGCGAAGTCCTGGATTTCGGGCGAGAGGTCGACCGACCAGACAGCATCGACCTTGGTTGCCTCGGGGAAAAGGACAGTCTGCTCCAAAGCGCTGAATTCGCCACCGAGGAACATGGCGCCTTCGTACCGCCGGCCGCTAGGCAGACCGGCATTCTCGGCATACCGCCGAGCCTGATTGGCCCACGTCTCGTTGCGGATGCCCAGGCTCAGGGCGCGCCGGATGATTTCCTCATTCCCGGCAGCATCGGCGGCGGCCTGCATCTGGGGGGTGCTGGCGACAAAGTCCCGAAGGCTGCGATCCTCGACCACCGCACCACCGAAAGGCCGCACCAGCTTCTCGATGGCGCGCTTGATGTGGCCGTCGTAGGCGATGGCATAGCCAGAGGTGCCAAAGGTGATCTTCTGGCCGTCGACCGTGCCCGATTCCTCGGACATGATCTGGTCTGCCACCTGGCGGCCCAGAAGGCGTGACAGCGGATCCCCGACACCCTCGGTCGTGGTGTAGCCGTTGATCGAGACAATGGCCCCATCGGCCCCCACGTTGACGCTGGTAATGCGCGCGCCGGACATGCGCAGGGTGAGGCGGCGCTGGCCGTCGACCGTGAGCCAATCAATCCCCTCGACCACCTCTTGCCCGGCCTTATTCCACCGGCGAGCCTGCATCCAGCCAGGCGTCCACGCAAGCTTGTCGTAGCCCTTGGCGGCCGCGACCTTGAGGAGGTGCTTGACCATCAGCGTGTACTGTTCCGGATCCGCCCAAGGCGATGCTGGCAGTGTCGGGTCGGCCTTTTGCTCGGTGCCGAGCTCCAAAAGGGCGCGGTTGGCGGTCCCTACAGCATCGGAGGCGGCCAAGAAATCACCAGCTGCAGCGATGGCGCTCTGGTCGTCCTGCAGGATCGTCCAGACCTCGGTTGCGCTCTTGCTGATGTTCGCCAGCTTCCGGCGATGGTGCATCACCTCCGAGACCTCAACGACATAGCCGCGGGCGGCGTCCATCATTTGGCTACTGCCGGTCTTGATGGCTCTAGCGGCCTTGGTGGCGATGATTTTTGCCATGCGGTCAATGGCCTGATTTCGCTCTGCGGTCGCCTCAACAACAGCCTGCTGGCGCCGCACTCGTTCCTCGCGCTGCGCCGGGCTGTCCTCCCGCGCCTCCCGCCACTTCGACGCCAGGTCCGACTGGATTTCCTCGACGAAAAGCACCCGGCGGCCCTGGGCATCGACCCGGTCCTTGGTGCGCGCGTGGACGATGATGTTGGTGTTCGTGAAGTGGTTCGACTGCACGAAGGGCTTCTTTGCCTTCGCTGCCTGCCATTCTTCACGAAGCCAATCCGCGTCCTCGCGCGTCGCAGCGCCTTCCTTCATCTGCTTGGCGATGGCCTCGGCGCGGCCGCCCCTCCAAGAGGCCCAATTCCAGAGCGTGTCGGTCGTGGCGTCCTTTACCTTGGCATTCGGCCCGGTGGTGTTCAGGTCGGGAACGCGGATCAGGATTTCGCGGTAATTCGACCCGCCGGCCTCGGTGTAGTTTTCAAACCGGCTTTCGCCGATGACCTCGGCGGCCTCGGGGCCCACGTCGGCAGCCCACTGTTCGCGGGTGCGGCCTTTGGCGTCTTTCTCCTGGGCTTCAAGCTCGGCCATGCGGCGGCGCAACTCGGCCTCGAATTTTTGTTCATAGACGGCATATGCAGCCCTCTTGGCATCGCCGAAATCGACGTTCTCGGCCCCGGGAAGGTCGCTGAAGTAGTACGTTCTGCTATCGCTGTCGAACCAGCCTTCATACTCGGGTTGGTTGCCGTCGTTGCTGAAGAGACGCGCGCTGTATTGGGTCGGTTCATACCGCTCTTCAGCCATTTGGCGCGCACGATCCTTGACCTCGTCCTCGTTGACGTCGGTTTCGGGATCGAACTCACGCCCCTCTTCGTCCTCATCCCAAGCGTCGCTGGCCTCTTCCGTCACCTCTTTACGGGCTTCGTCCATCCAGACCTCGGCCTCGTCATCCCAATTGTCGGGATAGTCCGCGTCGCCGGTTTCAATAGCATAGGATGGCTCGATCCAGTCATCCTCGTTCTTCATCTGCTCGGCGACGTCGTCTTGCGTCATCGGCAGCCAAGGATCATCGGTGTCGCCCAGAACATCGACCACCAGCTTGATGCGGTTGCCGTCGATGAAGGCCGCAAGGTCGCTGCGGCTGACCTGGCGCACCCCCTGGTTTTCCAGCGTCGCAAGGTACTCGTCGACGCCCAGCCAGTCGATTTCTGCCTTCTTCACGCCCGGCAGCTTCGGCACGATGGCGCGCCAGTCCTTCGGGCTTGCGGTTGCCTGCTTGGCCCCGCGCACGGCGCGCAGAAGGCCCGAATAGAGCGGCCCCTCGAACGGCGCCGGATCCTCGTTCAGCCCCTGCACCGGCTTTGCAACGTCATCGAGGAAGGCCTGGCGCTGCGCCTCGCTCTTGAACTGGAAGCCCGGCACGGCCCCGTTGCCGCGGAAGGACGAGTACCAGCCGCCATGACGCTTTGCGAGCGACAGCATGTCGAGATAGGCCTGGCGCTCGGTGCGCGCGTCGGCGGTGGCCACGAAGAGGTCGGCACCGGTCTTGCTGTGCTTCGTCTGGGCCAGCTTGAAGCCAGGCGCGCCACCCGTGACGGCCGGCAGCGCCCGCACCGGCGGCGGCGTCATCTGGACGACGGGCTGCGGCTTCACATCGCCGTCCTCATCCACCTCTGGCTCGGTCTCAGCGTCGTCCAGCGCGTCGATCAGGCTGGCTTCCCGATCAGGAAGGCCGATGTCCTCCAGCCGATCAAAGAGGGTGGTGATCTTTTCGGCACCGGTCAGGTCGACGTGCTTGTACGGCACGTTGGAGCCGCCCTTGTCGATGACCAGGATCTTGGCCATGACGCCGGTCCCGGCCCGCTCAAAGGTCACCGATGGCAGCTTCACCTCGGCGCGCAGGTTGAAGACGCCGAATTCGTTGCTCTCGAAGAGCTTTTCGAAGCGCTTGTCCGCGGCTGGGCCGGTCGGCACCAGCGCGACCAGGCGGCCTCCAGCCTTCAGGTGCTGCATTGCCTTGGCGACGTGCTCGACGGCCGTGGCACCGCCCGATCCGAACGGCGGGTTCATGACGATGACGTCATGCTTGACCAAGGTGCTGTAGTCCTCGAACCGCCGGTTGACCGCTGTCGCACCGGTGGCCTTCAGCTCGGCGCGGCTCAGAAGGTCGGCAGATGGCTCGATGATGGTCCGGCGCGCATGCTCGGGGAAGTAGCGCGCGATCGAGCCGTCGCCGGCGCTGGGTTCCAGGATCTTCTCGTAAGGCCGCACCCCGGCCCATTCGACCATCTTGAAGGCCAGAGGCTCGGGGGTGGGGAAGAAGTCGATGCCATCGCGCTGGTCGCGCTTGCCGGTGATCTTCGGGCGGCCGAAGTAGTGGCTCTTGGCGGCCTCGTAGGGCGAGGTCCGCGCCTTCACCCGGTCGCGCTCCTTGCCGCCCTTACCCTCTTCGCGCGACGGCTTGAACGCAGAGGCTTCCTGGTAGGCGTCGATGAACGACTGCTTGATGGTGCGCGCGGCATCGCCCAGGGCCAGGTTCTCGACCGTGCCTGACCGCTCGGCAATCTTGCGGGCGAAGGCGCGGCGCTCCCAGGCCGTGCCGATGGTGTAGTAGCGGAAGGGCGCATCCGAAACGCTGCCCTCGCGCCGGATCCGGCCCTCTTCCTGCAGGGCCGTGGTGGGCCTGGTCGGCATGCCCAGGTTGATCAGGACGCGCTGGTGGCCCCCGGTGACGTCATGCAGGCTGATGCCCGCCTCGCCCGCGGCGCTCTGGACGATGATGATGTCCTTGCCGTTGCCGTCCTTGTTGAAGTCGGCCTTGGCCTTGGCCCGGTCCTTCTGCGGCACGGTGCCGTTGTACAGCATCGCGCGGTCGCCGAACTCCTTCATCAGCGCCTGCACCGGTGGCAGAAGGCCCGCATAGTTGAGGTCGACCACTTCGGGCCGGTCCTGCTTCAGAAGGTCGTAGCCAGCGAAGGCCAGTGGCCCCGGGTAGATGCCCTTCTCGACGTCTGTGACCGGGCGGAAGGGGTCGAAACCACCGCCGATGTTGTAGTCGTGGAAGATCACCACCTTCCGGCCAAGCTTCAGGTGCGCCTTGATGTCCGGAATGGCGGCTTGGGCCTTGATGGCCTCAAGCAGCTGCATCTGGCGCAGGTAGTTGAACGTGTTCTTCATCGAGGCGCGCAGGGCGGTGTAGGCCTCCTTGCGCACCGGATCATTGGAGCTCGCCTGGTCGCTGATGAACTGAAGGACGTCGTCGATCTGCTTGCCCTTGGCGTCCTCGGTCATGACGAAGCGGCGGTCGTAGTCCGGCGCGATGTCCAGCATCCGGCCCGACAGAACGCCGTCGCGGCGCAGCTTTTCGTGGAACTGGCGCTCGAAGACGCCCAGATCGACGCCCACCTCGGGCTTGGTCAGCTTGTGGTACCGGATCCGGTAGCCGAAGTTTTCGACCATGAAGAGGTTCTGGCCCGACTGGCGCGAGCCGTTGATGCTGCCGTCCTTCGGATAGTCGAAGAGGTAGCCCTCGGCGTAGTCGGTGTTCTTCACATAGGCGAAGGGCGTCGCGGACAGGAAGAGCACCTTCGACCGCGGCAGCGTGGCCATGGCGTCGGCTTCCTGGCGGGCCAAGGCGAAGAGGCGGTTGAGCTCGGCGTTCTTGGCGTCGCCCTTCGGCATCGCTTCGGCCCGGTCCCAAGCGTCGCGGCGCTTCATGCGGGCCTTGGTGAGCCGATCGGCCGGCCGGTTGGTGATGGCGCGCAGGGTCGAAAGGGCGGACGTGGTGCTGCCCTCGGCATTCTGCGAGAGCTTGTGCGCCTCGTCCGACACCACCAGATCCCATTCCCGATCGGCCAGGGTGCGGTTCTCGCCCATGTTGGCGTAGGTCGTCAGCGTCACGCCATGCCCGGCATCTTTGGTGCTGGAGAGAACAGAGGCCTCGACGCCCATGTCGGCCAGGGCCTCGCGCCAGTGATCCAGGATCCCTTGCGAGGGGGCGACCACAAGGATGTTCTTCTTCCCCGCCTGCACGAAGCGCTTGATGGCGCCACCGCCGGAATAGGTCTTGCCGGTGCCGGTGCCGTTGGTGATCAGCATGCCGTGCCCGTTGGGCTTGGCAAACCGGGTTTCGATCTTGATGACGTCGTCTTGCTGTTCGGGCAGGAGAAGGGGCAGCGCCTGGCGGACGTTCGCCTCGTCAGCCCACTTCACGCCCTCAGCCTTGGTCAGCCGGTCGGCCTCGGCCTGAAGCCGGGCGCGCTCCGCTACGGAAGGCTTGGCATTCGAGCGAGCATATCGCTCAGAATGGTCTGCTGGTCGGTCGTCAGGCCGCGGTCTTTGCTCGCCACGATCACGGCCTCCTGCACCGTCTCGATCGACGGCAGGCCCGGGTTCTCCCCGTTGTCCTGCTTCCACAGCCGGATCGCCCTGCGTTCCCACAGGAGCGGCATCACCTCCAGGTAGGCCAGCGCGACCCGTGCTTCCCCCTTGGCGACCGTCGTCAGGCGCAGCTCCTCGGACGCGACCGCCGCCTCCTGGTCCTCTTCCGGAAGCGGCAGCATCCACTTGGCCCACTGCGTCGCCAGCGGGTACTCCGCTATCTCGTTCCAGATCGCCGTCGGTACCTGGTACATCGCCGTCCTCCACGGGGTTCGTCAGCTTCCCGTCCCGCACATCCTGCAGGTAGAGCTTCAGATAAGGCAGCATACGCTCGATTCCGGCGCGCGTCATCCCGCCGGTGTCGCGCAGGCGCAGCGCGACCGCCCGGATGGTGTCGGCGATGGGCTGGGCGGTGACGTCCTGCCCGGCCAGGGTCTCGCGGAAGAGCGGGACGGCCTTGGCATAGGTGTCGAGGCTCAGAACGTCCTCGCTGAAGCCGAACAGGTCGCCCCCACGGTCTTTCACGTCGGAAATGAGGTCTTCAAGGTCGGTCTGGCGCTCGCCCGGCTGGGCCGCGTCCATCAGGTCGAAGAGGTCGCGCTGTGCCGGCCGCTTCTTGGCCTTGGCCTTGGCCCGCTCCATCGGGGACAGGTATTGCGCCGGATCCTCGTTGAAGAGACCGCCCAGGTCTTTGGCGATGTCCGCATCCGAGCGCTTTGTCGGCTTTTTGGGAGGCACTTGGGATGCAGATGCGTCGATGGTCTTACCCCGCAGCGCGAAGCGCGGGGCCTCGATCGTGCCGATGTTCTCGATCTTTCCGTCACGGTAGAGGCGACCGAAGGCGTCGGTCAGCTTCGCGCGCATGCCTTCGGAAATGGTCGAAAAGCCATCTGTCACATCGGCCTTGGCGTATAGGCCAGCCTCTTTGAGGATCGCGCGGCGGGTCAGGTCGTCGGCGGTGTCCCACCATGGCGCGGATTGCGGCGTTGGCGCCGGGTCCACCTCCAGCGGTTCGGTCCCGAAGAGGTCGTCCAGAACGCTCGTCGCGGCCGCGTCGAAGTCGTCTACTGGCGCTGGTACCCCATCTGCCCCTCGTCCGTCGCCCGGCCGAGCCAGTGGCGCAGAAGGTCGATCTGCTTCTTGATCAGCGGATGGCGAGGCTCCGGCACCTGTTCCAGCCGGGCGATTTCCGCTTTCAAATCCTCTTTCGGTGACGACGAATCCGGCCCGTCCAAGCCGAGGACGGCCAAAGCTTGAAACTGGTCCATAGAGGTCTCCAAACCTGACGCCCGTCGCTTCGATGTCCGCGATGGTGCCGCCAGAGTAGTTGATGATGCCCATCCGGTCGAGGATGAGGTTGAAGGCCCTGCTGCGCAGCACCAGAAATTCCTTTGGAATGCCGGGTGCGCTCACGTCGACGGTCGGCAATTCCCGAACCAGGCGGTTCATGTGGATGCCCAGATGCCCGTGCATGTCCATCAGGGGCTCGTAGAAACGCCCAAGCTCCTCGCTGTCGGCCAGATTAAGCGCTGGCGGTTCTGGCATGGCGCCTGGAACGGGGGTTGCGACATGGCGCATCCCATCGTGCCCGATCGCCGCAATCTTCTTGGCGCCGTAGGCCAGAAGGCGGATGTCGGAAGGGCTCAGGTCGCTGGAGCTTGGGTGATTGTGGGTAGCATAGGCCACCTTTCCGTCGAGCATGGCCCTCCAGACCGATGCGTGGAAGCCAACGCCGCGAACATGCCCCTTCATCACGGCCAGCACCGCGCCGTCCTCGGCAAGCATGACCATGTGTTCCAGCCCGGTCTGGTCGCCCCACTTCAGCACAAAGTCATCGGCCACCTTCTCGCGTTCCGCTGCGGTGGTCGCCTTGGCCAGCTTCTGGACCAGATCACGGCCAAGATGCTGGGTGCGAAGATCGGTTCCGGCAAGGCTGTCAGCGACCGCGTCGTCGTCTCGCCTGTAGGGCTTCAGGATCTGGCGCCCGGCCTCGATCGGGTCGAGCTGGGGCTTGAGCTCCATCTGGTCGTCGAAGAGGGGCCCGGCCTCGCCCTGGGGCTTGGCGGTGCGGATCTTCGACTGCTGCGCCTTGACCTTGGCCTCTGCCTCGGCGCGCGTGGTGGCAGGCGTCTTGGCGGGCTGCGGGGGCAGCATGGCCGAGAGGAGGTCCGGCTCCGGTGCCTTCGGCTCGGGCGTGGGCTTCTTGCCCACCATCGCGCCAAAGAGGTCGACCCCCTCGTCGGGGGCCGGGCTTACTGCGTCCGGCTGGTTTTCGGGCTGGCTTTCAGGGCGCGTTCCGCTGCCCGCAGGCGCGCCGCTTCTATCGCCATCGCCTTGAAGCGCTCGCTTGACATCCCTGACAAAGCCTTCTGCCGCTCGGGCGAGAGGGGTGCCGGATCGAAGTGCTTCTGCGGCTTTGCTGAGGGCATCGCTGATGGGCCCTTTCATGTTGGCCTGGGAGGACAGATATTGCCGGATTTTCGCGGCATCGTCTACCAGTGCGGCGTTCGCCTGGTCGTCCAGCTTGTTGCCGGCGGCGCTGATGGTGGTCTTCTTGTCGATCAGGGCGCGGAAGGTGCGGGCCTGCACCGCGGCTGACTTCAGCGCGCTGTCCAGGATCTTCGCCCGCTCGACGTAGAGAGACTTCTGCACCTGCAGATCGCCGAACATGTCGGTTTGCGTCTCGGTGGTGCTGTCCGCAGCCGCGTCGCGCGCGATCATGGCGGCCTGTGCCAGGTTGTCCGGCTTCAGGCGGGTCAGAAGGGCGAGGATGTCGGACTGCAGATCCTTGTTCGGGACGTTGCGGCCGACGATGTCGCCGTGCTCTTCGCTGGCGACGCCATTGGCCACCATGCCGAAGGCGTCGTCCCCCAAGCGACGGATGCCCTCTGCCTTGCGCACCAGCGCCGAATTCGGCGGCAGGCCAAGGTCTGCGATGCTCTCGGACCTGGTGCGCAGGATCCGGGCAGCATCGACGGCGGTACCGCTGCCCTCGCCGATGTTCTTCAGCGCTGCGAGGCCCATGACCTCCTCGGCGGTGTAGCCGTCCGCTTCCCGGTAGACCGTCGCCGCAGCGCCGCCCACGTCCGCCTGGCCCGCCTCGGCCGCGCGACGGGCAAGCCCCGTGCGCTGGTGACCGTCGGCCACCTCCAGCGTCCCATCCTTGCGCTCGAACAGCACCACCTGCCCGGCCCGGTTCGGGTCGAAGCTCTTCACGCCGCGCAGCGCGTCGGTGACGCCCTCCTGATCCCCGCCGGCCTTGTACTGGAAAGCCTTTGGGTTGGTCTTGATCGCAAGGGTCTCGTCGTGGGTCAGGAACTTCCGCACAGGCGGCGGCCGGTCGCCGGTGAACTCTGGCGCGGCCTCGGGTTCTGGGTTCGGTTCCGCAGGCGGCGCCGAACTCTCGACGGGAGTAAGCGCCGGCTCAGGCGCCACCTGCGGTTCCACGGGCGCGCCCCCACGCCCGTTCTCGCTGCCCTCGCCGGAACTCGGGACAGGAGCTTCATCTTCCACCAGCTCGGCCTCGCCGGTGTTGAGGTTGACGCGGACCTTTCGGCCAGTCGGACGTTCAACGCCGTCTACCGTCTCGACCTCGTCCATGACAGCGAAATCGCCCTGGGGGGCGGCATCCGGTTCTGCCTTCGGCTCAGGAGGGGTCGGCTTCTCAACTGCGGCTGGCCGCTTGTCCGGCTTCGGCACGACGGGTGGAACGTCGGCGCGCATGTCGGGCGTCAGGGGCAGCGGTGGCGATGCGGTCGGCCCGCCAGTCATTGCAGCGGCAATCGGGTCGACCGGCGCCCCGGCGGGTCCGCGCGGGGCATTTCCGGGGGGCTGCAGCGGCGATGCGGGCGCGGGTGGCTGGCCGCGCGGGGCCGATGCTGGCACACCGCCAGCGTTTCCGTCCTCCCCGCGCGCCGTGCCGACCAGGCCCAGGCTGCCGCCAAGAATGGCGCCGATGATCGCGGACTCGTTCGCGCCTTCGGTCCAGCCCCGCTCCGGGTCGTAGAGGCCAGAGGCGACGATGTTGTTGGCGACGGTCGCCAGGTACTCTTGCGCCGCCTCTTCGCCCGCGCTTTCCGCGACATCGACAAAGCCCTTCATCACCCGGCCGGTGACCTTCGGCCCCCAGCTGCGCGGCAGGATCTTCAGGGCGCGGTTGATCGGGACGATTTCAGAGGCACCGATGGCAGCGCCGAACTTCGCCGCCTTTTCTGCCGTAGCCTCATCCGCGCCAGCCTCGATCGCCTCGTTGTAGAGGCTCGCGGCGTTGGTTTCGGCACCGAGCGTGGCACCGGTAACAGTTTTCACCAGGGGGCCACCGGGCATAAGGGCCGAGACCGAAAAGCCCGCGACGCTACCGCCGCCCTCTGCAACCTTACCCCAGAAGCTGCGGTCGCGCGGATCCGGGGCGCCGAAGGTATCGGCCGAAGCCTCGCGCACCTTTTCGCCGGCCTTGAAAATCTCGCGGTCCCGAGCTGGCACCACGGGCTTGGAAAACTCGTCAGCGAGCACGCCCTGGCCTTCCATGAGGTCAGCCCGGTTGCGCTCCATGATGGCGCGGGTTTCCTCGTTCAGGTCGGGGTTCTTCAGGGCCTCGTCGATATCGGCGATGATCTGGGCGCGCTCATCCGACAGGTCAGCTGCGCCCTCCACCCTGCCGCGGTCGGCGATGGCCCCGGCGACGCCCAGGCTCTCAGGAATGCTCGCAAAAATTTCAGTCGCGCCGCGGGCGAATTGCTGGCCGCGCCGTTTCAGAAGCGCCGCCATGCCTTCACCGGCAAACGGATCCGGCCCCTCTTCGGCGCGGGCCGCATGGGGCTCGGGTCGGTCGGCGGTTACCTTTGGTGCCTGGTCGGCGGGGATCAGGGCCTCGTTTGGCCGCTTGTCGATGCCGCGCAGGCGTTCCTCCAGTGCCGCCCTGGTCTCGGGCGTCAGGTTCGGGTCGGCCAGCTTCTGCTGGATGACGGCGCGCCGCGACACCATGTCGGACGGCACACCAGAGCTCGGATCCGTGACCATCGCGGCGGTCAGGGGATCGAGGCGCATGCGGTCATCCCGCGCCACGGGCGGGGCAAGCGTTGGTGCGGCCGGCGCGGCCGGAACGGTCCCGACGCCGGGCAGTACCGGCATGTCCATGGCATCCGAAGGCGTCGGGATGGTAGGCTGTGCGTCCTCGGAGGTGCTGCGCGGCGTGACGTCTGGCGGCGATGGAATGCCAAGGTTGACCTCACCGAAGCTGCCGTCCGCGCTCTCGCCGAGACCCTGCGGCCCGTTCTTGATGGACAGATGCTTCATCAGGGCGGCATGCGCCCCTTCCGGCGTGTCGCCCGAGACCTTGTAGACCTTGCCGTCCGGCCCGGTGATCTTGAAGTTGCCCAAAGCCCGCGCCTTCTTACTGAATTTCTTCGATGGTGTAGCCGTCGATCACGACGGGCTCGCTGGTGGCAGTCGGCGTTTCGGTCTCTGTCGCAGCTGCAGCTGCACCCGACCTCATCGGCTTTCCGTTCTCGTCGACATAGGGCAGCATGCGACCGTCGCGGGTGCGGCCCCGGATGATGCCGTCGGCCCCGACATAGCTGTCAAACAGGGCCTCGCCGCCCTTGGACTTGCCGCCAGACCCAGCGTTACCCTTGCCTTTGCCAGAGCCGCCACCCTTGCGGGACGTGCCGCCCTTGGAGCCACCGCCCCCACCACCCCCGCCAGCGCCGGGCATATAGGCCTTCAGGGCCTCATCCAGGCGCGCCTTGGCGATGGTCTTCATGTACCCGGGCGCGTTCGGATCATCGACAACCTCCGCAAGCTTCTGCACCTCGGGCGGAAGGCCGCCCGGGATCATGGCTGACATGAGGCTGTCGTTCTGGGCGCCGACCTCCTTGGCGCGCTTGTTCTCGATCGCCCCGCCGATGGCTGCACCAGCCAGGGGCGCGAGGAAGGCGGCCAGAGGGCTGCCCGAATTGGCTCCCATCGCCATGCCGTTCTTCAGAAGCTCCATCGCCATGTCGTAGCGCTGCTGGATGGGCATGTTCGGGAACAGGCCGCCACCGCCACCGCCTGGCGCGGCTGGTGCGGCCGGGTTCAGCCGCGGGTTGGCCACCGGACGCGGGCTGCTGCCCATCATCGACCCCATGAGGGCCGGGTTGGCCATGGGCCGCGGGCTCGACATCGGCGCCGAGGGTGCAGGACCGCCCATCTTGGCCATGTCAGGCGACCTCCGGAAGCGCGGCATAGTCCACAGCGAACCAGCCGTCAGCATCCCAATAGACCGCGTCCAGGCGCTCGTTCATGACCTCCTGCGCCATGTAGCCGCGCCGCACGGTGCCAGGCTCGTCCCAGAGGTACCGGAATTCGTAGACAGGCAGGCGGCCGCGCGCACCGATCCGGCGGACGTCGGCCTTCAGGCGGCGGTCGGACTTCATCAGCATCGCGCCGCCCAGGCTGCCCAGCGCGCCAGCGGTCTGGGCCTTGGCGTTCTGGCTGTTCTGGTAGTTTGCCAGGTCGGCCTGGTATTTCTGACCGACAAGGCCGGAATAGTTGACGCCAGCGGCCGCGTTCGAGGGCGTCGCGTTCGGAGGGCTGTAGCCGCCACCGAAGGCTGCCACCAGCTCGGCAATCGAGCCCTGCCGCTGTGCGGAATCGAGACCGAACTGGCGCGACTGCTCTTGCCCGGAATTGATGTCGGCATCCATTGCCAGCCGGGAAATCGTGTCCTGGGTCTGCTTCTGCTGTTCCCCGTAGGCCTCATTGAAGGCCGCGCCACCCACGGGCAGGCCGCGCGCTTGCAGATTGGTCAGAAGGCGGCTGTTGGCCTTGTCGATGGCGGGCTGCATCATGGACATGGTGCGGTTGAAGATCGAATCCGCCACAGAGCCGCGATCCTGCACCCGCGGCGCGGCCGGCATGCCGTTGATGTTGTCGGTAATGATCCGGTTGGTCAGGGCCAGGGAGGCGGGCTCCATCGCCTCGCGCAGCGCCTTTTCGGTCGGGCTTTCCAGCTGCTGGACGGCGGCCTGCGAGCCCTGCGGCGCCACGCCCTGCACGAAGCGCCCGTTGGCGTCCGTGTAGCCGTAGCGGACACCCGCGCCGGTGGGTGAATAGCTGTCGACGCGGTTGAACTGTGCCTCAGCCTGCGCTGTCTTGTAGGGATCCGGTGCCGCCGGTGCCTTGTTGCCCTTGCCCATGACCCTCGATCCACCTGCATTGTTCCCTAAGCATCTTCAGGACTACCATCGGCGAACCGTCCGGTGCGGCAAATTTGACATAGGCCTCTGGGGAAAATCCGAGCTTCGTTGCCAGATTCAGGGAGGCAAGGTTGCTCATGGGGACCAGGCAGCTGATTGCCACGCATTCGAGCTGCACAAACGGATAGGCGAAGAGCCGACGGAGAACGGCCCGGCTGGCCCAGGGCCTCGTACTGTCCGCGGCGATGGACACCTCAAGGTGAATTCCGTTGTGGCGCTCATAGACGACACCGGCAATCAGCTCATCGCCTTCGACGACGCCCAGCGCGGTCGAGAGCGGGTTGACGTAAAAGTCAACGATATGCTGCGCGACCCACTGCTTCACCAGATCATCGGCGCCGTAGAGGACGCCGTCGACAATGGTCAGAGCATCGCGGCCTTCAGCTGGACGATCTGGGCCCATTCGGCGGTTACCTTCATGCGGATCTGGAAGACGTCGCCAGTCAAGCCGATGGCGATTTCCTGATCAAGGGCGACGCGCCCGCCAGGATCGGCAGGCAGCTCGGGGTCGATGGTCACGGTCTGCGTGTTCTGCGCAATGTCGGCGGCCGTTTGCTGGTAGTCCCGCAGCACGGTCACATCGACGGTCAAGGGCCCGTCGGCGATGATCACCGGGCGCACATAGGCCACTTCGGCCATGGATCCGGCCTGAAACCAGCTAGTGTGCCAGGTGGCCTCGATCAGCTCGGTCGGCACCTCATCGAACTCGATCCGGCCCAAGCGACCCAGCCCGGTGGTGAACTCGGTGGCGAGGTTCAGGTTGTGCCAGAGGCGCGCGGGATAGTCGGATGTCGACCAGGCGTTGCTGTCCGGCTGCCAGATGAACTGCTTGGAGGCTTCAGGGGTGTAGTAGTTGATGATTATCTGGCTTCCGTCTGCCGCGGTGTGGAGCTGCCATTCCGCATCTGTCTTCGCCAGCTTCAGGATCTCATCGGAAATCGGCCTGGCAATGGAATTGACCAGCGCCAGCGATCCGCGCGCCAGGCTGTCGGACATGGACACGATGCCGGTGGCGGTCAGCACCCACATATCCCCGCCCACGCGCGTCAGGCCAAAGCGCGAGAGAGGCGGTGCGACTTGCAGGCGGGTCGAGAGGTTCCAGTTGTCGCTGTCGCTCGGATCCAGCCCCTCGTAGACGACGATCTGCCCGGTCGAGGTGAAGATGGCCAGCGCGTCATTCAGGTTCTGGCCGGCATCCAGGGTCACCGATGCCATGGACACGATGTTGCCGGTGATGTTCCCCAGCCGGTCCAGCGGAAAGCGGACAAGCGGGCCCATGACCGCGCCCACATCGCCATAGTAGAACTCCAGATTTCCGCCGCGCTTCCAGAAGAAGGGCCGGTCATGGTGGACAATGACCCCGTCCAGCGTGTTGACCCCCACCCCGGTAGAGGTGGTGAAGAGCGCGGTCTGAAAGGCGGTGCCGTCGTAGCGCACCGGCATGTCGAGGCCATCGACGATCAGGGCGTTCGACGAGATATAGCCGACCATCGCATTGCCGTTGAACTGGCGAGTGAGGATGGCCCCGTTGCACTCTGCCTGAATCGACCGAAGGTTGATGTAGCGCGGGGTGGCCCCGAACTCGAAAGGCACCCTTTGCAGCACCAGCTGGTCCGCCGCGCCAAGAATCTGCTGCTTGCGAAGCTCGATCATCACGCCGTCGGTGCGGAAATTGTTCAGCTCGGCCGCGAAGAGGCCGCTGATGCTGGCAACCTTGGCGTCCACAAAGAGGCCAGAGGTGGGCAGAGGGATGGGGATTTCGCGCGCCACGGGCGCTTTGCGACGCTTGGTGCCCCTGGCGCGCAGCATCAGGAAACGATCCAGGTACCGTTGCCGATCGGCAGGACATCGACCTCGGTCTGACGCTGGCCAATGCGGATCGGCGCGCCGGCGCCGGCATCCGAGCCGACCATCATGTCAAGCTCGGTGTCGTACTCGTTCGCCAGATCCTGGTAGTCCTTGCCCAGCGCACGCCGGGTGCGCCAGGTGATCCCGAGCGACAGAAGGTGCGTGTCGGTGAAGGCCGCCTTGTCGGTATCGGCGGTGAACTCTTCCTTGCGGATTTGGGGCCGCGGGGTGACGGCGGAAAGCGGGTTGATCCGCTGCAGGATGTCGTAGAACTCGGCCGACCAGGCCGCAGCGTCAAAGCCGGGCGCGGTCTCGTAGGCGAATTCGCGGTCGCTGCTGTTGTACACCACCTCGGAGACGTCGCCCTCGATGTGGCCGTCACGCGGCACGATGTCATCGCCCACCGGGTTGGGCGGATATTCCATGTCGTACATGCCTTCCTCGACGTCGGCCACGACCATCCAGCGCGAGATATACTCGATCGCCACCAGCTCGTCAGCGCTTGGGGTCGGGTGGAAGAAGATGGCGCCGTTCTTGATGGTCCAGCCCATGGAGGTGACGCGGGCTTGGCCGCTGTGCAGCCAGGCGCTCCATGTTTGCGGCGAGACCGGGCCGATCAGACCGAGAGGCCAGCCGCCGCGGTGTTCGGTGTTCGGGATTGTGCGGAGAAAGTCAGGGGGCAGAGGGTAGGAAAACTGTCCGTTCTGCAGGGCAATCAGCCAGGTCGAGCGCAGCTCCGACAAGCCAGCCGACGCGGTCGACCGCATGATGTCGCGCATGGTGTCCTTGGCCGCCATCAGCATGATCCGCGCCTCGCGGGCGTTGCTGTTGAAAAGCGACGTCGGCCGCGGGCAGGTGTTCTCCCTGTCCGCGGCCTCTTGAGCGATTTCCAGAATGGTCTTGGCCACGATCAGCTGCCCAGGGGATCCGGGGGCAGATCAGAAAGGCCACCGACAACCTCTGGGCTGCCAGCGAAGATGTCCGCGCCGGAATCGCCGTCAAAGTCGGGCGAGTTGACCATCTGCATGCCCTCGAAGGTCTGACCCATGACGATGGGCGCCTGCATCGCCTGCTGGCCGATGCTGACCGGGCCGCCAGCCTGCATGCCCCTGAGCGACTGGTTGGTGCGCTCCAGCACGTCGTTGTTGCGGGCCAAGGTGGCGTTCTGCTCGCGCAGCAAGGCAAGCTCGGCCTCCATCTTGGCCAGGCGCTCGGCGTTGGCAATCTCTTGCGAGTTGCCGTCCCGAAGGTCGATCCAGCGCAGGGCCAGGTTGCGGGCGGTGGTCGCGTCGAGGCCGATCTGGGAAGCGACATCGGCCGGCAGCACGGCCAGGTCCTCGATCGACCGGATGCCGTGCAGGACCAGGATAGCCACCATCGACTGCGTCGCGCCGGGCAGCTCATGCAGCGGCGTGCCACGGGTCGGGGTGTCCATGTAGGTCTTGAACATCTGCCATTCGGCCGGGAACTGCTGCTGCGCCTCGGCCTCGGTGATGTACGAGACGGCGACGGTCAGGCGGTCGCCGCGGGGCTGTTTGGCCACGCAAAGGCGGGTCTCGAACTTGCCAGCGTAGGGGCCGGTTTCACCGCCGAAGCGGACGCGAAGATAGAAGAATTCGACCAGAAGGCCTCCGGTGCCCTGGGTCTGCAGGTACGACGAATAATCGCCGGCCGTCATGTCCCGGGTGACGCCATTGCCGCTGCTGGGGCGCATCATGGGGGGCGAGGCGAAGGCTGGTTGATGGGGGGTATACATGCTGGGGCTTCCTTGTGTGAAAGCCCGGCCCGGGGGATCCCGGGCCAGGCTGTTGCGCTCTTCGATGCTTACAGCGTCAGGGCGCCGTTCAGCATGCGGTTCTCGATGACCCAGTTGCCCATGCCGGCGATGATGACGGTGTCCGAGTCCTCGGTCAGCGGGCGGCGCGGGCCGCCCAGCACGACGTTGTTCCGCTTCGAGTGCATGCACATCTCGATGGTCTCGGTGTTCAGGAACTTCATGCCAGCCGGGGCATAGCCGCCCTGCCCGCCGTCCGGAACGACCGGGACGTCGTTGAACATGATGTTCGTGAATCCGCCGTCGGCAAGCTGGCGGTTCATGAACCGCTGCTGACCCTGCAGGGCGTTCCAGTAGGCCGCGTACCAGTCATTGTCGGAAATGATCAGGTTGGGCTTGTCGGTGCCGCGCGAGGTCTGGAGCATCAGCGACAGCATGAAGGCCATGATGGTCGTCGAGGAGGGCGCGCCGCCACCGGTGGCGAGCCGTTTGTTGTCCCACCAGCCATAAGTGGTCGAGTTGATCCCGGCCACCGTGGCACCGGCGACGTTCGACACCAGGAGCGCCATGCCGCCGAATTCCTTGCCGCCCGAGCCGGTGCCGTCGCCGTGCGCCGACTTGTGCATCTGGTTGGCAATGGTCTTCTCAGCGTGCTTGGTGCGCTGCATCATGATGTCGATGATCTGGCTGTCGCCGCTGTTCATCAGCATTTCGAGGCCAGAAATCGACACACCGCAGGCGTACTGCTTCCACGGGAATTCAGCGGACGTCAGCACTTCCTGACCAGCGACGTTCAGGGCTTCCCGGGAATTGTACCACTGGAAGTTGCTGTTCTCTTGGCCGATCATGATCGGCTGGGTGATGGTGCGCCCGCCGCCGATCGACTTCACCCGGCCCCGGCGCCGCAACTCGGAAATGAAGACGTTGTTGCGGGTGACGGTGTCGGCGATGTGCTTGCGACGATGGGCGAGCGTCGTGGTGATGACCTCGCCCCAATTCGGATTGGTCATGGATATCCCCTTTGACCAGTCCCTGCGTGGGTTTAGCCTCCAGACGCCTTGCTGATCGCCGCTGCGATCTGGCTCCGAAGAAGTGCATCACCCGTTAGTGCAGGGCGATGGCCGGCACCCTGGCCAGACCCATCAAGCATTTTGCTGGCCGCTGCCCTGGCGGGATTGGCCGCTTTCTTCGCCTGTTCTGGCACAGCGGGGGCAGGTTGTGCGGCAGAAGTTTGCATCTGGGGCTTGTCTTGCCCATCGGGAACGGTCTTTCCGGGTTCGCGCGCCGGTGCCGCAGGCGCCAGGGCTGGCGGAACAACCTCGAAGTAGAACCGTGACAGGTCCTCGGTGGTCGGCATCTGGCCGTTGTTGTCCTTGACGAAGGCGGCGACCTTGGCGGCTACCTCGTCCTTGAACTTCTCGGCGAAGGGGTGCCGGGGCGTTCCATCGGCATTGTTTGCGCCCATGTAGCTCCGGATCCTGCGCTCTGCCTCGGCCGCCGCCTGGTTCTGGGGCACATCAGGGCCGAAGCCAGGCCCCTGGGCGGCCGTCAGCCGCTTGTTCTCCAGCCGCAGGCGCTTCTTCTCTTCGTCCTCGAACTCGTCCTCGCCGTCATCATCCGGCACCAGCTTGTAGCCCAGATGCTTCGCTGCCGCCTCAAGCAGCTCGTTCGGCTTCTCGGGGTTGAACTGCGTTGCAGCCCAGGCCAGATACTCGTCGGGTTTCTTCTGGGCGAAGCTGTTCAGGTAGAGCAGGCGCTCGACAGCTTCCGCCGGCGTCGGATTGCCGTGCAGCTTCAGCTCTTCCTCACGGCCCGCGAACTTGCTGAGAACAGCATCACCAGCGGTCAACCGTTCCTGGATCTTGGCGCGGCGGGTGTCATCAAGGCCCTCCAGAAGCTCGTCAATCGACTGCGTCGACGTCACCGGCTCATCGGCCGCTGGGGTGCTGGGAGCATCCTCGGGCTTGGCGGCGATCTTGCTGTCGATGTCTTCGCCGGGCTCGGGATCATCGCTCGCCGCGGGCTTCGGGTTGCGCCGCGCGTTCTCGGCCATTTCGAAGCCTTCGTCGGCCGACACCACAGACGACACCTTGGACGGCTCATCGGGCGGGGCCAGAAGACCGTCAGCCTCTTCGGTCTCTTCGCTGGCGCCTTCGGTCAGTTTCTTTTCCAGAAGCGCGCGCAGCGCAGCATCGCTGGGATCTTCGAGGCCGCTGACTTCGTCTTCGTCGTCCGGCTGGTCGATCGGGGGCATGGCGGGATCCTCATTGTTTCATGTGAAACACCGGCCAGGATGCCCCGGCCGGTGCGGAAGGCGTCAGGCGTGACCTTACACGACGTACCAGTCGTTCGCCAACATGTCCTCGTTGTCGAGAATGATGCGGCCAGCGGGGTCAGAGAAATTCATCGCCTTCATGCCGAGCCAGGCCGCGCGCTTCGTGGTCTTGCCAAGGGTGCAGTGCGCTGCGGCCCAGGTGAAGGAGCCGATGGCTGCCCGGATCACGCATTCCTGCGGCGTGAGGTCCATCTCCACAGGGCTTGCGGTCGGCACGTCCTGCGGCCCGGCAGAGGTGATGTCTTCCGGCTGGCCGGTCTGCACAACGATGTCCGCGCCCTCACCAGACACAGCCGTCACGGGCAGGGGATCCGGCAGCGGTTCGGCCTGCGCCTCTGCGAAGGCATCTGCGACATTGCCGACCGCGACCATGTTGGCAGTTGCCTCGACGACGACGGTCTCGATCAGGTCCGGCTCTTCCTCAGCATCGGGCGCGGTGTCCATGATCGGCACCGGCCCATCCGGCACGGGCGAGAAGTCTGCCGGAAGCGGCGCGGGCTCGATGGCAGCACCACCCTCGGGTGCCGGGCCGCTCTCGAAGCCGATGGCGTCGGGGTTGACGCCTTCCGGCAAGACCTCTTCAACAGGCTCGCCAGGCCAGGCCCACGGTTCCGGCGTGGTCTCGAAGGCGGGAAGCTCGCTCACCGCTTCGGCCGGGGCCTCGATCGGCGTTTCAGGCGCGGGCTCTTCCGGCAACGGGTCGACGCCGCCCTCGATCGGCACGTCTTCCGGCCTGGTGCCGGCGGGATCGGTCAGGATGGCATCAGAGGCTGCCTGATCGAGGATCAGGGCCTCGGTGGCGGGCGCTTCGGCGGTGGTGTTCGGGTCTTCGTCGGGAAGCATTTCAATCTCCTTGCTGGTTGGGGTCTTGGGGAAGGTCTTTCTCTTCGGCAAAGCCGTGGGCCATCATGGCCTTTCCGCAGAAATCGACAAGGGAGGCCCGCGCCAGGTGACGCATGCGCTGGGCCGCATCGGGCGCGGTGCGGAAGTTGATGGCCGAATCCAGCGCAGCCAGGGCCTGACCGGCCAGGCGGTCCAGCGCTTCGCGCAAGCGCCGTTCCGCATCGGTTTCACCGGCGCGCCGCGGGATGATAACCTGCCGTTTGCTCGCGTTCATGCCTTCGGACCCATGTCTGCGACCTCGATGTCGCTGATTTCGACCTCTGGCGATCCATCAAGGTCTGTTTGACCGACAATGTCCACCGGTTCCACGTTCTCGCCCGGGTACAGATCCTGGGCCCGCTTCACATCCGCCACAAATTGCTCCTCCCACTCTCGATCGGTAGGCTCGCGTTCCGGCTTGACGCCCTCATCGTACTCTACCAGGTCGTGCTCATCCATGTACGACAGCTTTTCCCGCCGGTCGTTGATGATCCGGTCGTCCAGCATGCTCGGCTTGAACGGCTCGAACTTCGGCGCCAGCATCGGCGCGGCATAGTCGGCGCGGGGTGGCGCGGGCGGCCGGCAGTTGTGCGGCCAGGGCTTGTCCAGGCTGTGCCATTCGCCGCAGACCTTGCAGAGGCGGGTACGTCCGGCCCCCCCTGCCGTGTCCCTTTTGCCGAAAATTGCAGCATACTGCGCTTCATCGAAGCGCATCAGGTGTGTTTTGCCCATCAAACAGGCCTCCAATCTGTGCCGACCCTGACGAGGACGGGGGTCTCGACCCATGCGGATCCTGTCCACCTCATGACCGGGCGTTTCACGAAAACACCGCCGCGCCGGATCTTGATCCGACCGGCATAGTCGCCCTGCATGGCCACGATGGCCAAGCCGGATGTCTGCATCGTCACCGGGCTGACACTGCCGTCCTGGCCGTCGAAGGAGACCAGGGCCTCCCCATTCGCGGTGAAGGTGACCGGTATCGTGGCGCCGGACGCAAGGCTGGGTGACGCCTCACCTGCGGCGGACAGGATCGCCGATGCAATGGCCCGAGAGACCAGGTTCGGCGAGCCAACGCCCGCAGCCACCAGCGAGGCCTGCAGGACGCTGCGTGCCAGAAGAGACGATGAGGCGGCACCGGTCGCGCTCATCGTGACCTGAGCCACGGATCCGCCGACAAGCGAGACGGACGCGACGCCAGCGGAGGCTATCGTGGCCGGTCGGATAGCGGCCGCGACCATCGAGGGCGTTGCGACGCCAGCTGCGGACAGAACCGCCGCCGTGATGGCGCGCCCCTGCCATGTTGCGTTGCCGACGCCGGGTGCGGCGAAGCTCGCCTGGGCGATGGCGCGCGCCAGGAACGAGGCTGCGGCGACGCCCGGTGCCGTCATGGTCTGGGCGGCAATGGAGCGGGCGGCAATGCTGAGGGCAGCAGATCCAGCCGATGACAGCGCCGCAGGGACGATGAATTGGCTTGTGAAGGCAGCAGCAGCCGCGCCGGTGGAGCTGAGGGTGGCGCTGATGATCGTCGACCCGCCGCTTGCGTCCGACCCATCGAAGCTTGCCGCTGCCTGGCCCAGGGCGGTGAGGGTGGCCTGCACAAAGGCTCGGGCCTCAAAGCTTGAAGCGGCTACGCCTGCAGAGGAGAGGTTCGCTTGCGCGATTGCGCGGCTGACGATGGAGGTCGCAGCTGAGGCAGCGGCCGAGAGAATGGCTGCGGCGGTAGCCTGGCTCTGCAGGCTGACCGAACCTGCCCCGGCAGAGGCCAGCGTGGCCTGCGCGATGCTCTGGGGCAGGAACGACGCCGCGGCGACGCCGGTCGAGCTCAAGGTGGTGCCGATCAGCGCGCGCCCTTGGCCTGAAAGGGCTGCTACACCGGCGGCCGAGACTGTAGCCTGAATGATGGCCCGCGCGACCAGCGATGGCGCGGCGATGCCGGCCGACACCATCAACGCAGGCGTAATGGCCAGCGATGCGAAGCTCGCAGCGCCAAGGCCGGAAGAGGAGAGGTTGGCAGAGGTGACACCGCTGGACGAGCCGTAGGGCACGAAGATGATGACGGTTCCGTTGCCGCCCTTGCCGCCGTTTACCGGGCTTCCGCTGTTGTTCAGGAAGCCGCTGGCACCGTTTCCTCGCCCGTCGGTCCCGTCCGTCGGCGTCGAAGGTCCGCCGGTTCGGCCGCCATCGCCGCCCCTGGCATATTCGAGCGACGTCCCCGTGATCGCGCAGAAGAAGCCAGATCCACCGAGGCCACCGCTCGCTCCACTGCCGCCGGCCCCACCAGCGCCACCGCCGCCACCCCCTGCGCCGGTGCCGTTGTCGTCGCCGCCGGCGTTCCCTGTCCCTGTTCCTATGGCTGCGCCAGGGCTGCCGGTCGGCCCCGCGCCGCCCCCAGACCCGCCATCGCCGCCGTTTGTGGTTGCGCCGCCGATCGCGCCACCGTAGCCGCCCCCAATCGCTGTGCCTGGCGCGTTGGTTCCGGTCAGGGACGAGTCTCCACCGTTCACGGCGGTGATGTCCGGCGCGGTTCCCGCTGGTCCTACGCCCGGTGTGGCGGTGTAAGTGCCGCTATCGGCCACGAACTTGTCCGCGACGGTGCCGCCGCGCACCTTACCGGCGCCCGCACCGCCCGTTGCGACACCGAACCAAGATCCTGAAGTGCTGGCCCCGGCCCCGACCATGAACCAGTAGACATCGACCCCAGAGACGACATTGAAGGTCCCGGCACCGCTTGTGAACTCCAGCGCCTCGCCAAGCCGTCCGTCCCAGGTGACGTTCGGGTACAGCGTCGGGCCGCCGGTGTAGGCGGTAATCTGACTGGACGAGCCGCCGCCGGATGACGCGGGAAGCGCCTCCCGGCTAAACCATCCGATGGCGAAAAGGTGAGGATCAAACCACCCAAGCGGTTCCAGCTGTGGGTCGAAGACCTCCCCGGCCATGCTCAGGCCGCGTTATCAAGGAAGAATGCGGGCATCCCGCCGGTCCAAGCCGCCTGTGCGGTCGGGGTTCCGGCCGTCGCAGGCATCGCACCAGCCGTCACCGCGAACTGGAAGCGGAAACTGGTGAGGTTTGCCGGGCTCAGGTTTCCAGGAAGACCGCCCGGGGCGGCCTGAATCTGGCCTGTGGCCGCAGCAATCGTGCCGCCGAGGGCGCCGATCCCGGCCGTCGTTCCGGCGGCGTTGGCAGACACGGCGATGAAATAGAGCTCGCCAGCGACAAGGTTGAGGGTCGAGCCCAGCGCCGTGCTGTTCCAGGCGTTGGCCGTGGTGGTCAGCGTGAACGAGGATGTGAGGCGCGCCAGGTCTGACCAGCGGTAGACGGCCGCTGTATAGACAGAGGCTACGGCCCCCACGCCGTACCAGCGAAGCGTGTTCGCGGCGAGACTGAAGTCCGGCCGGAAGAGCTCGCAGCGCGCGACGGTGGCGGTGATGTTGGTCGGTGTCGGAGCGACGTTGCCAGCCAGCTGCATCTGGTTCAGGACGTAATTCGGATTGCCGTCCCTGCAGCAGGCCATCACCTCACCAGCCCAAGGAGACGCCGGGTTGAGGATAGAGGTCTGGGTGAAGAAGCCCGCACCCTCGATGTAGTGGATCTGGGCCCCAGGCGCGAGAAACGCCTGGTAGATCTGCATGGCGTTGGTGCCGTCGGTGTGGATGACGGTTGCGATGGTCCCGTCTGTCGCGTCGGCATTGCGGATCGTGAGCGTCTTCACGTTGCGGACGGTGCCGGACCCTGGCCCCCCGACGACATCGGCCGTCGTGGCGGTGGTGATCAGGGTGTTCGCTCGCCCCGGCGTCACGGTCGAGCCGTTCAGATCAACCCAAGAAGCATGGACATGGATGTCCGCGGCCACCGATGAGGTGACGCGGATCCGGTCTGACGTCGAGGCAAGCAGAAGCATGGATCAGTCCTCGGTGATGGTGGAGCCGGTGGCGATCCGGGGAATGACGCCGACAGCCATCGTGATCGAGGCAGACAGGGCGCCCTTGTAGAGGATCTTGGTGGCGCCCGAAGAGGCCACACCGATCGAGGCGTGCGTGATGGCAGCGCCGGGCGACGCGGTACAGGCCCCGAAGTCGATGTTGGCCGCCGGCGAGACGCTGTTGCCGGTGACGGTCCAGCCGCCCGAGGTGCGCGCGACGCCCACCCGGGCATAGCCGGTGTACGCCGCCTCGCTGGTGTTCTGCACCCCGGCCTCGCCCGGGTCGGCCGTGTGCAGCGCCACGAAGAGCTGCGTCAGCGGCGAGCTCGCGGCGTTGTCGGCCAGGTTCGCAATGGCCGTTGCGTTGAAGATCAGTCGGAGGATTTCCTCCTCGAAGGTGTTGCCCTTGGACATTCGCTCTCTCCTGCGTCAGGTGGTTGGAATCCAGAGGTCGCCGACGCTGGGCGAGCCTGGCGGGTTATCCCCGATGGTGATGATCTGACCGGTCCCGCCTGGGGCTTCGGTCTCGATCCAGAGGTCGTTTTCGGCCGGCGAAGCGGGCTCATCGGGGCCGACGTGAACCTTGAGACCGATCAGGGCACCGCCCCCACCGCCGCCATTGCCTTCCAGCCAATCCAGGACAGCGTTCAGCTGCCTCTGGAAGAGCTGGCCGGACCAGTAGCGGATGGTGGGGCGCAGCATCGGTCAGGCTCCCGCGCCAACATCAGGGACGTAGAGGCAGATGATCCGGCTATCGGTCGAACCAGGCTGAACCGCCGCGCGGACACAGGCGTGGAAGTCGCCATCCTGCGACGGCAATGCCTCATCGAATGGCACCACCTCCTCGATCGGGAACATGACAAGCGGGTGCTCGCCCTGCTCGATCCGGACGTGCCAGCCGTCGGGGCCCTTGGTGACAGCATGCGCGGGGATGGGCGCGCAGTCCTGGGTGCTGCAGCACGACGGGTCATACCAGCTGTGCGCAAAGGCCGGGACGGTGAAGGCCAGAAGTGCCAGCGCCAGAAGCGCCAGCGCCACGTATTTACGCGCGGTATAGACGGATTTCGTCGCGTCCGTATATACATCCGGCTTGTCGATGACCGGCGGCGGCAGGGGATCGGTCTTCAGGATGTCCTGCAACCGCATGTCGTCGAAGTCGGATCCGGTCATTGGGTCGAGGATGATCCACCGATCGCGGAATCGGATGTTGGTGAAGCCGCGGGAAATCAGGCTGCCCAGGGTGACGTTGACCGCACCCTCCTCTTTGACCGCAGCGTGGGCCGCCTCGAAGTGTTTCGCGGGGACGAAGAGCACCATGTCAGGGTCGTAGAGCTTCTTGATGTGGTCATCGAGCTCGTCGAGGAGGGCCTGCATGCTCATGCCTTGTCCCTCTTCAGCTTCCGAATCTGGTCGTTGTTGTTGCGGACGGCTGCGCCGGTTCTGATGGCACTCATCAGACCGTCAAATTCCCTCGGCACCGCCCCGCCATCGCCGTACATCAGGTTGTTCAGCGCTTGCGCCTGTTGCTTGGCGAGCCAGGCCGAGAAAGTCACCTCGCGGTAACGCTGCAACCTCTTGAAGCCCAGGCGGATCAGGGCGCGCCGAAGCCAAGGCTCGCGCACCGGGATGCGATGCACCTTTTCCGCCACCTCGCGGGGCACGGTGGTCGTCATGCTCACCTGCTTCCACTCGAATTTCGCTGGCTCGCTCATGCTCTGATCCCCAGGAAGGCCTTGACCGTGGCCACGAAGAGGTAGTCCTTCGCCTGCTGCTCCCGCGGCAGCTGGTCGAACGGCACCATGCAGGGGTGCTGCTTCAGCGCCTCGTCCTTGACCGGCCCGTAGGTCCAGCCGGTCGCCTCCTTCTCGGCCAGCCAGGACAGGTGGCTGTCGCCCGGGCCGGTCGAGGGGCGCAGGGCGATGGCGATGGCGCCCTTGTAGGCGCTTTCCTTCTGCCAAAGCGGCGCCTCGTCCCAGGGTTTCTGGCTGTGGTCGCCCAGCGACTGGCAATAGCCACGGTTGACCTCATGGGCCATCTGGGCCGCGCCGCGGATCATGTGCTGCGGGAAGTGCCCGTAGAATTCCTGAAGCTCCATCATTTCGACACCTGCCGGATCTTGGGCAGCACGGCGTCGATGTCGGCCCCGCTGATGTCGCGGAAGCCGCGCTTCTGCAGCTGCGACAGGATCCGCATGCGGTGGCCTTCCTGCAGCGGCTCAGACCAGGGGCCGACGCTGCCCATGATCGTCTCGATGCTCTCCTTCACGGCCGCCTCGAATGGGTCGAGGTGAACCGTAGCCGAGGCGCTGACCTCGTTTTGAAGGTTGGCGAAGCGTCCGTCCGGCGGGGCCTGCTTGGTGGCAGCCTTGACGGCCCACATGGCGGCATCCTCAACGTGGGTCTGCGCCAGAGCCATCAGGCGGTGCTGCTCGGACGCAAATAAGGGGTCGTTCGTCTTGGGCAGCGTCTCGATCAGGTCGATCAGATCGGCCGCCTGGCGCTTGATCTGGTCGACGGTGGGATCAGCGCTCGGGTTGAACGTGATCCCGACGCGGTATTCGCCTTTGGTCATCATGGGGCAGTCTCCTTGGTTGGGGCTTTGGGATAGGACAGGGGGCGGTGGCCTGGGTGCAGGCAGACGGTGAACTCGGGTCCAGCATCATCGCGTTTGATGATCGGGATGCCGTGCGGCCCGAGGCGGTTTTCAAGGCCCGCTTCGGTCAAGGTTTTGCTGTGGTAGGCTGACATGCCAATGCGTTTCTCGTAGGCCGCAAGCCGCTCATAGGCCTTAGAATTGGCCACCACCACATGGCCTTGGCCGCGCAGATCCAGGTTGCGCGCCTTCAGGCAATGGTGCGCAACCAAGCTGGCAAACATGGCATCTTCGGCGGTAGTCATCGCTCAGTACCCGTGATGGCGGCGGCGCTGCCGGCAGGGGCTGTGCGACAGGTCGGCATCCTTCAGGCGCTCGGCCTGGGCAGCACGGTGGGCGGCCAGGCGCTGGGCGGCGCGCGCAACGCCCTGGCCAGCCTTCGTGCGCTCGATCGTGCCAGGGACGGGCGTCATGTTGTCCATGAGCACGTCCAGAAGGTCGTAGGTCGGCGTCGCGGGCGCGGTGCGGACGCCGGCGACGTTGATGGCATGGCCGAAGAGGGCACTGATGGCACGGCCAAAGAATTCCTTCGCGTTTGACATGGGGCTTAACCTTTCTTCCTGGGTTTGGGGGCGGGTTTCTTGTCCTCACCCTCGGGCATCGGGGGCTCGGGATGTTCGGGGCCCGGCTCGCCTTCCTTGTCGAGCCCCTTCTCAACCAACTCTACTCCCTTCATCTGGATCTGGAAGGCATGGTCATTGGCCTGCAATTCCTTGTCGATTTCACCCTTGATCTTGGCCACGGTGATCGAAGCCTCCTCCACCGCCTCGGGCGTCGGCAGCTCGTCGGGCAGCTGGTTGATCTGCAGCTCCAGCGTCCGGCTCTTCGGGAAGCCGCGGACGCCGAACAGGAGCATTTCCTTCATGGTCTTCATCGGCATCTGGCCTGCCTGCACCATGGGCAGAAGCGCGCCCACGAATTGCGCAAAGGCCGTGATGAACTCGACGCGCTGCTCTTTGTCCGCCGCCTCATCGGCCAGAATGGTCGAGCTGGTCTCGATCGAGATTGTGATCTTGCGATGCAGATCGCTGCGGATCCTGGCGTGAACCAGCTCCCAAGAGGTCTCGGGCGGCGGTGGGAGCTCGGGCGGGACCGGCGGCGGTCCAGGATCCAGGGGGTCGATCTGCACCTGTTGCCCGGTCTGCTGGGCCTCGGCCGCCATCGCCTGCTGCTCCTGTGCCATTGCGGTCGCCTCGGCGTGCATGGCGGCCATGGCCTGAAACTTCTCAATCTCGGCCTGCTGATCGGCGATGATCTGGGCGCGCTCGGCCTCGGTCATGGGCAGGTCGAGGCCGCAGATTTCGGCTATGAATTCGGTCTCGAAGGTGCCGGTCGCCACGTCGATCAGGATCCGGATCATTTCCATGGCGAAAATGGCCATGCGGCGCTGGCGCTCGGAGAGGCGCATGCCTGCATACTTGCCCTTCAGCTGCTCCTGCGTTGCTGTCGCGTTGGGGTCGCCCTGGGCGCGCATGACGTCCGACACGCCAGAGGCCTCGAACATGGCGTCCTTGGCCTGCTGGCGCAGAAGCTGCAGCGCCTGCAGGGCGGCGACAATGGGCGCCAGGGGCAGCCACTGCACGATGTCGTTGATGGAGCCCTTCTGGATCAGCGTCAGCCAGGCCTGCACGGGGATAAGCTGGTTCTTGCCCTCAAAGAGCTTCTTCAGCTCGTTAGCGTCCGAGGCCGGGATAAGCCCCGCCACCGCGATGACGTCCAGAAGCTCGCTCATTTTCTCGGTTGCGCGCATCACCTCGTCGGCCCGGCGCTCGTAGTAGCGGACGTCGGGGCGCGGGGTCAGGCGGCGGCCCTTGGTGGTGGCGGTGAGGGGGCGCGGGCAGGGAAAGAAGCAGTCCAGCTGCAGCGGGTCATCGACCTCGTCGAGCACGTCGGCGGTGTAGAAGGGCGACCACCAGATGACCTTTTCCCGCTCCTTGTCCCAGATTTCCCAGACGATGGTGGTGGCGAAAGGGCTGATGGTGGTCGCCGCGGTGGTGTTCACCTGCGAGACGACGCCTGACGGGTTCTGCAGCCTGGTGTCATCCTCTGCCGCCTGCGTCGAATCCTTGAGGCCGGTGTTGTTGTAGCTGAATTTGTTGGCCACCTCCTCGCCGAAGCGGCCCTTGATCTTGGTGTAGGTCAGCGAGTGCTCGATCGCCATCCAGGGCATGTCTTCCCAGGCCATTTCCGGGGCAAAGAGGACGCGCTGCCATTCCCGATGGCGGGGGAAGACGCGCTGCACAAGCCGATCGCCCTTGACCCTCTCGGAATAGACGGCGGTGGCGATGCCGCGGCCGGGGATAAGCCAGTCATCGCGGGCACCGATCATCGCGCTGTCGAAGTCCTCGGTGTCGAGGATGTAGTTGCCCAGGCGGCTGACGGCCTCGGTCGCCATCAGGTCGGTCGCGTCGGTCTTGAAGTCCCCGTTGAAGCGGCGCCGGACGACGATCTGCGGGGTTTCGCTGTAGATCAGGGGCTTCAGCACGTCGATGTTGGCGTGAATGAGGGCGGTCTTCTCGTCGATCTTGGGCAGCGCGTTCGGGTCTTCGCCGTTGGTGGTCACGGTCTCCTGCGGCCCGAAGTACATCCGCTCGGTTGCCTCGCCCTCGGCCCGGAACAGCTTCTCATGGTTGAGTGACGCCTTGATCTGGGTGTCCCAGAAGGTCCATGCGGCGGTCGGACCAGCTGCGGCCGCCTCCTCTGACGTCTCGGGATCCATGTCAGGCCGGGCGATGTACTCATGAGGGACGATGTCGGCCCCGGCAGCGGCGGTGTGTTCCGGTACGATGTTCGGTGGTTTCACGGTTTGCGCCTTTGCTGCTGGGCTTCGTGTCTCGCTATTACATCATCCAGGGTCTCGCCGTGCGGCAATTTCGGCTTCTTCCGCCGCCGCCCGGCCACAACCATGTCGATGCCGCGGGCCAGAAGGGTCGCCTGGTCGACGGTATCTTCGTGCTTTCCGCCCGGGAATTGAAGGAGCTCCTTCTCGAAGACGTCGAGGAAGAGGAGCATGGCGCCCTGCACCTTGCCGCGCATCGGCAGGTAGATCTTGCCCATCGCGGCGAGGCCAAGGAGGGATTGCGCCCGCGCTTCCTTCTTGATCGCCGAAACGAAGGCCTTGCGCATGCAGAACGTCCGCTCCTGCTGCATGTACATGTTCAGGAAGGGGCCGACGACGTTGAGGATCTGGCCCGATTCCTCGAAGGCCATGATCGGCTTCCACTTCTTGACCAGGCGGACCCACTCCTTGGCCCAGATATCGGCGGTGGTGCGACCGCGCCAGGCATCGAGGAGGAAGATGTTCATGTCCTGGTCGACACCCCAGACGCCGTGCACCGTCCAGTCTGGATCTGGCGCGCCAGCTTCGGCCACCGTCGCGTAGTCGGATGAAATGTAGACCTCCAGCTCGGTGCGGTTGATCTTGGCCGGGTCGTAGTAGTTCAGGTGTTCCTGCTGGAACATCAGGCCTTCGACCGGGCTCGGGCGCTGCTGGTAGAGGGCGGACCAGAAGTAGCCGCCGCGCTTGCGGATCCCGCCCAGCTGCTTCTCGCCGAAGGCCTCGGGCCAGAGCCAATCTCCTGGCTTGCGCCCCAGAGGGTCCTTCTCATGCTCGCAGACGGCCGAGAGGCACAGGACAAACCACAATTCGCCGGTGTTTCGGTCTCGGTACCAGCCGGTCTGGCCGTCGAAGTTCTCGGGCAGGATCCGGCCGGCCGGGTCGTCAGGGTGCCATCTGGTGAACACCATCACCTGCTTCCGGCGCCCCTCAAGGCGGGACAGCATGTCGGTCGTGTAGTTTTCCCAGACCTCGTCGCGCATGTGGGCCGACATCGCAATCTTGCGGCCCTTCACCAGGTCATCCATGAGCAGCCATTCGGCGGGCGAGCCGTGCTGGTTACCGGCGGTGGCGCCGAAGCCGTTGTACTGGCCGCCTTGGGGCGTGGTCCAATACTCGCGGGCCTGGCTGTCGTCGGAGAGGCGGACGTCAGGGAAGGGCCAGGCTGGATCGCGCAGGTAGTTCCGCACCGCTCGGCCGATCTTCCCGGCGTAATCCTGGGTGTGGCAGACCGACATGATCGAGGTGGTCGGGGTCCGGCCCATGAGCCAGGACGGGAAGAGCTTGGAGAAGTTGATGGTCTTGCCGTGCCGCGGGGGCGCGAAGATCATGGCGCGGTCGATCTTGTCCTTTTCCAGCCCCTGGCAGACCTTGGACATGACCTCGATGTGCTTTGGCGCCTTGAAGCGCGTCATGCGCTGGTAATAGGCCAGGTACGTCTCGCGGGCGTCGAGCTTGTCGACCTCGTCCAGAAGGAACAGGCGCTCTGCAAGGACGTCGTCTTCGGTTGCCACGGCCCGGCCTATGTCTTTCCGGCGCGGTCGCTCATCCTGCCTTCGAGCTCGCGGATCCTGGCCAGCATCTTCTCGCGGTCGCCCACCGGCAGCTCTCCCTTCTCGTCGCTGGGCTTGATGGCGGCATCCTTCGGAATGTTGCGGTCGAGGTAGTGCTGGAAGGTGTTCGATGGGTGGCGGCCGTAAGTGGCCGGGAAGCGCGACTGCAGAAGCCTGATCAGGGCGGCCGTGCGCAGGGCGGTGTTGGTCATGTTCTGCTGCAGGTACAGGCCCCAATAGGATTCGAGGATGGTCCAGCCGCGCATGATGGCCTCGTCGAATTCTGGGTACTTGTTGCCCCAGGCGTAGAACGTGGCGCGGTGGATCCCGATCGTCGCGCACCAGACCTCGGGGAATTGCCCGTCCTGGGCCATTTCGATGATCCGGTCACAGAAGGCGGGGTCGTACTTCAGCGCCCGGCCTTCCTCGTCGGCTTTCTGGCCGATTGCTACCAGGTCGCGGTGCGATGGGGGGCGTCGCATCGTCATGTCAGCCTCGCAAGGCGGCGGGCGGCGACGTCGAAGTAGTTTGCGTCTCGCTCAATTCCTATGAAAGCTCGGCCGGTGTTCATGCAGGCCACGCCAGTCGTGCCGCTACCCATAGTGAAGTCCAGCACCGTTTCACCTTCGTTGGTGTATGTCCGGATCAGGTATTCCATCAGCGCGACGGGCTTCTGCGTGGGGTGGAACCGACCGTCCCCGGATCCATCATTGTTCACCACGCCAAACGGCAGCACCGACGTCGGGTAGCGCTCCGTCTGGCCGCCCTCGTATGTAGTCGAGACTTGGGCGCCGTAAACGCGGGTGAACTTTGTGCCCGTGGCCTTGTTGGCCGGGCGTGACTGCCACTTTTGCGGATTGTAAGTTGGCGTGCCGTCGCAAAAGACAACTACATCCTCGTGGCTGGTGAGGTGTCTCTTCTTGGCATTTAGGTGGCCAGAGGGCTTGTTCTTCGACCACATGAGAGCCTGGTGGAAAGCCGCCACGTTGCTCATAACCAGCGCGCTCGTGAAGGGCTGCGAGGCCGTGAAGACGGCCGCTCCGCGCGGCTTCAAGACACGCCGGACTTCACGCCACATAGGTTCGAACGGTATCACCGCGTCCCAGGCGCAGGCTGTCGTGCCGTAGGGCGGATCGGTCAGCACCAAGTCGACGGATCCCGCGGGCAATGTGGCCATTACCTCCAGACAGTCGCCGAGAAGTATTTGCATCTTGTGCTGCATGCTTTCGCTCATGTTAAAGCCTCCAGTCCGGCCGAGCTCAGAGCCCAGCCCTTGCCTGGCGCGGGGCAGATCAGCTCCCGCTCGCGCAGAAGCTCCAGCATCGACCGCGCCACGTCGAAGGATGCTGGTGAAGAATAGCCGAGGGCGTCGCGGACGGCCCGGGTGGCGCTGATGTCCGCGTCTCGATCGCGCAGGGCTCGCAGGGCCCGCCACTCGAACGACGTGATGCGCAGCGCGATGATCGCCCGCGGCGCGTAGCCTGCGGTGGCGCGGATCGCCAGGTAGCACCAGCGGTCCTCATCCTCGATCGACAGGGGCAGGCGGCGCTGCTGCAGGCGCAGATAGCGGGTTTCGAAGAGTAGAAGGGCGGTGTCGGCCAGGGCGTTGACGGTCTCGCTCGCGCGCCGGTCCCGGGCCAGGCTGCCCATGTGGTAGACGCAGCGGTTGCCTGCGATGGCAGCCCGGGCCCACGCGGCAAGATCAGCGACCGAAGCCACTGTCGTCATGAGCAGCTGACCGCGCTGTTGTACTGGCTTCTCGCCTCTTCAGCGCGGTTCATGTCCTGCATGAGGTCCCAGCCCTCGGTGGCGAAGAGATACTTCAGCCGAACGCCGGCGCGATATGGATGGCGCACGGCGCGGGGAGCGTTCTTCGGCAGGCCCTGCAGGAATGGGTGATCCTCGATGACCGCCGTCGCGTAGCTGTGGAATGACCCGTCCAGGTGGCTCGCGCAGTAGTCGATCGCCCAGAGGCCACCGCCCATCGACACCGTCCTTGGATTCCAGCCTGGTCGCCTGCAGGCGTCCTGAAACTCTCCCAGAAGGCGCGGATAATGGGGCGAGGTGCGGCGAAACTCTTCCGTGACTAGGTGCCAGGTCACAGACGGGACGGGCGGCGGCAGATTGGGGATCTGGGTCATGGGAGGCCGGCCATGTAATTTTTCTTGCGCGCAGCCGCTTCGGCTGTTGCGACGGCGTAGGCCAATTGCTTATCCATCCAATCGAACAGCGCAGGATCCTCAATGTCAGGGGCGTTCTCCAGCCACCTGTCGACCGGCCCCATGTCAATTTTTCGGTGCACGGCCTGAAGATCAAAGGCCCGTACCATAGCTGTTTTGATGAACCGGTGCTGTGCGATGGGGGTCGACATCAGGCCTCCGCAGGTTGTGTTCACGCCACACATACACCGAAAGATCAGATAGGCGAAGGGGCACCGATGAAGCGCCCCTGCGTAGAACACCCGACATAACTGTCGGAATCACGGTGCCGGAATGTCGGCAAGCTCCTGGTGGGTGAGGACCCGGTAGTTGGGCCCGGAGGGTGGACCACAGTCGCACCTGCTGTCGAAAACGGCGGCGGCGAATTCGGGGTGGATGAGGTATCCGACGGGCGAATTGCATCCGCCGCAGCGGTGATGCTCGACGAAACCTGCGGCCCTCAGCTGGTCGTAGGTCATTTGTCCACCAGGGAGGCGAAGTGATCTTTCACGACGTGCTCGATGGCCGATCGAGGCACGATGATGCCGTCGAAGCCGCCCAGCCCGCGCTTGACTGCCTCTCTGTCATTGTCCCAGCGGATCGTGACCTCTTCACGGTCCAAGAAACTCGCCAGCCGCGCCTCGTTGCGGCGACGGGCGCGGATCAGGTCGGCGGCTTTCAGGATTTCGTCCTCGGTCACAGCCTGCCCTCCCGCTTCATGGCGCGCCGGACCACTTCGGCCTTGGCCAGGGCGATGAAGGCCCACATGGGGCCCAGCTCCGCGTTGAAGTCGATGATGTCCGCCAGCTCCTTGTCGGTCCATCCCTCCGCGACCGAAGCGGCCTCGTCCATGATGGCCCTCTCGACGCGCTCGCGGACCATGCCGGTGATGGCCGGGACAGACGACTGCACCGCAGAGGCAACCACAGACTGCGCGGCAGCGGGCAGGGAAAGGTTGAGGCGGCGGCTCATTTGCGACCCTCCCAGATGGCGTGGCGGACCTGGTCTTCCTGGTCCGGATTGATGGGGATGTGGCGCATGGCGAAGAGGGCGCGGGCGTGGCGGATCACCGGCAGGCGCCAGGGCCATGCGGCCGTCGGATAGGCTGCGACCGGGTCGGCGGCCATCGCGGCGCGACGCTCTGCGCACAAAGGACAGTCATCCTCTGCCCGGCACTGCAGGTAGTGAACCTGGCACGTCCACCACTGTTGGCTCATGGGTGACATGCTCACAGCCGCACCTCCAGCACCGGGGCCTGCTCGTCGCGGACGACGCGCTTGGCGAAGGGGGCAAAGGTGAAGCGGCTGTTGTCGTATGCGCGCATCGTCTTGATGGCTAATTCCTCGGGGTCGCGCGGCGGGAAGCTGCAGATGATCTGCTGGTCGACGATCATGCGGCTGTGGTCAGAGAAGTAGATCATTTCGTCGACCTCGTCGTAGCGGGCGGTGATGATCTGCCCTTCGGCGGTGTACTGGCGCTTGGTGTTGAAGGTCACCTGCATCTGGGTCTTCCTTTTTCGTGTTGCCGGGCCTATAACGTATATCAGTGATATCACACTGTCAACATAAGCGATATCGGAAAGGCGAGACGATGGGCCGGAAGGAACTCTACCCTGTGAAGAAGATCCTGCGCTTGAGCCAGGACCAGGCAGACCAGATCGAGGCGTGGCGGCGGTCGCAGGATCCGATTCCTGCCTGGAGCGACGCGGTGCGGGCGATCATCGAGGTTGGCTTGCCTGAGCCTGAAGACGCTTTCGGCGAAGGCGAAGAGTGACGGGGGGCCTCACGGCCACCCGTCCACCTCCTTCATGCGCTCGCCGATCCATTCGATCGAGTTGAGGGGCCAGCTGTTGCCGATGGTCTTGTAGCGCGGCCCGTCGGGCGCGGTGGTGCCCTTGCGCCAAGCGATGTTCGTGATCCCGTCCTCCATCCCCTGCAGGCGCTCGCACTCGACCGGCATCAGGCGCCGGACGGCCCACGGGGTGGCGAGATAGGTTTGCTGCTTCATGCCAGGCTCTGCCGCCAGAGAGCTTGACACGTCCATTACCCTCACCTCTTCGCGCTGGTTCTGGGCAAAGGCCACCATCTGCACCTCTGGCCGCGCTTCCAGCGTGCAGGCGTGATCCTCTTGTACCCCAACGCCATCCGGCCCACTCTCCGGGTTCTGCCGCACCGCGCCGGCCTGAATGGCGAAGGCCACAGCCTGCGCCTGGGGCAGGCTTGCCCCGAGCGGCCCAGCCCGATCGCCCGTCACCTCCGGATCCTCGCGGCTGTTGAAGGCGATGGGGACCGGAATGATGGGCGTCCCTTTGCCGCTACCGTCGTCGGTGGCGTCGAATCCGCGCCCGCGCAAGGTGTGCGCGACCTCCTGCACCGCCTGATGCGCGATGATCGGCGCTTCATGATTGCACGTCAGCGTCGGCCCGTGGCCCTGGCAGATTTCGGCGTTTGCCTGCCCGGTCGACATTGCGATGAGGTGGGAATGCCCGTGGTTCACGTCTTGGCCGGACGTGCCCTGTAGCCGACCGTAGGAGGCGTCGATGGTGGTGGACACTTCGGCCGCAATCACTCGGCCGGCAGGGTCATCCTTGCCGCTACAGCCTCCAGCGCTGCTCGTAATTGTGGCGGCAGCTCTTTGCCCCGCCCTTCGGCTCGGCGCAGGATCCCGGCGCAGGCTTTCGCGGTCAAATAGTACCGCTGCGGCACGTCGCCAGTCTCCAAGATATCCGACAAGGAACACACGTCGACGTCGCTGGGGGACAGCCCGGCGCTTGCTGCGTGTTCGGACGTACTGAGCGTCAAGCACTCGCCAGGCGAGACCATAGGCGTCGCCGATGCCGGGGACGATTCCGCTGTTCTGCCACCCTCCTTCGGGGACGTTGACCGTGCGGCCCGAGAGGAGCGCCAGAAGGCTTCCAAAGTCTCGTCCGTCGTTGCTGGAAAGGACACCGGGGACGTTCTCCCAGAGAAGCCAGCGGGGACGATATCGAGCCGCGACAGCGCCGTAAGTGAGCATGAGGTTGCCGCGAGGGTCATCCAGGCCCTTTCGCAGGCCCGATATCGAGAAGGATTGGCAGGGGGTTCCGCCGAAAAGAGCATCGAAGTCTGCATCTGGCCACTCCTGGTACCGGCTCATGTCGCCGAGGTTGGGGATTTCGCCCTGGGCGGGCAGGGTGTTGACCGCCTTGATGGCGTTCGCGCGGTTCTTGCGGTCCTTCTCGATCGCCGCGGGCTTGCGCGGGGTGCCGTCGGGCTCATGCGTCGTCACATCGGCAGGATCCGGCATGAAGGCCGGGCGCGAGGCGCCGAAGCGCTGGGCCAGCACCGCGCAGGCGAAGGGGTCGATTTCGCTGACGGCCGCGCATTGGAAGCCGCCCAGCGGGATCAGCGCCTGACTTGCGGCCTCGATGCCGCTGCAGACCGAGAGGAAGCGGATCGGCGACTTCACAGGAGCCTCGGACGCTTGGGGGCCAGCTGGTAATTCATCCACAGCACTTCGGTCCTTTCTTTCGCGCCATCGGCCAGCGCCTTGCGTTCAACCCGATGCCAGTCGGCAAGGGCGGTGTCGTAGAGCTCGGACGGGTATCCCGAGAGGATGACCTTGCCTTCGAGGGCGCGCAGGAAGTGCAGCAGCTCCGCATGCTGCGCGTCCGTCATTTCGTGGGCATAGTCCGGCCGCCCGTCGGACCTGGTGTCGGTCTGGTAGGGCGGGTCGACGTAATGCAGGGTGTCGGCGCTGTCTTGCGCCTTCATCACCTCGATCGCCGGCCGGTTCATGATGACCACACCCCGCAGGCGCTCCACCACCGCGCGCAGCTGATCGGGATAGGCCGCCCAATCGGCCGCCGGCGCGGTGTTTGTCTGCTTCGAGACTGCGCGAAACCCGGTGCGTCGGTAGTGGCCATTCGACCCGAAGCCCATGAACGACCGGACGACCAGGCGGCGGGCGCGCTCGACCGGATCCTCGGTCGGCTCATAGCCCAGGGCAAATTCGACGGCCGAAAACGGCGTCATTTTCAGCTTGAAGATCAGGTCATCGCACAGAGAGCCCCGCAGGATGCGGAAGAGGTTCACAACGTCGTCGTCAAGGTCGTTGTAGACCTCGGCATAAGCCCGCGGCTTGCGCAGAAGGACCGATGCGGCACCGCCGAAGGGCTCGACATAGATCCGATGCGGCGGCATGTGCTCCAGGATCCAGGGCGCAAGCGTCCATTTTCCACCATGCCAGCGCAGCGCGGGGCGCGTCGGCGCGGTCATGCGTCCACCTTCTCGGTCGTCTGCTTTCCCTTCGGTTTCTTGCGCCCCAAGAGCTGCAGGATGGACGTGTGGTCCCGACCGCCCAGGAATCGGCCAATCTGGGGCAGCGACCAGCGCTTCTCGGCCTCAACCATCTTGCAAAATTCCTTCCGCGCCGCGGTAAGGTCGGGGGTGCGTCGCCGGCCGCGCAGATCGTCGACCGACACATCAAAGGCCTTGGCCACCGCCTCTGCAAAGGCCAGCATCGGGCGGCCCTGGTGCGCTGGCGAGTTGGTGATGTCGACGTGGATGGGCTCGGCGTGGGTCTCGACCCGGCAGCGCACGATATTCTCCAGCGCCTCGACCCGCCGCGCCAGGCGCTCGATCACCAAGGTCTGCATGCGCAGCTGCTCGACCAGAGGCAGGGGTGAGGTCATGATCCGAACCTCTTGGGGGCATAGCCGTACTCGGCCATGATTCGCGCCGCCTCCTCTGCGGTCACCGGGCGGCGTTCAGGATCTGGCGCAGCGGTGCGCCGGCGGTTGATCAGGAGGAAGCGCTCACGGGCTGTCAGGATCTTCAGCCGGACGTCCCTCTCGTTCGGCGTCCGGCCCGGCTTCTCGTCGAGACAGGCCTTGATCGCCTCCTGCACCTCGGTCAGCGGGTAATCCTGCAGGGCGTCCATCCAGTCCGAAATCAGCCTGTTCTGGACCACCGAACCCTGTTCCTTGTCCCATCCGTACCGGTCGAGCTTCCGAGACACCACCTCCAACTCCAAGCCCAGGAGAGCGCGATGCTCCATCAGCGCCTGCGAGCCTAAGAATGTTCGCAAGGGCAGGGTCAGGCCGTTGGCCGCCTTGGGGTAGTCCCCCGCCTGGGTGAGTTCCGTTCCCATCTGGTCCTCCTTCGATGTCATCGTTCCACGCTTGCTGGTTGAGCCAGGTCGCCGGGTCTTTAGCGTACCCTCGCAGCACCTGCCGATCGCCAGCGTACCGCATCGCACCGCCGATAATGGCGCCGGGGTCGGTCCCTGCCTTCATGAACCGGTCCCAAGACTTTCGGGCGGTCTGCTTGCCCTTCTTCGCCCCGCCGCGGTGCGGATAGGCGTTCCAGAATTCCTCGAACCGATCCGACTGCCCCAAGAGGGGTTTACCCCTCTCTTCTCTTACTATGGGTGTGGGTATGGGTGTGGGGGCATCGCTTTCGCATCCATCTGGCATATGCTGTGAAGATGCGACCGCATCACCAGTATTTTTGTTTTTCAATGCCTTATCCCGCCAACGCCCCTCCGCACCAGCGCGTCCCGAGCGTGAACGTCCTTCAACGAATTCACGCTCGGCCGTCAGCCTTTTCTGCGTCCAAGCCCCATTTTCGATGTTCCAGAAGGTGGCCATGATAGGGCGCAGGCTGGCCCATTTTTTGGGTGTCACCCCGACCATGAGCGCCAATCGGCGGTCGTCGTCCGGCAGTTTGCACCCTGGGGTACGCCAGGCGAACATCATGAGGCGCAGGTAGACCCCGTGCTCCTCGTTGGTGAGGTGCGCGGTGTCAGCGATGTAAGCGTCCGTCCACAATGGAAGCGCGGGAAAATCAGCCATGACCTCCCCCTTGCCTGCCGCTCATTCCGGTCACATCAGGCCTCTTGCCTTCAGGATCGGCCGCAGCTCGTCCAGGGACCGAATGTCGGGCATGACGATGTTGTGGCTGACGATGGCGCTGATCAGATCAAGCGGCGTCGCGCCCAGGTCGTAGAGGAGCGCCTTGAACGCTTCCATGTGCTCGGCCCGGTACCAGTAGAGCGGCGGGTCGGCTGGACCCACCTTCAGCGCCTTCAGGGTGTCCTGAAGGGCCGCCGGAAAGTCGACCGGCGGAATCGTCGCGGGCGGCGGCAGGGTGGTGCTCACGGGCTGCACGTCCTTGACCTCTGGTTGCACTTGCGGCTTCAGAAACGACGGGATGTCGCTCACGGGTGCCACATTCGATTCTTCGCCCTTATCGCTCGGAGAAACATCATCATGCAAGACCTTTTCAGTGTCCTGACCATCATTGATGTAGGTGTCGCCGCCGACCACCATCAATGCCTCGTAGTTTGACCGGTCATTCGGGAAGACCTGGTTGACCTTGTAGGTTGTGGTGGCGCCGCGCTTTGGGGTGGTGACCGCCTGGATCAGGCTGGCCTCGATCAGCTGCGTGATGGCGCGTTGAACCGTGGGAACGGCGACGCGGGCCAGCATGCCGATCTGGCCTTGCTGGGCGGTGACGTAGCCCTCGATATCGGCCATGTCGGCCATGGCGAGGTGGACAAGAAGGGTGCCGCCGGTGCAGGGGCTGTTGGCCCAGACATCTGCGAAGTGCTGCATGCTCATGGTGTGGTCCTTTCAGTGCTCGATGAAGGCGATGGGACGGCCGGTCGCGGCGCCCCCGGTTTTCCAGCAGAGGCCGCAGGATCCGCAATGCGTCCCGCGCTCTGATCCGTTCATGGCGTCCCGCTGTTCCGGGCAGACGACAGCGTCGCCGATCATCGGACGGTCGGTCGGAAATGGCAGGGTGAAGCTGCCCCACTTTCCGGTGCGGCCCGATGTGCGAACCGCGAACCGCTGCGGGTCCTCATCTCGCAGCCAGGCGATACCCTTGCCGATGGGCGTGTCCTCGGTCCAGGCGGTGAAGCCGAAGACGTGCAGGCCGGGAAAGAGGTCCAGCATGTCGGCCCACAGCTGCAGGTACTCGGTCGAATAGAAGTCTCCGAGAATGTGCAGGCGGACGAGTACGCGCTCATGCCGTTCGCAAAGGCTAGCAAGTTCCATCTTGATCTTCAGCTCCAGCGCCGGGCCCGGGTTGTAGCGGTGGACTCGGGGCATGTTGTTGCCGTAGCAGGCATCCCAGATTGCGCAGCTGGTCGGGCAGGTATGCCGCTCTTCCAGCGTCAGCGAGACGATGCGGGCGCCCTTCAGGGGGCCGGCCAACACGATACCGCCCAGCTTTGCGATGTTTTCGCCGCCCTTGAGGACGGTCTCCTCCATGGCTGCGTCTCGGAGAGTGGAGGGATAGAGGGTCCTGGTCTGGCCTGGCGCTGGCCTGGCCGTGCCGCTGGGTGGCGCGCTAATCACACTGCGCCGAATATCATTGATCTTCTGGACCGTTGGCGCGGCGCGCACCGCCAGCCTGCGGTTGTTCTTGTCGTCACGGAAGGCTTTTGGCATCAGCAGGCAATCTCCTTCTGGCGGGCGTCGAGGCGGTCGAGGAAGCGGAACGAGGGCTCCGGGTGGGATCCGTCGAAGGCCCGGGGGTCGTCTCGGTCCCAGACAAACCAGGCGTGCTGGTTCGGTGGGTCGCCCTCGCCTGTGAAGTCGATGCGGAAGCGCATCAGAAGGGCGTAGGAGAAGGGTTGCGTGTCGAGCATGCGGCCCAGGCCGTTCTGGCGGCCGGCGGGCCAATTCCAGGACAGAAGAAGGGCCATGTAGCGCCAGTCCGGCAGGGAGAGGCAGTGCTTCAGCCAGAGGCCGCGGCCTTTGGAGTTGATCAGGTTGAACGGCGGGTTGGTGATGAGCGCCGGCGCGCGCGAGCGCAGGCATGTGAAGAAGTCGGCCTGCCAGCTGTCGGGACACCCTCGATCGACAAGGTCCGAGGCGCAGGTGGGGACGCCCTCTGCCCGGAAGACGCGGACCATGTCGCCGGCGCCGCAGGCTGGATCCCAGATCGAGCCCAGCGCGCGGATCCGGTCGCCATCGACCGCCAGAAGGGCGCGGACGGCGCTGGTCTGGGTTGTCAGGTAGGCATCATGCTTCCGCCGCGGTGGGCGCGGCTTGCGATGCTCTGGAAGCTCCATGAGCTCGGCCTGTCCAGGATCCTTGCGGCGCTTGCGCTTCGTGGCGCGGAAGAGGGCCTTGGCATCGCTCATCGCCGCACCTTCAGGCCTTCCAGCAGGCGGTTCGGCGCCGCGAGCGAGGCAAGCAGGCGGTCGCGCATCCGCTTTTGAACCACGGCGATGTACTCAGCCTGGGTGATCCCCCCTTTTACCGGGAAGCGGTGCCGGACATAGATCGTCTCGGTGTTGTGGCGCTGGCCAGGAATGGGGTGACGGACCTCGTAGAACGTCAGCCAGGGCCGGTTCGGGCGATCAAGCAGAAGGTCGCGCGCGGTGATCATGGCAGCGACATCACCTTTTTCACATGCTCGGGCCCCTGGGTGTAGATCAGGTCTCCCTCGCGGCTATAGCGACGCCGCAAGGCCTTCAGGGAGCAATCAACGTGGCGCGGGTCGACCTTGATCACGCCCCGGATCTTCGGCCGCGAGCCCTCGCTTGTCCGCACGTTGGGCGGCTGCGGCTCTGTCCTGGGCCACCAGCGGCCCAGGGTCAGCTTCTCGTAGTACCAAAGCTCTTCAGCCATCACTCATACCCCCTTGGGCAGGCATTGCGGGAAGATCTTCTGCAGCCGCGCGGTCTCGAATTTCCGGACCACCTTGCCGCCGACCTTCGAGGCGCCGGTGATGGCGTCGAGGCGGTCGCGCAGATCCAGAACCTGCATCTTCATTTCAAGGCCGATTTCGTTCTGGTGCCAGCCTTGGGCCATGAGGTCGAGCATTTCGGCATCGCGCTCGAAGGTCCAGCGCGGGTCGCGCTTCAGCCCGGCAATGTGGTCATGCAGATCCTTGTCCAGCGCCAGAAGCATCTTCATGGGGTCATGCTTCGGTTCCCCGCGCGGAAGCGGTCCAGTTTCGGTACTGTTCCGCGCCGTGACATCCTCGACCTTCTGTGCATCTGGCGCCGGGGCCGCTTCGGGCGCGGTCTCCATCGAGGCAATCGACGCTTCAAGCTCCTTCAGACCGGCCACCTCGGCCTCGCTGAAGCCGTCGGCGCGACGCCGACGAGCCACCTCCTCCTCGATCCGCACCTTCAGGATGCCGGCACAGCGCCAGCGTGTCCCCTCCAGCGGGCGCTTCACGAATTCGGCGGCGTTCCGGTAGGCCTGCATCGGCTTCAGCCCTGCGACGATGTCCCTGGAGACGATGTTGACCACCGCATCATCCTCGCCCTTGGTCCACTTGTTGACCTGGCCGGGCTCGGGTGTGGGCGGCGAGGGGGGAGCCTCGCCGCCCGCCGCCTGGTCCGCAACCGGCGAAGAGGACTCTGGCCCGGGAGGAGGAGGGGCCTCGGTCGCCGCGGGAGGAGGTGCGGCGTCTTCGTCGGTCGCGGGGGCGGTTTCTGTCTCGCGCAGCATCTGTGTCACGAATTCATCGAACTGGCGATCCTTTTCAGACACCGGCCAAGTGGCGTCTGGAAAAAGGTAATCCATCTGGATCACCAGCCGCGCGCCGGTCTCGATGATGACGGTGCCGGCGTAGCCGCGCGCCTCCAACGCCAGCACAGAGGCCTGCGCGGCCGTCAAGGCGTCGACCATTTCCATCAGCTCTTTCGTTTCCAATGCGTATCGTGCCATCGAGGCCTCCAGTTATGCCGCCAGCTGCGCGGCGAGCTTGTGAACGTGGGTCGGGTTGATGCCGGTGACCATATCGCTGAACAGCAGCTGCACGGCGGTCTGGTCGGCAAGGTGTCTCATGTGGACCATTGCGACGCGCCGGCGGTAGTCCTGCATGCTGATCGGCGGCGGCCGCGGGCCAGAGGTGCCGCGCGGCTTCAGATTGCGCCGACGCGCCTCGATCGAGACCAGCGACACCGAGCACCCGACCAGGCTTGCGATGTCGGCGGCGGCGACGCCCATGATCCACATGGCGTTGAAGTCCCTGGGCCAGCTGTAGATGAACCCGGTGCCGGGCGGGGCAGAGGGCTTCGGCGGCAGGCCCATCGCATTCGCGTACTCGGCCAGGGATTTCTTGTGCACCCCGAGCTGCTTGGCAATGTCTCGGCGCGTCAAGGACGGGTCAGCCCAGAGCTTGCGAAACAGGGCGCGCGAGAAGACATGCCGCTTCGGCTGGGGCCGCTGTTCCCGAATACCGAGCTGGTCGACGCGGCGGGTGATGGCAGAGTGTTTGACGCCGGTGATTTCGGCGATGTCCTTGGCCAGAAAGGCGGTGATCGGCCAGAGCATGCGGACGACGGGACCGCAGAACCGGCGACCGCAGGGCAGGGGGCGTGTTGCGGGCATGGTCATACCATCTGTTGAGCGAACTTCGGCAGGGCGGCACGCAAGGTCAGGATGCCGATAGGCTCCTTTGCGGGCCCGATGAAGGCGATGCACCCCTTCAGGTCGGGGTGCCAGGAGGCGCGCACCGAGCGCACCCACCGGCGATTATCATCGACGATGACCTGGGCGGTCTTCAGCGCGTCGAGGTAGGCCTTCAGGGTGTTGTCGGAATCCATCATCCCGACGCCCTTCTCGCCCACCACGAAGGAAATGAAGACCGGCGTCAGGATCTTGGGCGGCCGCTGCAGCCCGATGAGCTCGGCGGCCGTCTTCTTCCATGCGCGGTATTCCTTGGACGGCACCCGCTTCTGCCGGTCGCTGCCCGCGATCGTCACGGTCGGGAACAGGTGGTTCGTGCTGATCGGCTCGGGCAGGAAGAGCGTGACGGATGCCTCCACGGTCAGGCCTCCCCGGGCGCGGTGTCGTCGTCCTGGCGCTCGCCCAGCTGCGCGTCGTCGGGCCAAGGGTCGGGCGGCGTGGGCTCATCGCCCTCCGGGTCGGCGCCGAAGAGGGCCTCAACCGCAGCTGCAGCCTCGGCCGCCGCCTCTTCATCCGCGAAGCCGCCATCATCGACGCCCGCAGGGGCCGGATCCGGAACCGCATCCTTGACGTTGCCACCAAGGGGCAGATCCATCTGCGAGCCGCGGCCGTCGTACTTCACGCGGTCAGCGCCGAAGAAGGCCTCAGCATCGGTCACCACGATCATGACGCGCTGCTCGACGTGCTGGCCCAGGAATTCAAGGTTTTCCGTCAGCATGGGGGCGGTGATCTTGCCCTCGATGCCCTTCTCGACGCCCTTGATGGTCACCTGACCGAGGGTCACCATGCAGTGCGGCCACTCGTAATCGTTCAGAGCACGCACGACGCCGCGAATGGTGTCCCGGGCCTGCTGCTCGATGGCGTTGACCAGGTCGCGCTGCTCATCGACCGTCATCTGCTGCCAGGGCTTCCAGTTGTTCTTGATCCTGGTCAGCATGAAGTCGCGCATCTGGCCTTCGAGCTTGTTGAGCTCGGGGTGGAACTCGCCGGCGTCGTAGGCGTGGACGCGCTCGGGTTCGGGGGCGGGCTCGGGCTCGGGCCCATCATAGCCCGCGGCGGCCAGCTGCTCTTCCAGCGTTGCGGGCTCGGCGGCCTGACCTTCCTCGGCCGGCACCTGGATGGGGACCTCGGCCGCCTCTTCGGCGCTGACATAGGTCACCTCGCCGGTTTTGGGGTCGACGCGCTCGACGGTGTCGGCGGGGGCGCCGGGCTTTTCGTGTTCGTCTTTCATGTGCTTACTCCTGAAATGCCCCTGGGAGCCGGGGCCGCTGATCCTCGACCAAGCGGCCGATGGAAAGAGAGAGAAGGTTGAGGGCGCGCAGGCGGCGCTCACAGATCGAGGCCTCCCTGGCCCGGCGCAGGTGGCGGGCTTTTTCGGCGGCGCTCTGAAGGCGTTCCCGCTCGGAGCGCCACCAGATTGTCCATGCGAGCGCGTCCCAGATCACGATGCTGGGCGCAGGTGCAAATGATGAAGCCGCGCATGTCGGCCGGAAGGTCTTTCCGCGGCCCCGGATATCCGAAGCCGAAGGGTGCAATGGTGTTGCCACAGACATAACAACCGGACAGAAACCTCTTTTCGTCACCGCTCATTATCCCCCGTCCTGCCTGAAATTTGCTTCTTCATGATGCACACGGCAAGCTAGATACGTCAAGTGCAACAGAAGCGCTTGACCGCGCGTCGGCTAAAGTGATATCGTTTTCATGGACATTCAGTCAACTGAGGTTTTTTCGATGGTAGAAGATGCAAACGGGCGGGCGTTCACCCGTGTCGATCCGGTTCGGGTTGATCCTGTCGAGGTAGAGACAGATTGCCGTGCGGCGCTCAACAGCGTCGAGGAGACAACCGGCGTTGTGATCCGGCGTTTGGCTGAGGCGATCGAGGTTATCGAGGGTCGCGGGCATCGGTCGCGGGGCGAGCTGCTGGCGGCCATTGCTGTCGTTGAAACCTATGGCGACACTGATCGCGCCTGGCGCGCGCGCGAGCTGGCCAGGGCGCTGGCTTTGGCGCCTCACGTTGCGAAGCTTCCTGCCCTGCCCGATTTTGCGGACTTCAAATATTCGTCCCCAAAGGGCCGCTCGATCTATGATCTTGGCGCGCTCTACGACGTGCAGAGGATCGAGAACGTGAACGCCTTGCGGGCCTTCTGGGCTATCGTGGGCGGCGGCGCGGTGGCCATCGTCACGGCGATCTGGTTCAGCCTCTGATGATCCGGCAGCCCTCTTCCTACGCTCAACTGTATCGCTGGTGGCTCGACGTCACCAGCGGCGCAGCCGGTAGGCTGGATGGGTGGCATGTCGACGATCCGCATTGCGGTTACTACCGCACCAAGATGGTGACCGGCGGCCCATGGGTGCCGGTCAGGATCGTCTGCGAGCGCGACATCGACCCTGACACCGGCGAGCTGACGGCGCCCGAGCGCCTTGTGGCCCTGGTGGAGGGTGATCGCCGCGACCCCGCGCCGATGTGGACCTTTCTTGAGCCGATCACGGCCGAGGCCTTCGCCACACTGGAGGCCCGCATAGCGTCCGACCCCAACATGGCCGCCTCGCGCGCCAGGCTGGACCTTTCCGCAACCCCAACCCTGCCCCCGAGGAGACGATGAACGAGCCTGTGCGCCCCCCCCCGCCGAAAGACCCCGACCTGTTTCAGGATCCGGGCCCCGCCAATGCCGTTCCCGGCCACAACGAGCCGCCGATCTTTGACCCAGAGCCGCTGCAACATCTGACCGCCCGGGTCGAGAGCTTTACCGCCGCGGGCGGCGAGTGGCTGGATCTGCAGGAAATCACCGACGAGGACCAGGCGTCGAACCTGGCGGACTTCATCGCGGGCCTGCGCGGCCTGAAGAGGGACGTCGAGGGCTGGCGGGTGAAGACAAAGGAGCCCTTCCGCACCGCTGCCGAGACGGTCGACAAGGCGGCAAAGGTGCTGGAGCTCAAAGCCGATGATGCGCTGAAGAAGGCGCTGGGCCTGAGCGGCGCATGGCAGACGAAGAAGCAGCGCGAGGCCGAAGTCGAGGCCCAGCGCAAGCGCGATGCGGCGGCGGCGGCAGCTGCAGAAGCGGCGCGGCTGAAAGCCGATGCCGAGGCGCGCAACGACATCAGCGGTTCGGTCGAGGCGGATCTGGCGGCAAAGCAGGCCGAGAAGGATCTGCGCATGGCCGACAAGATCACCGAGGGCGCGGGCCGGGTGCAGTCTGCCTCTGGTGGCGCCCGGGCGATTGCGCTGGTCAAGGTCAAGACCGCGAAGATCACCAATATCCGCCTCGCCTTCATGGCGGTGCAGGACGACCCCGGCGTCGTGGATGCAATCCAGCGGGCGCTGAACGCCAAGATCCGCGCGAAGGGCTTTGAGGGCACCATCGGCGGCGTCGAAATCAATGTCACGGAGGTTCCCAGATGAACGACACCACCAAGACCGGCACGGCCATGAGCACGACGCCCCTGCGGCAGGTTCAGGACGTCAAGACGCTCCTCTTCAACGAGAACGCCAAGGCGCAGCTGCAGATGGTCGCGGCCAAGCACCTGGACCCCGAGCGCATGATGCGGGTGGTCGCCAACGCGATCCGCACCACGCCGAAGCTCCAGCAATGCGAGCCCATGTCCTTCCTGGGCGCGCTGATGCACTGCGCCTCGCTGGGTCTGGAGCCGAACACGCCCCTTGGCCATGCCTACCTGATCCCCTTCGAGAACAAGCGGAAGAACGTGACCGAGGTTCAGGTGGTCATCGGCTACAAGGGCCTGATCGACCTTGCCCGCCGCACCGGTCAGCTGGCCTCGATCCATGGCGACGTCGTCTATTCGGACGACAAGCTCTTCAGCCATGAGTACGGCTCGAACCAGCACCTGCGGCACATCCCAGGGCCCCGCAAGGGCAAGATCGTGGCCTTCTACTGCTACGTCGAGCTGGACATGGGCCACGGCACGACCGCCAAGGGCCATCGGGTGATGACCTTGGAGGAGGTCATCGCGCACCGCAACCAGTATTCCCAGGGCTGGAAGACTGCCGTGCGGTTCAACAAGACGAAAGACAGCCCCTGGTCAGAGGAGAACCCGGCATTTGAGGCCATGGGCATCAAGACCGTGATCCGGCGCATGGCGTCGCGCGGCGAGCTACCCATGTCGGTCGAATTCATTCAGGCCATGGACACCGACGAAGAGCGCGTCGACTACCGCAAGATGGCCTTTGACTTCGAGGCCGGGCCCGAGCTGCTGCCCGACGACGAGGGCGAGAGCCAGGACGGCGAGCCTGCGGCGATCGAGGGCAAGGCCGAGGCCGTCAAGGACGCGGAAAAGCCGAAGGAAGAGTCGAAGCCGAAGGCCGACCAGGCGGCGAAGGTCGAGGACAAACCCAAGGAAGATCCGAAGCCGAAGGCCGAACCGCTGCGCCAGCTGTCGCCGGAAGAGCAGGAGGCTGAGGCCGAGCGTAAGGCCAACATGGTCTCGACCATCATGAACGACCTGATGGAGGCCGGGCGCGGTCACACCAAGGACGCCCTCGCCCTCTATGAGGACGCTCTGGAGCGCATGGCCCTCGATGACCCGCAGTCACTGGAGGTCATCATGAACCGCGCCAAGGCGATCGAGGACGGCGAATATGACGACTGAGGCGCCACAGCCCGCCCAGCCCCCGGTGCAGCATCTGCCGGGGGACTTCTGCAGGACGTGCCGGGGATCCGGCCGCCTGCAAGAGCCGGGCGCGCGGCCTGGTGTCGTCGTGACGTCCGACTGCTGGGCCTGCGATGGAACGGGGTGGGGGAAATGATGGTCGAGTTTCCCCTCTCTCGCTTTCTGCGTGGCCTCGCCGCGGTGCGGGCGGAAGACGAGGCGCAGGCTGCCGGTCGATCCTACAGCGAAGAGGCGCGCGCCTATGCCTTTGCGGCGGACCTGGTGCGCCGCCTTGGGCCCGATGAAGCCGGGCGCATCGCCGATCTGGTGGTGCGCGACGTCCAGATGATCAGCCGAAACCCTCACCCCTGAAAGGAAGAGCAATGCACGTCACTGACCCCAATACGAAGTTCTGCGTCTTCGACACCGAATCGACCGGCCTTTTCGACTACAAGCTGCCGGCAGACGACCCGTCCCAGCCTCGCCTGGCATCGGCCGCTTTCATCCTGCTGGACGGGATCCACGCCGAGCCGCGCGAATTCGGCTTCCTGGTGAAGCCCGACGGCTGGGTCATGACGGCCGAGGCCGAAGCGGTCAACGGCTTGTCCATGGAAATCCTGGAGGCCGGCGGGACGCCCGTTGCCGACGTTCTGGACTTCTGGGCCGGGATCATCGGCGACGGCTACAACATCGCCGCCTACAACGCGCAGCACGACTGCAAGATGATCCGCTCGGAGCTGCGCCGCGCCGGCCGTGACGACCTCTTCACCCGCACCCGCAACAGCTGCCTCATGCGGCCGATGACGAGCGCCATGAAGGGCCAGAGGGCATCTGGCGCCAAGGGCTGGCCGAAGCTGGCTGAGGCCTGCGAATTCTTCGGCATCGAGCGCGGCGGCGCGCATACGGCCATGGGTGATGCCCGGGACGCCATGCACGTCCTGCGCGCCCTCTTCGAGCGCCAGCTGCTGCCTTATCCGGACGTCCACTTCGCCAAGGGGAAAGGCTGATGGTGGACAGGGCGCCACAGGACATTCTGAAGGATCTGGCGCAGATCATGCCGCACCTCTTTCCGGCTGTTCCTGTGGCGCCCGAGTTTGACAGATTGCGCGAGGAGGTCCGTGCCTGGGCCCGCTCGCGGCCGGATCGACCCGGCGGGCCGACCGGCGCTGGCAAAACCAGCTCTTAGCCTGCCTTAGCAACGGAGACTGATGATGAAGTACCTGATGATGACCACCACTGCCCTCTGCCTTCTCGGTGGCGCTGCGCTTGCCGACGGCCAGGACCGGCCCCGCGGCTGGAAGGGCCTGCAGGAGCTGTACCAGTGTGACCCTGACCGCTTCACCGCCACGATGAGCAAGGACGGGACGACCGTTCTGTACTGGAACAACCCGACGTGCACCTCGATCAGCGGTGGCGGCCAGAATGCAATTCCGGTCGTGACCCCGCCGGACGTGACCCCGCCCGATGACGACGACGATGAGGTCTGCACCTATTCGTCGGAAGAGTGCGAGGAAGACCCTGTCGACCCTGTCGATCCGGTGGACCCTGTCGACCCTGTCGATCCGGTGGACCCCGTCGACCCTGTCGATCCGGTGGACCCCGTCGACCCTGTCGACCCTGTCGATCCGGTGGACCCGTGCGCCTGCCTGCCCGAGGAGCCGACCGAAACCGCCAAGGCCTAAGCACTGGCTCTTGGACAAGCCCATCCCTTCGGGGGTGGGCCTTCCTGGATCCAGAGGAGACCGCCATGAGCGCATCACTACCGCCGCCCTATCCGTTGGCGTGGCCAGATGGTCAGGCCCGAAGCAAGGAGAAGGTGAAGACCGCCTTTAAGGCTACGCTGCCCCAAGCCGTAGCCAATGTGCAGAAGAGCCTCGCCGCCCTGGCAAAGGACTCGGGTATCGCTATGGGCGAGGCCCAGGTGACGTGCAACCAGGCCTTGATGGGTGGGGATCCGACCGACACCGGCGTCGCGGTCTGGTTCATGTGGGACGGTGCCATGCGCTGCATCGCTGTCGACCGGTATGTCGGCGTCGCCGCGAACCTGCAGGCCGTCCATCACGTTCTGGAAGCGCGCCGCACAGAGCTGCGCCATGCGGGCATCGAAATGACCCGCACGACGTTCAAGGGATTCCTTGCCCTGCCCGCGCCGGACGGCCGCAAGCCGTGGTGGGAGGTGCTGGAGGTCAGCGCGACGGCGACCGTTGATCAGATCAGGGAGGCGCGGCGCGCTTTGGCGCGGCGCTTTGGCGCTGACAACCCCAAAATGGTCGAGGTCAACGCCGCCTACGATGAAGCGATGAAGGGGCGGAAGAATGGCTGACATCACGCATGACGACAAGCGCGCCTGCATCGAGCGCGAGCTCAAGATGCGCCGCAAGGTCTACCCGCGCTGGGTCGAGAACCAGAAGATGACCCAAGCCCAGGCCGACCGGGAGATTGCGATCATGGAGGCTATCCTCGCCGACTATCCGCCGCGCCAAGGGGGGCTCTTCTGATGACCGAAGACGAAATTCTCGCCGCTGCGGAGCGCATTAAGTTCCAGCGGAAGAACCCGGGGGCCACAATCTTCGAGGCAAATGCAATCCTGCAATACACCAGAACCGGAAGTCTTGAGCGGCTTCCTGTCGGGGCTACCCTTCCGATGACAGTGATACTCTCCGGCACGGACTGTCGCTTTGAGATTTCCGGGACCGTCGAGTTCGAGGTGCCGCGAGACGCTGATCGGCTATGGCTCGAAGTGGTTGATCGGGACGGTGGTCGACAGATCTATCTCGGCCTCTTGCTCAACCTGATTACCTTTACCGGGCCACTGCTGCCCGGCGGAACCGTGAGGATTGCACCGCTATGAACGACCGTCCGATCATCTTCTCTGGCCCGATGGTCCGCGCCCTGCTGGAGGGGCGGAAGACCCAGACCAGGCGGCTGCTGAAGATCCAGCCGCCGCACCGCGCCAACAAGCTGCGGGAGGGCGACAACGCCGCCTGGTTCTGCGACGGGGAGCACGTCAAGGGCCAGCCGTGCGAAGACCACGCCTACAGCGTCCCGATCTACTTCATGCCCGGCGACAGGCTGTATGTGCGCGAGGCGCATGCTCTGGTGCCGTCCAGCGCCTACCGCATGAGCCCCGGCGTCCCCTATGCTGTGAACGACGAGGATGGCTCGCAGGCCTGCGTCTACCGCGAGGGCTGGGAGCGGTCGAAGCCTGGCACCGGATGGCGCCCCTCAATCCACATGCCCCGCTGGGCATCCCGGCTGACCCTCACCGTGACCGAGGTCAGGGTGCAGCGACTGCAGAAGATCAGCGAGGAGGATGCGGTGGCAGAGGGGGTCCAGAAGGGAGAACCGTCAAGCGATCTCGCTGGGCTGCTGGGTTGCACATGGGGTATCGACGGCGATTTCCGTTGCAGCACGCCCGTTGCAGCCTACTGCCGCCTCTGGAACAGCCTTCACGGCCCCGACGCCTGGGACGCGAACCCCTGGGTGGTGGCCGTCAGCTTCACCGTGGAACGGCGGAACATCGATGCGGGGGCAGCATGATGGGCAGCGACAAGATCGCCGAGACGGTGGCGCGGTTGCTACGCCAATCCGAGCAAGCCTATGCGCTGGCTGATACGGCGCAGAATTCGTTATCTTGGCGGCTTGAGGCTCGCGGCGCTCTGCTCAGGATCAGCAAGGCTGGTTGTGACGCCGCCGACCTTCTCGAAGCCCTGGCCCGCGACCCCGCCGCGCTGGCCGCCGCCGCCCGCGAGTGGCGCGACGCCAGGGCGGCGATGACCAGCATGGTCTCCGTCACTGGTCCCGAGGCGCAGGCCGCCTGGGATAGGCTTGCCAGAGCCGAAGCGGCCCTGGCGCTGGCAGTGGGGAAGCTTGATGCGCAAGGGCAGGGGTAAGCACCGTGGCGCGACGCGGGCGCGCAGCTGCGAGGGAAAGCAGAAGTTTGACACCCCGGGCCTGGCCGCCAAAGTCATGCGAAAGGTGATTAAGAAGCGCCAGATCACCGCCGCCTGTAACGTCTACGCCTGCACCATCTGCGGCGGCTGGCATTGGGGATCTTCTCGGGGGTCACATGACGCCCGCACGTCCGAGACCATACGAGCGATCGAGAAAGCCGTCGCCTCTGACACGGCAAAGAAAAAAGGCCCGGAGTGACCCGGGCCGAAGTATCCAACAGGGAACAGATGCGGTCGCAGATCCGGCAAGACCCTCTGACGCGCTCACTCTGCCCTATTTCCGATATCGGCGCAAGGTGGCTGGACGGGCAGGGCTCGAACCTGCGACGACCCGATTAACAGTCGGGGGCTCTACCAACTGAGCTACCATCCATCCCTTGGTTGCGGGGGCCGGATTCGAACCGGCGACCACGGGATTATGAGTCCCACGCTCTGACCAGACTGAGCTACCCCACGCGGGTTTTGAACCACAGCGCCGGACGGCGCGCAAGGGGTCTCTTAGTCCAGCGCCCCGGGGCAGACAGCCAGAAAGACGGCGGTGAAGGTGCCGCCGTCGTTGACCGATTCCAGCGTGTCGATCCGGTTGCCCTCGGTCTCTGGCTGATAATCCCAGGCCCAGGTGGGAAAGACCTCGGCCAGCTTCTGGCAGATGGTCTTAACCTCCAGAACCGTCGCCGGTGGGGGCGGCGGCTTTGGCGGGTCGGAGGCGGCCAGCTTTTCGCAGGACATCAACGGCATCGCCAGGGTTGCGAACGCTATCAGCTGCAGCGTCCGCCCTCTCTGCAATCGCATCGGCTCTCTCCCTCTCTTCGGTCATGGCCTCCAGCTTGCGCTCAGCCTCTACCGCCCGCCTCTCGGCCTCTGCGGCCGCGATGACGAGCTCAGCCTTGGTGTTGGCCTCCCTGGTCCGGAGTACCGAACCGATCAGGAGGCCAAAGATCCCGCCGACGATGGCCGCGGCGGCAAGCGCTAACCAGATCATTGCGCGGGCGGCGTCTGAGCTTCGCTCTTGCGGCTCTTCCAGCCCATGATGACCGCAAGAGAGGCAACGCCGCCGCCGGCGATGGCCGAATAGACGATACCCTCGAACATGGCCTTGCTCAGGGTGATGGTGCCAGCGACCTCGTCGTAGACGCCCAGGCCGATCTTGTGGATGAAGGCGCCGAGCAGGCCGAAGACGAAGGACGCGATGTAAGGTGCCAGGCGCAGAAGCGCGGGCAGAAGCAGGTCTTTCAGCATTTCACTCTCCTTGTGACGCCGGAACCCCCGGCTGGGATTACTTCGGCAGGCGCGACGGGTAGCCGCTGGCACTGCGATCCTTCCAGCCCTTGACCTCGATCATGGGCACGTCTTCGGGCGGCAGGGGTGGCATGGACGAAGGGCTGCGATCCTGTGCCATATCAGAGCCTCGCTGCCTGAACGTGCATCCAGTCGAAATTGCGCGCCCGGCCAAGGCTGACCCAGCCCTCGGCCTCCCAGGCATCCCACCAGAAGTCATAGGCATCAGACGCCAGCGACGCCCGATCGCGGCCCCACTTCAGCTGGTTTCGTTCCGGGTCCCAATCCAGAGCGACGGCCCAAGCATGGGTCGACCACGAAGAACCGAGGCGCTTCTTGCGCGGGGCAAAGCAGCCCCCGAAAAGATCGAGACGAAGTTTCACCAGCTCCTTCGTGCCGTAGTGGGTGTGGACGCGATGCAAGACGCGCTCCAGGCTTCCTGCGACCTTGGTGTGGCATCCGATGTGGTTCATCCTCTGCGACGTGTCCCAGGCCAGGCGCAGCGTCCACGGCACCTCGACGCGGGCCAGAGGGGGCGCGCCAGGTGTCCCATAGAACCGGGTAAGTTCAGCTGTGCTCTGCTGGGGCCATTGGGTGGTGCTCATGGGGCTTGCTCCTATGCAGGGAAGATCAGTTTCCACAGCTCTTTGCCGAAGGCCACGACCGCAGCGCCGCCGCTCGCCGAGGCGATAACGATGCCGATTCCGATGCCCTTGCCGACCCCTTTGGCCTGCATCGCGCCGTCGCGGATGCTCTGGCTCAGGGCGTTGAACTTCTTGCCAATCTCGATCGAGTCCTGTGCGTGCTTGTTCAGGGTCTCGATGTTCGCGGCCATTTTGCGCAGCTCATTGCGGATTTCCTCGAAAGCCTCGTCCCGTGCCGCCGAGCGCTCGTCCACCCGTGCCAAGGTGGCGACGATGCCCTTCAGCTCGCCCTGCATCACCCCGATGTCGCGGTTCAGGTCGCTTAGGTCGCTCATCAGGCGCTCCAGTAGGTATGCAGGCTGGAAATCTCGCTCGGGGTCAGGATCTTGTTGATGATCAAGAGCCCACGGTAGATGCCCTTGGCAAAGCTGGCCGCCGTCCCGGCGTTGCTTTCGGCGGCCCAATTCGCGGCCGCGGTGCCAAGCCCATCTGCCACGCCTAGGCGGCTGTCGATTTCGGTGCCGTTCTGGTAGGTGAACTTGTCGTTTGTCGAGCTGTTCAGCGTCACGGCCACCGAGCTGTAGACTGCGCGCATGTCAGTCGAACCGACGGGATCGACGATCGAGGCCCCGAACACGCGCCGCAGCCGCCCGGCATTCAGCGTGCCCAGGCACTGAAGCAGGAGGCGGCTTGTGCTGTTCCGGATCCCGAAAAAGATCGGGTCGCCAGGCGTTGCGTCGATGACCTGGGCCGTGAAGATGGTGAAGTTGCTGGCGGGGATGGTCCAGCCGGTCGGCATGAAGTCGTTGATGCCGTCCGCCTCGAATCCCGTCGCCCGGCGGATGACGCGGGCTGTTGCGTCGACCTGGTCGCTGTGGTTGCCGCCGCCGCTCATGTCGTTGATGCGATAGACCGCATCGTTAATGCTGGCCGGGGTGATGCCGGCGTCGGTGAATGTCGGGCTGGTCTTGTGGTCATAGAGGCGACCTGTGAAGCCGCCAGTGAAGAGCGAAACAGGATCAAACGCCGGCGCAGCTGCCCCGCGCCGCCGGTTCATGTCGAGGGTGTTGAAGGCCAGATCACGCATGGCTGACGGAAATCTCCGTCGGGAAGATCGACCAGGCGAAAAGGTGGTTCGGGGTGGTCAGGCCAGGAAAGAGGCTGGCGACCGTGTCCGTGCTGAAGATCATTTCGCCGCCCGCCTTGAGCAGCAAGGAACCAGGGACGCTCAGGCCGATGTTGTCCGGCCCGTTCTTCGCCTGCACGCGCACCGGATGATTCCCGAGGTTCTGCAGGCGGATCGAGGTAGGGGAGGCGTCAGCCGGGTTGGTGAGGATGGTCCAGGTGTTCGCCTGCACCAGAACGTCGGCGTGTCTCGACATGGGTTATCTCCTCGTTCTGCCGATGGTCACCGGCGCCACGCTTGCGCGCCGATACCGCACGACATCGGCGCTGTTCAGGTTGATGCGCTCACCGGCCCTCAGAAGAAGGCCGCTCTGCAACGGTGGATCCGGCTCCAGCTCTTCGGCCGTGTCCACCGTCAAGCGGATCTGGCCCAGAATGACCTGCCATGTCTCGTTCTGCGTCAGAGAGACGCTGGCCCAGGTCGTAGCCACATTCGTGATGTCGTCAGGCATGCCCGCTTCCCCTCATCGCTTTACCTCGACGCAGATTACACCCGCGTCTTCAATTGTCTGGTTGGCGGAGTTGACCCCTTTCTGCAAGATTCTCACGCTGGTCGTCAGTATGTTTGCGCGCGGGCCCAGGTTGATGCTGCGGAAGGTCGTGTCTGGCGTTCCGTCGTTGCCGACGCCGCTCACAAGATAGCTTCGGTCAGGCATCGGCGTCGTGAAGGAGAGCGTATAGTCGCCATTGGTGTTTCTGACGATCTGCGAAATGTTGAAGCCAAACCGCATCTGGACGTCGCGGAAAAGGCTCCCAGAGGTTGCGCCAGAGCTGGGATCCACGACGGTAAAGGTGTTGGCGTCGATGACGGTGACCGGATACCAGCCATCGGTCGCAAGACCGCTTGTGTAATTAAGCCAGGCGAACTCGCCGGTGATCATGTCGTGCGCGGTGATCGAGCACGTCACAATGTTTCCGGTGCGCGTGTAGGTTCCGGAGACCGGGATGCCGTTGAAGTTGGCTGCAGCGCGCAGGAATGGCTCGCTGACGTATTCCAGACTGGTGCCGTCCGATTTCATGCGAAGGCCTTGAAGGGCGGTGCCTTTCGGCAAGCGCGCGACCGCCCCAGGCCCGGTCGCATAGAGCAGATCCCCGGCAACCAGGGTCAGGCCGGCGATACTCAGGACGTTCGCCAGGGAAAGCCAGGTTCCCCATGTGCCGGCCGACCGGACGCGGAAGTACAGCTGCGCCGGGTTGTGGCTGGCCGCGATCAGGAAGCCATTGTTGGCATCATAGGCCACATAGACCGCCGACAGATTGACCGCAGCAGGCGCGTTGCCCGCCGCAGCGGTTGCCGCGAGAAAGGTAGTGCCTGGACCCGTCGTGTGGGCATCGTTCCAGTCGGTCAGGGTCTTTGCCAGACCGTTTTCCAGCAGCTTGATCGCCAGCGCCGCAGCGGTCGCGGCCGAGGCTGGCGCGAAAAAGCTTTCGGCTTGCAGGGCCGCAGAGCCAAGCTCCAGCGCGCCGCGGGCGGCTGCAGGATCAGCTGCTTGCGCGAGGGTGGTCCGGAAGAAATCGCCGATCGACGGGAAGTCCGAGACGACAGCAAAGGTCGACCCTGTGTAGCGATACATGACACCGACGCGGCCAGCTGGCGCAGCCGTGCTGATGTAGAAGTCGCCCGCCTGCAGCGGCGTGGCGTCGGCCCTTTGGTTCGGCACGGTTGCCCGAAGGCCGATAAAGCGCTGGTCCGTCGAGGTGGTGAGAAGGGTTTCGAGGTAAGCGGCAAGCGAATTGATGGAAGCAACCATGTCGCCCATGAAGAGGTCGAACTGCGTGCGCGTCGCGGCGTCGCCAGGCTCGAACTCGTCCACGAAGGCGAAGAGCGCCTGTAGCCGCTTGGATGCTTCATTGAATGGCATGCCGGTCTTCCAACAGAGGGAGGGGCCGCGCGGTGCGCAGCCCCTATATCAGGCCTTAGCCTGCGAACTGTGCGCGGCCGCGCGAGGACATCGAGCGCACCGCCAGAAGGCACTCGTAGATCCGGGTGGCGTTCGGCGCCTGGTTCGGCGCCCAGGTGCCGCGGACATCGCCCGTGAGCGCGGTCGGGGTGGCCTGATCGCCCGCCACAAAGGTACCGGCGGTCGGCACGGCACCGTCGACGCTTTCGCGGATCGCGTCGGCCACGTCGGGCAGGAAGACCGGAAGGCCAAGCACGTTGCCCTCACCGACGGTCAGACCGGTAACGTTGGCCGAGACCTGAACGCGCGTGACGGTCTTGAAGGCCTTCTTGCCCGTGAAGGTGGTGCCAGACGCCGAGGATTCGACCAGCACGTTGCCGTATTCGTCGGTGCCGGTGACGGTCAGGACGGCGGTGTTGGTCCAGGCGGCCACGACATTCCGCGGCGTCGAGAAGGTGGCGATGCCGTTCGAGGCGAGCGAGCCGTTGATCAGGCCGTTGACGCCGGTGTTGAGGGCCTGCGAGGCGCAGACGCCCGCAGCCACGGCGGTCGAGACCGCACCCAGCGCGATGGCCACCAGGCGCTTGAACGCCATGCGGGCCGGACTGGCCAGCTCTTCGTCATCCTCCTCAGCGCGGTCGAGGTTCAGGAAGACGCGGGCGCCAGCGGGCAGGGCCAGGCCGGACACCAGGGTGACGGTGATCAGCGAGGCACCGAAAGACAGCGTGAAGTCGCCACTCAGGGCGCGCAGAACGCGGATGCTGTCCGAGGTGATGGTGTGGTCGGTGCCGCCGATGAAGTCGTCAGCGGTGCGGCCGGCGGGGTAGGCGATGGTGAAGGAACCGCCGGCGCCTACGGCGGCGCCGAGCGTGGTCTGCGCGGTCAGGTGTTTCGAGCGTGGCATGGAAGGCCCCTTTCAATTCACGCCGGGAACCCCCCGGCTGCTCATGTGGGGCGAATATGGCCGATGCTACCCGGCTTGTGCGGCAAATATCTAAGGCCCCGGCGGGGTGACATCCTCGATCGACCAGGCGGCCTCCAGCATCTGTGCGCAGACCGTGGCATGCGGTGAGGCGACAGGAACAGGAACCTCGACCGCGATCCCTGGATCCTCGGCCCTCGCACGGTCGCCGCCATGCTGGTAGCCGACGGCGTAGCCGATCATTCCCATCACTAAGAGGCCTATGGTCAAGGGCAGCGTCATTGGGCGTTCTGTGCTCGCGTCACCTTCAGGTACTTCTTCGAGAAGTCGAGCCAGACTGCCTCATCCTGGCGCGGTGTCAAGGCACCCGCCTTGTTCGGATTCCAGTCGCCCTTGCCATTCAGCTCCCGCTCGGCCGCCAGATAGGCGTCGTACAGAGCGGCCTTGCGCCGCACGTCGTCCGGCACCTGCATCCCGGCCTCTTCATAGGCCTTCGCGTCCGCATGGGCGTCCTTCACGTCCAGCCCGAACCGGCGGTACCGGTCGCGGTTGACGTACTCCCCGATCGGGGTTGTCAGGATCCGCACGAAGGGCACGTCGCGCTGCTCGATTTCGGACGAAGCACCGGTCAGCACTTTGCCGAGGATATCCGTCGACCGGCCCCAGAAGGCAGCCGCGCTGCCGCCGACATAGGCTGCCAGGTGATCCATGGTCTCGGGCGACACGTCGATGTAGCCCGACTGGCGGAAGTCGCCGCCGGTGAGCTCGTTCAGCGCCATGGCCACGAAGCGCGAGGTCAGGGTGGCGCTTGGGTAGAACTGCTGGCTGTCCGGCGCGCCAGTCGCCGGATAGGCCGGATAGATCGTGTTGCCGGCGAAGTTGCGGTTTTCGGCCAACTCGACAAAGGGATCTGCGATCATCGGCGCAAAGGTGGTGCTGGTCGACCCGCCGTTGACCGGGCTGAACGCGCCGAAGGCTGCCGCCGCCACGTCGTTGAAAGCCTCTTCGGGCGATTTTACCCCGCGAATGACCTTCCCGATCTGCTGTCCGGCATAGGGGAAGACGTTGTAGCCGTAGGGCATCGGGATCGCGGCTGGGTTATCGCCGGTACCCCAGAGGACCAGGTGCAGGTTTCGCTCACTCCGGTACTCGGGGATCTTGTCATAGAAGAGCTCGTCGTCATCGTCGAGGTCAGACAGGCTCGCATTGACCAGGTCCAGCACGGTGCCAGCGGCGACCGAAAGCAGAACCAGCATAGCCACGCGCCGCCCGGTCATAGCCTTCAGGAGGCGGGTGGAGCCCTGAATTGCGGCGTTGAAGAACGGGTAGAGCGCGTTGATCCCGCTCGTAGCCTCGCCCCGGCGGTTGAAGTTGACCGTCAGCTCCTTGGCCAGGAAGGCCGCATCCTGCACCTCCCACCCCAGCCGGCGGGCCTCGATGAAGGCCGCCAGGCGGATGGCGTTG
>JACCDR011526437.1_pt1 | contig 61820 bp, 83 predicted proteins | sample 7446431 | NCBI WGS metagenome assembly JACCDR01 (sample SAMN15323443, study PRJNA562643) | freshwater metagenome | isolation source: river surface water | place: USA:Blue River Watershed | collected 2017-08-17 | reverse complement strand
GGCATGGGCTGCGGAAAGGGCTGCGGCAAGGGCTGCGGAAAGGGCTGCGGCAAGGGCTGCGGCATGGGCTGCGGCAAGGGCTGCGGCATGGGCTGCGGCAAGGGCTGCGGCAAGGGATGCGGCATGGGCTGCGGCATGGGATGCGGAGCGTAGGGCGCAAGCTGAAATGCTTGTTGCGCGGTTTGGTTAATGAGATGAAGGGAGAGATTTTGTGAGAGATGCGTTGAAGGTATTTTTTCGCTTGCTGATTGGTAATGCGGTCTTGCTTGCGTTGTGGTTAGCTTTATTGGAGTTTGCATCTCAATGGGGGCTGTTTGGTTTCGGGGTTCTTGTTGCTTGCGCTTATCTTGTGTTATTGGCTATTGCCGCACATAAAATTAGCAAAGCACCCACCACCCAGCGTAATGGGGGTGAGTGATGGCGAAGATGGCAGAGGTTAAATGCATATGCGGCACTTTATTCCATGCCCGTGCTGCCGATGTGGCCAGAGGGTGGGGGAAATTCTGCTCGAAATCTTGCAAGGCCACCGCGCAAGAAAAGCGCACTGGGCAGAACGCAGCGTATTACCACCGCAAAAAAGTGCAGCGCTACGCAAGCGAGTACGGTGGAAATCCGGAATTTGATAGGCGCGGTGAATATGTTGGTTTTACCGCCACGTTTTCCAATGAAGAACACGATTGCAATAAGGACTGAGCCATGACCACCCCCAACCCCCTATCCCCCGAAGAACTGGCGCGTTGCCGGGCGGAAGCTAAACGGCTTTACCCCGATTCCTATGGTATTAACCGCCTCCTCCAACGCAAAGCTTTCGAGCTGGGAGCCGCATGGTCAGCCGCACAGGCGCAGGGGGTGGATGTGTCGCCCATGAACGCTCTTAAAGCCGATGATGTTGAGTGGGTTGTTAACGACATCGCAGAGTTGGGGGTAAAAATCGGAAATCAATTCTTCTGGCTCTACAAAGGCACAAGCCTTCAATATGACGGATTGCACGACGAGGACGAGAATGGGCATCGCAAGCCTATGCGCTGGCGGCATGTTTACAAACGCGAGTTTGGCGAGTGTTGCCATCCGATTGAAACGCTGAAGGCGCACGGGAGAAAAACGCTTGATGACTTTCCTAATGCATACGGCGATAGTGATGACTGGAAAGACATACCCCTCCCCACCCCACCGGAGCAGCCCAGCAGCGGGGAGGAGGGGTGATGGGTAATGGCGAAGGATGCGTCAACCTCTATCGGATGCACACCAGAGATGAACACGGAATTAAGAGCCACCCAGCTTATCGGCTGTGCAAGGAGCGCGAAGGGTTTATGTTGAAGCACTGGCGATGCGTGGGGAAAGACCATCCCGACTGCCCCGGATTTCAGCCCACCCCCGACACGAAGGCGGAGGGCGGGGAATGAGCATATCATATGGCGTGGAAAAGATAGGCCGTGATGAACTGGACATAGACCGCAATCAGGTGTTCTATGCGGTTGTTTCTGGTGATGACATAGTTTGTATCTGCTCAAAAGAAAAAGCGGCGCAAAAGATAATGTACGCGCTGAACCGCAAAGCACAGGATGACAAAGCAAATGGTTGATGAGAAGGCGTTTCAGGAGGCTTGCATGAAGGTTCATGATGCTGGAGAGTTAAGGCTTGGCGGCAGTATATCAAAATGGTTGCGACCTGTTATCGAAGCCTACGAATCCGCCCGCCAGCAGACGGGGGTGAGTGTGGAGGAGGTGGAAAAGGCTGTGGTATCTGGTTACGCCAATTTCTGCCACCAGATACGCTACACGCCCGCTTGGCTATCAACACCCACGCAACTGCAATATGCGGCTGTTCGCGCTATTGCCTGTTCAGTGGTTTCAATATTCGCCGAACAGATGACTTCCCGCAAAAGTGACGGTGCGAGTAAGGATATTGTTGAACGGCTCCGCGAGGCTTGCAACGGCCACCCCCACGCCAAGATACCGTGGCCTCACCACTTACTGCATGACGCTGTTGCGGAGATTGAACAACTCCGAGCAGCCCTCACCCATCAGGGCGGGAAGGAGGGGGGGGAATGATGTTTACAGCAGACCAGTTGGTTGCTCATGCCGTTGGTGATTACATTTTCCAATCGCATTGGATGGCGACCGAAAAAACCAAGAAGAATACTGCCGCAGCCATTCATGCCGCAACCTACACCATGCCGTTTATGCTCCTGACGCATAGCATCGCTGCATTAGGCGTGATTTGCGGCACTCACTACCTTATTGACCGCTACCGCCTCGCCCGTTTCGTTGTGTGGCTCAAGAACGGCGCAAAGGGAAAGGTGACGGTTACCGGGTATAGCGATGACGTTCCGGCATGGCTGGCTGTGTGGCTGCTCATCGCGGCTGACAATATCATTCACGTTTTAATCAATGGGGTTGCTATATGGGCGTTTCCGTAACTGCGCTGGACGAAATCGAAACCGAGCTGAAAGCGGCCATCACTTCCCTCAATGTTCCGGCTGCTGAATATGTGCCTGCCATACCCACCGCATGGGGCAAAATCGAAAACGCCATATCCTCGCTCCGCGAAGCCCGCCACCATGCAGCCGAAGCAAGCGGGGCGGATAAGCCCCTACTCCCCCGGCTGTTGGAGGTGAGGGAGGCAATAGTAAATGAGGTTGACCAAAACAAAGCCCTCGCCACGCTAAACGAAATTATTAATGAAATGCAAAACTTACTAAACATGTCGAGAGGCTGCAAGGAAGACAAACAATGAAACAAGATCACAGAGAGCTAACTTGCGAATGCTGCGGAAAGAGAGGTCACCTAATCAGCCCTAAAAAAGTTGAGCTGTTTTATTTGGGACTTTACCCTTTAAGATGCAGATATTGCAAGAACCTTCAGTCAGCAAAAAACACCTATGATTCTGTTTTAAATCAATAAATATTTTTGAAAATAATTGTTGCTATTTGAAACAATACGAGAGATAATCACCTTATGGATCGAACATTTCGGTCCAAAATAAAGTCAGAAAGGTTCAATTCATGAAAAAAGTTTATCTTGTTTATTTCCCCCATTTTGATTTCACAAAGGAATTCTCTACAAGGGAAGAAGCAGATGCACTAGCCAAACGTTGCGGCTGGAATTGTACCATAACAGAAATCACAAAGTAAGAAAGGTTACACAATGCACTACGAAATCAATGTCTCTCTCAATGGTCGTCACTTCTTCGCAACGCATCAGCGCAGCGCACCCATCGAGGACAAGGCGCGACAACTCTATGATACCTTCAAAGAGAAGTTCCCGGAGCACGAAGGCTACAGCATCACCGTCTCTAAGATGGAATGTTACGGCACAGACGTAATCTTTTAATCAGAAAAAGGAAACAGACAAATGGCACACCTCGTAGAAACCATGGCATATGCCAACGAAGCACCTTGGCACCGTTTGGGTGTTCAGGTCAGCGAAGACATCACCACCGACGACATGCTCATCAAAGCAGGTCTCAACTGGAACATCAATAAAGAAGCTATGATGACCATCAACACCAAACAGTCGGTTCCGGAGCAATATGCTCTGGTGCGTGATGTTGACAGCTTCGTTCTGGGCACCTGCGGCAAGTCCTACAAGCCTGTTCAGCCTAAGGAAGTCATGGACTTCTTCCGTGAGTTCGTGGACAATGGCGGCATGAAGATGGAAACGGCTGGCTCTCTGAGCAATGGTCGTCAGATCTGGGCTCTCGCAAAGATCAATGAGAGTTTCACCCTCGGCAAGCACGATCGCGTAGAAGGCTATCTTCTGTTCAGTTCCCCTAACGTTGTCGGCAAAGCCCTCCGGATCATGTTTACGCCTGTTCGGGTGGTGTGCAACAACACCCTCACTCAAGCCTTAAGCAATGCCTCTGGGACGGGTGAGTTCAGGCTGCATCATGCCAATCAGTTCGATCCTGCAGTGGCGAAGTCGGCACTTGGCTTGGCCAAAGGTCAGCTCGACGAATTCGGCAAGGCAGCAGAGTTCCTCGCCAGCAAGCGAGTGGACCTGCTGGAGTTGCAACACTACTTCTCTGCTCTCTGGCCGACAGGCTCTGCCAAGAACGCCATTCGTGGCGAGGTAGCTAACGACAACGAAGAAGCAAGCTATGGCATCAGCCGCACTGCGGAGGCAGCCATGACGATCTTCGATATGCAGCCCGGAGCAGACTTCTTCCCGGACAGCTGGTGGAATGCTTTCAATGCTGTTACCTACATCGTAGACCACGTAGCAGGACGCAGTGAGCACAACCGCATGAAGAATGCATGGTTTGGTGGCGGGGAGCGTCTGAAGCGACAGGCTCTTGAGTCTGCTATCAACTTCGCAAGAGCAGCTTAACAATTTGGGTGCGAAAGTCTGGCAATAAAGCAATTCCTCGTTGCGGCCATACGAAGGTTAGTTAAATGATGTGTGACAGTATCAGATCAAAAACCTAGGCTATATTTGATCTGAGAAAGCGCACCAGCCCAACTAATTATATCATAGAAAGGTTAGAAAATGAAAGAGCTAGTTGTTGTAAAGAATGAACTCAAAATCATGAAGACTCTTTTAAGTTCCATCGTGCTGCATGTTGAGCACCTAGAAGAGAAACTCTGCAAAAAAGATTTGCCAGCATCAGAGTTTTTAGAAATCAAAGAAGACTCCAATTTCAATCGCAAGCTTGTTTCTGTTGTAAATGAGATAGATAGTGGCAACAATGAAAAGCGAAAGAATGTCAAATCCATAGAAAAATACACCCCAAAGGCACACAATCCAGACAAACCAAAAAGGCAGATGCCAAACTTCACAAAGGAGAAAGGATCTCGCCGATGGACATCTCAAGAGGATGGCAGGATCTACGACATCTTCACAGATCCCAGCTTCAAGGGCAATATCGATCGAGAGTTGTTGGAAAATCTTGCACAAGAATTCAACAGAACGACAAATGCTGTTATCACAAGGTTGTCCGTTTTGAGGAAAAGAACTGCAGAGGGTGAATTCTAAAAATAACGCTTTTCTTTTTGCAAAAAAAGAGAGATGTTATCTGTGGGGAGTCTGGAAGTTTTCTGCTGATTTCTTCCATTCTCCTTCACAGAATTAATAAAGTTCATAAAGAGAGAAAGTATGAATATTAATCCAGAAGATCCAGAATTCCTAAGCCACGAAGATGCGTGGCGCAAAGATGCTGTCGTAGCTCAGGCGGTAGAGCAGTTGATTTGTAATCATCAGGTCGGGGGTTCGAATCCCTCCGACAGCACCAACACACTTGCAGTTTTCAAGGAAAATTCCTATAAAGAAAGCTGTTTAGAGCCAAAGAGCCTTTGGGGAGGTGCAGATTCATCAGAATCGGAGTGTGGCGCAGTTGGTAGCGCATCTGGTTTGGGACCAGAGGGTCGCAGGTTCGAGTCCTGCCACTCCGACCAACTCACCACCTACAACAGCAAAGGGGAGTTAGCTCAGTGGTCAGAGCAGGGCGCTCATAACGCCTTGGTCGTGGGTTCAAGTCCCTCACTCCCCACCAACATTCTTACTGTCGAGGAAAAACTAGCAATTTACGAGGAGGCACTCAATAAAATATCATCTATAAAATCTGTTAAGTTCGACGACGTAAGAAATTCCACAGAAGGACTATTCTTTTTAGCAGCCTCTCTCCGGAGGATTGCTGTGGATGCACTGAATAAAGCAAACAAAACGTCACAAAAGTAGAAAGGTAAAAAATGATAGTAGTTAAATTGCTCACATCTCTGTGGCTTGCATTCTTTCTTTCAACATTTCTTGCTGTGATTGCCAATATGCTCTTGGCTGGCAAGCCTAAAATAGGAAGAATTAAAGCGGTTGCAAAAACGATATATTTCGCAGCAGTTTTCCCTGTCTTAGTTTTCTCAAAAAAGGGAAGAGACAAAACTGTTGACATGATCAGTGAAATTTTAGATTAGAAAGTAAATAAATATGTTTATTGACAATGGCGACCATTTTGCTGTAATTAGCAACAAAAGCTTAAAAACTCTTGACACTCTCCCTGCAAACACCTACACTATCATGCAGGATCAGAATGGAAATCTTTTGCTAAGCATAATTGAAAATCTCGATTTCAATTCCAAAATTTACGGAGATACAGAATTTGTTCGAGATCGAATCATAAACACATTCGAGAAAAGAGGGAAAAATACAGGAATACTTCTCTCTGGTGAGAAGGGCTCAGGCAAAACTATGCTTGTAAAACTTCTATCAAAGAAGTTGCGAGAAGAGAAATCAATGCCAACAATCATCGTCAATAAGGCTTGGAAAGGTGACAAGTTCAATTCCTTTCTGCAGATGATTGAGCAACCTTGTGTTGTTATCTTCGATGAATTTGAAAAGATATACAACCAAGAGGATCAGCAAGAAATTCTTACGCTTTTTGATGGCGTTTACCCTTCTGAAAAACTATTTTTGGTGACAATCAATAACTTGCACAAAGTTGATGATAACATGAAAAATCGTCCAGGAAGGTTCTTTTACCATCTAAAATACGAAGGCCTATCAATCGAATTCATAAAGGAATATTGCGAGGACAATCTGAACAACAAAGAGCACACAGCAAGTGTTGTTAATCTTGCAAAGATTTTCAACAGGATGAATTTTGATGCTCTTAAAGCAATAGTCGAAGAGATGAATCGTTATGATGAGCCTCTTGAAAGATCGATGAAGTTCCTAAATGCTTCCCCGGAGTATGCACCAAAAAACGATTACGAAGTTGAGATCTGGTGGGAAGGAAAAAAGATGCCAAAACAAGCAATCCACACAGACGAGATATCATTGAACCTAACAACATTCACAAATCATTATTTTCATTTCGATATTGAAATTGATGGAGAAGAAACGACAAAATGCTTGAATGCCTCTGTATCAAATATTAAGAGTTATGATCCTGAGGCAGAGTGTGTGACATTCTTTGATGATGGCATAACTGTCATTCTCAAAAAGAAGAAGTATGCCCCCAGAAAATTTAGCTTTTATTAATAGAAAGGAAACAAAATGCCGTTAATTATTTTTGCAGCCATTTCAGTTATTCTTGGAGCCATTGGCTTGCTAGGCTTTGAGATTGTGGACACAGGTTATCGAGGAGTAAAAGTGGTGTATGGAAAAGTGCATCCAGAGTCTCTGGAGGAAGGGATCTATTTCTACAACCCCTTCACCACAAGCATCTACGAGATAAATGTTCAAACGGAGAAATATGACTCCGAAACAGAGGCCTATACAAAAGATGTCCAACAGGCTAAGTTGCATATCGTCGTAAACTATAACCTCGAGAAAACCAAAGCCCATGAGATCCTCGAGAATGTAGGTCGTGACTGGGAGGATAAGTTAGTTCCTCAGGCAGTTAATGCTTCAGCCAAGACCGTCATTGGTCGTTGGGACGCTGTTGACCTTATTGCCAATCGTGCTCAGGCTCAGGAGCAACTCCAGCAGACGCTTGAACAGGCTCTCGGACAAAGGGATGTGCACATCACTCGTGTTGAAATTGCAGATATCAAATATTCTCCAGAATTTGAAAAAGCGGTCGAGGCAAAAGTGACAGCCATTCAGAATGCTGAGCAAGAGAAGAACAAGACAGTTCAGATTCAAGAACAGTCTAAGCAAAAAGTTATTTCTGCTCAGGCAGAGGCTCAGTCTATGAAAATTCGTTCAGAGGCACTCTCACAGAACAAGAGTCTTGTTGAATATGAGGCTGTTCAAAAATGGGACGGGAAGTTGCCTAATTATATGATGGGCGGATCTGTGCCTTTTATTAACCTAACTCCTAAGGAGTAAAAGTCTTTGAGCGGGTGTAGTTCAATGGTAGAACGTCAGCCTTCCAAGCTGAATACGAGGGTTCGAATCCCTTCACCCGCTCCAGGAGTTCCCGTAGCTCAGCAGGATAGAGCATGAGCCTTCTAAGCTCAGGGTCGGGGGTTCGAATCCCTCCGGGAACACCAAATATTTGTTGCCTTATTTGTCAACAAGAGAGATAATATAAAAACCATAAAGTTAGAAAGAGATAAAGATGGAACAAGCTTTAAAAATAGGGGACTTTCTTTACAGATACGTGCGCTGTGGCGGAGTTTTTGAATATAAAGTCATTGGCATAAGAATATATGACGATCAGACTCTCTATGAGTTAGAGAGTCAATCCTGCACCCATGGATGGAAGTGCAAGATTCTGGTTGGAGGAAAAATAGATCAGCTTCGCTATGTCTGCATGACAAATGATGAAGAGGAAGACACTCAGCATTATTGGCATACCGACGACACAAAATTCAGGAAAATAAAAGAAGAAGCAGAAATTGATCTTATAAATGCCAATCTTGCCATCGTGAAAGAAAACATAAGAACGGCAGAGGAAAGAGTGACAAGAGAAAAAGCCTCTGCAAAAAAATATGAGGATCTTGCAAAGATAGCAAAACAAAAAATAGCTGAAAAATTGAAAGGTTTGTCTGATGCAAACATTCCTGCCATATCCTGATTTTCGCACCAGCTTAGGTTGCCTCGACACAAAGAGGCTTGGCAAACAGCGTGTCGAGGCGATGCAGCTCGTCAATGCTCTTGAGCGAGGCAACGGCGCATGGTTCAATCATCCTGCTGCAAAGATGTGGGTTGGCCACATCGCATCTTTAAAAGTTTACATGAATGAGAGCATTCTAGAGTGGACAAGAAAAGGATTTAGGAACACAATGAGTTATGTAGATCCTGGCAGTTTTTACATCCACCCTTGGTGGTTTGGCAACGAGGAATTCCATGCCAGCCACAGAAGCAACCTGCTCCGGAAAGACCCTGTTCACTACGGTCAGTTTGGCTGGAAAGAGCCTAATGACCTGCCCTATCTGTGGCCTGATAACGAAACAAAGACCTTTAGGATAATAAAATGAATGAAATATTCCTAACGAAAGAAGAGCTAGAAACTCTAAAAATGGCTAGAAACGGGGACATAGCTTGTGGGTGTGTAGTTGCCAATTTCAAAAAGAAGAAAACAATAGCACAAAAGATAAAGTCACTCTTCAAAAAAGAAAAGCCTGAAGAGCCAGAAAGCAATGAGCATAAAATTGCCATCGAGAACCTAGCAGCTCACGGACTATTGCTTTATAAAGAAACAAAAAGAGAGAACGATCCTGTCATTTCTATGATCTTCAAAAATTTAGAAATAACAAGAATCGATCACATCTACTCAATAACGGATAAAGGGATTGAATTCCTAAGCAACATAGGCGAAGACCCAAAGATTGTGAGGTTAAATGTCAAAAAAGACTGAAAAAGAATATAAAGTAAAGCGCAAGCTATTTTTCAAGGATGGTCCTCTGCGTGATGGAATGCTGAACATCTTGCCATTCTCCGTTATATGTGAAGGATTCACTGCAGACGATTACGACATGCTTGCTAGGAAATTCGCCAAGCGTTGCAGCTATCATCACGTATATGCAGATGCCCAAGACGCTGAACCTTGGGCTGAGGCTCTTAGGCGCTATGCAGTTGCTGATGGTAATTATGTTCTGGTGGCTGCTCTTTACATGAGCTCCGGGATGAATGCCAGAAAGATGATGGTGGTTGCTGATGCAAATGCAGACCGAGGCAAGCACAGAAAATCTCCTGTCAAGGTGGTGTCGCTTTTTTGGCTAAACACAGAACCTAAAGCAAAGCCATTGACAAATACAACTTACTTTTTCAGGCTCAATCCTGATTATGATGATTTTGGGAGTTACTAATGAAGAAATTAAAATATTCAAGAATATCTGTTGATGCAGACTGCTATTCTTATGTAGAGGACGTAGAAGTCTGTGTTAACAAGATCAGTCCAGATAGCATAATCATATCGATAAAAACTATCAGAGGTGTCTGCTATGCAGAAGTTGATCAAGAAGAACTTTTATCAGCAATAAGAGAAGAAATAAAGTCTTTTCAAGAACACACAAACAAGGCATAATACGCTTCCACAAAGGAAAGAAAGACATGGATAGGCAACCAACCGTATATCTACTTCAAGAACCAACAAGCGACAAAGATCTGTCCTCAGCTCTAAGCTATGGAAGGATTTACCCAATCATAGGTGCAAACGAGCACCCAGCAAAAGACATTCCCAGAACGATGAACAAGCTAGCTGCTGCCTTGCGCAACTACGATCCTAGCTGTGACAGCATTTGTTTTGCAGGAGGAGATCCGATGGTTGAGCTGTTGGCTGGAATAGTTCTAGAACGACTCGGCTTCGAGGAAGTAATACACCTCGTTTGGAATCGCGAGCGTGGCGAGAATGGAATGCGCACAGGCCATGGATGCTATATGCCAAAACGAATCAACCTTCTGGCTGCTGACCCAGAAAACTTCATTTCTCCGGAGGAATGATATGGATTGGGAGAATGAAATAGAATCAACTAAGGAACTAACCAAAGAGCAACTCCTCGGAAAGGTAAGCTCAAAACTGGCAGCAAAGCAATCCGAAGCACAAATTATCCTCGATCTGATAGAAAAGCACGAGGAGCAGATAAAAAGTCTCAAGAATCAGTTCGCCACAATAACTGAGGAAGAGATGCCTCAGATCATGGACGAGATAGGCTTCCCGAGCATAACTTTGCCAACAGGAGAAGTCATAGAAGTAGACAGGGAATATTATTGTGGCATCCCGAAGAAGTTCGAAGAAGAAGCTCACCAATGGTTGCGTGATAACAATCTTGGTGAAATCATAAAGAACGAAATTGTCGTAAAAGCGACAAAAGGTCAGGACGAATTTGTTTCTCAGATTGAAGATCGCCTAAAGCAGTTCGGATTAGCTTACACAAGGAGGCAGTCTGTAAATGCTCAGACGCTCAAAGCAACCGTAAAGGAACAGCAACGACAGAAGAATCCACTCCCTTCGGAGTTGTTTGGTATATATGAAAAGAGAGTGGTAAAAGTAAAGAAGAAAGGTTAAAACGTGCATCAATTGAAAAATCCTCAGATCGAAGTAACGATTAAATTTGTCGATAAAAAAGCAACTTATGATGAAAAAGAAGTCCTTGTCGTAACATTCAAGGAAAGTGCTCCTCTCGATGTAGATCACATCAAATATGCAAAACAACGAATAAAGGAAGAGCTCGATCGCCAGCAAACAATTTATGAGCACAATGCTGGATACGAGAAGAAGGAAGTAACAAAAGATCCGTTAGAATATTAATAGGAAAGGCTAAAAGATGATATCTGAAAAAGAGCTCAATGATCTTCTCGAGAAAAGCCCAAAAGAAAGGGTTACAAAAGATTATATAACTTCAAGAATCTCAGAAGTTAGCTTCACAAGAATTGGAGTAACAATGACCCATTGCACAATAAAGATTGACAATGGCTTCCTTCTTACAGGAGAATCTTCTTGTGTGAATGAAGAGAATTACAATAAGGAGATTGGTGAAAAAATAGCTTACGAAAATGCTTTCTCTAAGGCATGGATCGTATTCGGCTTTCTTCTTGCAGAAAAAAACTTTTTAACAGCGAAAGGGAATTAAAATGGCTAAAAAAGACAAAGAAGAAGTAAAGAATGAAGTTGCAACCACAGAGAGCAATGCTATCGCAGCAACATCTTTTCTTGGTTCTGAAGTAGAATCTCTTGCCTCTCAGGAGGACTTCCGCAAGGATTTCGATCAGGAAGATCTCATCACCCCGCGCATTCGTGTAGTTCAGAGCACTTCTCCACAGGTAAAAAAGCAGAAGCCTGAATACATCGAAGAAGCAGAAGCTGGAATGTTCTACAACACTGCCTCAAAAGAGCTCTATGATGGTGCGGAGGGAATTCTGGTTGTTCCCTGCTACTTCAACAAGGAGTTCATTGAGTGGGTTCCTCAGAACAAAGGTGGTGGCCTTGTTAAGCGTTGGGGAGAAGATGATGGTTTCAAGACCAATGGCCTCTATCGTGAAGAAAAAGGAAAATGGGTCAATGATCAGACAGAAATTGTTCGCACTGCGAATTATTATGTCATTCTGATCGATCCTAAAAATGGTGCCATGTCTCCTGCCATCCTTACGCTTGGTGGGACGCAGTATAAAAAGTCTCGTGGCTGGGCCACGATGATCTCTGCTGCTGATTATAAAAAGGCAGACGGAACGTTCATAACCCCTCCTCCATTCTTCAAAGTCTATCAGCTCACCACCATCCCGGAGAGCAATGACAGTGGTGACTGGTACGGCATTCGCATCACCCAACATGGCACAGTAGAGAATCTACCGAATGGTGCAGTTGTTTGGAAAGCTGCCAAAGAGTTCCGCGAGATGGTTCTCTCTGGTCAGGTCGTAGCACATGCAGATCAAGAGGATGTAGCGGAGCATGCAACAGACGTCTGATGAAGAAGTAAAACTCTTCAGCAGTCTGTTTGCTGGTTACGAAAATGCCTATGGCGAATACGAAATAAACTCTAAGGAAGATTCAGGTAAGCTTAAAGGTCGTGCAAAAACCCACAGAAGAGGTGCGACTGAAAAAGATTACCTGAATCACCTAGAGGGTGTCACAGGCATAGGCATCATACCGCTGCTAAAGAGCGATAAGTGTTGGTTTGGTGCCATTGACGTAGACATAAAGGGAGATGTAAAGTTAAATGAAAGTTTAGAAAGCCTAGAGCAAAAAGTCAGAAGATTAGAGTTGCCATTGATGCTTTTCAGTTCGAAAAGTGGAGGTGCGCATTTATATTTTTTTGCTGAGGAGCCATCTTCAGCAAGGTTGATTCAGGAAAGGCTCAAGGAGTTTTCTTCAGCTTTGGGCTACGAGGGTTGCGAAGTTTTCCCGAAGCAAATAACGCGCCTAAAAGAAACTGACGACGGAAACTGGATCAATCTTCCCCTTTTCGGCCAGGACAGGTCAGCCATATACGAAGGCGAAAAGATGGATCGCCTCGCAGCCTTAAAATTGTGCAACTACATGCGCATGAGCGAGGCCAATCTAAGGGCATTCCAACTAAAAGAACATGGAATGTTCAAAGATGGACCACCCTGCCTACAAACACTCGCAGGAAATGGCGTAACAGAAGGCAGCAGAAATACGCTTCTGCTAAACATAGCAGTTTACATAAAAAGAAAATACCCAGACGAATGGCAGGAAAAAATATCAGAATGGAATCAGGAGCACAATTACCCCCCACTGCCTGATGGTGATGTCAACGACATCATAAAAGGCATAATAAAGAAAGAATACAACTACACTTGCAATCAAGTCCCTCTTTGCAATGTTTGCGACAGAAAGAAGTGCCTAAAAAGAAAATACGGCGTAGGCTCCGGAGAGGATAATGAGGAACACTATCAGTTGCCCATAACAGGGCTGGTTAAATATATAGCAGGTGAAGATAGTTATCGCTGGGGCGTAAACACAGGTATAGCTATGGTGGAATTCACAACGGAGGAGTTGCTTGACCAAAGCTGCCACAGAAAAAAATTCATTGAGCGATTGAATATAGTGATCCCACAGCTCAAAGCCAAAGCATTCATAGATCAAATAACGAAGCTAGTAGACAATTGTGAGATAATCGAAGATCCAGAGGACGCTTCTGAAGAGGGTCAGCTCGTTTCAGCAATTGAGCGTTGGTTCTTAGACAAAGGATCTGTCAAGACCTCTGACGAACTAGTAAAGGCAAGATGGTGGCAGGAGCCCAGCAGCAACTTCATCTATTTCCGAGGCCAAGCCTTGCAAGACTATTTAACACACCAAGAGAAAATAAAGATAAAAGCACACATACTATGGCGTGTGTTGCAGAAAAGATTCAAGGCAGAAAAAAGCATGTTGCTCATAAAAGGCAAAAGGCGCAGAGTTTGGTACATACCAGAGTTCGCTTTCTCGAGCAGCGACAAACTAATTGTTCCTGAAATATTGCCGCCAGAGGAGGAAGTATGAAGAGATATTTTTATAGAGAGCCGCTTGATTCTGCTTATATGATGAAGATTCATGGAATGAAGTTTGCTTGTGCTCATAAGAAAGATTCCTGCTACTCTTTATCAAGTTTGTTGGCAATGGGAGCAGGAATATTCAACACAAGGCCACCAGGAAAAATTTTCATTCACCCTGAAAGCCTGCACCTGCTGGAACCGCAGGTGGGGGATTTGCTCAACAGTGGAGAGGTAATTCGCAACTCAATCGCGGTCGCTACGCTCAACGACTTGGAAAGGTGTGGTGTGAGAATCATCCAGCACAACGGCATCCCTTTCATGTGGCCAGAAACCGAGGAAGTATGACCTACTACGTCAACGAGCCGCACGAGGCGTTTCTATTGAAGAAACTCTATGGCATTCAATTTGAAGATCCTTTCAGGGAGAATAAAGCAATATCCTATTCAATGCTAGGGTTCATGGAGCAAGAGCAGATAAAGTTAAAATTGTACGTAAGGAAAACAACTGTAGAAAAGTTATTAAAGATAAAAAAGTCAGAAACAAACGCATTAAAGATATTAGGGATATTCGTTTATGAGTAAAAAAATAAGAATATTTGGTCCTCCAGGAACAGGAAAGACAACAACCCTCTTAGAGATCGTAGAGAAATCACTTTCTAGAGGAGTTAAGCCAGAGGAGATAGCTTACCTATCCTTCTCCAAGAAAGCTGCTGACGAGGCTGTTTCTAGAGCCTGCAAAAAGTTTGGCTTAGACAGACAGAGATTCATTTATTTCAGAACACTTCATTCTTTGGGTTATTATGTCCAAGGTCTTAGAATTGATGATGGAATGAAACATTCAGACTATAAGCAAATAGCTACAATGCTAGGGATGGATCTTGCAGATTTTGAGGACGACGAGACCTCCTACGGATCGCAGGATGGCGACAATTGCATGCAGATCCATAGACTGGCAAGATCTAAGATGATAGATCCTCAAGAAGAGTGGCGCATTGCAGAAAAGCAAGTAACAATAGGATGGTCAGTTGTTGAGCAGTGGATAAAAACTGTAGAGAGATATAAAGAATCTAACCAAAAGCACGATTTTGAGGATATGCTCGAAAAGTTCTCCGGAGCATTGCCTGTAAGAGTTTTTATTGTTGATGAGGCTCAAGATCTAAGCAAATTGCAGTGGTGGGTTGTTGAACAAGCTTGTCGAAACGCAGAGGAGATCTATTATGCTGGTGATGACGATCAGTCCATATATAATTGGAATGGTGCTGATGTTGATCATTTCATGAACCTAGAAGTTGATGAGAGCATAACACTGCCAACTTCTTGGCGTGTTCCAGAAGATATCTATCATTTCAGCAACTCTTTGACGGCAAGAATATCAAAGAGAATAGATAAAGAATGGCATCCTGCAAACAAAGGAGGGAAGATAGAAAGAGACTGCAAGATATGGGATCTTCCTGTTGAAAATGGCGAGTGGTTCATACTTTCTAGAAATGCAAAATTTCTAGCATCTGCAAAAATGATGCTATGGGATAAAGGCTACCTCTTCAATGACAACACAAGAAAGCAGAAAAGGAGCATAACTCCAGAAGACGCTCGTTTAATAACAAACTGGGAGAAGCTTCGTTCTGGTGGATCTATAACAATGGCACATGCCAATGAGCTAATAAATAAGATAAACAACAAGCTGCCAACAACCACAAAGCAAGAAGTCTTCATGTCAGACATGCCAATGGTTGAAGGTTTCAAGAAAAAGCCTTGGTACGAAGCTTTGGAACGCTGCTTGCTCACAAAAAGAATAGACTATATAAGAAGTTGCCTAAGAAATGGCCAGAAGCTAAATGAAGAGCCAAGAATAACCATAAGCACAATTCATAAGGTAAAGGGTGGGGAGGCTGAAAATGTTGCAATTATTTCTGATTATTCTTATCTTTCTTCTCAGTTCCTAGATGAAGACGACGAGCACAGAATACAATATGTGGCAGCAACAAGAGCAAAAAGCAACCTATATATAATATCACCAGAGACGGAGTATTTTTATGACTACTAAAAGAATTTGGATAACAGGGATTGCAGGCTTCTTAGGCTCTCACATAGCAGACGCTTGCGAAGCTGAAGGATATGAAGTAGAAGGCAATGACAACCTAATATGTGGATCATTAGACAATCATCAGGACTTCATAAACATAGATTGCTGCGACCAGAAGACCATGCTATTCCACATGCAGTCTTTTTCACCAGACACCGTCATTCACTGTGCTGCAACAGCACACGAAGGTTTGTCTTCATTCTCTCCAAGTTTCATAACTAAGAATATCTACGAGGCTTCTGTTGCAACCTTCTCTGCAGCCATAGCCTCCGGAGCCAAACACATAATCTATATGAGCTCGATGAGTCGTTATGGTGACGGTGGTGAGCTGGGAGCACCTTTCAGAGAAGATTATCCAACAATGCCTGTCGATCCTTATGGAATAGCAAAGGTTGCTGCTGAGGAGACGCTTAAAGTTCTCTGCAGAACACACAAAGTAAAATACACCATATTGGTGCCACACAACATAATTGGTGTTCGCCAACGCTATGTTGATCCTTATAGAAATGTTGCAGCCATAATGATAAATAGGTGCAAACAAGGCAAGGCTCCAATAATTTATGGAGACGGTCAACAGATGCGATGCTTCAGTCCTATATCAGACTGCATACCTTCGATAATGAATGCAATCCAAGAGTTTGGAATGGGTGAGGTAATAAATATTGGCCCAGACAAAGGTCACATGACCATAAACAAACTTTGCTCAATGATAAAAGATTTGTGTGGGGTTGAAAGGCCAACGATATACTACGAGGCCAGACCAAATGAAGTGAGGCATGCCTACACAAATAGTAATAAGGCAAGAGCACTGCTTGGCTACACAGAAGTTCAGCCAGTTGAGCAGTGCATAAAAGAGATGGTTCATTGGATCCAGCCAAAGCCATTCATTTACAATTTCGACATAGAGATAAAGACTGATAGGACTCCAAAGACTTGGCTCAGGGAGGAAATGTGAAAGTATTAAATATAGGCTCCGGAAAAACAAAAATTGAGCATGCAATAAACATTGATATTCGTGATGATGTTGGTGCTGATTATGTTATGAATATAACAGACAGACAGACAGCCTTGTCTGTTCTTGGAAAGGAATCATTTGATAAAATAATTGCTCATGACGTCCTCGAGCACATACCTAACCTTGTTGCTGCGATGGAGGTTTGCAGAGACCTGCTCAAAGAAGGTGGTAGGATGGACATAATCGTTCCCTATGATTTGTCCTATGGTGCTTGGCAGGATCCAACACATTACAGAGCCTTCAATGAAAGAAGTTGGTGGTATTATGATCAATGGTGCTGGTATCTTGGATGGAAAGAGTTCAAGCTTGAGGCAGAGAAAATTGAATTTTTAATATTCGACCCAAAGATAGCTGAATATGCAAAAGAGGTTGGTTTAGAAAAAGTCAAAAATGAGCCAAGGGTGGTTGATGCAATGCATGTAGTTTTGAAGAAGGTAAGAATATGATTATAGTCCCAACAAGAGGTCGTCCAGAGCAACTGATGCGGTTTCTGAAAAGTGTTGAGCAGACACAAGGATTGTATGGACTAAAAGAGTTGCTTTTAATTTTCGACACAGACGATTTTCATAATTATTCTTTTGTTGATAAAAAGAACATAACATTTGAGATAGTTTCTTCAACATTTGGCATACAACAAAAACTTAATTATGCTTTTCTTTCGCGTCCAAATAGGGCATACTATGCTCTGCTAGCTGACGACATTGTCTGCAGGACAGAGGGTTGGCTAGAAGAAATTGAAAAAAGTTTAGAAAGTGGGAGCGAAGTTGTGTACGGCAACGATTTAATTCAAGGAAAAAACCTCAGCACCCATCCTTTCGTAGGAGGTGATCTTGTAAGAAAGGTTGGCTGGTTCTGCAACACAAGGGTCAATCATTGGTTTTTTGACAACAGCTGGATGGAAATAGGTGCAGCAAGAGGAGCTCTGGAATACAAAGAAGATCTCATATTCGAACATATGCATCCATTGGCAGGTAAAGCGGAAAATGATGGCACCTACGAAAGACAAGTCGGAATGCAGCACGATGGTGCACACTATAACTACTGGGTGCAGCACGAGCTGCCACAACTCATAGAAAGGATAAATCAATGATAATATATGGTGCAGGGATGAGTGGTCTGTTGGCAGCCACAATGCTCCGGAGAATGGATCCTGTTATTCATGAGGCTCAGTCAGAGTTGCCGAACAATCATGCGGCATTGCTACGCTTCCGCAGCGACATTGTGGCAAGGGAGACGGGCATAAAGTTCAAAAAGGTGTGGGTTCAGAAAGCTGTTCGCAAGATGGACGGCTCACTAACGACAGAGCCAGACCTGATGCTGCAGAATCTTTACAGCATGAAAGTCTCTGGCAGCATAATGAATCGCTCAATAGCAAATCTGGCTCCTGGAGAGCGTTACATAGCTCCGGAGGACTTTATTTCTCAGCTTGCTAAGAAGATAGAAATTAAGTACAAAAGCCCACTAACAAGAGAAGCAATAAAAGAAGGTGCAGAATCTTTTACCTGCATCAGCACCATCCCTATGAATGCTCTTATGGCAACGGTTGGTTGGAGCGATATTCCAAAATTTGAATATAAACCCATAACAACTATAACTGCAAGGATAAGAAATATGCCTTGCGAAGTCTATCAGACAATATACATTCCACAACTTGAATATGGTGCCTACAGAGTTAGCATAACGGGTGATATTCTTATAATAGAATGCATAGGAATGGAAACTTTGGGTGGAATGGAAACTTTGGGTGGAATAGAAATTGCACAATTCATAGAGAATCATGCACTTATGTTTTTCCACCAAACAGGGTCTGCAAAGTTAGACTATGAGCTTATCGACTACAAAAAACAAAAATATGGCAAGCTAGTAAACAGCACAGGAAGAACAGGAAAAGAATTCATCCTAGCCATGACAGATCTCTACAACATTTATTCCTTAGGGAGATTCGCCACGTGGCGACAGATCCTTATGGACGATGTAGCGAAAGACGTAAGGCAGATAGAGCAAATGATTGAACAAAGAGATAGTTATAAAAGGAGGCTAAAGGCATGAAAGTAACACTATTAGAATTCACAGGCAAAGGCTCACAGGATGAGCAGTGGAGAGCAGCAGACTTACTTATCTTCACAAAAAGCACTCGCCTAACAATGTCTCCAGGACTAATGGAAGATATAAAAAATTGGCCTATAAGAAAGAAGTTGGAAGAGCTAGAGTACATGGCCAACACCATCCCTAGTTCTTGGGAGTTTATAACCTATGATTTTATAATTGAAGGGGTCAGCAGAGCCTTTACGCACCAGTTCGTCAGGACTCGCACCAATAGCTATGCACAGCAAACAATGCGTGTTCTGGACGTTTCTGAGGGCATGGGTTGGGACTATTTGACTGGACCAAGCATTGAGCTCGACAAAGGTCTTAAAGGCATTTATCAAGACAGGATGCAAACAATAAATCACACATACAAAACATTGATAGAAAAGGGTGCCAAAATAGAAGATGCTCGTGGCATCCTGCCAACCAACATCCTTACAAACATCGTCGCCAAGACATCCCTCCGGACAATTGCGGAGACATTTCAAAAGCGTAGCAGCCCTCGCACTCAGGGCGAATATAGGGACGTTCTTGAGCAGATGAAGAGCAAGATCCTCGAAGTTCACCCTTGGACAGAGTTGTTCTTCTCAAGAACAATCAACACAGCCATTCATGAGTTGCAGGATCTAATTGATGAGAATTTCAACAATGACGAACTGAGAATCAAGGCAACCAAACTTTTAGATCAAATTAGAATAAAGGCTTGAGTTATGAAAAACAGAATCCAGATAATTGATAATAAAATCTACTACGACATGCATTGTGTGGCAATGATGAATGACCTTAACTATGGGAGCAAGTATCTTGAGTTCAAGGATCTCGTCAAAGGACTAAACGAAGGATCATTCAAGGATGGCTATGCACAAGGCTATCAAGAAGGAAGAAGGAGTGCAAAAAATGAAGGCTATTGATTGCTTAGAGAATGCTCTGACAACAATTCGTGAGCGTGGTGCTGTTTACAAGGACAGCTACCTTATCCATGGCGATGTCATGAAAGCACTATTCCCTGATGGTGTACAACTTAAGACTTCTGAGGACTTTGCTCGTTGGGGAGTTTTGAATATGCAAGTAAGCAAGCTTGTTCGCTACACACAATCATGGAAAAATCCTCACATTGATAGTTCCCACGATCTCGGAGTTTATTCTTTCATTCAGGAAGAGTTGGATCGAAAGCATCACACAGAAGAAGGAAAGGATATCCCATTCCCATGAAAGTCATAAATCTTTATGGTGGTCCAGGAATAGGCAAGTCAACAACAGCGACTGCCCTATTCTCAAAGATGAAGCTGAAGGGAATAAAGTGTGAATATGTCCCAGAATATGCGAAAGAAATGGTTTGGGACAAGAGGAGCAATGTCTTAGAGGATCAGCTTTATCTTTTCGCAAAACAGCACAGACGCCTTAACATGCTTAGAGATCATGATCTTGATTATGTAGTTACAGACTCACCACTTCTTTTTAGCACGATATATTCAGCAAATGAAACAGGTGCATTTCATGCATTGGTTTGGGAGAAATATCTTAGTTTTGAAAATGTAGACATAATACTAAGAAGAGTAAAGCCTTATGCAAAATATGGGAGAGTTCAGACAGAAGAGCAAGCAATAGAGATAGACGAAATAACAAGATTGATTGTTGGTAATACAAAAATGCTCTCCGGGGAGAGGTTGTATTACGTTGATGGAGACGAAAAAGCAGCAGACAACATAATCAAATTTTTAGGAGTATAGAATGCACATTTTCTTTGACTGCGAAACCACAGGACTGACAAAACCTTCTTCCTCTCCGCTTCAGGCACAGCCCTACATAACAGAACTCGTTGCGATCAAGACAGATGATGATCTTAACGAAATTGCAATGCTAAATATAATGTTCAAGGTTCCTGTGAAATTAGAAGAAAAAGTGAAAGAGATAACAGGAATAACAGACGAGATGTTGGCAGAAAAGAATCCTTTCAGTGCTCACTATCGTGAAGTGGCTGAGTTCTGGACAGGATGTGATAAAATGGTGGCACACAATATAAGCTATGACAGAGATTGTCTCCGCTATGAATTGATGAGAATGGGCAAATTGCTAAACTTCCCTTGGCCAATAGAGCATATTTGCACAATTGAAAAAACAATGTCAATAAAAGGTTACAGACTCAATCTTTCTGCTTTGCACGAGCACCTTTTTGGGGCAAAATTCGATGGAGCTCACAGAGCAGAGTCTGACGTGAGAGCAATGATAAAGTGCTATAAAGAATTAAAGGTCAGAGGCATGGTGTGAAGAACCTTAAATGCAGAACTGAATATTCTTTCCGGCAGTGCTATGGCAAAATACAACAAGTCATAGCCTCCGGAGGGGTTGGAATATGCGACCGCAACGGGACTTGGGGTCATGTTCAGTTTGCAAAAGAGGCAAAAAAGCAGGGGATAAAGCCTGTATTTGGAGTCGAACTCTGTGTCGTAAAAGATGCAGAGCTAAGAGAGAAGCAGCCAGAGAACTGGATGTCATTTCTTGCTAGAAATAATGAAGGTCTAAGAGAAGTTTATGAGCTGACTTCGATGGCTACAAAAAACTTCTATCAGAATCCTAGGCTTAGCTATGCTGACCTTTTCTCTGTTAGTGAAAATGTTTATGTTATCTGTGGGCTGATGCCAGACACAAGCTATCTTCCGAGAAAAAAGAACTTCCTAATAGAGTTGTCGCCAATGGCGAATCAGCAGTTGTTTAAGAGAATGAGTTCTCTTGGTTATAGGCCGATAGCTTGCTCTGACAATTACTTTCCAACCCCAGAAGGAAAAGAAGTCTATGAAATTATTGCTGGTAGAAATAAAAACGATAGAACCAAAGCAATGCACATACTTGATGAGTGGCAGTGGAGGGAAGAGCTCCCTTGGGCTCCGGAAGAGGCTTTGGCTATCTCTGATGAGATATATAACGATTGCAATACTAATCTTCCGCAAGCGGAAATGGTTCATTTTAGATCCGACAGAACACTCTATCAGCTCTGCGTTTCTGGTGCAGCAAGACGAGGAGTCCGACTTGAAGATCCAGTCTATGAGGCAAGACTCAAGAGGGAATTGGATCTGATAGCTCAGAAGAATTTCGAAGATTATTTTTATGTAATTGCAGACATGGTAAATTATGCAAAAGATAATATGCTTGTTGGACCTGCTCGTGGTTCTAGTTGTGGCAGTCTTGTTTGCTATCTTTTGGGTATCACTGACATTGATCCAATTCCTTATGATCTTATTTTTGAGCGTTTCATTGACATCAATAGAGAAGATCTCCCTGATATCGATATCGACTTTCAAGACGACAGAAGGGATCTTGTATTCGAATACGTTAAGAAAAAATACGGTTCTGAGAATGTTGCTCGTTTGGGAACTGTTATGCGTCTTAAAGCTAAGAGCGCTATTGATGACGTTTGCAGAGAACTTGATATACCGACGTGGGAAGTGAAAGATCTAAAAGGTGCAATGATCGAAAGAAGCACAGGCGATAGCCGGGCTCAATTCTGCATCCTTGACACTTTTGAGACACTAGATGTAGGCAAGAAAGCGATGGAGAAGTTTCCTCAGCTAAGGCTTGCAGCAGATCTAGAAGGTCACGCAAGACAGTCCGGCCAACACGCTGCTGGCATAGTTATAACTGCAGAGCCCGTGAATCATTACTGCTCATTTGATGCAAGAACAGGCACCATAATGGTTGACAAGAAAGATGCTGAGGATCTGAATTTGCTTAAGATTGATGCTCTTGGATTGCGCACCCTTAGTGTTATTCAGGACGTTCTTGACAATGTTGGATGGACAAGACAACAGTTGCTTGATCATCCCCTTGACGATGAAAAAGCATTCAGTGTGCTAAGAGATGGAAGATACTCAGGAATATTTCAGTTCGAGGGGTTCGCACTTCAGAGCATATGCCGACAGATGCCTGTACGAAAGTTCGAAGACATCGCAGCTATAACCGCCCTAGCTCGTCCTGGACCACTCACTTCCGGGGGGACTGCGGAGTATATAAAAAGGCACAATGGTGAAAAGGAGGTGAGCTATATACATCCTCTGATGGAAGAATACACAAAAGACACGCAAGGTATTGTAGTCTATCAAGAAACCGTCATGCAAGTGGTTAGGAATGTTGGAAAGTTGTCTTGGGAAGACACCTCAACTCTGCGCAAAGCAATGTCAAAATCCTACGGCAAGGAATATTTCGATCAATTCAAGATAAGATTTATTGCAGGTGCACTTTTAAATGGTCTGGCAGAAAAAGATGCAGAGCAAATATGGGACACTGTAAATACCATGGGCTGCTTGGCTGCAGATACTGTTCTGCAGAATCCTTTTCCAAATCATGTGACGCCAAAATACTTCACAATAGAACATCTGGCACAAAATGATGGGTATATAAGAAAAAGGAGCGAAAAGTGGGACATTGTAAAAAAGCAGAATCTTTTTTGCCTTCACAAGGATGGAAAAATAAAGCCAGCAAGATGTGTTGATGCATTCTATTCAGGAGAAAAACTTGTCTATGAAATTAGCTTAAGTTGTGGAAAAAGCATAAAAGCCACAGACAACCACAGATTTCTGCACGAGACCAAAGGTTGGACAGAGCTAAAATTATTATCAGTTGGTCAAAGAATAGCAGTTTGTGGAGAGGTTGAGCCGACAGAAAGAAAGAAAAAAACAAATACAGGCAGTGGTGCTCACAACAGAGATTATCATTCTGGTGGTTATGCTGCAATCAGAAGAGAGCTCAGAGAAAAGTACGACACTTGTCAGAATTGCAAAAAGGCTCCTTATCAAGAAACTCATCACAAAAACATGAACCACAGAGACAATAGTCCTGAAAATCTTGTTCCTGTTTGCAGAAAATGCCATAAAAAATTCCATGCAGAAATCGGGGGATATCCAAAGCCTCATAGAAAGGGCAGATCTTTGGATTATTCAGGGATAGTTAGCATAAAAAAGCTTGGGGTTCAAAGCGTTTATGATGTGACAATGCCAACAGGAATAGAGAACTTCATCGCCAATGACATTGTTGTGCACAATTCATGGAGCTTCAATAAATCGCACGCCATAGCTTATGGCCTAGTCAGCTATTGGTGTTGTGTGCTGAAGGCTTATTTCCCTCTGCAATATGCTGCTGCATGCTTGCGCCATGCCAAAGACGAAGAGCAATCCAAGACCTTAATCAAAGAATTGGTCAAGGAAGGCTACGAATATAAGCCATTCGATCAAGAAAAATCCGAGAAGAACTGGTCAGTTCATGGCAACACCCTTATAGGAGGCCTCCTAAACATCAAAGGGTGCGGCGAAAAAATGGCCGAGGACATCATTCGAAGGAGGAAGGCAGGAGTGCCCTTAACTAAGCGCCAGAAGACACTTACAGAGTCTCCGGAGACACCTTTCGACAATATCTTCGAGACGGAAAAGTTGTGGGGAGATTATTATCGCAACTGGGAGGCTCATAGAATATCAAGACAGCCAACTTTCATATCAGAAATAAGAGACGACAAAGACGGTGAGTATGTCATAATAGGAAAGTTAACAAGCAAAAACTTGAGAGACTTAAATGAAGTCATAAATGTCCAGAAGCGTGGTGGACTTTTATATGATAGACTAACAGAGGAGTTGCTTTTCTCTGTTTCAGATGACACAGGTCAGATACGTTGCAAGATAAATCGCTGGGAGTTTCCAAAGATAGGAAAGAAAATGTTAGAAGATGGAAAGATCGGAGATTGGTATTTGCTAAGAGGAAAGATTCGAAAAGGCTTTCTTTCTTTAGACATAAAAGCCACAAGGAAATTGTTGTCTTAATTTGGCAAAAGAAGCAGAATTAAAATCATAAAGGAGATAAAGATGCAAAAAATAAAAGTGCGAGCAAGCAAAGGGAAAGCTTGGCTAACTGCTGATTTTCAGCAGCTAAGGCAGATCGCACTAGAGCTTCCTGGATTCAAAAAATTCTCTGGCGATTCACTAGTCATAGAGATGTCTGGCAAGAATATAGAATGCCTAATGAAAAAGGATATAGATTGCAATGATGAGGCAAGAATTGCAATAGAAAATTATGCATCAAAAATTGATTCAGACAAACGATCAAAAGAGTTGCTGTTAAAAAACGCTTCAGAAATAGACGACTCAGGATACATTTATCAGACAAAGCCTCTAGATCATCAGAAAAAAGCATTCGGAGTAAGCAGAGATCTTGAGTCTTTCGCTTACTTTATGGAGATGGGAACAGGAAAAACTAAGGTCGTAATAGACAACATAGCCTATCTTTATAAAAAAGGACTAATTCAGTGTGCCATTGTTTATGCCCCAAATGGCGTTCACCAGCAATGGGTGGATGAGCAGATACCTTGCCACATTCCAGCAGACACAGACTATGAGGCGATAGCTTACAGAGCCTCTGACAAAAAAACAGAAAAAAGAATAAAGCAAATAGCTAGCGATACAACGACAGGCTTAAAAATAATAACATTCAACATAGAGAGTTTGGCAAGAAAAACAATAAATGAAATGGTCATGCAAATATTAAGAAAATACAAAAGCATGATGGTCATAGATGAGAGCGTAAGAATAAAAAGCCCTTCCGCAATAAGAACAAAAAATGCAATCTACCTTGGAAAATCAGCAAAATACCGAAGAATAATGACAGGCGCACCTGTCACAAAAGGCTATGAGGATCTTTACAGCCAACTAAATTTCCTCGATAACAAAATACTAGGATTCAATTCTTTTTATACCTTCAGGAACTATTATTGCATAATGGGAGGTTTTGAATCAAGACAAATAGTTGGATACAAGCCTCAGTGCATAAAAGAGCTAGAAGATAAACTGGCAGCATGTTCCTTTAGGGTCACAAAAAAGGAATGCCTAGATTTGCCAGAGAAAGTTTACACAAAACGCTATGTAGAGCTAACATCTCAGCAAGAAGATCTTTACCTAAAAGTTAAAAATGAACTAGCAATTGACCTTAGGCATTTGACCGTAGCGAAGACAGACAAGACAGAAGTCGACACTTCTTTAATGGCAGCAATAACTAAGCTGCTCAGAATGCAACAGATAACTTGTGGATTCTTCATAGATGAGCAGAACAACTATGACTTAGACAACAATCGAATAAATGTTCTGATGGAGTGCATCGAAGAAGCCTCCGGAAAAGTAATTGTCTGGTCAAGATTCCTCAGAGACATAGAGAAGATAAAAAATGATCTGAATTCAAGGAAAATAGGCTGCGTAGTCTATAGCGGAGAAGTTTCTTCAAAAAATAGAACAGAAGCTATTGATTCATTCAGGAACGATCCTGATTGCAAAGTCTTTATTGGCCAACCAGCCTCAGCAGGAACAGGCCTCAACCTTCAGGTTGCGGATACGGTGATCTATTACAGCAATGACTTCAATGCTGATACCCGTTGGCAGTCAGAAGACAGAGCTCATCGCATTGGCCAGAAAAATCATGTTACCTACATCGATCTTATAGCTAGAAAAACTGTTGATGAAAAAATTCTGAACTCTCTTCTTAATAAAAAAAGCATGGCTGATGCTCTTTTGGACAACCCAAGACTTCTGGAGGATTGAATGGTTATAGCATACGTGGGAAAAAGCTACTGCATATACATAGGCGAAGAAGGCCAATATAAAGCATTCAATAGAATAACTAAAAAGCCAATAGATGGGTCAAAAATAGATCAAGAATTCATCAAGAAACAGTTCGAGTCAATAGGAGTCTGATAATTTTAAGAGGGGGGAATTATTATCATGGAAGACAAATTCAATCCAAGATTTAAATCTTTCACAGAATATGAACTCAATACAATGATAAGGATGTTTGAGCAAAATTATTCTTTCAAAGAAATATCTCAAGCACTGCCAAACAGAACAGAAAAGTCAATAGCAAATAAATTATTCAAGCTTGGCAAAAAAAGAAAAAGAAAGTTCTCTAAAGAAGAGTGGAAAGAAATAGTAAGGAAAAGATTGGAAAAAACTAAGCAGAATATGGAAGCAATAAGAAAACAAAAAAAGAGTTTTAGTTCAAATGCTGATATAACAGACACTTGGTCGCAAAAGTTAACAATAGTTGGGGCAAAAATAAGAATAATAGACGGGACAAAGGCATTCTTTATAGGAAACAAACCAACGACAATAAAAGAGATATGCCTTATTTACGACAGCATAAAACAGAATCAGGGTCTGGCTGATAATAGAAAGGAAAATTAGGGCTCTCTTTGCAAGAGCAGAGAAGGATCAAATAAATAATTGTCGCAACTGATCTTGTTTTTCTGAACACTGTTTATAATCCTTTATTAATTTCAAATAATCTTCTATGAGATCATCAAGGCTCTCTCCTTCAAATTTTTTTATTGAAGGACACTTTTGCCTTATCAATGAAGAAGGTTTTGCATCAATAGGTTGATGCGTCTCTGAGCAACCTGATGCGGTCAGTGTCGATAATGCAAGAAGAAGGATTCTTTTTTTTGATTTCATTGTGCTGCCTTTCGCTCTTTTCATTTTGCTCTTGATATTCTTCTATCTTTTTTATGAATTTGCTTTCTTGCTCTTCATATTTCATTATTTTTTCATTTTGAGCTTTTATTTTATCATTAAGATCTTTGAATTTGTTTGCATCAGAAAAAACAGAATAAAGTTTAATCAATATTGCAGTTGCGAATATTGCAATAGCAATTTTTGCTATGTCATTTATCATGAAATGCCCTTTTTCCTGTCGTCGAATTTTGCCCAGAGGGTGACTAAAATTCCTGCAATGGCCAGCCCTAAGAATATCCACCTAAGAGAGTCAGAATAAGCAACAATTGGCTCCACCTGATCCTTTGTCTCATTAACAACCTGAAGAACTGCCTCAGAAGAAACAGCAACTGCAGAAACTGTTGAGCCAACAATCGTTCTTGACTTTGTTAATGGCTTTTTCGGCGGCTGAATTCCAGCCATAAGCATTGCTTTGTCCACCAAAGATGAAGGGTATGGATTGAATCCATTCTCATGAATTATTATTGCAACAACCAGAGGCTTGCAGTGCTCATAAGTTGTAAAATCCATCTCTTGGTCTGGCAAAAAATCTGTTATCTTGCAGACGTGATTTATATAGGCTGCTGTATTGTTCTCTTCCTGTGGAGCCCAACGCTCTATTATTTTTCTTACTGTGTTGCAGTTGTTTTTGTTGTAGTAAGAAACTATTAACCTTGCTATTGCTCTTATTCCATAGACAGGCTCCTTAAACCTTGCAAAACGACCAGCACCCTCAACAGGAGGATTGTCTAAACCTTGCCACCGATTTCTCGGATTGTGCTCTATATTGCCCGGATTGTTGTTTCTTATGCCACGAGTTGCTTTGGTTGTCATTTTTTATCTGCCTTTCTGTCTATTTTGTCAAGTATTCTGGCAAACCAACCATTCATTTCTTGTCGCATCTCGGCAACTTCTTTTTTATTTTCGCTTGCAAGAATTTTTATTTCTGCAGATAGCACTTGAATGTCCCTGTCGTTGGCCATTTTATTTGCATCTATCTCTTTTTGCTGAATAACATTTTCTGCACGAACAGCAACAACAGAATTATTAAGATCTATCCAAGCTGCAAATGTTGCACCGACAATGGATATTATTGTCAATATATGACCCATATGAATTGTTGGATCAAAGAGAAAATAATTTTTTCTTGGTGGCTCATTTTTTGCCAGTTTTGGTGCTGATTCCACTTTTTCCTCCAGAGTTTATTTTCTGTGCCTCTTTAACAATTTTCAGGCGAGTTGTTGGATTCATCAGATCTTGTGCCAGTGTGTCAGAAGAAACTGCCTTATAAAAAGCTTCAGCAGCAAAATTCCTCATGGCTGAAAGTATGTCAGTTCTCTGAGCAGTCTGAGATCCTGCCTTCTTTGCTCCCCAATCTATCATTCTGTTCAATGCATTTGCGACATCTAGTATGTCGCTCTCTATTTTTGGATCTTTTAATATAGCACCAAGCTTAGACTTATCAGGAAGGGATCCAACAAATTTTGCCTTTGGAAATGCTGTCGTCTCACCTTCGCCACGAAGGCCTCTTCCCTCAACAGCCTTAACCAAAGCACTCTCAAGCATATAGCGTTTAGTCATGGAGGCAACTTCAGGATGATTGGATTCAAGAAAATCCATCGTTCTTTTTATTTCTGAAGGGCTTAAAGAAGTAAGTTTGGCTGCAACTTTCTCTGGCGACACCATCATATTTCCCTCAGAGTCGAAAGAAGCATCGCCTATCATTTTTCCGAGAGTTGTTTTCTCAAGATCAGATATCTTATTGCTAAAATCTCTGTAGTTCTCTCTGGCAACACGAAGCATTGCTGCTCTTTTTGGATCTCCTTTTGGGTTATTTATTTCCTCATCAAGATCTTTAAGCAAAGCTTCATTCAGCCTTGCATAGATTCTTCTCTGAGCAGCAGTTTTTGCATCAGAGAGCATGCCTCCGGAGCCACGTGCTTCTGCAGAAAAGTCAGAAAGTCCATTGGCAAGTTCGTCTAAGCTTATTGTTGAAGCTTGCTTATTTCCTTTTGCAGTCTTCTCTGTTAGTCTTCCTAACAGCTGTTTTGCAAGAGCAGCACCTTCTCTTTTGCTTGGTGTTAAAAGTCTCGCAGCACCTTCTTGTTTTATTTCTTCAAGTGTTCTAAAAAGATTGTTCGACAATATGTATTTGTCGGTTGCTCCTTCACCTCTGACCGAGTTAAAATCAATTTTAGCTTGATCGCGCCTAGTTTTAATGAGCTTATCAACAGTGTTGTTATAGGCAGAGGAAATATTAACACCCACTTCGGATGGAGAAGTTGTCTCAGAATAAATATTGTCGAGTGTTTTATTAAAGTTCTGTATGATTGCATCGGTTTTTGCTTTGTTATTTTCAGCAATTTTTGATCCCCACTTTGCAGAGTTTGCAAATGCATCTAGAAAATTTATTGCAGACTGATTCCCTGTCAACTCACCTGCATCAAATTCTATTCCAAATTTATCCTGGAGCCTCATCCCTTCCTGAGCTGTTGGCAATTCAAGTTCAGATTTTATCCCTTTTGAGCCTGTGAATGGATTGTCCTCCTCTATGAATTTTCTTGCCAAAGGCTTTGTTATTGCATTCACAGGCTTAAGGGCTGTGTCGACAGCAAAAGCTGTGCTTTTCATAGGATTCATAAAAGGATAAGCAGCTGCCTCACCAGCAACCTTAGCCCCGGAGGTGACCATTTTTGTCGCAGGAAGCTGGACCTCTGGAAGAGCAGATTTTCCTGCAACCTTTCTTCCTCCTGCAACTGCTGCTGGCAAAGCCATCTCGGTCAGTGCAACTGTTGATGGGTCTGCTCCTGTTGCTTTTTCTATTGCAGGATTAACCCAATTGTTTAATGCTGTTGTTATTATGTTGAACTCTGGGACAAGACCTGCCATCGCCCCAAGAGCCTTCCCTCCTGGATTGTTTTCCATCTGCTCAAGAAAGGCTCTTTGTAGGTCAAGCCTTGTCCAAGAGCCATCATTGTACTTCTTTGCAAATTCCATTGTTGCTGGGAGATCTTTCATCTCCTTATAATTCATTGTTGCAAAATCACCAAGGCTCTGTGCACCTTGCTTGGCTGTTTCTCCAAATTTTTGCAGAAATCCAGTTTCTTCGACCCCAGCAGCAGCTTCGGCCTCTGCTATTGCTATTGCTTTTATCTGCTCTTCTGTTAAATCACTCATGGCTTTTTGAATAATTTCTGTTTTTCAGGAGGCATTTTGCTGTAGACCAATTTCCATTTCTCAGGATCATAGCCTGATGGGGGAGGAGGAGTTTCGTCTGTTGCGCCTTTTAATTCGACTGGCTCTGAAACTTTTCCTTCTTCCTTAGCTTTGTTGCCAGAAGAGAAATAAGTTTTCCAGTCCGATCTTTTTTCATTTAGTTTAAAGTCCTCGTCTTTGAATATTGGATTGTCATCCAGATATTTTTTCCATTTGGTCTCTGCACCTCTTAAGTGTCCGTTGGCAGCCAGATACGCCTCAAAGAAATCAGACTTGTTTATGTTATCTTGTCTATTCTCTATGTAGGCTCTTGCAATATTTTTGTTGGTCTCATATTCTTTGTCTGTGCCAACTGTAGCTTTCTGGAACATTTTCGCGTCAAAGTCAGAAGAACTGCCAGATCCAGGAACTCTCATCTGAGGAGTTATTTCAGCTGCCTTTGATTCCATTTCTTTCAGATCTGCAGTAACATTAGGAAGATATGCTGCAATTGGACCAGTTCCTATTAAGTTATTTTTAACTTTCTCATTAAGCTGATCGAAACGCTTCATTGTATTTATAGCAGTTATATATTCATTAGACTGATCTCGCATTTTGTCAAGATCTTTTTCATAAGCCATGCGCAACTGTCTCTGACCGACATTGTCCAATCCTTCATAAGGATTTGGACCTTCATATTGTGGAGCTCCAAGGTCAGAATAGAAGGTTGAAGGTGCATTTATAGATGGCTGTCTGCTCTTTAGCAATTTGGCCATCTGAAGATTTATCATCATGTCCTTGTAGCGTTTATTCTCTGCCTCTTTGAGTAACTCTGTAGATTTGTCCTGGTCAGACTGCAGGAAGCCAAGATCGTCACCAGCAAGCTTGATGCCTGTAAGGTTGGCTTGAACATTATCCTCATATAGCTTGTCTGCCTGTTGCTGCATGGCAGCCAACCTTGCTGCTTGAGATGCACCAAATGCTTTCATATTTGGGTCCATCGACTGAAGAAGTCCTGCAGCGCCAGCAGCCATGCCTCCCGGATCCTTTATGTTAAGACTTCTAGATTTCTGTGCCTCTATCAATTTTTTGTAAGCACCCATAAGAGCATCCCTTTTCATGAGGATGTCTGATCTTCTTGGTGAAAGTTGCTTTGCTCTAGTTGCAAAATCTGAACTGAGTGGGGAAGATTTTTTTATGGATGATGCAGATAGAGCTCCTCCAGGAACAAAGGAATTTTCATCTGTGTCTTCGTCCATAATTTCAATTTCGTCCATGATAACTATCTCTGCTGTGTGCTTCCGCCAGACCAAGACTGAAGAACATTGGCTGCATTAGTCAGTGGGCTTGTTGTGCCGTAGGTTGGTGCTGCTGAATAGCTTGTTGTTGTCTGTCCAAGATTTCCAGCATATCCTCTTATGATGCTATTTAACATCTCGAGCTGTTTAGCAGGATAATTTACCTGATTCTCGAAATCCTTGGCAGCAAGATCAAGATTTCTTTGCTGCTGGTTCTGTCCAAGTGCACCAGAAGACATCATATTGTCTATCTGAGCTCTGTTCTCTGTTCCAATCGTTGACCCTAAAGCACCAAGAGATTTGCCTGAATCGATCTGTCTGGTCTTTGAGTCGAGATAGTTGCTCATGGCATTCTTCTGAGCACTTTCAAGTGCAGATGCCTGCTGGCCAAGTATTGACTCGTTTGTGTCTCTCAGAGCTCTGAGTGTAAAATCAGAATTGCCTGTGCTTCCGAACTGGCCAGCTTTTATGAAAGTGTCATTTACCTCCGGCAGCAATTTCTCGGAAAGATTTCTTCTGCCAAGATCTGCAATTCTGTCAACAACACCTGTTGTGTAAGGAGACATGAATTGATCAAATTCTCCTTGATCGAAAAGATTCCCGCCAGCACCGATTTGGCTCTCAGATGCTCCAAGAAGCCTATTTACATCTGGCTGATAGTCGTCTGCTTTGTCCATTGCACTTGTCTGCAGAGGATCAAGGCCTGCAATTCTTGGTCCAGAATAGGGCTGATAAGATGTTCCAGCAACCTGAGAGGCTCTGGTTATTAAACCTTGAGCTGCAGCTTGCCACCACTCCGGAGAGCTTGTGTTGCTGAAAGATGGAGAAGTCCAAGCACTAGGAGCCTGATTATTAAAAAGGAAATCAGAAACGCTCATGCGACCCCCATGTATGCCAATGGGCTTTTTGCTTTAGCAGGAAGTTTCCCTTTGCCCATCTTTGAAGATTTTTGTTTCCTGATTTGCTCAACCATCATGTCAAGCTTAGATGCACCAGCATCTGTGTTGCCATCTCCTAAGCTGCTTACGACGTCTGCAGGTATGACATATTCCCCAACAGAAAGAAGAGCATCAACTGTATCGTCCTGACCTCCCATCCCATCTTCGACAGATCCACCCTCAGCAAATTTTGCTTTTCCACCTGCAGGATCCTCAAAGAAAAGAGCCTCAGGCCTTGAGCCATAGTTATAATAGTCAATCTGAGGATTTGTCTGATTCTGTTGGATCGGGGAGGAATTCAAGGATGCAATAAAAGCAGCATTATTTGCATCTGTCTTTGCTCTGTCTGCGTCCATCCTTGCTACGATATCTCTCTGAGAAAGGGTTCCCTCTGGCTGCTGCGGATTGAGTGCTGAGATAAGTGCTGCTGCACCTGCAACATCACTCATAGAGGCATTCTTTATTTTATCTATAACAGAGCCAAGCATTCCAGAACTAGCTGATTCAGAAGCTGCGGAGTTAGCAACTTCTGCAGCAAGAGGTGCAAGATCTTTGGAAGCTATTTGTCCCAATCCTTGTATGGGTGCTGCAGCATTTGTGGCTGCAGAAGTTGAAGACCCTAGTGGTCCAAATGCACTTTTAATTCCACTTCCGATGCCACTAACAGCAGAATCAACGATTCCTCTAAGAGGAGAAAGTCCAGAGTATAAGGAGCTATTAAGAGAGTCGAAAAGTCCAAATCCTGTTGATTGTGGAGCTGAACCAAGAAGGCCACCCCCAAGACCAGCAGTTAAGCCACCGAGAAGAGCACCTTTTCCTCCACCACTTATTCCTCCACCGACAGCACCAGCCAGAGCCATCCCAAGCGGACCAATTCCAGGAATGAATGATGCTGCAATAGGAAGTGCAACAGATGCTATCGGCTTAAGTATCTTTTTTACTGATTTAAATGCTTTGCTCATTGTCTTGCATCTCTGAAAAAGAAATCACCAAGCTTCTTCAGCTCAGGAACGAATTTCGAAAAACCTGTTCTGGCAACACAAGAATAACCAATGCAGCCATTCTGCCTAGCGAACTTTGTAACCTTTTCGTCCAGTTCATCTATCCAAACTTTTAATCCTCCGCCAGAAAGACAGAATAGATTAACCATTTTCACTCCGGAGGCAACTTCTCCAATGTTTGTCAAGAAGCAACCTGTTAGCTTTTCGTCCTCCATAAGAATCCAAAGCTGATATTCCTCTGATTTGCAGAGCTCTTTCATTTCTTCTGTTGATGTATATTCAACATCGCCAATTTCAGGATTTTCTAAAAATGGTTTGCATTTGCTCCAAATTTTATCTATCATAAAAGGATCCACTTTTATGCAATAAGGAGTTGCAATTTTTTCTGCTGTCTGCATATCACTTTGCCATTGTTTCATAAACAATTATGCCCCATTCCCACCAATTCGAAAAGTTTTCTGTTGTGGGCGATCCTCTTGAGGCAAAAGTTGGTTGAGAAGAAAGCATGTTTCCCCATTCTTTCCACTTAGATTCATCTTCAATTATTGGTATGGCATCTCTTGAATTATAATCTATCAGTAGTGAATTGCACCAGTCTTTTATGCTTACAGATTCAGACGGAACAATCATTGTCTTCCATCCCCCATCTGAATGTGCATAAGTGTTTGTCCTAGCTGATAATCTCCTCCAGCCACATTGCTCTCAAATTTAAGTGTCATTTGGCGACGTTGCTCTTTTAGATCTATCTTTCCTGTGTCGCTTGAAAATTCATAAGTCTCAGATTCATAAATATCATTTTTTGCATATTTTCTCCCACGAACCGTCATGGTCATTGCACCATCTTGAACAAAATCAGGTTCAACACGCATAATTTGAACCCATCGATCTTTTCCGATCCAGGATCCTTCTGATATTTCGGCACAGAATGATATGTTTGAAGTCTCGAAATAGGATCTGATGGCATTTGACTGCCCACCTTGAATCCTGTCTACGCCAAATTCGTGCTGCCAAAGGCTGTACTTGTCAGAGGAATTTGCGTCCAACCCAAACATAAGTGGGTAGTCAAAAGACTTGCTGTAAATGCCACAGGATCTTGCTAGCTGATCTTCTGCCCAAGCAGTGTCATACCAAGTTTTTTCTTTAAGATTGAATATTATGACGTCTGTGCATTCTGTTGCATCTCCTTTGGGCCAGAACCACCATATCTCATTGAATCTTGGTATTTTTATGCCCCAAACTTTCTGGCGCTGAGAATAGTTCAAATTTGCATAGAAATAGTTTAAATTCATGTCATTTGGAAGATCTTCAACCGCACCATTGTAAACTTTAAAAGTTCCAGAGAAGTCTGGCCAAAAATATCTTCCATTGTATTCAACAAGACAAGAAGTTGATAAAAGAGCAGCATCCGATATATAATCAAAAGCAAATATAGGTGCTCCACCAACAAAATAAACCCTATACAGCTCATCTAGGGAGAATATAAGTCCAGATGGCGAGTAGCCTGAGCCACCTCTTGTTTTTACTCCCTTGATCAGCTTCGTTGGTGCAATCCTTGCTCCTCCAGATCCTGCTCCAGAAAATGACATCGTATTGGGCGGAGACCATATGGCATAGCCATCATTGTCAAGGCCAAACATATAAGGAGCAATCGAGAATACCCCTCCGGAGACCGATGTTCCTGTAGAAACTAGTGCTGCAGAACCATTTGCATCGCCATAATATATGGGTGTCTGAACACTAGAAGTTATGTCAAGAAGATTGTGACCAGCATGAGCCAAAACTCTTCTTGAAGAGCCACCAGCATCATAGAGGGTGTCAAATTGCCAAGCATGGCTTGTGCTAGAAGAAAATCCTGAAGGAGTTCTGTCAATTGTGCCAGAGCCAGCACCTGTAGGATCCATCGTGATCATTTCTAATGAAGCTGCAGATCCTCCATAAACATAGTTGTAGCCATTTTTTGCATCAAGATGGCAACCCCTAAGTGGACCGGAGAAGCTATCAACTATCTCTCTGTAGCCACCTATTTTGCGAGGCCTACCTCTCTGGAATCTGCACCACTTTCCGTCTGTATAAAAATTGGACTCAAATTGTGTCCCATCGCGCTTTATTCCAGCGACAGTTGTTATAGGAACTATTGCAACATCATCAGACATCAGGTTGCCAAAATAAGAGATATGTGAGAAGTTAGAAGTATAGAAGTTCCAGCATTATCTTGATTTGTGTAAGCTGTTACTGTTCCTGTTGGGCATCTTATCTCTCCACTATAAGTTACAGAAGATGTCGTAGATGGAGAGTCTCTGAAACAGAATGGTATTGGGAATGCACCTGCACTGTTTGCAACATAAGCAGCACCTGTCCAAACAACACTGGCACCTCTCAAAATTTGCAACTGTATATAAGCATTTGACCCAGAGCTAACATAAAGAACGCCAGCCACTATAACTCTCTGTGATGTTGATGTTGGAGTTATAGAAGCAGAATAAGAAGAAACTGCTTGATAGGTTGTTCCGAGAGAGGCATAAGTAACAGCTGTGGTGAGGCTGGTATAAGCAGACAGTGGAGGTGCTCCGGAGACTGCTCCGGAGACCCAAGAGCCACCACTAGAAACAAGCGCATTGCCTGTTGCTCCAGGAGCGACAAAGGCTACTGCTGCAGTTCCTTGGCCAATGACTACAGAGCCAGAAGTAAGAGATCCTGTGGATGTCCCACCATTGGCTACTGGAAGAAGACCTGTGAAAGATATAACAGGATTTCCAGATACACCATCTCCATTTGTAACAGATATGTTGGTTGAGCCAGATATTGTTCTTGAAAAAGAAGAATAAGATGCTGTTCTTACTATGAATCCATTTGAAGAAGGATCAAATACATAAGGTATTGCTGTGTTGGAAGCAGCAGTCAATCTTCCTTTTCCGTCGACGGTAAATGTAGGAACAGAAGTAGAAGTCCCATAAGTCCCAGCAGTCACTGTTGTGGAATTCAGAGACAGTGTCCCGGATCCTGTTATTGGTCCTCCTGTCAGGTCTGAAGAAGTCCCAACATAATTTACAGTTCCAACACCAGCATCAACAGAGTCTACAACATTTGTCCCGTCACAATGGACTATCTTTCTTGTTCCTTGATTTACAACAACACCAGTTCCAGAAGCTGTTTTCATTGTTAGGGTATAGCTTCCTGTTGTGGCGTTGTATGCCCACCAACGCGAAACAGCCGTAGGAACAACCACATTCACATTGCCTGTTATTGTTCCTGTGTATTCCTGAATGTCATATCCAGCTTCAGCAGACGATAGAGTGACTGTTCCAGAGCCAGCAACAGACTTGACAAGTCTTGTAAAAGATATCGATGTTACAGAATTTTTGAAAAGAGAATTGAATGTTGCACCATTACAAGCAACGAGGCAAGACTCTCCAACGTTCAGCGTTATGCTGGCAGCACCATCGATAGTTTCTGTAGGATCAAGGACCAATGCTCCGGAGCCAGAGTTTCTGAACATGCAGAACCAGCCATCCCCAAGTGTGGATGCACCACTGAATGTCATAGTTCCAGCACCACCTGTCCAGTCTATTATGCTAGCTCTGTAGTTTGTTGTTATTGTTGTATTTGCAGCGAGAGCAATGGCAGGAAATTCAACACCAAGCAAGCTTCCATAAGCGAACAGCCCAAGACCAGCAAGGCTAGCTGCATCAGCTGAAGAAGTTCCTGTTCCGAATTGAATGTTTCTCCATGTTCCATTGGCTGTGCTGTTGTCGGAAAGGTAAACGCAATGAGCTTGGCCAGAAGAAATTGCTATTATTGTATTTTGGGATGCATCAGTCACTGTGAATGTGTTTGCACCTGTATTGCGAATTAGGCAAGTCTGGCCATTGCTAGCAGCGGTGGCTTCTGGCATTATTAAATTAAGGGATCCTGTCGTTGCAGACACTTCCATTATATCTGCTGTCGTATCAGAATTGTCCTCATTGGTGAAATACCACTGAAGTGTTGTGTTTGCAGAGATGGAAAAAGACCTAAAAGTGTCTGGCGAAGCCTGAACTGGCCTATTCTCAAATATGTCTGTGTAACTTGTCATTCTGACCTCTGAATTGTGTCATCATTAACTCTGTTCTTGTTCTCGCCTTTTATGGCGGTAGAGGACTGCATGTAATAATCTTTCCAGACAGCAATCCTTGGATCATTTTTAAGATAAGGAACTGCCTCTAAAAGTGTTGCATAAAGCAACATGTCTGGTGCATTTTCTGTTAGCCAGTTCGTCTGATTTGTTTCAGAAAGTGGAATGGGCTTTTCATAGTAAGAAAGTTCGAATGGATAAGATATGTCTGGCGTAGGAACAACAAAGAAATTTGTATAGTCATAATCTGAATAGAATCTTGGCTGCTCCGTTTGAGTTCTGTCTGGCCAGTAAGATGTGCAATAGTCATAAGATTTTGGAAGAAGATATTGCCTCTCTTCTAGCGGAGCAGTTACAATGCCTCCTGTGTCTTCTGTTGAAGATTCTGTAGCTGACCCACTGGAATAGGTTATGGTATATTGAGTTGTAGCAGTTATTGTGAAGTTGCCATTGTAAGCTGTGCCACCAACATTGAATACAGAAATAGAGTCACCAACAGAGAAATTGTGAGCAGCTGCAAGCGTAAGGGTGCGGACTCCGGAGGCAGCTTCTCTTAGGGTTGTTGCATAAGCAGTGCTTTTCCCGAAATTAAAAGATATTGTCTGCAGCCAGCGATTGGGCTTTTCGTAAACATACTGACCTGCCTGAAATGCAGAAACAACAACTTTTTTGAACCCAAGATTTTTAACTTCTCTCGCACAACGTATCTCTGCGAAAGATATGAATGTTGGTATGTTTGCAACTAAATTGTCATCCTCTCTGTCAAGATAGTCTTGAACCGAAGTTAGAAGAGAGTTGTAAGTCATTGTTGTCATGTTCTTATATCATATAATGTTTACGCAAGCCAAGCATCAATAACATCTTCAAATGCTTCGCGCATGATTACCTGACCGCCAAAAGACATCCCGCTGTAAGCTGTAGCTGAGCCATTCGCGGTAGAGCGCACGCCATGTATTCCGTCCGTGGTGGAGCGGGTGTTTGTGGGGCGCGCGATAAGCGTATCGCCAGCCGAGGGCGCGGATGAAAGCGCAGTCGTGCAGGTAATGGTTGAGAGGGTGTTTGTAATGCCAGCCGTATATGACGTTCCATTAAGAACGCCGCTGGTAAAGTCAAGCCTACCGCTGGTAAATACGTTGGTATTCCCTGAGGCAAGGCTTGGCGTAAACGGCAAGCTGGTTGTGGTTGGGGTTCCAGTTAGTGTTAAATTACTAGAGGTTAATAAAGCCGATATTGCGCTACTATCACCCGTACGCCAAATGCCGGAATATTTGCTGGTGGAAAGTAGCTCGCACTTCTGGAATACGCTCGTGAGGCCAGCGGGCAGCGTGTCCAACCAATCGTTGAACTCGTGGCCGACAGCGCTAGAGCCATCCCAATAAACACTGGCTGTTTGGTTAGTGGTCGTGTACCAGTTATCCGTTGATGTGGAGCGTGGCCCCGTTTCGCTGTAATGGACACGCGCCCCAATATCAACAAAACGGTCAATTACAGTTTCGGCATAGCCCTGCATAGTTGCCAACGGTATGCCACTGGCAATATCATTGGCGGCCAAGCTAAGAATAACGTCAGTAATGCCAGCTTTTTGCAAGAAATCCAAGCGGTAATCCATTTCACCAGCCGGGGCGTTTGTAGATAAATCTGAACCCGCCCGCGCTAGCATGACATATGGGCAGCGGCCAGAAGCGGCCTTGCCTGACCACGAAGTATTGCCGCGAGAGTCGAATGTGCCATCGCCAGTTCCTACGATTGTGCTATCGCCAAAGCCGCACAGCGAAACACTTCTCATGCCAGAAACCCAAGGGGCAACGGCTGCTAAAGGCCTTGTTCCGAGGCTCGTTCCTGAAATGCTTCCGCCCATCGTTTTATCCGTCAGGCCGATGCCAAATTCACAGTTTTCACCATTAGCTGTAGTTGGCCCCACGTCCTGACGCGGCCATTGGTCACCAAGGGTTACGCTAATAAATGTGCGAATCCAAAATTGCGTATTGGCGGGAATGGTTACAGCAATGTAATCACTCATGATATTGTCGCCGGGATTAATCACTTTGCTTGTGGCGCTTGACCATGTAACCTGCGTGAAAGTTCCGGATGGGTATTCAATAGATGCCGTAACCGTGTATGGGTCAGGGGATGCAGCTTCATTTGTGCTATTAACGTACCAACCAGCGTACATTATGGAAAGTGATGTAACATCCACACCGCTATCGTTATAATGGCTGGTGCGATAGTTCATGGTGTCGGTCGTACCGCTGGTGATTTCGCTCGAACCACGCATACCGCTGGCAATGTTGCGGGGGTTGGTGTTGATGGAGCCACCAAGGTTAGAACCACTAACACCAGACAAAAATGATATGCCTGCATTGCCTGTTATGCCTGCAAATCTTGATGTGCCAGATGTTAGTGATATGCCCATATTTAGAACGAACCCTGAATGAATGTTGCTGTTACGGTTCCTGTTCCTGCTGTCTGATTGACTCTTGCTGCTCTGCAAGGATAAGCAAAGTTTCCATTCTGATTGGCAGTTGCTCCGACCATGTCAGAAACGTCGTGGTCATACCAGGTGGCAGAGGCAAGTCCTCCACTCTGGAAAGGATCGTCAAAAGTGTGCTGAATGGTGTAAGTCGCAGTTCCGGAGACTTTTGCTCCGATGCCAACATTGAATGCCTGAACGTTGCAATCAAAAACTACAACATTCGATGTGCTTGTTCCACTTGTCGTTACTGTTACTGATCTCATTTAATCCTCCAAAAAGCTGGGATAATAGCCAGCATCTAAGTTAGTTGAAGTTGGTATAAGGTCGCTGTCTGGTCTAGGACGAGACAAAACAAATGCATCTGGCTGGCGAGCAGGAAGCCTATAAGGGTCGTACTGATCCTTGCAATCTCCACAAACCATCAGCTCAGGAACATTAGGATCTGGCGACAACTCCTGATATTTTTTCTTCAGTGAGCATCTGCCACATATTGCTATTGCTATTCTTCCGCTGGATATTGTGGTCATGCTACCTCGTATATCCTCTTATGGAAGGAGTTATTGTGAATGGACTTCTGTCCCTTTCCTCCTGCTGTGCTTGAAAAGTTGCTCGCTCTGCCTCTTCTTTCAATATATTATAGCGAGCAAGATCAGCTTTTGGTGCAGAAAGAACCGTTAATGCTGCAAGATTCGTTATTATGGCGTTTATCCAACGCTGTGGAACTTCTAATGTATTAGAAAGTGATCCAACATCCTGTATCTGGCGGCTGCACCAAACTACAATCATCTCGCCGAATGGGGTGCTGGGTGCAGGCCATATGTGCATCTGTGGATTGCTAACTTGCCGATCGTACCAATAGTTGAGTGGCAATTCTGCTGACAAATCTTTGTTTGTGAGTGATGTGTATTGGTCTATATTTAGCCTTCCAAGCATAATATCGACAGCTGTGGTAGCAAAGCACACCTCAACAGCGTCCAACACTCCCCCGGACAACTCCCTGACACGATACTGCGTCACGTTTTTAGGTGTCAAAACCTTTTCGTACTGCCAAACTCTGTCCGAATAGGCCTTTTTTTCTGTAGAAACTAGGGTTTTCCAGGAAGTTCCATCATTATATTCATATATCAGCTGGTAGGTCTGGTCTCCATTCGCCATAAATCCAACTGTAGTGATCTTGGTGCTTGAGGCGAAAGTGTAGGATATGTTCCCGTTCGCAGAGCTCTGGGTGCATGCCGTAGAAAGGCTTTGGTCAAAGGCATTGTCTGCCGTCCCTCCAGCAGAACTAGCAGCCGTCCCTCCGGAGGGCATGTTGAGTGTGCGCCGGACAGCATTCTTTATGTCCACTACGCCAACCCCTACGCCATACTGTTTCTGTGCTGTAACGAGCCCTATAAGGCTTTCCTCGATGGTCCAGAGAGATGTGCCAAGATTTGCCAAGGAAGAAAGGTAGAAGTAAAGATTCTGTCTGGCAGCTGTTATTTGGTCAACGGTCTGCTCAGCAGGTGAAATGCCAGCACGACGAAATGCATGGTCCAGCGTTGTCGCAACATCGATTGTTGTTTGGCCTATGGTGCCTGAGCTTGTCAATTTTTGCCTTTTGGCTTAATGACAAGGCGCTTTTTCAGCACCCTTATTTATTCTCTATATAACCAAGAACTCTTGAAAGATCCTCTGAGAATGCACCAGACCAAGCCTTATGACCAAAATGCTTCAGGCTTGCACTGTGATCCAGATAGATCTCAATGCCTTCTTTTTGGCATTTCCTGCAGAAGTTATAATCTTCAGACCAGAAATCGCCATCTTCGATGGAATCTTCAAAATAAGCATGTATTTGCTTGCTCTGGTTGCCATCGTTCATGTTGAAGTAATTTTGCTTGTTTTTAAGTGTTTCGAAAACACTTTTGTGTATCAGCATGAAGGCAGTGCCAACATATTTTATTTTAAGAAATCCTGAATGTTGACTGAAGAAAATTTCCTTGTCGATCTGGACGCAGAATTTTGCTTCTGGAGTCTTTTGTCTCCCTGCAACAGCAGCTATTTTATGATCTGCCAATTTTGCTCCTGCTAGCAACCTAATCGCAACAGAAGCGTCCCAAGCCATGTCAGAGTCTATGAAAAGAAGATACTCATTATCAGAATTCAAAAACATATCAACTAAAACATTTCTTGCTTTAGTCAATATTGCGTCTGAGCAGTTGAATATGCTGCAAGGCATTCCATGTTTAGCAAATTCAAAAAAAGTTGCAGCTAAAGAAGATGCATACTCAGAGTGGACTGAGTTGCCATAGCTAGGAGTAGCTATGGCAACCTTCGTCCCTTCGAGGATGACCTGTTTAGTTTCAGGCTTGCTGAACACCAAAGGCTCCTGTCACAGTGTCGGGGTTTTTAATGAAGATAGCAGCAACGAACCTGCGAGATCCGTTAGAAGCTGTCTGCAGTGCATAGGTGCCACGAACGTCACCTGTAGTAGCAGAGGCTGTGGTCGTTACAGCAGCAGTAAATCCTGTGCTTAAAGCAGGAACACCACTGTTGTAGCGAATAGAAAGGTACTCAAACGCATCAACTCGCATCGGCATTCCCAAGGTGTCAGAGGTTCCAACTGTCACGTTGCTGGCAGTGTTACCAGAAGCAGTTATGCTTCTTATAAAACGAAATGCCTTTGTTGTTGTGACAGTTGCAGTTCCTGCTGGACCTGTTATGGTCTGCGTCATTGGCTGTTGATAGTCGTCGAAGCCACTGATAGTAAAGGAAGCTGCCGTAACAAACGTCGAAGTGCCTGTAATAGACACACAACGCGCCACATCAAGAGCCAACACCGAAGTGCCGAGTCTTGTTGTGGTGCTTGTTACGCCTGTGCCAGCAGTGAGTGTTGCTGTAGCAGGTGCTCCGGAGAGGGTGGCAGCTGTCATGATATTATTCGTCTGAAGGGTCAGAGGAACAATATCGTATACAAACTGCTGGCTCGTCGGAACGCCATACTGCGGGGCAAACACTCCCTGCTGGTCAGGAATGGGTCTGTTGTCCAGAGGACTCACCCCTGCAGCACCAATTCTTAATCCATCGGTATGATGTGTCATGGTGCTTTACCTCCCTTAGGCGCCAGTTGTGCCATAGACTGCACGAGGATTCGTCCAGCCTGCAGCATAACGTTCAGTTGCCTTGTAACGCATCGAGTCTGTCTCGAAGTCACCTTCCATGCTCTTGGTGAGCTTGCGGCGCATAGCGAGCTGCAGCCCTTTTGGAGCATTGGTCTGAACCCACCAAGCGGTGTTGCTTGTCAGACGAGTCAGAACAACAGGCTCGGACTTGAGCTTGCTGGTCTGCACAGGGTTGATGTCGTTGTTGTTGGTGCCAGAACGCAGAGTGCTCTTCAACAGAACCTGAGCCTGGAACATGTTAGCAGGAGAGACGATAAGCTGCTCAGGCATCAGGTTGATGCGCTTGCCGTTGTCGTCGGTTGCCTGCTTGATCTGAACCAGCATCTGCTCAAGAGAGGTCTGAGAAAGAGCAGCATCAGTTGCCAAACGGTTCGAGTAGGTGAAGCCGTTAGCACCCGGATGGTTTGTGGCACAAAGAGCCACCCCATCACCACCCAGATAAGAGCCGGAGAAGGCTCTGTTCAGGATGTTTGCACAGATGGTCTCTTTGGTTTCCAACATAGCATTCGCAAGATGCTCAGAGTAGATCTTGCCAAGGTCGATGTGGTCACCATCTTCATACATCACAAGCGTAAGAGCGAAAGCGAGCCCATACACATTGTAGATATACTTAGCCTGAAAGAGCTCCTGACCAGAGTCATAGCTAACAGGCATGCCATCGGGCAGCAGTGGTGCAGCACTGAAGCCAGACAGGACAGGCTCAAGGTGCTGGTTGCGTTTTGTGCCTGTGATCTCAGTGAAAACATCTTTCCACTGATTCTTGCCCATATCATAAACGCCATTGAAGGTGACGTTCAGGATGGGCGACACAATGTCTTTAAATTGACTAGAGTTCATTGGTGTAGACATAGTTCATCCCTCCTTAGATCGCCACTTTGTTAGATACATACTGATGACGGGCGATCATCACTTCGACATTGGTGAAAGCATCACCCCAGTCATTGTCAATGCGCGTAGCAAGGCCAACAATTCTGAGCTGAGCCTGTGCACCTGCACCTGCCAGCGTAGAGCTGATCTGTGCATTGCTGAGGCCTGTGGTGCTGTTGCCAGTTCCAGGATTCACGAAATCTGCCTGATCGCCAATGGCGGTCTGAGCAAGGGAGCCAGAGCTCTGAATCTCGTAAATGATCCCCGGATCGTCCCAAACATAGGCAACCATGGTGCCAGCAACATAAGTCGCACCAGTGACCCAGTTCATCTGAGGTGTCATCAGTCCTGTTGCCGAAGGAACAAACTGACAACCAGCGAAAACACCGATGATGTCTTCGCCTGTGGAAGCGATATTCAGAACCCCTGTCGAAGCAAGCTTAACAGGAGAACCGAAAAAGATATTCGCACCATAACCAGAGCTGATGCCAGCGGTTATAGCACGAGGAGGGGGCAGGAATTTGCCATTCACATGGCGGATCGGACTAAGTCCGAAAGGAGTAGATGTCGAAGACATAAACTAATACCTCATGGTTAAGTGAAAGTTGGTTCTTTAACTTTCCTTGCCAGATTATTAATTCCTGTCATCTCAGGCAGGTCACGCACAATTTCGTTTCCATCATTATCATGCATCTGCACAATATTCTGTTTGATGGCACGTTCCTGATCCATGGGCTGATCATGATGAACATCCTTCATCAAGATATGATAATATCTTGTTGGAATCTTCATCAGCACAAGTTCGTTATGGCTTACACAGCCATCGAACTCTCCGCCACGATTGGAGGGGCTAGCGTAACTTGGCACTTCTTCAGGCTTAACGAGAGCATAGCCAAGACGCTGGCGATGATCAATCGTATCGTAAGAGTTGTTGCTCTTATGAACAGCCCAACATGTGTGAAATCCTGGAATTGCAGGAGCCTCTGGCAAGGCAGACCCAGATTGTAAGGCTCTGGCACGCCGCAAATATTCGCTGTCGCTAAGCTCAACATCACCCTTTGCAGAGTAATCTTCTGTCGCATAGCTATTTTCATTGCGAAACTCTCTATCAACTTCAGCTTCCGTTTCACCAGGAAGCTTTTTTACGTGATTCTTTTTGTAAGGATCAGGTTGCTTTTTGAAATCGGTCATTATTAGGATCCTTTCTTATTTGCATGATATTGCTTGATGGCCTCTTTGCGCTTCTTCTCGTCGTCCCACATGTCAGCATCTTTCAATGCCTGAACAAATTCTTTTGGGAGCGAAACAGATTCTGGCGCTTTGCCTCCGATAGAGGACTTGTTGTTACCACCAACAATATTTTTTGGTTTTGAGGTGTCTCTCCTGAAAAGATGAGGAAGCCTTTGCTTTACGCGATCCTGCAACTCTTCCCAGTACTCTGGGCTATTCGGATCATAACCTTCCTCATAAAGATCTGCATCAATAGCAAGAGCAGTTTTCGTGTCAAGGTCTGGAGAGTTTGGCTTGAACCAGCTATTTTTACTTATGAAATTTTTAAGATGACGTTTTCCAGAGTTATCAAGCTCAACACCTCCGGAGGAACTTTCCTGCTCTTTTGCAGACTCCTCTTTTCTTGTTGATTCTTGCCTTTCTTCTCTTTGGCCAATGAATCTTTGCTTCTGATCGCTAAGAGCTCTGTAAGCACGCTCTGCTTGGTCTTTTTGCTGAGTTGCAGCGACAAAAGCTTCTGGATCACCTTCTGAGATTGCCTTTTTCAAAGCCTCTATCGACCTATTATAGATGCTCTTGGCTGTGCTCATGCGCTCATCTATCTGAGCTGTGAGAACTTCTCTCTGTGTCTTTTGTGTTTCACTATGGCCTTCTTTGAGGCGTTTTATTTCCTCAGCCATCATTATGATGAGATTCTGCTGCTCTAAGCGTTCGCGCTGCTGGCGCTGCTTTCTGAGTTGCTTCTCTCTGCGACGACGAGCTCTTTTTTCTTCGAGCTCTGCCTCGGTTGGCTCTTTTTTCTTTGATGCCTCCTCGGATTCGTCCGAGGAATCTTCTGAAGCTTCTTGTTCCTCTTCAGAAGAGTCTTCATCGTCTTTTTTATCATCAGAACCTTCTTCAGATTCGTCTTGATCTTCTTCTAACTCTTCAGCTTCGTCAGCCAGATCGACCTCGACATCGTCAAGATCCTCATCTTCTGGCTTTTGCTTGCCTTTTGCCATGGGTTAATCCTTATAAATATGCGTAGTTTGTTTTAACTTCAAGTGGATCTCCTTCGATCAGGCCAATGACTTCATAGTCTTTGAATGATTTGAAAAGAACCAACTTTTTCTCTCCGTTTTCTTCAACAGAGATCCAGTGATTGTCTCCTCCATGCAGAGGGACTCTCACATAATCACCAACAGCAAACCACTCACCTGTTGGCCAAGTCTCACCATTGCTGGCAAATTTAAAGCAACCAGCACCTATTTTTCTGACAACAGCAGTCTGTTCGTTGCGATACATGTCCTCTGTGCTGTCTTCTGTAAGAATTAGTCCTGATTTAGTCTTAGTCTTGGGAAGGCGCATCTGAACAAGCACACGATTGCCAAGAGGCTTAACAGGACAAAACACCTCCGGGAAGGCGTCTTTGATTGTAAATTCACTCATCTTCGTCTAATTCTTTCTTTTCTATATTATTTATTGTGCTGTATATTTCTTCAAGGGCGTGCTGCCATCCTCTTAGATAATTATATTTATCCCAAGATTCTGCACCATTGACGATAGTAGTTGCCACCTGATTCTTTTTAGAAATTAATAGTAATTTAATCTCTTCTGATGTCATTCGAAAATAACTTTCTTTTCTGAGTGATTAGAGACTACATGTCTCTATCCACCCAAAATGGCTTTATTTGCATTTAACCTTGCCGCCCTTTTTCATAGCGACGTGTTTTACTTTTACTTCTTTGCCTTTTACCTTGCCACCTTCTTTCATTTTGGTGGCACATACTTTTGCAGGCTTGCCCATGGCGAGCTTCTTCTTGTTAGAAAGTTTTTCTGGCGTCTTCATTGATTTTCTCCATCTTTTGTTACGATCCCTCCGTTTTTAAAATTCTGGTCGAGGGAATTACCATTCTTGATGTTTCCTGTCTTTTTTCCTTCTGCAACCTTCATGCCTGAGATGGTCATGGCTGTGAGGTTGTCTTCTTCATTCTTCTCTAGCTCAACACTGGCTCTGAGCTGAGCCTCTTCCATCTTAGCAGCAATCTTCTGTTGCTCGATCTGAGCCTTGTTCTGCTCTTTTGCTGCATCAACATTGAGCTGAGCTTCTGTCTTCTTCTGATCGACCTGAAGCTTCTGAGCATCAAGCTGCAATTTCTGTTGGCCAAGCTGAGCACGAATCTGAACATCCTGAGCTGCGACCGCTGTAGGATCTTGTGGCGTGGGAGGCTGAATGCTCTGAATGTATTGAAGAGTCTCAGAAACAAGAGGAACAACTTGCTGAAGAAGTCCTCTAGTTCTTTCCAGAACCTGTGGGGAGGCAGCAGCTGTTGCCTTGCTAAGTGCTTCACGCACTTCTGAAGATTCGTCCATAAGGTCTTTTATCTTAGCTCCGGAGGCTTGCTCGATTACGTCCTTCATCTCTGAGCCGTACAGCATAAGCATGTGCTGAATAACATGGCTCAACCAAGCCTGAGCGAGTGCTGGCTTGATGGCTGGGTTCTGTCCGTACACAGGATCCTTCATGAAGTCGATGTGCACCTGCAGGTGGGCTAAGTGATCCTGATCCGGCAACACCCCTGTGGGCTGGCCTGTGGCCATCTTTATGTTCTCTGAGACAGGATTCTCGTCCTTAATTCCTGGAGGCTCTGGCAATACCTCTTCGATGTTTGGTATCTTTGCGAGTTGCAACAGCCTCTTGTTGATTGCTCTTATGTCATAGATCTGAGGGAATTTCTCAGCTTGAGCCTGAACCAATTGCAACTGAGCAAAACGCTGTGCCTCAGAGAAAATGTTAGGATCACTTACAGGCTCTACGTCCATTTCGCCTTGGTAATCGGTTCGATAAGCCAGCTGCTCAGACTTTGTGTCCTCGATGTCTGTTAGCTCATCATCGTCAAGGTCTGGTGCATCATTCTCCAAGTGATTCTTATTCAGTCTGTGAAGTATCTTAAGAACCATCTTCATGCTGTCGTGGAAACGAGAGTGTATAGAGGCATACACCTTCATTCCCTGCTCGATGTTGTTCATCTGAGTGCCAACAGGCATGTTCGGGGAATATTCTGGATTCTGCTCAATGGCAGTTCTTACCACACCCTTTGCTTCTTGAACTAAGAAGCCCAACACCTGATACAACATTGTGCTGGGAGGATTGAATGGCAGTGGCATGGCGATCTTGCGAATGTCGTCCACTCCTGGAGCTGAATCGATCTCTTTTATCTCACCTATCTCTACCTTGAGGCTCTGCCCACTCAGTTGTGTGCCCTTCAAGCGTATGGCTGTTGCGCTGTTGTTGATGTGAGCAGAGTCCAGTATCGCTCTGAGGGCTCCTGTCGCTGCAACAGACAGACCGCCGATGATCTGCCACAAACCAATCGCGTAAGCACCTCTCCAAGGAATAAGCGACCATTCTACTATCCAATCTAGCGGTTCATAAGTCTCTTGATCAGGATCCCAGTTGCGATAAAGTCCTATGCATTTTTGTGTTGGTCCGTCTATGGTCAATATGTAGGGAGCAAACTCATATTTGCCTTCAACATATCTGTCTTCAATCTTAAGAAAGCAATATATCTCGTCAACTGTCCTTATGCCATCTTCGTCATAAGATGTTGGATGCTCCTTGCCTTCAATTTTGTCAGACTCTCTCTTGACTTGGTCATTAACGAACTGAGAGTCGTAAGCTTCGAGATCTGCATCAGACAAATACAATCCGGAGGCAACGCGCTCCTCAAACTCAATGCGGTCGAGACGCTGGCGATGCGTCTTGCGTGGAGAAGAATAAAAGTTTGCCGCATGGTAAGGCACAAATATGTCCTCCATCGGGACATACTCAAAGCGAGGACGCTTACCACGCTCCCAGTAATACATCTTTGTGTATTGAACGCCACTGATTGCTGTCTGTGTTATGGCTTGCTCAAGATAAGGCTTGAACTCTAAGATCTGAGAGGTGAGCTGCCAGTTCATGTGGCGACGCTTGCGGTCTGCCTTGCGCAGCTTCTCTGGTGTTACACGACCAATGATGCGAGTCTTGACTGGTCCATCTGGTGGACACAACTCTTTAATGGCATTAGCATTGATCTGTATGGCAGTCTCAGTTATTAAAGGGTGCACCACCTTGCTAGCACCATCGAAGTCTGCTCCTCCAGGAGCGTCGCCTCCTAAGCCTGTGCGCTTGAGTGCCTCTGCGTAAGCATTGTCTCTTTTCTCACGAGCCTTGCTGTCTTCTTCTACCAGATCGATATATTCTGAGACAATCTTATCTAGCTCTGCCTTATCTATTTTGTTGGCAAGATTCTCGTAGAACTCAGGATCTTCTGTTATAACTTCATCAGAAGTCGGTGGCACAAGTGTGACAGATCCGTCTTCATTCTCCTCGATATCGAAATCCTCTGGGAGCTCTTCTGGCAGATCGTCTGAAAGTTGTTCATTTTCATCCATGATTGCTAATTATTCCTGCTAAATTACTCTTGGAAAACAACTTTCTTGGAGTCTGCTCCCATTAGAAGTGGTGCGAGTGGCAATGCTTTTGAACCATACGAAAATGCAACAGGAACAGCAGCACCTATGCCAGCATCAATGGCTGCGTCCTCGAGTCCCTGCTCAAAGTTAGGAGCCTCATTGAAGCCATAAAGACCTGACATGGCTGCGCTGTTGAGCATCTGTGTGGGCAAGCTGCCTCCCATAGCAATCGGTATGGCTCCGGAGGCTAGCTCTCCTGCTAGGTAAGCATAGGGGTGCTCCTCTTCGATGGCTGCTCGCTCTGCTGCCTGATTCGCTAAAGCTACGTCAACTAAGTCCTCGTAGCTAAGATCCTCGAACAACTCTGGCCTTGTCGCTTTTGCATAGGCAGATCCTATCAGCGCCATCAAGGGTTCATCAGCAGCCATGGTGCCTCCGTGCAATGCGCCTCTTCCGAAGGCTTTGGTGCTCTCGACAAGGCCACCTTCTGCGAAAGGTTCTGCTGATAAGAACTTCTTTATCCTTTCAGAGTTTAAGTCCTGTGGTATTGATTCGTGGCCGTGCTCTTCACCAAGATTGTAGCTGTGCAGCTTTCCGTTCTTAAATATAAAATTATCTGATGCACCTTTGCCATAGAAATCAAATCCTGGAGCAACCTCGTCTGCAATGCTCTGGTGGTCAAGGTAAGCAGAAGGCCAAGCATATAGATTTCCTTCTGGATCTTTCAATAGCCTAACTGCCTTCTCGCCAATGTCATCAGACATTTCAGATTCCTGTGCGAGCTTCAGCAAATCTCTATAGGAAGGATTCTTTAGAACTTCCATACCGCCAACATCATTCAGAAGAGAGCCTTGCTTACCCTCAAGAAATAAAGACTCCATAGCTCTTCTTGCTGGCTTCACAACACCTCCTGATGCGAACTCTTTCTTCTTCAGGCTATCTGGTGAGAAATCATTGAATATGGATTTTATGTCTTTTGGTCTGCTTGTGAAAGAAGTATTTGCTGGACCAGACTGTCTTCTGTAAGAATCTTTTATGAATTCGTAATGTTGTGGGAAACTAAGACTAACAAAATAGTCGTCTCCTGGCTCATCATATATATTCTCTAATATCGTTGGTTTATTTTTTGGAAATTGATCCTCGTAATATTTTTTGCCATGAACCTGGTCCCAATTTTTTCCATCTGCATCAATAACTTTTGCTTTTTTTATAAATACTGGTGTTAAATTTGCAGATATTTCTTCATTCAAGAAAGGAGAGTTTGGATCGTCAATATTTTCAAATTCTTTGCCAATTACAGAACTGAAAGCATATCTTGATGCCAGCTCAGGATCTTCAGTCATATGAATTCTGTTGTCGATACCCATCTTAGGATCAAAAAAATCTGAAGTGTCAGATCTTCCTCTTAGCCAAATCCTGCTAGTGTCAAATCCAGCCTCTTCAGCTCTTTTCATTCTTTCAGGATCGGATTTATGAAGATTCTCGAGCAACTCTTTGAGAGCTGATGAGCCCTTCTTAACAACACCTCCGGAGGCATAGCCTTCAGGCTCTTCAAGATTGTCCAGTTCAGTTCCTAAGGCAGCTGCACCACCAACACCTGCGAGCAGATCTCTGCTATTGATATGATCGGGATCGAATATGGCGAACTTGCTACGTATCTTGCTGGGGTCGAAGGCTGCGACGTGCGTGGCATGAGGATTGGGATCATTGATGTCGAAGAATACAACAGCATCATGACCTCTTTCTTTTGCACTCTTGATGTTCTCTGTTATGTTGCCATAACCATCATTTCGATTGTCCACCAACATGGGATTCTCCATCCTTGTGACGAGAGGGTATGATGCTTTGTAACTATCGTCTGCTGCAGGGGCAACACGACGCATACGATCTAGCATACGATCTATTCTGCGCTGTGCTGCCTCTAGATCTTCTGGTTTTCCACCGTACTGATCCATATTGTAGCGTTTGAATCTTTCAATGAACTTCTCAGCTTCACCTTTCTTATAGTTAAGCTCTGTCAATATCTCATTTGCTCTTCTCTGCTTTGGCTGGCCTTGATAGGCTATGTTTGCATAGTCCTTTGCATCCTCTGGGAGATTGGACATAAAGGTTGCCTCTCTTGCGGAGCCAGCATTGGTGTTCTTGCCAAGCATGTTCGGATTGAAGGACTGAATGTCGCCGACTGTGCCGTGGTACAACTGAAGCAGATCGTCCATCGAGAAATCTGCATATCCTTTCTCGTACTTCCCAGGAAAAACCTTAACATAGGCTTCACGCTTAAGGCCATCGCGCTGAACAGAGACGGGAGAAAAATACTCATAATTGTAATTAAGATAGCGATCAATGTCACTCTGGCGCCCTTGTTCAACTCTTTGGTTGTTAACGAATAGATCCATATAATCTTTTGGGTCGCCACGACTGGTTGATTTCTTTATCTCTACCTTAGGCTCTTGCGACAACAAGTTGTGCAGATCCTGATTGGTAAAATAACCCTGCTCCTTGGCACGCTTTGCTCTGCCTTCTGGAGAAAGGTCGAGGCCTTTTCTTTCTGCTTCTGCGAGTCGTTTGAGGTATCTTGAAAGAGCTGTCATAATGCCATCATCTGTAAGGGTTATTTTCTTTTGAAGCCTTAGTGACAACGACTTCATTAGGATCTGCGGAGGCAGGTGCTTGACGTTGCTGTGCTATTGTCTTGAGCAATCTTAGAACCTGCATCTCCATGTTGCCAAGATTCATTCCATTGGATTGTTTGGCAAGTATCTTTCTGAGTGTGTATTGATATTGTTCAGCTTGCATAAGGATTCAACTTCAATTCGTTTTCTATGATGTCGCCTTCCTCTGGATCCTCTGGGACTTCGAGCAATGACATATCTCTCAAAAGTTTAAGTGCTTGTGTTGTGCTGTCAACATAGTCGTCGTGCTCGCCATTCGGGAAGATGAGCAGCTGATGGATGACTTCTTCAGCCATCTCGCTGAACTGTCCTTTGTGCAATTCGCTCTCAGGGAAATAAACTAATTTGTTCTCAAACAAATATGTCACAAGGTTTGCTCGCTGCGTCTTGTCTGCTCTTCCAGGATTGTAGGCGCGTATCGGTATAGAAGCACGCTGCATGTCCTGAATCAAGCTGATGCCTGAGCCCTTCTCCTCGATCAACACAAAGTCTGCCCGGCGACCACTCCCTGGACCATAGCGTGTGTTCCATTCTCGTAGGGCAGTGCGCCTAAGGTCTGGATACTCCATGCGCCTCTGCCAAGCGTCAATTAACATCACGCAAGTTTTGCCCTTCATTGTGAAAGTTCCCCAGACTGTAAAAGCTGTCGGGTCTGAAGTCGTTTTGTCTGTCAGTGCTGTGTCGTAAGATTGAATGATGCAATCGAAATCAGGGAAGTCCAAGTCTGCTGGATATCTCTGCATGAACTCTCTCTTGAACAAACCACCACCATCTGGCATGGGTGTCTGCAAATATTGTCCTGCGTAATTGTAAGATCCGAGCTGCTTCTTGAGTTGCTCTAAAACCTTTTCGTCTTCTCGTTCTGGCTGCAGATATTCTTTTTCTTCTACCTGTCTGTGGAAATTTCCTATTGAAATAAGCTTGGGAGAAGAGAACACAGCTGGTAAGCACAGATGCTCCCATCCACCCTGCGACAAGAGGTGGCCTGTAAGGTCTTCTTCGTGCAATCGCTGCATGATGACTAAAATCACCCCATTCTTCTTAGAATTGAGGCGTGTACTCAAGGAACTATCAAACCATCCTATTGTATTATCTCGCTTTATTTTGCTTTGTGCGTCCGATGCCTTGTGTGGATCGTCCACGATCAGTATGTCTCCACCTTCACCTGTCAGTGAGCCTCCAGTGGAAGTGGCGATGCGGTGTCCACGTGCTGTAGTTACATATTTAGATTTCTGGTTGTTGTCGTCAACAATTTGTGTTGATGGAAAGCAGTGCCGATAAAAATCTGATTGCATAAGCATGCGACAATCCACAGAATGTTTTATTGAAAGTTGAAGGGCATAAGAACTGCATATGATCCTGCTGGTAGGATCTCTGCCAAGAAGCCAAGCTGGCCATGCAACGGAGCAAGTTATGGATTTAAGCGCACGAGGAGGAATGTTTATAATTAAGCGCTGAATCTCTCTGCGCTGGCAAGCTGCCAGATATTCTGCCATGGCATCAAGATGCCAGTTGTGAATGAACTGGTCACCAGCAGACACCATAGGGAACGATTTTTCAAGAAAAGCAGAAAAATCTTGTCGGCAGAACGCCAACAATTCCTCATATCTTGTCTGCTTTCTGTATGGGTCATTCACTCGCTTTAACAGCCCTCTCGATTGCGCGCTGTATTAGCAATGAATCTTTTTCATCCAGCGGAATATCCATGTTGGTGTTGGTGACACTTATGTCGCCTTTGATATGGACTGTTTTGCCGAATATTTTTTCAAGAAGATTGTCTAACCTGCCACAATCTGCCTGAACAATAGCAGCATTGACAACAGAAGCAATTATAAGGTCGAAGTTGGTTGTATGAGGATCATTTCTGAGCTCTTGTGTCTCAATTTGATTCCGGAGCAATATGTCAGCAACTTTGAGTTCGACATACTCTTTTGTGAATCCTGCACGCTGCAATGTTTTGCTTACAGTTGAGTATCCAGCACCATCAGCAGTTGTCTGATTCTTGGTGTCAATTCTGCCACCAGAAAACGTTTTATTATTCTTTACTCCAGAATTAGTCTTTTTATTCGCCACAACAGAGCTCCTTCAAAACCCTTGAAACATCAGAGTAATTTATCAGCTCATAATTTTCTCGAGCTATACCATTCAAAGCTATTGAGCGGAAATTCTCCTTGAAAACTGCCACCTTCTTACTTTCACCAACAGCAACAATAAGCAGAGATCTTCCGGAGTTAGCTTTCCATTCTTCTAGCCAACCAGCCTGTTTATGCTTGAGGCCGACTTTGCAATTTGTCTTTGGAAGCTTCTGAATGAACTTCAGCTCAATCCAAAAAACTTCAGACCTGCCACGCCAAAGAACACAACGATCTGGAGTCCCAGCACCAAACTTATCACTGATTGGCTTCCATAGGAACTCAGGATTTTCCTGCTTTAGTTTAGACGCAGCATCAGCTTCTGACATAACAAACCTCAATAAACTATCGCCTTTTAGCACAAAACCGAAAACAACTCTTTTCCGGAGGGCCATTCGACTAACCACCACAACCAAAACCTTCGACCAGTCAACACCCCTCACAACACCCCAAAAACAAATTCTGGCACACTTTTTAGCACACAAACACCCATGCAAGCACCAACCCTACACAAACACCCCAAACTCTTCTAAAATCATCATCTAAAGCCCAGCAAATCACATTTCATTATAAAACAATAACTTAGTCCTACTAAAGTCATTCTTGTGTAGATTCATGCTGAGATTCCACCCCCAAAAGCTACCAATTCACAACAACCTATTGTTATGCATCAATACAGCAACAAAAAGATCCCAAAAACACCCATTTGCAGATCGGCACGATCGATCAGAGTGCGTGAGGGAAGAGGAGACTATAGAGGAGAAGAGAGTAGATCGATCGGCGATCGGCACTTTCCAGAAAAATGTAGTCCGTAGCTCTACTAGGTTACTAGCCCAAAACATAATACGGACAATTGTACCAGATCTAAAAACACTTCACGCCGGAGAAACAGGACATTCTGAGTGACCCCTATCCAACAACAAGATCCAACAACCACCAATTCAGACCACCCCTGTTCCTCCGTTAGCGACATTTCCACCTCCAATCAACAATCAAATTTCAACCACCACCCCATCACCCAAAAACTACCCCACCTAGTAACCTAGTAGAGCTACGGACTACAAAATTTTGGATACTGCCGAACGCCGATCGATCTACTTTCTCTACTCCTCTCTATAGTCTCTCCTCGTCTCCTTCGCGAAACACATACGATCGTGCCGATCTGCACACACCAGAAACACCACATTCAAAACCATTCAAACATAAATAGCATCATCAACACAAAAATAATATTTTCTTTTTCCAAAAATTCCTGCATAATACAGCATCGTCAAAAATGCATAGTACACTTCAACTACACAAAAACCCACAATCTCCAGCAGATTTTCACACAGAAAGCGACAACATGAACAACCCAAAGAACAAACTTTTTCGCAAGCCAATAAACATCGAGTTACAGCTCAAGCAGCACCCCAGCAAGAAGGATCATTGGGTAGCAGACTCCGAAGCAACGAAGAACTTCATCCAGTTTTTCGGAGACAACAAGGAAAGCCTTACATTAGAGGACATAAACAAGATTTTCAACATCAAGTTCCAGGTCAAATTAGATGTGCACCCAGAGCCATTGACTTCCGAGTTTTTCACCGTCGGAGATTTCATGTTATGGTGCAACAGAAACTCCCGCAGGACATGCGGCTTAAAGCGCCACCCTTCTGCACCACACCACTTTTACAATCCTGTAATAGCTGGCAATTTCACCACAGCCAACGAAAAATTATTAGGCCTAATCGAGGAGAACCACCCACTCATCAAGGGCAATAGCGATAAAAACGATAAATAACAAAAGCTAAAAATATTCAAAAATTCTTGTTTTCTTTTTATTAAATACGAGAGATACTATAGCCATAAAGTTCAATAAAGTTAAAAAGGAGAGAAAGATGACCACACAAAACTTCACCAAAAAAGACTTAGAGCTCATGGCATTCGCCGTGCGCCGCTACAAGATTAGCCAGCAGGATCTCCTGCCAGACAGTTTCGGTGTGCAGGAGAAGATCCTCAAAGAAGACATAGACCGTTGCGAGGGTGTCCTGATAGAGTTGGAATACCAGATGCTTAACGCAGGGAGCAACTAGCATGACCCACGAACTTTATCATTCTTGCAAGAAGATTATTTCTCGCCACCGCGAGTTGCTCGAGAACCACAGCCAGCGCGGGGACAAATTTTATATCGTTTCAGCAGCAAAGATGGTAGGCTACTTAGACCATTTAGAGTACATGCTGCTCTGCGACATGCTCAACGAAAAGGGCATAGAGAGTGCAACCAAATTGCTCAAGAGTTTAGAAAGGAGCAACTAGCCATGGCAATCAACCGCACCCTCAAGTACCGAGAGCAGATCAAGGAGTTAGCACACCGCCACTCCCAGACGATCGACCAGATCACAGCACCATCATTCTTTTTCTTCAACCCCCAGTGGCCTGATTTTGTTCAGGAGTGTTCTGAGCATTATCAGCACCCATGCACCAAGATCGTAGACGACTTACACAGCTACCGAAACAGCTTCGGATACCAGAAGGAGCGACAGACCTACCTCCGGAAGCTCGAGAGGGAGGCAGCATGACAGCATTAGAGAAGCCGAAAATTGAGGAGCAAGAAAAATACGAGAACCTTGGCGGGGCATATTTCCCAATTCTTCAGCAGGACGGAAGCCGAGTTTTAATAAAAATTGGCAACGGAAGAACAATTGAGAGCATTTTATTCCTCGCCTACCTCCGGAAGCACGACAGAAAAATTGCTCCAACAGAAGACCAAAAAAGAATAGGATAATTGAAATGTTCCGCAAAAAGATAGTTGTGCCAGAATCAAATGGTGAAGAGCTCGAGGCTGTTCAGCTTTGGTCTGTTGAGTGGCAAGGCAGAATAGGAGAATCTTCTTTCGACAAAACGAGAGAGGCTGAGTTTTTCACAAACGAGGAAGACGCCAAGAAGTCTGTTTATCTAAAAATATTGCCTTGGCTGAGTGCAAAATTCCGCGCCTACTGCTTGATAAAAACAACCCGACTAAACAGGACACCACCCATGACTGACACAAGAATTGATGAACAGTTAGTCAAAAAATGCCTGTACATTTTTGAGCGCGAATTAGGTGATAGGCTCGGCTTTGACCCAATAGTTCAAGGTGCTGATTTTATTGCTTCGATGATTAAAGCCCTCAAATTTTACGAATCCGCCTACCACCATTCAGCCGAAGCCGAGGGTCTGCGCACTGACTTGAGCCAGCTTATCCGTGTGGCGCTGACAAACCCCGGAGATATTCGTGGCTTCATCAAGGTCAACTACCCAAATGAATACGCTCATTATGCAGCGGAACAAGGAAGCACAGACAAAGCCCTACTCCCCCGGCTGGTGGAGGTGAGGGAGGCGTTGGAGTTTTGTGATAACGCGATTTATGGGGAGTTCTGCACTGGCCAAAATTCGGATGGCTCACCGCGCATTGCCCTTGATGGCTATGAGCGCGTACCTAAAGCCCTCGCCACGCTAAACGAAATTATTAATGAAATGGAGAAGGTATGAACTTTCTGATAGCTTATTACGCTATGGGGTGGGTGTCTCAGGGACTTTCCTTTGCTTTTGTTCCGGAGCACGTCAGACCACCTTTGATAACAATGATGCTTTTATGGCCTGTGATTATTTTTGCTACAATATTATGTGTGATAATATTGAAAATAGAGGACAGCATTCCTTCAGCTAAAAAATCGCAATACTTATGGAGGAAAGAATGAACAATCCAATCTATTTCGGAGCAAGATGCACCATAATTTTTTGTCGGCAGAGCGATCCACACCACATCGCACTAAATATAGTGCTGCAGGAGCCAATGAAAGATGGCTCAGGCAAGAAAGGAATGGTGCTCCGGAACGTACCATTCTACAACATCGAATACCCACAAGGATTGTCACAACTCAAAGAATTTATCATCAACCTAAAAAAGCAAAGAAAGGCAACACCAATGAATATCGAAAGCAAAATCATTCTCTCTACTCCAGAAGAATTCAAAAAGCCAAACGAGTGGCGTAGCAGCTCATTGAGCGATCTTGTTACAATTTACAACAATTTAGTTCCTGAAGAAAAAAAGATCAAAAAATTCTCAGACCGCGAAACAGCCATCAAAAGGCTCACAAAGCTGTTCATCGACGAGAACCGAGGCGAGCCTCTCAATCCCACCGACGAACAAAAAGCAAGCTTCCGGAACAAACTTCAGGCATACTCAAAGCAGCCCAACAAGTCCGTAGAAGAAACGGTAGAAGCCAAAGGCAAAAAAATCAATCTGAATCTAACACTCAACTCTGAGGTAACCATGACGAACGAAAAGAACGATCCCTCCATAAAGCCAATCCCTCCTGCACCAAAGAACAAGATCACCCTCATGGGTCGTCGAAGCAAGTTCTCCGGCAAGAAGATTTATGTGATCGTAGAGAGCAATCCACGTCGTGAAGGTACCGAAGGTCACCAGAACTACGAACTTTACGCCTCTGGCCTATCCTACGAAGATTACATCAAGAAGGGTGGCAAGGCAAATCACCTCACTTGGGACATCGAGCACAAGTATGTAGAGGTGAAGTAAGGTGCCAAAATTCAGCCCACAGGACTTAGACATGCTCCGCTGGATGAGCGAGCTCGACAGGCCGATAAACCGGATTGAATTCCAGTTGCGTTACGACATAGCTGAGGTGCATTCTCGAAGATGCCTCGTCAGATTGTGCGGAAGCAACGTCATTCAGTTGGTAGGAGACTTAGAGACTTATTCACGCAAGATCTTTCCACACTATGAGTTAACAGATTACGGACGCCACATTTTAGAGAAGTACGAACATGTCAACATCGAAGACGCCACCAGAGAAGCCTTCACAAGAAAAGACGCCAGCCCCTACACAGGATATCCCAGCGTCATGCTCCCTGATGGATCAATTGTACCACAAGGTCTTGAACCGAAGCCTCTTGAACAGCAGATCCTCCCGCATGTCCAAGAGCGACTTGCAGTTCGCAATAGATTGTTACAAGGAACTAACAAAGAACAATAACTCTTAACACCAAAAGCAAAGAAAGGAACAAAGTTATGCAATTCATCGCCAACAACACCAAAACTTTCCTCGTAGGATTCATGGCAGCACTATTAGTATGCAGTTCTGTTCTGAACTACGCATTTTACAGCGGAACATTCCAGAGCAGCACCAGCAGTTATTGCTCCGGATTTTACGACGGAGCACAGAACGCCATCTTAGGCTCCCAACCAGCAAAACCTGTTGAACTTAAGAAGGGGAAGTAACATGGAGAATGATTCTGAAACTAAATTCGTATTGACACTGCAACACATATTTGACATTTATGAGGCTGAATTGAATATGTGTGAAACAGTTCAATACAAAAGACCTGTCTTAGTCGTTGACGAACCCCTCCGGAGAGTTAAAAATAATAAACGGTGGCGTCAGAAATGTTTAAAAAGTGGAGAGATTTGCTTTAATAATCAATGATTTGCATCTTTTTTGTCTAAAACTAAAAATAATTGTTTTCTTTTCGAACAAAAAGAGAGATAATAATATTATGGATCGAACAATAAGATCCAAATATAAAGTTTAGAAAGGGATTTTATGACGAAAGCACAACACACGCCGGGGGCGTGGCGTTCTTACAAGGTTGAAAACAGGAACTGCTTCGAAGTAGTAACTGTGGACATAAACCCACTAATGTCGCCTGACTGCAAAACCCCTAAAGCGCACATATGCAGCGTTTACGCACAACACTTTGACGGTTGCGGGGCAACACTGCAAGAAGCCGAAGCCAACGCCCGTCTTATCGCCGCCGCGCCGGAGTTGCTGGAGGCGCTGCGGAATCTGATGAGCGTGACTGATGAAAACCACCCCCGGTGGAAAGAAGCCGCCGCCATCATCGCCAAAGCGGGGGGAAAGTAATATGACCTACCCCATCCCCACGAAGGCCGAGCAGACACAGGCGTTGGCGTTTGCTGTGGTGAGTTTGCTTGGCGTGGGGGCGGTGTTCTCGATCTTGAACAGACTGAACGAACAACAACGAAAAAGGCTGCGCGATAGTGGCCGGGAGATGGAGTTATGAGCGATTGGATTGAATGGGGTGGCGGGGAAGAATGTCCCGTGGCCGCTGGTACGCATATAGAGGTTAAGTTTCGTGACGGCACCAGTTCGCCCGATAAAGAGCCGGAACTTTTTCTCTGGCAACAGACTGGGCGTGATTGTGACATAATCGCCTATCGCATTGTGAAACCAGCTTGTGAGGGGGAAGCAAGCAGCGCAACTATAGCGCCTTCGGATGCTGCACCTGCGCAAGTATCCGCCCCCTCGCCCCACTCCACCATCATGCGCGGATTCGCTGCCCAGTATAGCTGCGCTTTGGCTTGTATAATGGTTAATGAGATGAAAGAAGATTGCATATGATACCGACAACACTTAACAAAATCCGCGAACACTCACCTTGCGAAGAAGGTTGGGAAAAACTCCTTAAACATCTTGGCAAAACCAAGGCAGACGACGAGCCGCTTGCGTTCAGCATCATTCTGGAAAGCAATGGCCTTGATGATGCTTTATGGTGTTTGCGCTCTATTTGCCCTGAGCATGACAGGGAAGTGCGCTTATACGCCGCTGATTGTGCGGAGCGTGTGCTGCATGTCTTTGAAAAAGACTACCCAAACGATGATAGGCCGCGCAAGGCAATTCAAGCTGCCCGCGATTACGCAGAAGGGAAAATAGACGATGCGGCATGGGCTGCGGCAGGGGATGCGGCATGGGCTGCGGCAGGGGCTGCGGCAAGGGCTGCGGCAAGGGATGCG
>JACCDR010735430.1_pt1 | contig 61849 bp, 97 predicted proteins | sample 7446431 | NCBI WGS metagenome assembly JACCDR01 (sample SAMN15323443, study PRJNA562643) | freshwater metagenome | isolation source: river surface water | place: USA:Blue River Watershed | collected 2017-08-17 | reverse complement strand
CACGTTCCCTTCTCGAGAGGACCTCTACTGTTTGACGTGGCCAGAAAAGACCGAGAACAGGTACAAGACTCTCGACGCCTCGAATCGGATCAAGCTTTTCGAAGACGCATTTGCAGAGGCCACGGGACTGGACGACAGTCACTCGTTCTTCTACGGCGTCGGAAAGTACTGGGCTACAGGAAAAGAAGAAACGAATCTCTGGGCATGGTGCCCCGAAAACGAAAACGACCCCATCCATGAGCTCCTTCGAAACCTCCGGGCTTCATGCCCTTAACCATACGGAGCTCTATCAGCTTTGCCGACGTGCGGGCCTTCACCCGCATCCTCGCGCAACTCGCTTAGAGCTCATCGCCTACCTGCTAGGCGAGCTCGAGGATCCGCGGTATGACGAGGTCGCGCACCCGATCGACTCGCTGCGCTTGGCCCTCATCACCTTCCTCACGGAGTTCTGGACTACGTTGAGGCCTCAGATCACTTGCCCGGCAAAGATGCTGAAGGACCCCAAGGAGCCGAACCCAAGACCGTGCTTTGGTTGCAGTGACCCGCAGGTTGTTACCTGCGTCATCGGCAACGAAGACGAGAAAGTCGAGCCACTCATTCTTCTCCGAAGACCGACACGAGGTTCCTGATGCAACACAGCGTGCAAACAGTACCGCGCGAACTGGGCGCGATTCGCGAGCTCACTCGCAGCGTTCGTCAGCGTCTCGCGTTCCAGCTCAATCTCATCCAAAACGAAGACCAGGAGCGGGCTTTCGCAGCCGCCGAAGACCAAGTTCAAGCCCAAGCCCTTCTCGAAGCTCTCCAACTCCACGACAGCAAATCCAACGGTGCCGCGCCGGCACCCGAAGGAGCCCCAATGACTTTCCCGAACCAGCCTTCGATGCCCGCCCCCACCTTCCCGAACCAGACCGGGTTCCCTGCGCCGGCCATGCCCGCGACAGGCCCCGCAATGCCGCAGCAAGCCCCTCAGGCCGGCTTCGGTGGCCTTCCTCCCATGCCGTCCCTTCCAGGAATGCAGCCACAAGGCATGCCTCAAATGGGTCAGGGTCCGCAGGGCTTCCCTCCGGCCAACCTCCCCGGCTTCCCTCCCATGAGCTCAGGCATGGCGAACTTCGCAGCGGCGCTTCCTGGGCAGCCCATCGCCCCACAGGGCCAGGCCATTCGTGAAGCCGTCCAGCAACAGCAGCAACCTGCGCAGAGCTCGTCCGACGACATCAAGACCCTCGTCGACGCCGTTCGTGGCCTCACCGATGCGGTGAAGGCACAAGCACAGACCCAAACCGAGACCGTCACGTCCATCCTCGGAACGATCCAGAGCCAAGGCACGGACCTCCGCATCGTTCTCTCGGGCTTCCTCTACTTCAGCTACATGTTCGCCAGCGCGCAGGGCATGTCCGTCGAGCAGTTCTTGCAGAGCTTCTCACAGTGGAGCGCTCAGCTCGACCCGGCCGTGCTCAACCAAATGCGCGCCGTGACAGCGCCGAAGGGAAAAGGCTGAACGGGCTCTGGCCCGGATGTCGAGCGCCGCGACCGCACGAGGTCGTTGAGGTAGAAGTCGACCTCGACAACGACCCCCCAGAAAGACTTCTCCAGGTCGCGAAGGACCTGGGGCTGCCGGTTGGCTTCGGCACACCAGCAGAGGTCCGAAGAGTGCTGCGCAGCGCAGCGCTGTAGGACAGGGTCGCGTGCCTCGACAGAGTGTTCAGGAGATCTTCATGAACACTTCACTGCAAGAACTGGCCGAAGCTGAACCGTGGCGACGGAACTTCGGCGCGCCTCGAAACGCGATGGACCCTACGTGGGTTCCAAGCGTTTACGACATGCGCTGCGATGGAGACATCGAGTTCGAGTCAACGTGGTGGTGCTGCAAGAGGTGTGGGTTCGTCGGGTCGAGCTCGACGACGATTCACCGACCGCCGTACCATCCCGTGCCCTTCTTCTTACACAGCCTCTTGTTCTTCATGGGGACGTACAGGAAAAGGGATAAGGCACCGAACCTCCAGCTGGCTGTCCACCAGATGCTTTACACCGCAGGCGTGGCTTTGAGGTACGCCGCAGTCCAACGTCCCGGGCAGTTGGGTCCGTACTTGGACCGCATGGTCACGACGTGACCGAAGGAGCCCGCTGGTCGGGCTCCTTCATTTTCTCTAGCCGCAATTCAGCCCCTCTTCCGGGAATAAGTAACATGGAGGAAGAGGATGCAAATCGCGACGATGGCTGGAGTCAACCGTCTCATCAAGAATCGGTGGGTTCGTCTGGAGATCGAGAACGGCGTCGAGACGTTCTACAAGCCTTGGTTGGATGATGACGCGTGGGCTGCGCTCACGCCTGAAAAGAAGGCGTGGTTCATCATCCCGTCAAAGGACCTTTCTGAGGACGAGCAGAAAGAGCTACGCGACTCGCTCAACATTACTGGGCGAGAGGAGTAGCAGAAAAAGGGTGATTCCCTTTTTCTAGCCCCTACAAGGCGACGCGCGTGATCGTGCCCATGAGCTGCCAAGTGATGGTCTTTCCGCTCCACCCGGTGACGTTGATGTAGGGTCGATCGTTCGTGCCGTCGGAACTCACTGAGACGACTCCGTTCCCACCCGAGCCTGCTCGCGAGGCGTAGATCGCCAGCGGATAGTCGACCACCGAACCAAAGATGCCTACGAAACCGCGCACCTGAAACGCGAAGCGGTACGTCACGAAGGTATCGCCGGAGAGGTACGCCTGCAGCAGCACATCGACATGCGCAAACTCATTTGCAGCGAACGGCGTTTCACCGCCGGTTGCCGCGAGGACTGACTGCCAGATGCGCTCAGTGCCCGGTGTTCCGGCTCCGTTGCCCGTCGTCTGCACGCGGCGATTGATGTACTCGATCGTACCTCCGTTACCATTGGCGGCGCCCTGCGAGCTCGGTGCTTGCGTCGGCCACACGCTAGTAAAGGTACCGTTCCGACGGCCGGTTCGAATTTCGCGTTGTACCCGCGTCGCGGCCGAGAGGATGACTTGATTCGCGTGAGCAAAGAGCTCGAGCCTGGGGCCGAGGCCGGTGGTAGGGTTCGCACCAACACCGATCAACCGCGCCGATGGAGTACGTTCACCATCAACAACGGGGTCAAACCCCGCCTGGCCGATGAAGCCGTCATCGCTCACAATCCATTCCGGATTCGTGAGGCTCCGCGGGTCGCCGTAGTAGTGAACTTCCTTCGCAGCTTGGTACGAGTTTGCGGACGCGCAGACGCCATGCCGGTAGAGAAAATGCCCACGGTTCCTCTCGCCAATGTCACTCACGTGACAGAGACCGCCAGATAGGTCGATCGACGAACCTTGAACGTCTGGAGTTGTCGAGTCAGGCGCGCGGAAGCCTTGCGCAACGACGTTCACCGCATTGATCTCTCCCGAAGCGCCGCGCTTTACAAGCACGTTAGGTGTCGCGGGCACGGCAGCAGCGTCGACTACCAGTTTCACCTCGGCGACGTCCCCAGCAGTCGCCAGGCCGACGGTCGAGATCTTCTTCCCGGTTCGCGTCGTTTCAACCTTTAGCGACTCATCTTCGGTGTAAACGTCACCAAAGACCGTCTGTGGGATCGGAGGCAAAACTTCAACGCTCTTCGTCGTAACAGAAGACGCGGCCCCAGTACGTGACGCAGACGTGATGACCTTGGCCATACACGTAGTTTACCGCGCATCGCGTCGGAGCTATCTCACTCCGCAGTCGTCGAGTCAACGGCCCAAACGCTAAGAGCGAAAACACCGGCGACGGCGACGGCACCGATCAAAACACCGAACTCTGGCGTCTTCCAAAACGGAGGATTCCGCGCGATCTCCTCCGCCTTCAACCGAGCCTCTTCTGCGCGTGTAAGGCGAGAAGTCATGTCCTTTCGAACAGCCTCGTTTCGTGAGCTCTCGATCGTGAGAAGACTGTCACGAAACTTCGTTTCGACGCGGCACGTATCTTTCTCTTTCTGGACGTCGAGCTCAAGTCGAGCACGGAGCTGCTGCAACCAGTTCGCCCAGCGAAGGGCTGTGGGAGCGCTGTACAACTGCCCGTCGTACGGCGCCGGCTGTCCCTTCTTCAGGATGACGATTTGATCGTCACCGGGCGGGATGTCCTGCACAGGTTGCGCAAAAACTACCGAGGCCATGAAAAACACGCAGAGAGCAGCCAACGACGCAAGGAACTTCATCTCTCAACGGTACGCGAGGCGGCTGAACTCTTCAACGAAGCTGAGGACGGATGCGCGCTTGATCTGAAGCTCCGGTTGCTTGCCCAGCATCGCTTTCATCATTTCCATCGAAACAGCCCACATGGCCTTGAAGTACTTCTTCGGTATGTGAGCCCTGTACGCGGCGAGCGCCGCATCTCGTGAGTCGAATCCGACGAAGACTTTGAACTCGTCGAAGGTCCCGTCGTCTTTGCGCTGTACCGCCCAGAAAGCGGTCTTCGACTCCTTGTTCGGTCCGATGAAGACATCGAGACCGTCCCCGTCACCACCAAGGGTTTTGGGAATGAAGCCGTAGTCATGGTGGTACCGTCGCGCCCAAGCGTTGCCCTTCTTGTCCACGCCTTTCATCAAAAAGCCTTTGGGCCTGTCGACGTGGATCGGAATTCCCTGGAACTCGGTCTTGAGCTTGACCGTGTCCGGATTCGCCGGCTTGCCGTTGTACTCACCTGTCGGCTTCATCGGAGACCAAGCGCTGTTGCAAGTGACTTCACGACGTTGACGAAGACATGGTCCTTGGCGCGCTGTTCCGGTGGGAGATCCTCGTAAGGAACCATGCAAGGATGCTCCTTCTTATCCGGGTCCTTCACCGCACCAAATTTCCAACCCGTCCGCACTTTTTCTTCCAACCAAGATTCGTGAGACTGCTTCGGGTCGTTGCCACGAAGAACACCTTCTACACCCTTGATCGCGCTCTCCCTCTGCCAGTCAGGGGCTGCTTCCCACGTGACCTGAGAGTTATCGCCAAGAGCCGCGCAATATGCGCGGTTTGCTTCGTGTGCGGCCTGAGCGCAAGCCAAGACCCTAGTGCTGAGGTCAACAGACTGCATGCACTCAGCTTACTCTTTAGCCCTAGCTTTGGGATCCGTCCTGTCCTGGCACCATCATGAAAAGGGGTGGTCATGGACAGGTGGAGATTCATCAGAAGATCGCCGAGGCCTTCTACAACTCGAGGTGGCGGCATCTCTCAAGAAATACGCGCTGTCCGCATGACCGTCGAAGGTCTAACGGATCTTCTCGAGCGCGAACTTGATGGTGCCGCAACGGCTACGGAGCTCTCAACTTGGGACAGTACGCTTTTCCCAACAGGGAAGATGGCCTGGGCTCGAGATACCGGCGCACTCTTCAGGTACAACGCTTCTTCGACGACAACTCCCGATGGCATCGACGTCATCCGTGGGTACAACGGGATCGGTCGTTGGATCCGTCAGCAGAGCAATCTCGGCACAGAAGGGCCTCCGGGACCAATTGGTCCTCCGGGCATTGCCGGCCCAGAAGGAATTGTTGGTCCGCGAGGAGAGCGTGGAGAAACTGGGCCACAGGGCGTCGTTGGCCTTCAAGGACCTCAAGGCATTGCTGGACCCGCTGGGCCGTCTGGCGCTTCAGGAGCTCCAGGATCGGCGGGCCCAGCGGGAGCGACAGGTCCACAAGGCCCAGCAGGCGCTGAAGGACCTTCTGGACCGAGCGGCGAGCGCGGACCCATGGGCTGGCAGGGCCCTGTTGGAGCAACTGGACCACAAGGACCTGTTGGGAATACAGGGCCGCAAGGACAGACAGGACAGCAAGGGCCTGTCGGACCGACAGGCCCGACCGGCGCGACGGGAGCAACAGGTCCGACAGGTGCAACCGGACCGAGCGGGACGTCGACGCAACAAGAGTGCTACCGCCTTGCGGCCACGCTTGTCGCGCTAACAGGTGCTCCGGAAGAAACGTTCTTCCGTGCATGGACGGCCTGCAGCGTCATTGGTATCTACCTCTGCTCAGACGCTGGCCTTTCTCTCAATCTTGTCGGGAACACCGCAACGTACACCATCAGAAGATACGACGGCGTTGGGGGCGCCGGTGTTGTCGTCGCAACGTACGTCAACGACAACACCGGCGGGATCCTCCCTGCCCGCCAAACGAAGACGCTCTATGCCGGGGCACCAATCGCGCTTGCGGCAGGCGCACAGGTGACAATCCAAGTCACCAAGCAAGGCCTCGGCATTGCGACGCCATCCGCAATGCTTGCGATCGTCTACACCTTGCCTTAGTCTAGGGCTTCCCGCTGCCCTACGCCCCGCTAGGCTCGATGTAGCGGTCAAAACATCGAGACATGGAGACCGCCGAAAGGCGGTCTTCGTGTTTCAAGAACTGTGGGCTCGGATGAGGATACGACTGGCCGCCGAGTCGTACCAAGCCTCGATGTCCTCACGCTTTGTCCACATCCAGAAGTAGCTCGGGCCGGTGAAGTAGCTGATGAAGTTCTCGCGCTGCGAAGCGAGAATGTTGCCGCCGTAGTACTCCTGCAGCGCTTTCATCGACTCTTCATACGCCTCCTTCTCGAACTGCGTACGAAAGAACGCGCGATAGCATGGTAGAGCCAAGAGATAGAGCAGGTTGAACGCGAAACCGTACTTCTGTCGTTGGCGCATGTGAACGCGCTCATGGCGCAAGGTGATCGCGCGTGTTGTCTCACTGCGTTTCGTCCAGTCCGTCGGTACGTAGACCGTGTACCCGATCGTGGTCGTGAAGGAGTCCATGAACTTCTTCATCGCCCCTACAGTGATGATCCGAAGAAGAACGTCGATGAGCCTCATGAACTGGCTCTCGCTCTTCTTCACCACCTTGAATTGCGGAAACTCCGCCGCGATGCTCCGCTCGATCTCCGCCAACCCAACACTCGTGCTACTTGCCACGACGTACGTCCTTTCCGGTTTGCTTCAAGTACGCGTTGAGCTGCTCGAGATCTTCCTGAAGGCTATCGGACTCAGCGCGCTGTTTGTCGACGACTTCTTTCACAGCCTGTCCGTGTTTGGTCTCAACTGCTTCGAGCTCTTGAGCGCGGACCTTCGCAGCCTCTTTCGCTTTTGCCTCGGCGATCATGCGCTCGTTGTCTGCTGTCTCAGACGCACCAACAAGTTCCGGCGCGAGCACGGCAGGAGACTTCTTCAGAAGCGGCAAGAACCGTACGACAACGAAAAGAAGGCCGATGGGGAAGAAGATCCACATCCAATACTTCTTGAGCCACTCCCAGACCTTGGTCAGCGCGGCTTTGACCGCGAGCCAGGTGATCATGTGTTGCTCGTCGACGGAAGCGTTGCTTCATCCGTTGCGCCAACACGGTCGAGGAAGATCTTCTTGATCATCTTCACCAGGAAGCCTGAGAAGTAACCACAGGCAAGACCTACCAGCACCGTAACGAGCCAAGACTTGAACTCGGGCGGGAAGTATTCCTCACCATGAAAAAGGCAGCCGAAGAACACGCCCCACAACGGCGCCAGAGAATCGAGGATGACCTTGTTCCACCATCGCGCGAAAGGCGTGGCGTACACCTGCGTGGTGCCGGCAGCCTTGGTGCCCTCGAGCTCCGTCCCCCTCAAGGCCTCTTCGCCAGAGATGACTTTCGGAACGAGCTTGGGCACCGCTGTCTCGACGATGCGTCGAGTGATGAGCGTGCACACGTAGCAGGCCACCCCCAACAGAACGAGAATGAAGAACGGGTTGGAGAACTCCATCCCGTCATTCTACGCCTCACCCGCCCCAATCCAACGGGATCATGTGCACCATGACATGCAAGAAGCCCGCGCTTGCCGGCCCTGTAAAACCAGAACCGTCGATCGTCAACCGCATCGTCGCTGCTGGACTGAAAGCAAAGCCGGGCTTGAAAGCCGCTGTCGCGCTGATGGTGTGACTCAAAAGCGAACCCCAGTCGGAATTCGAAGTCCCGGCGATCGTGTTGTTGTTCGCAGAGTAATTCTTCGTCAGAAGTAGATCATCGTAGCTCGGACTAAGTACACCGAGCTTGGCTGCGAACGCGCCAGAACCTCCAGTGAAGCCGCGGACGAGAATGGCAGCTGTAAGAAAGAGGTAGTCGACGAAGACGCCTTGGTTGGCCAAGTCGATTACGGTCGTGGTCGTGGTATTGCTCGGGTTCAAGTACGTTGTCGTCCCGGACAGGGCGTACCGCTTTTTTACGATGAGACCGCCGCCTGCGTACACACCACCACGAGCGTTACCGGTCTTCACCTCTGCCCAACCCGCAGGAAGGCCAGCACCTGAAGCTCCAAGCGCGATCGGATCGACGGTCAGATCATCGGGACGTCCGTTGAGCTTCATCAGTACACCCGCTTCGTGAAGTACCAGTTACTGTTGATGAACGTGCCTTCCCAAATCGTGACCTTGCTCAACCCAGCAGCCGGAAGAGAGTCACCCACCGATTCGAACACAGCCGACACCGGCCATGTCAGAACCGCGTTGCCAGTCCCAGATGCCTGTTGCGTGAACACCACCACCATCTTCTGCTGCTCGAGCAAGTCGCCGGTGATGGCGATGGCGCTGAAGGTGAGCGAGATGCTTTGAAATGACGTGACCGTACCGTTGCAGGTCAACTTGAAGAAGCGGCCCGCGTTCAGGTCAAGAGCTTGTGTCGTCGTAGCCGACGTGAACGCAGCCGGGGTGACGGTCTGCATTGCATGCGCACCAAAGCGACTCGTCACCGAACGAGCGCCAGACATGTACGCAGAAGGACTGACACGAACACGGGGGAGGTTCCCAGACGTGTTGGTCGGGTCACCGCTCTCGACGGTGAAGACCGCGTTGTAGTCACCGAGATCGAAGTAGCCTGCAGACAAGATCTCGAAGGGGTCCGACAGCGTGCTCAACTTGCGACGAACCGCGAAGCGACCTCCGAAGGAGACGGGCACATCTCCCAAAAGACCGTCGAGTGACTCCGTCCCACCGATGACCATGAAGCCATCAGCAGGAGAGGCGAGTGTCGGTCCACTTCCGTTCGTATCGACGTAGCGATGTCCGGAGCCGTCGCCACGACCAACGCCCCAACGCAGCCACTCCACGACGGTCGCCGCCGAGGCGCCGGTGAAGTCGGGAATCGATCCGTCCAAGCAACGGACCTTGGCCTTGCGGATGTTGTTGGCATCTCCGCTCTCACCGAAGGCGACGATGACGTAGTCGCGAAGACGGACCGTTGCTGCCTGTGTGAAGCGAAGACGGATGACGTCGTAACCCAAGGCGACGTCTGTTTGGAACGTGCCGGTCTGACGGAAATACGATCCGGCAGGAAGAAGGACGGTGCTCTCACCGGTTGCTGGATTCGCGTCGAGCGTAGTGAGGGTAACCGAGCTCCCAGCCAATACCCGCGTGCGGGGATTGGTAGCATGCGCGCTACCCGTCGTCCGACGAACATCGGCGACGAGGAAGCTTGCAAAACCTGTGTGCCGATCGGACTCACCGGCGTAGGCCGCACTCGATCCCTCGCGATAACTTGCCTCAACCAGGAGACCAACCGAGCCACGAATCTGTGTCGTATCAGCGAAGACGAGGCGCTGAAGAGCCTGCGACGGATCTACGTAAGCAGCAGCGTCTGCGCTGTACATAGACAGGGCCTTCCCGTCTCGCCGCATCCACGCGCCGTTGCCTGCGCCAGAAGTGTTGAGAGGGTAGCGATCGGTGTCCGGCGACGTGATCGGCTTCGCTGAGTCGTTGCGGTATGTGCGGTCGAACCCGCCGTAGCGCAGATCGTCCAAAGTCGAGGGCCATGCTGCGTTCCACAGACCCGTACCGGCGGCGTTGTGGAGAACGCGCAGAGTCGCTTGCACATCGCCCGTGACGCGATGAGAAGAGCGGATCTGTTCGTACACGAGCTCACCGGCTTTCTGCGTGAGGATCTCGTGCGTGTTCCGTCGCGAGCCGTAGTAAACGCGGTAGGCTTGACCGGTCGGAATGCTCGGCGTGAAGTTCAAAGTCGGTGTGTTGACGAACCCGCCGGCAACGTTGCCGACGTAGTTGTTGCTGCTGCCGTCATGAACGAGAGAGACAACAACCGTCGTTCCGCTCACCTCGATCTCGTTGTCGTTCTGATCGACGACTTTGAAAAGACGGTTCCGTGTTGCTTGGTCGTTCGCAGTCGAAGGTGTATCGGAGCCGCTGCCGACGTAGACATTGTTGACGTTGAGCAGGATGGAAGCGACTGGAGCTCCGCCGCCGGCGAAGTCCGTACGACGAATCACCGGCTGCCCTGCGCGTACGTAGTTGTCGAGGATGTCACAGTTCTCTGCGAGGGCGTCCAACCCGCGATTTGGAGCCAAGGCCTTCGCCGCTTCTGTGAACGTGACGAAGTAGCTACCCTGGTTCGGGCCGCTAGCCTTCTTCCCGTCGACGGGCGCGGCCAGGCCAGGATCCCCATTCAACGCCGGGTTGTTGATGTAGTCGTACCCACCCGGAAGTCCCCCGGGATACGTCGGCGTGGTTCTACGGTGAAAACCCATGACGTCTCCTTAGAAGCGGATCGTCCAGCTGACCTCGAGCTCAAAAGCCGATGTCTTGCTGAGCGTGTCGAACGTGTCGTAGGCCACGATGGTGTTGAGGTAGTAGTTGGGGTTGGCGGCGTTTGTGAAGAGCCCCACCTCGGAGATCGGTACAGACAAGAAGGACCCGTAGCTGATCTCTTCTGACGTAAAGAGTCGCGTGAAGGTCACCTCCGTCGCGGTCACATGAACAGCCGGTGCTTGAACCTGCCCAACCCACACGTCGCCAGCAAGACCGGGGTAGTTCGTCCCAGACCCCGAAAGACGGACTGGCCGCTCGAGACGGGTGATGGTGGGATCGGTGTCGGTCTGGTTGTTCGTACCCGTGTAAGGCGGACTGATCGGCGCCACGTTAGCAACGCCAGGAGCTACCTGACGTGTGCCGCCGATGCCGAAACCCATGTACCGAATACGGTCATTTCTCTCTGGAGTGAGAGGGCTGAACGTCGCGTAAGCGATGAGACTCGCGAGATACTCCCGACCAAGGTTGAGCCAGATGTTGTGCCCGTCCCGACGGCCGACGATCTTCCCTCGCTCGCGCATGACGAGATGAAGATTCTGCTTCACCTCAATCTCCTCGCCGAGCCTCATCCGTCCAAGCATCAGAACCTCACCTGCCACACAGCTTCGATGACCGTGTCGGCATTCATCTGGATTGTATCAAAGGAGTAATAGGCCAAGATCGGGTTGAAAGGGTTCAACAGATCGGCGGACGAAGTCAGAAGACCGATCTCAGACAAAGGCATAGTCGTAAAAGGCGGCAGGAGAATATCTGCCCCAGGCCCGTCAAGAACGGCGTGTACGGACACAGAAGACAGGCTCGAGTGGGTCATGAAGGTGTTGACCACTGGCCACTCATCCCCCAACAAAGACCCGGCATAATCAGAAACAATCCCCCGCCACTTCACAGGTCGCTCGAGCGTCGTGATCAGCGGCTCGATCGGGTAGTCCTTCTTGTAGCTGTGACCGTCTGAGTTTTGAGGATCGGAGCCAGCAGGGTAGTACGTCGTCCAAGGCGCGGTATCCGCGTCGGGGTCATTCTGCTGAGATCCACCGATGCCAACGGTCGCATACCGAATCCGATCGCTCCTTTCAGGAGTCACAGGACTGAAAGAAGAGTACGAGAGCATCTGGGCAAGAAAGGCCCTTCCCGCGTCAAGCCAGACGTTGTGGCCTGAACGCCGGGCTGCGATCTTTCCTCGCTCGCGTACCGTGATGAAGACGTTGTCCTTCATACAACCTCCGCACAGTACGTGCCGGCGGCGAGCGTGTCATCGAATTCCCACTCAGCGGAGTCGTTGAAGGTAAGGCGCGCCGACATTTCTGACCAAGCAGGGTTTCGAATCGCAGCTCCTGATGCCGCCCGGATGGAAACGGCGATGGCCTGGCCAGAGATGACCGGGATATTGATCGACGCGATGACCTCGGTGTTGAACCCAGCCGTGAAGGCATGAACACTGACGGGTGACCCACCGACCGAAAGAACGACTTCGTAGTCCGTGGGCGAAGCTCCAGGGTTCCCCTGAAAGTAGAACCGCAACCTCGAGATCGTTCCCGTGAAAGGAGCCGTTGAACCGGCCACGGCAGGAATAGCAAACATGGCCGGAGGGATCGGAATAGCCGGAGGCGTGTACTGGGCGAACAGTAGGTGTTGCTGAATCGGGGTATCGAAGAAAAACACCGAGTCAAAAGGGATGTCAAAGGGAGCTGCGAAGGTCTGGCAGATGATGAAGTCGACATCATCCTCCGGGCACAACTGCTCTCGATCGAAGCCCCACAGAATCTCGTTATCCGGGTCAGACGTCGGCCAGACAGGATCAGGGTCGCCGTTTGGAACGAGAGGAACTGCGTCCGAGTCGAAAGCGCTCCGCCAACCACCGCCACCAGCCCGCGGCTCATCGAACATGAACGCCGAGCCGAGCATGTTCTCGCAGACGGAATCAAAGAGCATCAGCCGACCAGTGATCTTGACGTCATCCGTCGTACTCACCTCGGTCTCAGCGATGTTTCTCTGAACGATGAAGAGCGGGTAGGTGTAATTCGGCTTGATCTTAAGGATGAAGTTCCGAACGAAGAGCAACGTGTTGAGGCTGAAAGCCGCCTCGTTCACGCGCACGATGAACTTATGAAACTTCTCGACCTCGAAGAAGACACCCTGATTGAGTAGGCCCTTGAACCAGTCGGCGTCTTTCACGTAGTCGATGACTTCAGCGCCTTCTACAAGAGGGGCGAAGCGAGCAACAACGTCACCGACTTTGTAACGCTCCTGTGTGTCGGGATTCAGCTCAAGATCGAGGGAACGGGGAAATTGGTAGCTGCGGACCAAGGCCGTGTTGGCCTTGTCCCGAATAAGGATGCGACCCGACGTCGAAGAGAAGTCCGTACGGATCTCCTCAATCGTTCCTTCTTCTTCTGCGAACGGCAGACCGAGAAGAATCTGCGTGCCGACGCGAAGGTTGCGAAGCGTAGGTCCGTTGAAGAACGCGTACCAAAGACCACGGACCGCGCTGAGGTAGTCGACGTTGTCGGGTAGGTCACCGAGCTGGTCAACGGTAAGCCCGACGGGGATACCGAAGTTCGCTTCGATCGTCGGACGGTTGTCGAGGTACGTGTACTCCGCCCACAGACGGTGCGGGGGTCGTGTGTCCTCCCAAACACTAGGTCCGCCGTCCTGTCCAGACGAGAAACGAAGAGCCTTCTGCCCACGGAAGGTCTCAACGAAGAAGTCAACGTTGCGCCGAAGTACGGCGGTGTCGTCTGCAGGCTCGATGAGCTCTTGAAGCACGGGCACGTCCACGACGAGCTCGTGCACGGGCACATATGTCTGCCGGAGGACCCGTGCCAAAAAGACCGTCTTGCCACCGTCGGCAACGCCCGTTCCGATCGGCCACATGTCCACCGCAACGCGGCTGGTAAACGTGGCCGAGACACCAAGAACAGATGAGGCAACTATTATTGCGGAGCCTGAAGCATCCTCACCGATGTCCGCGATCTCGAAGTCAACGAAGTCCCCTCTCGAGACAAGACCTGCGTAGAAGTCGAGCAGCTCCGAAGAAACCCAGCCGCTAACCGCCCACGACGTAGACGGGACCGTCGGGAGGTCCTCCTTGAGAAGGAGCCGCTGAAACGGCAGATCATCGGCCGCGTCATCCAGCACTCGCGCGATGCGGTACGCAACACCGTTCAGAACAAGGAAATCGTCTTCCTGAAGACCTAGACCTTCCAGGCTTCGATCCACCTTGTACAGACGGCTTCCAACGCCATTCCCGGTTCCCGAAGGCGGACGCGCCTCCACGCTTGAGAAAACCGGACAGGATCCGGCAACAATCTCGAAGGGAAACGGAGCGTCGATTCGAACAGCAAACGTGTTCGCGGTCCTGTTCTCGATCACTCGTACCGTGAATCGAGAGTCTGCCTTGGCCCTAAGCTGACGTTGCAGATCGATCGCGAGCGCACCGGCCGTGACGGGGTTCAGCGCTTTGACCGTGATCGTGACTTCTGTGGCAAGCGTCTCAGCGCTGACAGTGAGTGTCGTCGCGTTGATGCCGCCCGAACCACCAGCCGGTATGAAAGAAGACGTGACGCCGCCGAAGATGGCACGAACGCGCGTCAATTCCGGAAGAGGCTCTGCCAAAAGCAAGGGATAGTGCAGCCACCGGCGCACGAAGACGCGCTGAACGTCACGCAAGCTCTTCGAGTACTCAACCTGCCAAAGTGAGTAGAGCTCAGTCGCGGTAACCTGGGCGAGCCCACTCCAAAAGACTTCCAGCCGGTCCCGATCCTCGACCAGACCCCAGAAGTCCGACAGGTACGTAAAGATGAAAGAGAGATCTGGCGTGCAGCCGCGCGGCAACGGCGTCTCGAGAACGTTGACGAGAACACTCGAAGCCTTGCTGAAAAGGCCGCCGTCGAACACGACCAGGTCGAACTTGTAGAAACCGGGCACATCGGGAAAGAAGGTTGGTGCAACCGTCGTCTCACCCGACAGGCCGCGTTGCCGCAAGACCTTGAAAGGCTCTACGGACAGATCATCCGGGAGTATGGAGGTCCCAATCTGCACGAAGAAGCCACTGCCATCGGTACCCTTCGCGATGATGGTGTAAGCCTCGCCACGGACTAAGAGAACGTCTCCGTCCCCACCAACGTCAAAGGGATCGAGACCCTCCTCTACCACGAGCTCAACGGAGTAGAATTTATCCGTGAAACCCGTCGGTGGCGCGTCAGGAAGCGTGAACCCGTCCGAGAACTGCTCGGAGAACTCGCTAGTTGGTGGGGCCTCAATCAGACGCCACTGGTAGAGCAGAGGAGCTTCTTCAGGATCGAAGCTCTGTGCGCCGTTCAGCCGAACGATGGAACACATCCGTACGGCTTGATCAGCTCCTGCATCGGCGACGGGGGATAGGTTAGGAATGAAGAGTCCTGTACCAACGCAGAACGTATCGAGCTGGAGCGAGCTCGGTTGAGGACCCGTACCTCGAACGCTCACCAACGCTTGATCGGTTGGTGGTGTAGCGGCTGCGTCGTAGGGAATGACGGGCATGATCGCGCGAAGCACGTGCCCAGAAGTCGACAGCTCGTCGAACGCGGTCACGTAGAGATAGACGATGCCGGAGACCTGATCGGCAGCGACACGAATGACGAGATACTCATCTTCGTCGACGTAGCTCGCACTCCCAGGAACGACTTGAAAAGTCGTGTCGAGCTGAAGGTTCCCACCGGGGAAGCTGACGGACCCCGTGTAGGCCATCCCGATTTTTGAGAAGAAGAGCCCCACGAGAGGACCAGCGGCATCGGTACAGCCGAGATAGATGTGGCAGTTCGTGAGGTCGGTGAAGTCAGTCGGTAGATCGTTGAACCTCACGATCCACTCGACCGTGAAGGTTTGTGGGATGTTCGCTGTGACGATCAGACGGGCGTCATCCGTTGCCGTGACGCCGCTCGCAATCTCGAGATCGGCCGTGCCGAGGTCAAAAGAGAATTGCGTGCCATTCCCTTCTGTCGAGACGTTAGGGTCAACGAGAATTCCAAGCATCCCCGTGTCGGAGAAGCAGAAGACATCAAAGTCTTCGTTCGTGCTTGCAAGAGAAACGAAGTTGCCACCACCCCACGGCGCGACACCCCAGCCTCCTCCCCAAACACCCTCTGCCATATCTACCTCTGCGTCCCCACGCAAACAGCTGAACCGACCACCATCGGACCTAACGGGGTCGGAACGCCAAGACCATATCCCGCACCGGCGAAGTCCGGACTGTTCCGTGCCGACCACGCGATGTAGTCAGAGCCAGGCGGTCGCCCGCTATCCTGAGCACGCATGAGGTACGTAGGTGCTGCAACAACGAAAGACTCTGTTGACGGCGCTGGAACGCAAACACCTGCAGAAGACTTCAACAAGGTCGCGGTCGCAAGTTCCTGTCCGGGGAAATCAGCCATACTTACACCGCCGGCACTGAGCCGTCCCAAGGCAAGGAGACCGCACGGTAGATGATGCGGTCAGCAGTTGTCGATACGGTAAGCGTCGCACCAGTACTACGCGTCGTCCCGATCCACTTCATCAAAGACGTGACGCCCTTGTATCCCGCATCGGCCAAAGCCGAGCGCCGACCAAGAACGATCGGGAAGCCCTCATCCGCAAGGGTAAGCGGGTTTGTCGGCAACCCAGACGGGACCAAGTCACCCGTGTCCGACGAAAGCTTTTGACCGGGAAATTGCTGATAGGTCGTTGGAGCAGCGCTGATGACAGAAGCGATGAGACGCGACGTGGTACCGCTTCCTGTCTCAGCCGTGATCGTCGTGATGCTCAGTTGGTTGTTCCCTGAGCAACCCATAACGATCGCATACTTATCCCCATCGGCAGGCGCGCACCCAACCAACGGATCGCAAATGAGAACAGCAGTAGGATTTCCACCACCAATCGGAAAAGCACCTGCCCACCACCCGTAAGGCGCGGCATTGTCGACAGCACAATTCCAGCGATAGGTGGCGTCTGTCCCAAACCAAGTTCCGAAAGTTGGTGAGGCATCAGTTCCACCACCCATGACAACGAACTCGTTCGTCGCACTGGGCGTCTGCGTCGCACCTGGAGACCCGCCGGTGAAGGGGTTCGAAAGACTGCGCTTCACACGCCAAACAGGATTCGTCGTACCTCGTTGAAAGGTCCATTCCTGAGCGCCGGCGCCGCCCGGCGCACGAATACGAAACCAGGCGTTGTTGTTCGCCATCCCACCAGCACCAGAACCAGGAACGGTGATCTGGTCGCCGGCGGCGTTGTACGTCGTCCCATCGCTCGAGGCTAAGACGGTAAAGCCCTGCAGTTTCAGCAGCGTCTTGAGCTCGAACACAGCAGCCGCGCCAGTTGCAGGACTAGTCTTGTTGAACGCGAACGACATGAGAACTCCTTCAGGACAAAATGAGTTGGGCGCTGAGTATGAAGGCCGCGTCACCTGGACCCGGCGCTCCAGCACTGATCCGGAGCTGAACTTCGTACTCTTTCGAAGCGTTTGGGATGTCCGCAGGAACAGCAAGAGAAGCGGTCACGACAGTCGGCGTAGTACTTGCTGAAGAGAGAAGTGTGGGGGTGACGACAATGCTGTCCGTGAAGTTGAACAGACGTACTTGCGCTGTCATGCCGGCACTGGCGAAGATACGGGCCCGGAACATACAGGAGAACGTCGAGGGGTACTTAGATCGATCAAAAACCTTCGAGCCCACGATGTCGAAGCCGGTCAAGGGCGTAGTCTGACGGCCGCATAGAAGGTCGACGACGACCGGTTCCGTCCTCAACTCACGAACAGCAGCGCGAATCGGATCGAAGAGCGGAGCGTAGCCGCGACCGGCCTCACCCTGCCCAGATATGCCGTTCGACTCTTCTTTCGCCTCGAAGGCAGCCGGCAGAGGAAAGAGATTCGGGATCGCAGCGCCGGCCTGGTCCCTCGTCACCCGAAAGACGAAGCTCTTGTTCTTCTGCTCGTAGATCGCGCCAAGGTTCGGATCGGAAACACCGTCGTAACGCAACGTCACGCGGTAAGACCCGCCTCCGCCAACGGGCGGTGTGAAGAGCGCCGGAGAGGACGTCGGGTTTGAGATCGTGGCAACGACACCAGGCTGTTTGTCCTCGAGAATCCACTCTCGAGACGACGTCATTCCCGTGCCGGTGTCATGCAACTCGATGCTTCTGTTTTCCCACAGATTGTCTCGAGCGTTACCGCTCACACCCGACCCCGCGCCCAAGGGTTGGTCGATTCGCATGTTAGGCGGCATAGATCCTCAGCACGATGTTAGTCTCTCATGATGGCACTCTTCAAGGAGCTCGACCCGGACATCATACGTCGAGCCGTTCAAGGACATGAGGATGTTCTTGGTCCAGCGCACATAAAACAAGAAGCGTTCTACCGCCAGTTCCAGTGCCCCCGCTGTAAGTGCAGCATGGACAAAGAATTCAAGAGCGGTGCGGCATTTGACGGAGAGTCTCTTGTCGCGCGCGCTCTTCTTCGATGCCCTCTCTGCAACCTATTGCTAGAGCCAAACACAAACCTCATCCTAGAGAACGGAAGAGATCCCCTTCTCCCGGATGAGCTGAGGTAGCTACGAGATCGTCCTAGTGATACTCAGACGATCGGGGATGAAGGCAGCCAGACGCCCCGTGGAGAGGCTGTTTTGAGACCGCGAAGCGTAGACCGAGCGGTCCGGGTAGTGAACAAGCGCGATGAGATCCAAGGGGTTGGTGATGGCTGTCGCACCGCGGTCCAGAACGATTTTTTGGATGTCGCTCGAATCGAGTGCGTCGTTGGGGAAAAGGTCGAAGATGAACTTCTCCACATCCGGTACGACGACACTTTCACGGGACCCTCCGTAGTACGTCAGGTCGAACCGCACGAAATGCGGGATCAGATGCCGGCTCAACGGACTCGCGCAGACAACGCGCTCGATCTCTGACCCGACGAAATTCTGCAGGTCGCCGACGACCGGAGACCGCTCGTACGTTACCTGGATATTCTGCCCGGTGATTTGGGTGGCGTTGGCTGGGTCGTCATCCACGCCGACATCGAAGATGCTCCTCGAAAGAACAAGGCCCAGCTCCTCCAGAACGGAGAAGCTCGTGTTGGAATCACCTGTGGTGAGGTAGTAGCCATCCGAGCGATAGCCGGACGCAACCATCTGAAGACCTCGATCGATATTCCATTGATCTCCGGTTCCGAGGCTCACGAGTTCAACGTCGAAGTAGTAGAGACCCGCCTCCGCAACCTGCTCCGACATCGTCGTGGTCGTCACCCGCTGCACGCCTTGACGAAGGATCTTGAAAGTCTGCCGGGTGATGGGTGATGCGTACGGAACAACGACGGTGGCAAACGCCGGGGTGACCTGAAGCGTGGTCGAGTCGACGACGTCCTCGATCTTGTACGTCCCAGCATGCGGTGAGAGGTTGGTCTGGTCGTTGTCGCTAAAGATGAGCGGTGGCGACGTCCCAGCAACTTGACCAAGGATGGTGGCGTTGCTCGTCCCGCTAGCCCGGATAACAAGATCCCGAACGGTCTCAAACTCCAGTGTGTCCGACCCAGTCAAAGAACAGATTTTCTCGCCAGCGGCGGCGTTGATCTGATCGATGACACCTGTCCTAGAAACCTCAGTCGCGTTGAGGCTTGCGTCATCGCGGATGAACGTCAGTGTCCGATCGGGACCACCATCCAGCGAGAAGATAAAGGTCGTGTTCACGAGTCCGACCACAGGATTCGTTAGAGCGACGCTGCACTCGAGCGGGTGATTCAAAACTACGAGGCTGTCCCCAGGACGAACGCTGCGAATGAAGTCCTGACTCGCAGACACGAACGACGTCCCGGCAGCGGTACTGACGCCATCTTTCGGCATCACACCAGAAGGCAGAGGAGGGATGCACTGATAGGAAAGCGTCGGGTCCGGCAAGAATTCGAGCTCGCCAGCATCAGTCGTGATCAAGAACCTGGATTCGTCGTCGACTTCGAAAGAGGTGGGCTCGAGGAAGTAAACACGAGCGCTGCCGATCGATCGCGCCCCGATCTGAACGCGGCGGACGACCTCAGGAGCAAAGCCCTTGAAGGTTTCGGAGTCAGAAATAACAAGAGCAAGTGACGGGTCTGTGAACGGGAAGTCCATCGCCATGTTCAAGTCGATGTAGAACGGGGCCTCGTAGTACCCAGCGTTGTTTCCGTCCAAGACCTGCACAACATCGAGACGAGACACCGTATCGATCTCCGGCGTCAGCAACGACCACCCAGAACCAAAAAGGTTGAGGTCATCGACGTCTTTCGAACGGATGTCACGGACGGACCTGTATTCCGTGTTGCCGAAAAGTGGTGCTCGCCCTGAACCACCAACAAGCGCGACATCTGCGTAGACGGGGCGGATGCCGAAGAAGTTCGTCGACACCTTCACCGCAAACTGCGTCACGCCAGCCAAGGCAAACATCTGATTGTTGATGTCCGCAACGACAGTGTCGACGTCCGGCGCAGTAGCGCCAAGAATGAAGGTGTGGTCGACCCCGTTCACATGAAAGATCAGGGTGTCACCAGAGGTTGCGTTGACGAAGATGCCTGTCTCCGCCTCCCGGCTAAGAAGGCCAAGGCGGGCATCACGTATGTCGTGCTTGATGCCGCGGGTCGGGTTCTGGAAGGCACGCGTCTGAATGTCAACGGGCTTCGCGTAGGGGATGGTTGTCCCGATGGGTTGGTTCGAGCTGTCCAAGAGCTCGATTTTCGTCACGCGGATGAAGGGACGTTGCACACCGCCGGTCGTGTTGGGGCGGAAGATGACGTACTGCAGATCCGAGCTCGACTGAGTCAACTGCCGATCGAGCTGAAGCTTGTCGAAGCTCGGCGCGATGGGATCATCTGCGAGGGTGTAGTCGCCGGCGTCCGGTCCGTCGGCGATGCGCAGAACATCTCCCTGCACGACGCCGTAGTCGTTGAAGTTGATACCGGAGACGGTGTCGACGATGTCGGATCCCTGGACAGTTCGTAGATCCTCACCTTCGATACGGGTCTCTTTCGGGTTGATGAGGTCGATGTTGATGTCATCGAAGAGACGCCAACGATAGAGCGATGCACCTGGGTTCGTCGGTTCTGGATCAACAGTCAATTGTGGGGGCTGACCAGAGACCTGTACGACCTCGAGAATTCGGTAAGTACCTGCGTCGACGCCTTCCAAAATCTGGAGCGAGTACGCGTACAGAGCCGCGTTCTGCAGCGTCTTGAAAGTCGCGTCCCCTTCTTCGTAGGTCGACCCCAGAACCATGTCGTTCAAAACGACCACAGGTCCAGCGGCCACCTCCAACTCTGACCCCTTAAAGAGAGGCTTGTCGTCGGTAACGTTGTCGATGGCGATCGTGCTCTCCTCGAACCCGGTCCCACGAACATGGACATCGAAGGCGCCTCCGATGTGTACCTCACCGTCCGGGATCGAAACCGTTCCGTTTTGGCTGTCCGGGAAGAGGATGCCGCCAGGAATGCCACTGAGCGTGAGCTCGCGCTTTCGAAGCATCCAAGGCCTGGGCGTGGTGGAGTAAACAAAGACCTGCTCTTCGACATCGATCTCGTTCGCTGAGATGATGGCGCGAACGGTCAGGTCCTTGACAACCGGTGTCGTCCCAAAAGCTTGGAAGACCGTCAAGACCCAGCTGGACACGTCCCCGCTGATGCTTGCGAAGAAATCTGTGTCTAAGTCATTCACTGCGAAGCGCCGCGTACGAGCCTTGCCCTCACTATCCGGAACGGGAATGCCTTGAACACCGGCCGCAACAATCGGCCCAAGACCTCCTCCCTTCAGAACATCACGCTGCATCTCCGGGTCATTGAAACCGACGACGTTGAGGCGGTTGATGTCGGGAAAGGCATCGAGGATCTTGGCCGATGCCCCGCGCAGCGTGACAAGGCTCCGCTCAGACAGGCTCTGCTTGAGGCGGCCGGCGTACTCGACAACACTTTCCTCGTCTTCGCCGAAGCTGAATCGGCGAAGATTCCGTACGCGTACAGCGGTTGGGAGATTGGCAATGGAGCTGATCTCATTCGGACCGATGTTGTACGCAGCTCCAGGAACGGTCGCGATGAGGTTGACGTCGAAGTAGTAGAGCCCCTCCGTGTCGAGGTTCAGAATCATCTCCTGCGTGCGAATGGACTGAACCCCGGTGGGGACGAACTTCAGCCCTCCCTTGGAGTTGCAAAAGTTGACCGGAGAAACGCTGACGTTCTGCGGTGACGTGAAGTAAATCCGCACACTGCCGCGAGAGAACTCCCCACGCCCACGGTCGTCGAAAAAGTTCCCACCAAGAGACTCTGCCTCATCAGTCGTGAGAGTCGTGGGGTCACGAAAGGAGATGTTCGCGATGCGCTTCACTTCACGCGCGATCGGGTCCCAAAGAATGGTTGCGGGCTTGATCAGCGTATCCGTGATGGCGTCGCCTTCATCCACCGCCAGATCCGGAAAAGCTTGGCTGAGTCGGTCGTTGAGGAACGTGGGAAGGTCGACGGTGAACGGGTCGAGCCCAAGTCGACGAACCAACGGCTGTGTGACCTGCTTATCAAACGGAGAGCCTGGGCTGGCGTCGATGTTCGCGTCGTACAGCGCAGCTCGTTCGCGGACAAAGAGTTCGATGTCGCGGATCCCCATCTCACAGCTCCAGGTTGGCAGTCGCGGACCGTCCGGCCTGCGACGTCAGCTCGATCGTGGCCAAGATAGCTCCAAGCGACTTGTTGAACCCCGCGCTCGAGACGCGGGCAGAAAGAAGCTTCTCATCTCGAGCCAGCTTCGGTTTGCGACTCTGCAACGCGACGATCTGTTTCGCCGTCGTATCGACAGAGACAACAAACCGACTGATGAGGCTCTTCCCCTCGTCAGCGCCGTACGTTTCTCCGATATTCTGCAGCGCACCGCCCCCGCTTCTCTTCGCAAAGATGTCCGAGCCAGGCGTGGTGAAGAGCAGCTTCAAGAAGAGCTGCATCAGCCGCATGATCCCAGAAGAGCGTCCCGGCGTTGACCCAATACGGAAACGGATGAGACTCCGCTTCGATAGAGTCAGCTGTTTTGACGTCACACGAACGTTGGTCACGCTCAACGTTTTTTGAAGGGTGTCAGGAAGCTGTGCGATGAGACGCGTCTGGCTGACGATGATCACGTCTGGTGATGGGATGTCGTTGATGAGCACTTCGTCAACGGCGCGAAAGTCCTCACCAACGATGTCGAGTGTAACGGGCACGCCAGGCGTCCGCGGCATGAACCGGATGCGGTTCAGCGGGATGACGACCTGAGGGAACGCGACCTGAAGGTCTACCGGCACAGCCGGAGTCTAGCATCGAGGGCTAAAGAAAAAGCCCACCGAAGTGGGCTTTGGCTCCTCGACAGAGCGACAAGAGGAGTGAAGCACGGCACCCGCCGGCACTCAAGGAATTTCGGTTGCTTCGTCAGAAACCGCCGCCAAACGCTCTTGAAGCTTTGCAGTCGTCATCTCGCCGACGTCCCCATCGACTTTGAGGCCGTGCTTTTTCTGGAAAGCACGAACCATCTTGTCGTAGGACCCCTCATGCCCGAGGTAGTGCAAGGACTCGATCACCCACTGCCGATCCTGCTCCTTCTGGACCACGTTCTTGAGGTGATTGAAGTGGTAGACCATGGCAGCGGTGTACTTGGCTTCAACAGCTGTGTAGTACCCCTGCGCGGACAAGGCCCGACTGAACTTGGTGGGGTCGCCAAGCTCGAGCACCGACCACGCCTTGGGGAAGCGGTTTTGAAGCGACTGAAGGTAGCCGACAACGCCCTCCTCCAAAGTGTGAAAGACCCTGAAGCAGCAACCCGGATGATTCGGATGGACCCAGACCTCGACTTTCCCCTCCTCATTCAAGGCGCTGTCGACGGTAACGTTGAGACCCGGCTTTCCGTCCTTTCTCGCCGATGCCTTCGCAAGCAGTGCCTGTGCGCGGGCCGGGACTAGAAATTCGTTGCAGCTGAAGAAGGTCCAGTCGTGGTCGCCGTTCTCGACCGCCTTCAGATTGCCGAGGTTGAAGTGATGCATGGACAGGCCCCCGCCCGTCTCGATGGTCCACTGCGCCAACAAAACGAAGATGACCTCATCAGAGACGTCCTGTCTGAAAAGCGTTCGCCAGCCGGTCTGAAGGGCAGCGAAGACCTCCATTGTGGTGGCTTTCGTCTTTTTGTCAGGAAAGTACCGGGGCATTCTCGAGCTCCTTGATTGCCATGTCCAGCACGGACATGACGACATCATAGGAGAAAACGGCCTCGAAGTCGCCGAACGTAGCTGCAGAGCCTTCGTCCAAGTACCCGCGGACATGCTCTGGGAAGTGCGTGTGGATGACGTGATCAAGGAGTCGAGCGAAGTAGAGAGGAAAGATTGCAACGGCGTTCGACAAAATCGCGATCACGCCCTCGACCGACCAAGACGATGCACGAGGGCTGTTCGGGCGGACTACGTTCCCGTCGTCATCTCGTGCGAGAGCGTTCGCAGTCCAAAGAATCTCTTGAGAGAGAAAAAGCTTTGCGGCCCTCAAGATACTGATCGGATCACGGCCGGACATCAGCGTCCGGTCGTCATTGTTGAGAACAAGATTTCCACCCTGATACCTCAGGGCGAGAAGGTCATGGTGCATGAGATCGCTCATCGATCTTCTTATCCCTCATCTGTGTTCACATCTTCGTTCGGATCTCGCTCCAAGAACCTCTCGGGCGGGACTTTCTTCAACTCCTCGACAGCCTGCAGAAGCTGAGACTCGATGCGATCCACGCGCCCAAGGAGGTTGGGACGGATGGTCGTACCTTTGCCCTCGATGCGCTCGATCTGCTGGTCGACGGCTTCCTCGAACGTGAACGCAGCAAACGTATTGATGGTCTGCTGCCCAAGGACAGCGGCATACGCGTTGTCGAGTGCGCGTCGCTGACGGATGTGAAAGACCTGAAGGCTTTGCTCCTCATTCTTCTCAGCTTGGTCTGCCATGCAATCAGCGTAGCAGCGCCGGAATAAGAGAGATGGAGGAAAACATCATGAGTCTCTCACCCGCGCAGCAGAAAGCTGTTCACGACTACGTCACCAACTCGCGCTACTTGCTCGAAGCCGTTGCGGCCATCATCGACGGTCGCTTGCTCTCAGAACCACGGGTCAACTCGCGCGAGATCATCGAGGCGCTATCCGCCTTCAAAGGCCTACGCCGTTGGAGTGACCCGAAGATGTTCTGGCGTACTCGCTGCATCATCACAACGGCTTTCCAGGCCGGCGTGTTCAAGGACTTCAACTTTCAGATCAAGCCCGGCATCGGCTACTGCCGCAAGACCGATGCTCCAATCAAAAAAGAGAAGCTCCATCTGAGGAAGGTTCAGTCCCAGAAGACCTTGGAAAGCATCGTCGCAAGGTACGCGTCGTGACTTCGGAGCACTGGGGGATCTTGCTTCAAAGCTTCTTGCTCTTCACTTGTACCATTCCATTCTGTTGGTCCAGGAGGGCTTCATGAATCTGAACGGCAACCATCTGCGGGTTCTGCGCTCTGTCGAAAACACCTCGTCAACGGATCTCGAAGTCGCTGACGAGCTGATGCTGTGCGGCCTGGTTTTCAAGCAGTACGGACCAACCGGCAGCGTCACATTCCGGCTCACGGATTACGGTCAGCGAATCCTGTCAGGGTCGTGAGTCTCGAGTTGTGACTAGAAAAAGGCGTTGGCCTTTTTCTAGCCCTAAGCCGCTTCGCGAAGCTTGCCGGCGAGCGGCAACGACGAAAATCTCTTCCACTGCTTCCCAGTCGGGAAGAAGGCAGCCGCCGTCAGCTGTCCTGCCATGTCGGGCTCGAAGAACGGTTCCACTTCAACGTGCCGTTTGAGCTCTTCTTCGCCTCCCACCCCAAGAACGGCAACGTTGTTCGATGCCTTGTTCCAGTCCCGCGTCGCCTCGAAATGCTCGAGGCAAAAAGCGATGGCTGCATGAACGGCTTGCGCAAGCTGAAGGCCGACGCTGAGGTCATTACGGATGAGGATGTAGATCTTGTTCATGGTGTTCCCAAGCGCGCGGTGAAGGGCTCGAACCTTCGACTTCCGAGCTCATCACGCTCGGCCTTCTGCCACTGAAGTAACCGCGCAGTGCGCGAGGAAGGAGTCGAACCCCCGACCTCCGCGAGATGCAAGCACCTCGCGACGCTCTAGCCACTGAGCTACTCGCGCCAAAACAACGCAGAAAGCCCGCTAGCACCAGAGTGCCGCAGGCTTTCAAGACTCGAGACCACGTGCCCGGAGGCTGACGGTCAATGCTTCATGGCCGAACCGCGGTGATCGAGGACATGCTCAATGAGTAACCGGTCCTGTCCAGACAGTCAAGGCGGGAGCGCGAGGTCGCCCTTCTTGTGGAGGTCGGCGATGAGCTGCATGGCCTCGACGTACTTCAACGAAGCCGACAAGGTCTCTCGCGCGTTTGCGAGTGCTCGATCCGGCTCCGGACCGAGCAGATCCTTCTTCACCCGCTTCATCGCTTCGACAAGAGCCCCGTACTGCCATCGGTCGAGGGTAAAGCCGGAGACCTCCTCGAACTGCTTCACACGGGTCTGCAACGCCTCGTAATCCCACCGAAGCTGTTGTTGCTCCTTAGGAGCATCGAGAAGAGCAGCGGCCTTACCACGCTCGAAGTGCTCTCGAGCAACCTCGTCGCTACTAACCACTGACGCCGTGGCTTGGCTCATCCGCCGCATCATCGACGCAACGAACGACCGGTCCAGATCGGCAGCGCTGAGCTTGGGTGCGTCTTTGACGATGTTGAGGCGGTTGCCCCCACAAACCATCAAACCCCAGGCCATGGGCACTTCGTCCTTCCGCACAATGTTCGGGTCGCCCGCGACAACCCACCACGCGTCGCAGTACTTCTGTATGGAGGTCGACTTGTCCGGATTCTTCAGTTCTCGCAACCAGTCCGCACGAGAGACCTTGATTTCGAAGCCGAGGACAGACAGTCCTCGGCTCGGGTAGAGCGACATCGCAACGGCATCGGCGTAACGCTCGTCCTTGACCCACCCAGTCCCGTTTCGAACCTCTTCTAGAAGAGCCCATTCGGGAGCTGCGTACCTTCGTTTCAGATATTCTCGGACTTGGGCGGTCGTGGTCATGCGCGCTTAAACGTAAGGGTCTCAGGATCGATCGGTCTACCACCTACTTCAAGGGTTTCGCCGACCGGGACATGAATCTCCCTATCGAAGCAATTTTCGACAGGCCTGTAGATGATAGCGCGCGTGATCGTCGCACCGCAATTCTTGAATGTCAGATACTGAGTGCACGTCATTGTTTGCCAAAGGTACTCTCGGTCCCCATCCGGAAGACGGACAAGGTAAACAGAAACCGCATCAGGTTGGTTCATGCGCTGTTCTTCTTTGCTGCGAGGCGGCTCTCCAACTTCGCCTTCTGCGTCTCAGATGAAGATTTGAGCTCTGCCTCGGTTTTAGCTTTGAGCTGTTTGAAAAAGGTAAAGCGACCAGCGACGCCACTCCACGCACAACCCATGTTGCCGGCATAACCGCTCAGCGCTCCGTAGATGCCGTTCTGACAACGACGATGTGCCGCGCTGAGAATGCGCGCGGCGACAGAGGCTGCTGTCGAAGTCGCTTTCTGATCGGCGCCGACAAAGGTCTCCCACTCATCCTTACGCACAAAGGAAGTCTTTTGCATCTGCCAAGACGTTCGAGCGCGATGAGTTACCGTCCCGTTCTTGTGATGAAGGGGATCGCACTCGTCTTTCTTGCAGCGACCTTCGTGAACATTTTTCGCAAATCGACTCTCCCAGTAGCCCTTGGTGACGAGGAGAATCGCGAGATCCTTCTTGCTGCCGACCCACTGGACTTTGCACGGTTTCTCGTCCGTGCTCACGTACTTATCCGTGCATGTTGCCCAAGACGCGGCCTGATCGATCGCAGTCGCGACGATCGTCATGCGGGCGTTTCGTTCTTCCCATGTCTCGTTGTCCGAGTACGAAGGAGAGACCGAGAGAAGTAGCAACAGGATGTAGTCAATCATCAGAGCCTTCTAACACGAACTCAAGTCTTCTTGAGCTCGATGAACTGTTTCCACAGTTGGGACGGGACAGGACCTTGTGCGGCCTCACCGACGTAGTGACCTTTCGTCTGGTAGTCGTCGACGTCTCCAACCAACGTATGGAACCGGATCTGTCCAATGCGCATGCCTGCGTAGAGAGTGACAGGCTGAAGCACCATCACCTCGAGCGTGTACTGCCCATCGAATCCGGGATCGCCGTAACCCGCGGTGACGTGGATGAAAATGCCGAGACGACCGACGCTGGACTTACCGTCGAGAACCGGGACGTACTTCCTAGCCCAGATCCTCTCTTCGGTATGCATCAAGTAAAGCTGCCCCGGATTGAGGAGGAACATCGGTGGACGTCGCGTCTCTACCTCATAGTGTTTTTTGTTTTTGGTGTCGAGATAGTGTGAAGTCCGGTCATATTGCGCGTACGCATTGCCAAGACGGACGTCGTAGCTCGCAACGTTCAACTGCTCTTCGTTGAAGCCAGAGATTCGAATCTCGCCACACTGAACAGCCTCACGAATCGCATTGCCGGAAAGAATCCCACCGCTCATGAGATTTTTACTTTCTCCATGATCTTGTACAAAAGTCGCTCCTGTTCGAGGGTCGGCTGTTTGACTGGGTAAGCGTCGATTTGAACATGACCTGAAGGATGGTCGACGTGCACGTCTACATGGATCGCCGGACCCAGGTACCCCGAGCCACTGCACGCTTTACGAATGAGCTCAGCAGCATCGAAACGAATCTCCTGCAGAAGAGCGTTATCGATTTTCTTCTTCAGGTACTTCAACGTGCATAAGCGATAGACGTGCGGCAGAGGAGATTGATCTGCGACGGAGCTTTTGAACTCTTCATGGATATGCGGCTCTGCGAGAGCGAAGAGCCTTTCGGCGACACCATAAGGAATCGAGACAGTAATCTCATCTCCGGGCTCGGCGGCTTCGAGATCCAGACGCCTAACGCGCTTCCCTACTTCGACGATGAGTTGCGCGACGTCTTCTCTGGGCTCGAGACTCTGCCTAGTGATCGGAAAGTCGACGAAACGACCCGACATCTCTTCCTCCCAAGTTCAGGCGCAAGTCACCTTCGAGTGTAAGACGGGTGAAGGTCTGAGCCTTGGCGTCGAATCGACCGCCGGCGCAAACTGCGACGAACCACGGCGGTAGGTCGCCACCGATTTGGGGCGTGTCGTAGACACCGCACGACGTTGCCTTTGACCCCTCCGTCAAAGTGAGAGACCAGGGATAGTTCTTGCCGCGAGAGAACGTGGCTTTGACGCCTTCCGCGAACCAGCTCCCTTCAACGTCCTGCAAGTTGGTGATGTATGTCGGCACCGGCTCTTCCGTGGCCGACGGAATCAATTCAGAGACCGAACCGCCAAGACCGACGTCGATGAAGACCTCGCTCGGAACAGATGCCACTTCAGGCGTTGCTGAAGAGGAGACCGGCTCAGATTTGTACTGCATCTGACATCGACACCCAACCAACAGAAGAACCGGCAACCAACGCATTTACGCCTTCTTTCCGCCGTGCAGCTTCGGCCGACTGAGGTTGTACATCATCTTCGCAAACACGGCCTCGGAGACGTCGACGTCAAAGGCATCGGCCTTGTCGAGTGCGCGGATGATCTCATCCGCAATCTCTTCTTGCTTGGCCGTGAGGATAGGAAGGCCGAGCGCTTCCATCTTGTCAGCCTTGTCACAAGGAGAGTGAAGACCTCCTTTTCGGAAGGCCTCCCAGAACTCGCTGGCCTCGCCGTGCTGGTTAGCGGTGAAGACGGCGGCTTTGATGAGAGTGCCGACGCGACCGTTCTTCTGCTCTTCGGTCAGACCCTCGAACATCTGATCGCGAAAACCCGAATCGTGCGCGTAGCTAGCGCACTCTGTCTTCAGGCGGTTGAGGAACTCGAACTCTTCGCCACGGACAAACTTGAACATGGGACCTCCGGTTGGTGACCACATCCCTTATCCCCGACAAAGCTACGCCCCGTGAAGGCGCCCATCTCTCAGGTACTTAATCCGTCACGGAGACAGGCCGCTTTGGCCTGTGACGCGATGGGAAGCGGATTAGGGACGGCCGTCCCTCGTAGCAGCAGCTTGCCCACGTTCATCCAGCGGTTGCCCGCTTGCCTGACACTGCATGAGATGGGCGCCTTCACGGGGCGCAACCCGACCGTAACGGGGAAGGGCGTGATGCGCAAGCTAGAATAAGGCGTGAGCGGTGGCAAAAAAGAACCGTGGGACGATGAAGATCGAACCCCACGGGCCTCGACCGGAACCTTGAAAAACTGGGGGGTTCACGCCGAGCGTTGCCGCAGAGCAGCCGAGGATCTCGATCAGATGTCTCTGAAGAAACGCAAGGTTCTTCACATGATCGACATCACCGGCGCACGAGCATGTGACGCACTTCGCAGAAAGGCTCTAGAACTAGAAAGAGACTTCCACAGGTGGCGGCACGAAGACCCGGGCTTGGAAACACGCCTACGCCTCGTCCGCGAGCTTTACGAACTTGCTCGAGCTTGCAAACCACTCGGTGTCGACGTCTAACGAAACGGAGCGAAGGCCTCTAGGAGAATCCGCTTCACAGCGGCTTGTATCCCCGGGGCCTTGCTCTCCCTTGTTCCAGCGACGTTTACAACGCTGTCTCGCGTAACCGACCAAATCTTCTTAACCGCGGCTTCGTCGCTAGCCAGGCGAAGGTTAAGAACCAAGTACGGACGCTCATACTCACGACAAAGCGCGACAGTCTTCGCCGAGCCAGGAGACAAGGTCTCATCGACGACAAATATAAGCGTGAGTCGGCTGTCGATGACGTTCATCCGCGTCCGAAGACTGTAATCTGCGCTCGAGCACTCCTGCAGGTTGTATCTCGTAGGGATGACGCCGTCTTCAGCTCGACGACCCAACGGACACCAACCACGGTGCGGAAGGCCGAGTTCGATGGCCGCGTCGAGACCAGCTCGATCGGCACCAGTTTGTCCTCCGCTCACGACGATGATGGACATAGGACCCTTTCTACTGAGCTGAACGTGGATGGTAGATTCTGTGCATGGGCAAGGTCACCACGAGCGCAACGTACGGCGGTTCTGCACCGGCAGTGGCAAAGACCGCTGCCCCAACTACTGTCTCAATCCCACAAACGGTTTTCGGCGACGTCTACACCGACGACCCGAGCCTACGCGTAGAGACGACAAAGGTCGGGAAGAAGATTTCGACCGTCGGCGTGAACACAGCGGTCACCCGCGTCGACACACTCGAGAACCCTCTCCGCTTTTTCGGTCGACGGCGCCTGACGGTCATGACTGGACTTGGCTACGACGTTCCCCCACCGGACACCGTCGGTCATGAAGATGGCGGCATCGTCGAGATTGAGATTCCGGTCAACGGAGCTTCGGCGCTGACGGTACCGGACATATACGACGTACGCGGCGACCAGTTCGTTACGGGCCGACCTCACTTTTTGCAGATCCAACGTGTAGGAGAGGGGTTCGTAAGCTTCGGCCACTCCCGACCGATTCCGGACTTGGCAGCACCTTCTCTCGTCAGCGCCGTCGCCGTAACGGGCGCTTCTCAAATGACTTTGGTTTTCGACAAGGCCGTCAACCTGAAGAGCTTCGCTGCGCTCGTTCTGAACTTCATCTCCGGGACGGCGCGAACGGTCACTTCGGTCGTCTCTGGGCAGAACACGACAACCATCATCGTTGGACTCTCAGGGGCCATCTCAGGTGGAAGCGTCGCGACGCTTAGCATGGTCGCTGGCACAGTGAATAGTACGAGCGGTGTGCCCATCGCAGCCGTTACGAACCGCGCGCTTACCATCGACTTCGCCCTGATCGGCATGGTCTCGAGAATCAAGGCCAGCACCGCGACAGGAAGTCCGATCCAGACTTGGGTCGACTCCCTCGGCCTTCTCACGCTCACGCAAGGAACTGTGGGGGCACGCGCAACCCGCGTCGTCGCAGACCCTCTGGCTAAGGGCAAGGACACCGCAGACCTCGACGGTGTCGACGACTTCTACAGTTCAGCGCAGACTAGCGACGACAGCACCGAGTACTGCATCTTCATCCCCTTCGTGAAGTTCGACAGTCTCACCGGCGACCAAGCCATCATCAACGCTTGTGGCGTCGGTGGCGACCCCAACATCGGCATCCTCGTCGGCCGCCAGCTCGGAAACCTCATCACCCGCATCTCCGATGGAGGAGCTGGTACGAACCAAGCTGGCGCGGCCTTCAACTCCACGACGGCTTTCTCGTACTTCATGCGGTGTAACGGAACGACCATCCAGGTCTACATCAACGGCGTGCTGTTCGCGAGCTTCACGGGAACGGTCAATCCCATCGCCATCACACAATGGTTCTTGGGACGGCTCTCCAACGGCTCGACCTGGTTCCTCAACGGCCGCATCGGCGAGGTCATGATCGCACGAAGCACGAACGGCTCCGCCTTTACCAACGACCCCGTCGCAGCGCATGCCTGGGCTGTAGTGGAGTACCTGCCTTGATTCTCGCTCGAAGCCACGCGCAGAAGCTTCGGGTGACGCCGAACGTCTTCACCGAAGGTTCGTTTACGTACACAGGCCGAGATGGCAACACCGGTCTGTTCGGCAAGTACTGCCACCTATCCGGCAGCAACAATGCACCGATCGCCGCGATCTGCCATGGCTACGACGAAGACGCGAACGCCATCCAGCAAACGACCATGCGTCGTTTTGCTGGGTACGGCTTCTGCGCAGTTTCACTTGGTATGCGCGGACGGAACGGGGCGACCGGTGCACGGGACGCCTCTGGACGTGAGCTCGGAGACATCGCTGACGGCATCGCAGCGCTACGGACGCTACTCGGTTCTGTGGCATCTGCAAACCACGCAGTCTGCGTCGGCTACAGCGGAGGGGGCGGCAACACGATCGGGATGTTAGCCAAGTACCCAGACCTCTTCTGTTTCTACGTCGACCACTTCGGCATCACCGACTACGGAAACTTGCCTGGCTGGTGGGGGCAAGACGGATCAAACGGCACGAACTTCCGTACCATCATCGAATCTTCAATCGGCGGGACACCAGCGGCGCTACCCAACGACTTCGCCGCCCGCGCACACCAAGAACCCGCGTTGCGAAACTTGGCCAAGGCACCGAGGTCAGTCGGTCTCGCCATCATCCACCACCCTTCCGACAACGCTGTCCGTGTGTGGCACTCGGACGAGCTTTACCGCCGCGCTGTTGAACTCGGTCTTGGAAGCCGTGTGACGTACACCCGTGGCTATGCCGCCGCAGGTGACCCACACGGCTATCCAGAAACCGTCCCCGCACTCGCCGAGCTAGAGCTGACCTGGAAAGACCGGGCCCTTCTCGCGAGGCCATGGAGCATGCCCACCAAAGGCAACGGCATCGTCGCTGGGCTGCTGGAGACGAAGACGTTCGGCATCTACATTGCGGATGCTGGAGCGCCGAACCCGAAAACGGTCGCGTACCATCGCGGCCGAGCCCACGTCGTTTGGGATGAGGACAACTTCCTCATCACCCCGCACACGGGCAACGTCACCGTTCGCGTCGAGCGCGGCGGCAAAGTAGCTACAAGCACTTTCAGTACGCCGACCCTGCTTGTAGCTACTTAGCTAGGAGCGTCTTGCTCTCTTCTTTGAGACGTCTTATGAACGCCCGCGCTTTTTCACGGGTGGTCTCACCGCCCCTCTCCTCGCCTTTGAAGACGATGCGCCACTTTCCGTCAGCGCTCTTCTCTTCATCACGGATGATGTAGGAAGAACCGTCGGCACTGTGGATTTCTTTGGTGTGGACTTCTCGCATTCCAAAATCCTGACGCAGTCTTTGCAGGTTGGGGCTCGGGTACTTGATCCGATGCGAAGGGTCACGAAGTGACCGCACAGGGTCTCGTCGCTGAACGCACGCGGGTCGAGCTCGGTGCCTGGCTTGAGCGCACACCACCCACCACTGCCAGGCCTGGACCACCGCACGCAGAGCGTGGTGACCGAGGTGAAGGAGGGCCTTGAAAGGATCTCGTTGAGCTCCTCCTGGTCGATGGTTCGCAGAAAACTCTGGACAACTCTGATCTCGCAGCATCCGCTTCCGTTCTCACTGTGAAGATTGACCTTGTCCCCGATGTACTTGCAGTCACAACGCGAACCACCTGTGTACGCGCACAAGGCCAAGCGCAGTTTTTCGAGCGACTCCCTGAGTTGTTCGAGGTCCATCACGGCTTCCTCAAATCTTCGATGATCTCGTCCAAGCTGTAGGCAACAACGTCAACCATCTTGTACATGAGCTCGGGCTCGGAAATGGGATTGTCGAGAAGGATCGCCGTCCTCTTTCCGTTACCTGTTGCCCATCCAAGCTCGAGATGGGCCGAGCGCCCACAGGGCAAGACGAGAACGCAGACGTCGCAGCTGCGAAGAGCATCCATGTCGCTCTTGAACCCTATCTGCGCCATGGGATGATCCAACGCTTCCTTGAACTCCTCTGCTGACCAGCTCTTCCAGTTAGGGTCGATCTCATGCCAGCCGAATCCCTTGTCTCCGGGCTTCGGCTCTTTGAAATCGTAAACGTCAAAGCCGTATTGACGAAGTTCGTACACCACGTTCTGTTGGTAATGATTCCGCCAAGAGCTGGCGACGTAGATCTTTTTCACGTCATCTCCTAGATATGGTTCAGCAGGCGCTGCCGAACAATGTTGGGCACCTTGGTCCAATCAGCCTTCTCGAAAGTGGGCTGTTGTGCCTTGTCCAAGAGACCGACCTGTTGAGCAATGCGAATACCGCGCTGCCAACGCGGATGGTTCTCGTAGTCTTCGATGCAGCCAAGTTCTGTCGGGCAGCCGTAGCTGTCTGGGATGTCCCATACAGACGTAACCGCCTGGTACTCGAGAATCATCTCCAAAAGACGCCCGTCGAAACAGGCCTTCCCGATCTGTCGCTCAAACGGCATCAAGAAGTCACCCTCATCGACCTGGCTGATGCCGCGCCGAAAATCCATGTCCTTGAAGACCGGTACGTAACAGATGCAGTGAGCGACCTCATGAAGAAGTTCGTCGACGGAGAAGTAACTACCTGGACCGAGTAGAACGAGGTTCTTCCACGGAACGACGTTACTCCGCGAAGAGTTGGACATCTCACCGTAGGACGCTTCACCAGGCTCCCGCTCTCGGATGGTAACTCCGTAGTGAGCGGCGATGGCGTAAACCCGGTCGATGCCAGGCTCAGCGGCGCTTATCGAGGACGGAAGAACCAGGCTTCTCTCCACGAGCCCTCCTTTCTTCGAGCTCCTTCTGTTTTTCCTCCATCTTCTTCTTTTCCAACTCGAGCTCGGCGTGGTTGATGCCGTGATGCTCATCGATCAGGTCAGAGATCTTCTCCACCGACATCTCTCCGAGGTTGTGCCTGCCTTTGGACAGCAAGAAGCCTACGAAAGTAAGGATGCCGTCTCGGATAGCTTGCTTCTCTTTCAATCGCTCATGCATTGGGTAAAGCCACATCGTCGTTCTTCCTTTCCCACGCACACGACGTGCGAGCTCTTTTGCGTGCTCTGGGTACTCAACGTTACTCATCGCGTACCAACCCTTCGAAGGTCTTTGATGCCGAAAAGACATGTGCAAGCCAGCACGATCCAAAACACCCTCGAATCAACCTCGACACCGAAAAGCACCAAGAAGAACAGCACAGCAAGTAGGGACCCGCCACAGATCGTGTTATGGAAGTGTCGAATCATTCGCGCTCCACGAGATGCTCAGCGTCCGAGAGGAACAACATGGCATCAGCGACTTTACGGTCTTCCTCAGACAGGAAGTTGTAGAGAGACTTGAGACGCACTATAAGCGCATCACGTCGCTGGAACTTCGCTTCGGCTATACGCGCCACGATGCTTCCCTGAACACCGCGTGAGACAGCCTGGTTACGAAGCTCTGCTACTTGCTCTTTCGTTGGTGTTTCGCAGTACGCAAAAAGTGCTCCACGAAATATGTCGAGAACCGTCCGCTCATTCCCGAGCGTGATGTGCAATGGCGGAAGCCCTGAAGTGTTCGTAGGCTTCGGAGAGCGTTCGTTGCTCATCGAAAAACTCCACAGCTTCCCTGAAGCGCGTGAGGTCGGTCAAGTACGGCACGTCCTTCAAACCGCTGAGAAAAGCAGTTCGGTAGGATGCTGAGAGCAGTCGAGGATCGAGGACAACAATCGTCCCGCAATCCGAGACTCTGCGGATCAACCGCCCGACGCCTTGTCGGAACTCGATAACAGCTTTTGGAAGAGAGACTTCTTGAAATCCGTCTCGGCTCTGCTCCGACAAGGCCTCAAGAATCGGCTCGTCAGGTGCTGGGAATGGCAGCTTTTCGATAACGACGCAACTCAAGCTCTCACCTGGTACGTCGACGCCGGACCAAAATGACGAGAGACCGAAGAGCACGGAGTTCGTCTCTTCCGAAAACCGTGTCAGCAGCTCTTGCCTACTCAAGGTACCCTGCACGTAGATGGGATAAGGCGGGTCTTTCCATCTCTTCTTCAGACCTTCTGCCACGACCTGCATCGAAGCGACTGACGTAAAGAGACCGAGCACGCGTCCCCGATTCTCTTCGATGACTTGTTGGAACCGATCCACGGCTTGCAAGGCGTGGAACATGCGCATGTCACCCGTCGGCAGCGGCATCGTCGAGTCGATGAAGAGAGCTACCTGCCTAGGAAGGTAAAACGGCGTCGAGACCTCGAGCTCCTTCGCTTGAGCTGGTATACCAGCCTCGCGACGGATGTAAGAAAAACCCTTCGAGTCGCGCAGCGTCGCAGAGGTGAAGATAGTGGCATGGAACCGAGACCATATCCGTCCCAAGCGCTCAGCGACGTGAAGAGGTCGGCTCTCTAGCGACACGCGATCGCCGTCGATCTGCACGTAGTTCACGTGGTTGGTGAGCGGCGTTTCGAAGAAGTTCTTCAGCTGCATCAAGAAGTCGCTAACGGTCTCTCGATATTGCTTGCCGAAGCTCCTTCGACCCATGCTGTCCCCGTCCGACTCCATCGAGCTGAAGTAGGACCGCACGTCCATCAACGCTGTGTAGAAATGAGAAGCGTCTACCTCTTGGAGCCGGCCATGGATTCGGGTCTTAGTACCGCGTTCGTAGAACGCTTCGGCAAGATCACTGAAGAAGCCCTCCGCGATGTTGAGAACGCGCTTCTTCAAATCCTGGTCCCGGCCGATGTGCTTGCACAACTTCTTCACCCCCGGCAGGGAAAGGGACGCTCCAAAGAACTCTCGAGCAATCTCCGGAATCTCGTGAGCCTCGTCACAGATGAGGATGGTTCGTGTGTCGAAGAGACCAGTACCTCTCTCCTTCGAAAGTTCGGCAAAGAGGAGATGGTAGTTGGTGATGAGGATGGGCGCGAAGGTAGCGGCCCTCCTAGCCTTTTCCGTATCGCAAGCAGAGAAGGAGGGGCAAGAAGGCCCCTCACAGCTCTCAAAATCTGTTGACGACCAGAGCCACGCCTCCCGCGTTGGCTCGAACGGAAGGCCCATCTTTTCACGGATGAGGTTCGGGTCCGGAGAGGACATCCAAAGCTCCTGCATCGCGCGAAGATGATCGGGTGTGTGCTTGTCCCGATACATAGGCAAGCTGTTCTGCGTCTTCTTGAACTCGTACTCGCAGAAGTAGTTCTGGATACCTTTCATGATCGCCGCCGGCTGAGCGACCTGCATGAGCGACGCCGCCCACGGCACGTCTTTGGACAAGATCTGATGTTGCAGGTTGATGTTTGCCGTGACGATCGCGATCCTCGCGCCACAAGCTTGGAACTCACCAGCAGACGGCAAGAGATAGGCAAGCGTCTTCCCAACGCCTGTTCCGGCTTCAACGACAAGAGAGCCTCCCATCTCGATAGCGCGGGAGACCTCACAAGCCATCTGAATCTGTCCCTCGCGCGGGATGTACTCCGGTTTGGTCTTTGCGAGCACACCCTTGTCACCGAAGTACTCAGCCCAACCGATTCTATGGTTCATGTCTCTTTTGCTCCACAACCATTATTCCCTCCAAAGACTGCGCTTCAACGTCATGAGAAGAGACACGAAAGACGTAAACATCCGCGCCACGAGAGCCTCGACACGCAATCGAGGCCTCGACGTAGACATGCTGCCTATCCGCGGCGTAGATAAGGTCGCCGCAAAATGCGCACATCGCGAATTTCATCCAGGTCTCTTCGGAAGCTGTCGCCGAACAGCTCGTAGAAGATTGATCGAGTCTTCGATGTCTGGGATGACGCGATGAAGACCACGCTTCTCCGGAAGCTCGAAACAATCCCACATGCCGTTCAGAACAAGGAAGGAGCTGACGTCGACAGACCGGTAGAAGAACAACGACTCGAAGTCAGGGAAGTTCTCCGCGAGCATGTTGCGATCGAAACGGATGGTCGATCCGCACATCGGAAGACCCTTCATATCCCCCAACTCCTCTACCATGCGTCCCCCAACCCCAAAGAAAGACAAACTACGATCGCCGGTTTCTAGCATGGTTGAGTACGCGCTAGTGCACTCATCCCAGAGGCCGGACTCGGTGTGCATCTTCAAGACCGCCTCATTCATGAGTGACGCAACTGAGTGCGGCTGTGCCACTATCGAGCTGAACCTCTTCAATTCGTTGAGATCGGCGTCGACTACAACGAATCCTACTTCCAGGACGGCGTCCCTCTTCACAACAAGACCGGTCGTTTCGACATCCACGAAAACCAATGCAGGCTTATTCATGTTTTCCTCCGAAGTGCAGCACGCTTTTCCATCAAGATTCGACCCAGCCAGTTGTCACCGACACCTCTACAGACTCCCCAAAAAGTATCGCCCCACGTATTGCCCTCAACCAACTGAACCTCTCCCGTGCTCAGGAGAGCGTCTGCAAGAGTCGGGTCATCGAACTTTAGATCGATGAGGTGCCGCATCAGCGGCAACTTGAGTCCTTCCCAGTCTTCGCGCACCGGACACTGTCTACCTAATTTCTTCGCGATTGCCGGCGTTGGTGCTTCCAAAATAAGTCGATGCCACGTCGCGTCGAGAGTCTTACAGGCCTGATAGCCATGCTCAACAGTATGGAATACGGCTTCACGTCGAAGCAAATAGGACCAGGTGCGTATCGGACTCGGATGAAAGTTCGAGAGGAAGCGATGTGGTCCTCTAAACTCAGTGATCATTCTTCAATTCCGAGAGCACACGCTCGATCATTTGGACCTCACCATGCAGGTCTCGGAATGCAGCGCTCCGCTGCCTTGCCTTGAGCCAACCGATGTCCTCAGCAGAAATTCTCTTCAAGACGTGCTTAGGGTCCACGGCCGATCCTTGCGGTGGGTCCGAAAGTCCATGCTTTACATCTTGAAACGCAAGCACGCGTCCACCTTTCAGTGTGCCGTGATAGCGCATGATGTCACCTCCGACGATGAGGTAGATCTTGCCCACGATAAGGAGCATGTTCCTCCACCCTAAAAAGAAACAATGCCCCAGCAGCCGATGCTGCTGGGGCCCAACACGCAGTACACGCAACATAAGCGCTCGTTCACGCTGGGACTACTAACCCACGAGCAGTTAGTCCAACCAGCTAAACGAGGCGAATCAATTTCTAGCAGAGTAGGGCCTTACAACATGGTGTCCCCCGTTCGTCTGTTCTCGCATTTCTTTTATACCTGCGACTCTTCACATTTTGCGAGCTTTTCACGAAGCTTCTTGACCAAAGCCTCTGTGTCCTCGAGCTCGTATTGAAGGGCGTCGATATGTCGCAGAAGCTTGCAAATCGGACCGTCGCCGAAAACGCGCATCTTCTCAAGAGCCTCAGGTGACATCTTCGCTGGAAGCAGGAACCCAAAGTACTTGAAAATGTCTTCGTGCTCTTCACGCATCGCGTACAGGGCTCTTCGTGTCTGCGGGTGAAGGCAGTCGATCGGCAATCGTTCTTGCTGAGCCATGGCGATAGAAATCTTGACCAGATCTTCCCACACCGGCTCTGAACCATCGCAGAGCATCAGCTCTTTGATGACAGTGGTTTGTGCTTCCAAGACCTTGGCTTCTCCCCAAAGACCCGAGGGGAGACCAATCAACGTTGGTCGCTGCTCGGGTTCGCGAACACGTAGGGCTTCAGTGAAAAACGCTTTGGTCCGTGAGTCACTGCACTCCTCCGCGCGTTCCACTGCCCGTGCCAGTTGCTCTGACGAGAGACGCTTTGCGACAAACTGAACGGCGATGGCATCCTGCGGAAGACCTCCGAGTTCAGCGAGGAGGGCCTCCACAACCGTGGAGGTGTGCCGAGTCTCGATGACATTACTCAAACGCGCCTCACGATCGGATGCTGCCATGACGCTCCTCTTCGATAAACCCGGCTTCACGGATAATGTTAGAAAGCAGATCGATGATGTCGTGACGAATATCGGTCCGCGCCTGAATGACGCCGGACTCGGGCACACTGCATGGATACGGCACGACCTTACCGTCAAGCAATCCGCTATCGCTGCTCACAAGACGGACAGAGAACCTCGAGCAGAAACCCATGTCGACCAAGCGAACCAACGGAAGTTGCGCGACGCTGTACACATCGAGAACGTACCTTCCGCATTCGAGCTCGAGCCAACTATGCTCTGTGTAACCGTACCAACCGTCGATAGGCGTTCGGTCCAGCGCGAGTCCGACAGCACGCGCAACTTCGTGACAGCGCAGCCCTGGCATGTCCGGCAAACAGTCGACCATCTGCTGCGCTGTGCGAAAGATGCGAACGAGGCTCGGGTCGAGCCTCGTCTCTGTATGCCCTCTCATTCGTTTCCTTTCTTCACCTCCTCTCGAGGTGCGAGCGCTTTCTGCTCGAAGAGTGTTTGTTCACGTTCGAGATCCGCAGCAATGATCTCGGGGTTGTCGTAAGCAAACGCCAAAGCATCGAGAACTTTCGCTTCGGCGTTCTCGCCGAGGCTCTTGTATCGAGCCATCAATTTCTGAATAGGCCAACCGCCCCGGTGACAAGCCCAAAGTCGACGTACCGGGATACTAGAACCCGCGATGTATGGGCTGCCTTGAAGAACACCGTCTTGAACGCGGACATGTGGATGGGGAACGCGGATGGGTGGAAGAGACTTCATTCTCTTTCCTTTCCAAGCACATGAGGCCTTACAAGGACAGGAGCTTCCTCATCCCCACGCCAGTACGGACTGATGTGGACCCAACGCCGCAGAGTTCGGCCCTGCCCGTGTGGCTGCCGCTTCCAGTGACCTGCGACGAGCACCTGCACGCTCATGGCCTTACTGACTCGACCGCAGACGTAGTCGCGCACAGCCTGACGGCAATCGACCTTCAAAGGCTGGCCGACCTGATAGATACGGACCAAGGGTTCCGAAGAACGACGAACCTGATCCGCGGACATGTTCTTGGCTTTGCCGATCGGCTTCAGGTTGTCCTTTGAGGACACGGCGAGACATGTGTTGATGATGAGCCGGCGGATAAGGAAGATGACGCGCTGGTCTTGCTCGGTGACGCCGACATTGAACGGATCGATGTGGGCGTACTTGTTCTCAAGGAACTCATCCTCACCCAACTTGGCTACAGGGATGTGCTCCCACAAGGACACGCTGGTCTCTGTAAGAGCGACCCACGAACACGTGTAACCAAGCTTGGTTTCTCGGAAACTGATGACGATGGCGAGTATGCGCCGCTCTTCGCCATCATGCGGGATCGACAAGAGCTCGGGCGGCAGTTCGAGGAGGAACGCCTTAAATGGCGGCTTCAGGTCGTCTTCGGCGGCAGCGCCAGCAGATGTAGCAAGAAGGGCCGCTCCGTACTTGTGTCCGACCTGATACACGGGAAAGCCGAAGTCGGCCCAACGCATCGCCCACGTCGCAATGATCTGCTCCGTCGGCATCGTTGCGAAGAGACTCCCCACACCAGGCTGAGCCTCTGCCATGGCGAAGATAGCGCGGTCAATCGCTTCGTCGCTGTTGTCCTCTCGAGGCAGGCTCTCAAAAAGAAACTTGCCCATGTCGACGAGTCTGGACTTCGTCCAACGGACGGTCCGACTGTCGCCAAGAGGCAACAGGTTCATGGATGTCATAACGCCTCAATCTTCGGTCTTGCGCGTCCAACTCGCACTGGGGAAATTCGCGACGTACACGAAGCGATTTTTCTCCCCCTTCATCACGAGAAGGTGCTGGTATCCAGCGCGGGGGTCGCGGCCCTTGTAAATGTAGACGAGAGAAGCGTTGTGAAGGCGCCACTCCGTATCCAGAAGACCGTTGTCGCTGTGCGGGTCTTCCTCGACCATCATGCCCTCGTCGTCGACTCGGACGAAGACGGCTCGCACTCCATCCTGCCCAAGGCCTCGCAGCGTATCCAGCGCGCTCTCGACGTCGAAAGGAAAAAAGAGCGGGTATCGGTTCTCTTCGATGACCTTCCGTACGTCTTCTTCCGTCGACCCGATGCTACGAACATCGGTGAACCTTCCGAACACAGGACCAAAGACGTGTGTCGCCGAACGGACGTACCAGAATGACGCGTAGGGCTTCACTTCGGCCCTAGTTTCGCACGGACGACGCCGGCTCCTAAAACTACAGAGCCAGCCCCCCAAGCTCCGAATCTCTTGCAGCAACATCCCGTGTTGAGCCTTTCTCGAGAGCGGTCTTCTCCATCATCTTCTTGTTAGCTCGAAGAGCTCGCATCTTGCACGTGTCGCCACAAAACCGCTTCCTGCTCGGGTTCGTTTTTGACCGAACCAGAGGCGTTGCGCACTGCTCGCAAAAGAAGGTGCTCTGCGGAACAACGCAGCGCGATCTCGGGCTGGCTGACGCTGTCTTACAAGAAGGGGAGCAATACTTCTGCTTCCTGTGGCCAAACCGATTCGGCCTGTAATCCTGCCCGCAATGCGTGCACGTTTTGCAGCGGATGTGACGCTTACAGCGTCTCTTGAGATAAGCCCGCACATTCTTCCAAGCATCACGGCATTTGGCGCTACAGAAGCGGCAGGCGCGGCGAGCAAAGATATGTGGTTGGAAGGTCCTTTTACACTGTGCGCAAGTCAGCGCACCGCGCAGGCGCGTCTTCTCACGCCTCTTTTCAGCCTGCCGCTGAGACCGGCAGCGGTCGCTTGTCGACCGAGACGTGAGAGGGGCACGCAAGGCATCGGCACGTTTCGCGGCCTCAAGAGCACGCAATCTTCCAGCCTCAGCAACCAGCGCTAAAGGGTCCTCAACGTCGAACGCCTTTTCCGTCGCTGGTCGTTTCTGAAACGAGACGGACGCACCGACGACAGCTTTCCAGTGAACAACCTGATCGTACCGACTGGTGGTAGCGCTTGGTTTCAGCGAACCGTCAGCGCACCGCAACCACGTCGCGCGCCCTTCTCCCCACTCCCTGAACTCAGCAGCAACTTGTTCGGACAGATCCTGCCAGGTCATGAATCCTCTCGAGGCGAAGATCACCAGATCTATCACACCTCGAGAGGCTTATACCCGACGCGCAGAGCTCAACGCTTGGCGATGCAACCAGGCTCGATCTCGAACTCACGAATCTTGCTCGCGTCGAACCAGTACGTGTACTCCGACGGCCCGATGGATCGCTTCCTACCTTCAGCATGTACCTTCTTCGAACGAAAGAGCTTGCAGATGGCACACTGATCGACCTGTGCTCCATGCGGTTGCCACGTATGCGCGAGCACTGCAGGAGCAACGGAGCTTCCACCACCCGACGACATCGACACGCTGATACGCAGAGCGGTGAACTGAGTACGGATGGAATCGCCGAGCGCCGATGCCTTTTCGTTCTTACTCAGGTCCCACCAGCGCTCTAGCTGCGGTCGGGCGGCGTCGAAAGCGGCAATGGCAACGTCAAGAGCGACTCGAGCCAATTGCCGCCGCAGCTCTTGCTCAGGCGTGCTCAAGATCCACCAACTCGGCGATGTCGAAGACCGCCTTGAAAGGGACGCCGCCCAACAAACCGTCCTTCACCAACCTACGATCGACCAACGCGACGACGCCGACCACGCACAGTCCCGCACGGTCTAGGGCCGTCATGGCCTTCACAGAAGACTCACCGGTCGTGACAACGTCTTCGAGCAGGACCACGTTCTTGTTCGCCTGGTCTTCGATACTCGGCCCCTCAACTAGGTTCTTCGTCCCATGGTCTTTGCTCTCCTTACGGACGTGGAAGACGTTGAAGCCCTGATCGAGCCCCGCGATGCTCGCTAGGTGGCACCCACCAAGCACAACGCCAGCCACATTGCGAAAGATGGAAATGGAGTGCCTGGTGCCGTGAGACTCAAAACGAAGCGATGTGAAGGCCTCGCGCAGAACCACGCGAAGAAGACCGTGACAGAATTCCCTCATTACCGTCTTCTTCACGTCACAGTAGACACGGCTCTTCTGCCCAGAGGCCAACGTGAACTCCTGACCCACCGGACGGACCTTGATGGAGTGAGTCTTCAGCGCCTCTGCCAACTCGAGCCTTTCCCGCAGTGCCATCTCAATCCTCCTCATTCAGTTCGTCAGTATTGCCAATAAGGTCCTTCATCCAGCGTTGATGATGCTCGGACTCTTTTTGGTACATCGAACGCCAGTGCTCGGCGTCGTCACGAAGCATGCCGATCTGCCAGTGCATCGACAGAATGACGCACACAGCAACAGCAAGAGCCAAAAATAGAAACGCCGCTACAACGAGCATATTGCCTCTCTCTTCATCTCCGGCGTGCGATCCAACCCACCAACCGGCACCAAGCGATACTTTTGGAGATACGTCGGTTTACCGCCGCGCATCAACCCTTGCTTCTCAGCTGAGAGGTACGCTCTTTTTAGGTACTTATGTCTTTCGAAGGTCGAAGCGTCTCCCCAGCCTAGTTCCGAACCAAGGCCGTAGTCATGCATCCACGAAGACCATGACGCTCGCACGCGACGGTTGGCTTCATGCTCAAGTGCGAGCATAGAGTCGAGCTCATCAACGATGTTCATATACTCGCCACATTCGCGCCAAACAACGACATGAAAGAGCTCATGCAAAAGACCAGAAGCATCCAGCGGAGACATCGAGTCAGTGCCCCACCAAATCGCGCAAGAGCGAAGACAGATCCAAGCGTGGTTCTGCGGCGCCTCTGAGTAGAACTCTACTCCAAAAGACTTCCTATGACGCATCCCCAACGGTGCCGTTTTTCGAAAGAGGACCGTGACTCCCCAGCGCTCACACTCCTTCACCGCACGGTCAAAGGCAGTACCCATCACTTTCCTCCACAGCTCTTATCCCCGCAGAGCTAAGAAAAGTGCGGCCCGAGGGCCACACTTTCACCGCGCGCGGCGTCGAGGAACACGAACGCCGTAGGCCTCTAGCATGGTCCGTGCGACTTGCTGAATGACCTTGTACTGCATCTGCTCGTGATGGGCCAGATCCGCGTAAGGCCTAAGAAGGGGGTGCTTCTTACCGTCAACTTCATACATCCGTCCGTAGACCCATCCAGCTTTTCGCATCTCGTCAGACCAGCCGGCATGGAGGTCGCGAGCGGTATCACCGTCGGCGACGCGCTTCACCATAGCCACACATCCAGAACGCTCTGCATCATGCAGGAGCTCCCACGAGCTAGGAACTGACGCCGTATATACGGCGTACGCTTTGAACACGACCTGCGCACAAGACAGCGCGCAGCTTTCCGATAGCTGAACCATCACCGCTCCCCGTGCGTGAACTTCGCCTTCCGAATGACGGCGAATTTGCGGCTCTTTATGTAAGCGAGCGCGGCCTCCTCGCCTTCCTCTTTGTTGAGCTTGACCGTTCGCAACGTGACGGCAAAGAGTGCACGCAGCTCGCGCATGATGTCATGGAGGTTGCTCCCCTCCGGAAACTGCATGTGGTCCGACGCTTCTGGGGCGATGATGTGCAGCTTCAATTCGACCGTTGTCACTTTGCTCTTTTTGGGCCTAGTCACGTTGTTTCTCCTCGATCTGAAGGCTTTCTCGAAGCCGTTCCAAAAGACGCTCGGACTTTGCCCTGATCAGACCCTCATCTTCTAGGATGTCCAAGCCGGTGGTCTCGAGCTCTCGAGCAACTGCTCGACGTTGTTTCGGCCCAGTTCAGAACCGGCAGGAGCCGTACGCCGACCAAAACGAAGAAGTTTGATGCATGCCTGAATGACCTCAGCTGATTCTTCGCAGAGCGTGATCAGTAGCTGCTTCTGCCAAGGCGTGAGAGGTACAACCTCTGTTGCGGACGTGCCAGATCGATCAGTCATAGCTTTGTCCCGCAAAGAGCGCAGTACGTAGGTACAACCGTCCCGGTCCTTGGCGCATCACGCTTGCCCTTGTAGTGAAACTTGATCGGCAAGTACGCCGTGCCGGACCGTAAGTCATAGACCTTATCCAACACGACGCTCTTATATGTCTCTTGGCTCTTCAGCCTCGCCTCGAGCAGGGCGACGCAATTGCACTTCAGAGGCGCCTCTTTGGACTTTTCCGTTCTCTTCACCATATCTATTCCTTGATAGCAGCAACTCGCTTGAAGGAAGCAATCCCTGACGGCATCTGGAGCTGGAAGACTTCCCAACAATGATCGCAGAGCGTCATCGACCCGATGCGACCATCCTCTCCAGGCTTTTTCTCCGTTACGAGAATCTGCGCGTTGTTACTACAACGGATACGCCCAGGCACACCACCAACGGTAAAAGGCCTACCCCGTTGGGTTTTTCGGCTTGGCAGCGCTCGAGATCTGGTGGCGTGAGTGGTTCCAAGTACTTCTCTTCTTTTTCTTCCATGACTCCTCGAAGCTTGTGCGTATCCCACATTCCTGGCTTCATACGCAGGCCTTTTGACTGAAGCGTCTTCAGGCAGCTCACGCAACGCAGCGATGAAGATGATCGCAGTTCGTCTTCAGGCTTCAACTAAACGTGTGAGCAAACCGAGATCACTTGATGTCCGTACGCAGGGTGAAAGCGGCCATAGAAAACGTGTGAGCGACGTGTCTTTCTTGAGCTCAACCACGCGTACTTCACTGCTACAGTTTTGGGATGACGTTGCACATTACTGCCCTCCTCATCTGCCTCGTTGGTCTCGTTCTCTTCTTTGCCGCCGGCAACAAGCCGGATGTGAAGGAGACCGGCCGCATCATGTTCGCGGTCGGCCTCCTCGTCACCCTTCTCCGTGTTGCCGAAACGACGCTACGACTCTGACCTCAACCGCTCACGGCGCCAGACCCACCAACCATGAACGTTGATGCCGAAGAAGACGACGGCATTGAGTACGTTCGGCAAAGATGTGGTCTGTGCGCCGTAAGCAAACCAGAGAAGGTTCGAAGCGATCCGCACGAGCCAACCACGCTCACTCTTCCTCGTGAGCATGATGTTGCCGGCAACGTTGGTAGCAAAGGCAAGGAAGCCCGACACGTCCTCGAGCGTCAGCATTACTTCTTGATCGCCGCCGAGGCTTTGCGACCAGCCACCCGCGCTCGCTCTCTTGAAAACTGCTCAGCGTGACCGGTACGGACGTAGAATCGGTACGCCGCTCTGTACGCGTCCCGATACGCTTCTTTCCTGGTCTTCTTTGTTACCTTCTTCTGCAAGGGGAAGTGCCCGGCATCGACGAACTTCTTGAGGACTGCTTTCTTGAGGAAGTGCGTTTTGTCAGCGTCTGCAGGAGAGGCACTAACCGACATGCCCGACTCGCTTTCCGGTCCTGCGACGGGTCGTTGCTTCTGAGGTACGGCAACGTTCCCAGGCGCTAGGGCCCTATTTGGAAAGGTAGCGTAGGTAGGCTCGATAGCAGTTATGTGGCCCGCTTTTTCCCAACCTCTGACCAGGTCGGCGACATCCTTGTCTTGAACGTTGCGAAGTTCTGAAAGGAACGAAGCGGCATCGAGCACGACACGGAAGTGGCTTCGGCCAGCAGAACGGCTGGTCTCTTCGATGAGGGCGCGCAACCCCCCAGGGGACAGGGCCGTGATGTCTCCGGCGCGAATAGCGCGAACAGTGAGCATCATCGCCATCTCTCTTTTGATCTGTTCGACCTCTTTCGATGTCGGCGGTTTGAGCGTTCCGCTAACTGGGCCGCTCTCCTTCTGAAGTTCTGGCCGGGCTTTGGTCTTGCTCTCGATCGGGTACGTCTCGAGGATGCGCTTCGTTGCCCAAACGGCCAAGCGCAGAGCGTTCCGAACGGCGATGGGCTCGCCTTCGGCAGCGCCGGCAATGCCATCCAACATATACTCCGGCACGGGCAAGCCGTGAGGGTTGTTGTCGGGATGGGGAATGCGCACCATGAGAACCTCTTTTGGCTCGGGGAGGTTGGTTTCCCCGTTGATGAACCGCTCGAGGTCGCTCGGGGTAGGTTCTGCGATTTCTTCAGGCATAGCACCGGTCTCTTCCAGGATGGCCGCTTCCTGCTCCGGAATAGGCTCCTGCGCTGCCTTGGCCATCTCAACGATACCGCCAGCGGCAGGAGCACCAGAGACGGCCAGCTGAGCCGGCAAATCAACCTGCCGGATCACGTGTGGGCTAGGGCCCTGAGGGACGGCTTCGAGAGCCGCCGGCGCAACACGGCTCAAAGCCGAGATCTGTACCTTGGCTTCGTACAGCGCTGTCGCAAGGCTGTCGTTCTCCACACGGAGCTGAGCCGTTTCCAACCTAGCCTCGACAGCCTCTTTTTGAAGATCGCTCTCCGCCTCCCAGTCCTCCCCAACGAGCTCGGAAAGAGCCGCGAGGTCTTCTCGAAGTTCTTGACCCACCAAGAGCCGTCGACGGATTTCTGCGTAACCATCATCGACCTGTTGCTGCGTAACGTATTCAGACATGATCCCTCCTGAATGTCCCAAGGCCTTATCCCCGGTCAGTGATGGTGTTGGCGATGAAAGCCCATTACCCGGATGAACAAGAGAACAAAGACGATCAGGAGTGGGACAGGCATCCACTCCGGCAATTGATACGCACTCTCTTCTCTCTCTTCTTCATGTGAGTGCATTGCCTGTCCTCCTCAAGATGTCGATCAGTGCTTCGATGTCTTCTTTACTCAGCGCTATCTTGCGGTTGTGACCTTGATTACTGATTATCGACATCACTGCGGACGAATCACTGGCTTCGCGTGTTACGTCGATACGCACTTCTTCGATTTCGGTTGTGTATGTATACGTTGAGGCGTACAGCGACAGTACGTTCACAGATATGACTTCTCCATAGACAAAAGAAAAAGCCCCTGCCGCCATTAGGCAGCAGGGGCTTCGAAGTGTCTGGCTGAGCTCAGGGAGGATCGAGACGGTTGCTCTGTGCGTGCAGATACACGAGCCTTTCGCCAATGCCGGCGTCGGGCTCGAAGTAGTAACCATCGGTGTGGCAGGCCACACACTGCGCAGCCACAGCGTCGAGGTCGAACCCATGGCTCGACTTCTTCAAGTCCATGCCGCCACTGTGGCAATCCGTGCACGGCTCGAGACCCGCAACAGGGAAGCCAGGGAAGTAGGTCTTTGCCGTCTGACCTACCTGAACCTTGATGACACCGCCCGTCAGCGCCGGCTCGCCTTCCCACTCTCTTCGCGCCTTGACTCCGGCAATCCAAGTTCCGCTCTCGGCATCAGCCGGCAACGTGAACGTGAAGACATCCGGCGTCGGGAGCACGCACGCTGCAGGGTCGAAGCCGAGCAGACAAGAGAACATCACCGGCGTGATCGGCGTTTCTTGGATGATGGCACTCCACCCATCGACAGCATGCGACGCCGACGTGATTTCCGGTGCGAAGAGAGCAGCCGGCGTGATCGGGTACGTGCCCACCGTCGTCATCTTGTGCACCGGGCCGGCGAGGAATGTCTGCATCGCAGCCTGTTGCGGCTTGGCCTTCCAGTACAGCATCGGAACGGCGTTGAAACTGAGGTAGCGCAAGCCCATGGCGGATGGGTCACGCGCCATCGCAGCACCGTACGACGGCAAGACGCCGGGCTGGAAGATGGGCACACCTTCTCGATCTCGATAGGTGATACGCACGCTGACTTGCTCTCCCGGCAAGTAGTAGCCACGAGATGGCGATGAAACCGTCGCGAGGTCGACGGAGAGACCGTAGGATGCGCCCACCGGTCTCTTCTTCACCGTCACCGGTACGGTTCGGACGCGGTCGTCCGCACTCCACTTCACATCGAGACGCTTCGACGCCTGAGGAATACCAAAGTCATCTTCCGGGTGCTGCGCGACACGGAGCTGAACCAGAGCCTCGGCAAGATGGGTCGCGCCGGTGCAGTCACCGACGGCAGGGCAGCCCATCGAAAGAACGCGTACGACGAAGCGCCGCTCACCGAAGTCATCGGACTCCTTCCAGCGATCATCACGTCCAGCCTTCACCTTGACCTGGTCGAGCCAACCGCCGCCGGCACTTCGCCAAGTCAGAGTGAAGGTAGAACGGTCCTCCATCCACGCAGCGCCTCGATAGAAGACTTGACGTTGGTAGGTCGCGCCGTTCGACTCCATCCGCCAGTCATCTCCGACCTCCTCGAGCCCGCTCCAATCGAGGTAGGAGAAATCACCCTCGTCCATGAGCGGCGTGGGGCCATCTTCTTCCGTCGTCGGCAGGATGCTGGCGAGGTAGAGCTCCTGCACGACCCTGTCATAGCCCCGGATGACGCTGAGCGTGGTGGGGCGGTTCGGATCTGGCATGGCCGTGAGGTCCGGATTCCACGCACCGTTCACGAAGTAGATGCCGAGACCGACCGGCACGTTGTGGTGTGCGGACGAAACTTCGTCCGTGGTCTCTTTCGGCGGCGCGGCGCAGCCGATGAGGAGGAAGAGCATGAACACCCAAAGCTTCTTCATCACGTATCCCTTTCTTGTTGTTCTGTTGCTACCCCCTCCAAGACTTCGGCTCTCACGCGGACGCCTCGAATGTTGACGAGACCCATACTAGGCTCGGCATCTTCGCAGGTTGCTTTCAAAAGCGGAATGAAACCGTCTTCTAGATCCATCAGAAGGACCTCGCACCCTCGCCCCAGAGTGTTGACATCTTGGGCCTCACCTTCGACGGTCAGCGTGATCGTCACCGTGTACTTACCAGCCATACGCTACGCCCTCCTTCAGTAGCACCGGTTTCAAGTCACAGGAAATGCGTTTCCTGTCCTCACTGAGAAAGAGCATGTGTGGGGTGCCTGGCTCAATCTCGCCGAAGGCGGCGTTCATCACCCACCTCGTCCCACGTCCGAAATCTTCAGAGAAGGCACTCCGCACAACCTTGGCCACGCGGAACTTCACACGAGTGCCGGCGAAGTCGACCTCCCACACATCACCACGACGGACATCGAGCCCTCGCTCTTTCAGAGCGATGACGCGCGCAGGGTAAAAGATGTCTGCATCCCACAAGCGGTTGCCCGGACCGCAATACTGACAGACGGCCACACCGTCGACGTTGCAGAACACTGCCGGCTCAGGGCAGTCGACCGTTGCGCCATCAACGTCGACGACTCGAAGTACCTCGCAAGACATCGCGCACTCCTTGTGGCCAGATGAAAAGCATCGCCACGGTCGAGAAGAAGGCGATTGCCATCTCTTTTATGTTTCGGTCAGTGATGATGACAAGGAAGACGAGAAGGAAGAAGAACCCAATAACTCTCTTCACAACGCTCTCTTACGTCGTTCTTTGAGAAGTTGGTTACGGCGCTTCCACTCCGTGCAGAAGAGATCCGCCGTATTCTGTCTACGGTATTTCCTGCACTCATTTACACGCCAACGCTGCTGGCTCTTGAGCGTGTCTTGGTACGGCATCTCAGGCGTATCGTCGCCGTATGCGCTCACACCAGTCTCCAAGGGAACGAATGCAGTATCCGGCATGAACTGAAGAGCATTGATGAGATCGTTTTCGTCTCCTGGCCAACCAAGGTACTCGAGGATGTTCAACTGAAAGGCCATCACACGAATCTCACGAACCGTCGCTTGGCATGTTGTTGGCTCAAAACACATCCGGTTGTAGGCCCACTGCTCAGGAACACGGAGCCCCCAACCTGGCTCAGCCATTCTTCCTTCATCGATTTCGACGAAGTGAGCCATCTCATGGACGAGATTCGACAGACTGTACCCCGGTCCGGCTTTAGTTCCGAGAATGACGGCACCGTTATCATGGACTCGTTGGCCTTGCATACTCACTGAGACTTTGACCTCAGCATCTTCGAAGAACTCCCCAATGACACGATCTAATTGCTCTTGAGTCACCGTTGACCGCTCATGGGTAAAAGTGTGCGGTAGCTCGTACTCTGGCCTCTTGATCACGGAAAGCAATCCTCCGGAGTAGCTGGTACGTCAGGCCAACTCGGGTTGAAGCATTGCGGATAGCACTCTGCGCGAACGAGCCCACAACCTTCATGCAGCGCGACCATGCATGAGCAATCAACGGGTCGACAACAAGTCTCTACGAAACTGCTATCTGGCTGCTCCTGAAGACAGACATAGGCATCGGCGCAGATGCCCTCCTCCCAAGTCCGCGCCGAGCACTTCGCGTCGTACCACGCGTTCTCGCTTTCCACGATGGGCTCGAGATTGCTCTCGGGTTCGTCGCAGACAGGTTCCTCTTCGACCACCATCACGCAGCCCACCAAGAAGATGACGCAGTACCGCATGACTACTCCAAGTCGTAGACGTACGTCGGTACGTTGTACTTGAGTAAGGTTCGGCCGATGACGAGAGCGATCTCCTCCCATTTGCCACCGGCGAGACCCGATCCGATACGCGGCATGTGCACGGAAGCGCGAAGAGCGTCAGCTGCTTCTGCGACCTGCACCAGCGTACTTTCTAGAGCGACGTAATCAAGACGGACCCTGTCCGTGCCGACTCCGCTTTGCGCGATCATGTTGGCGATGGTGAGGCGTTCACTGAGATGAACGAACTGCGTCAAGCCACGAGACAACTTCGCGGTTGTGTTGTGCGTGTACCAACGACGATAGCTGCGCTCGGCCTGCGGGTACTTCTGTGAGAGTGCTCCGCTGAACCCCGCGCCCCATGCACCGATGTCGTTGCAGACATGAGCGATGATCTTGTTGTGACGAGTCAGGACGTCGACTGGCGAAGTCGCATCGCCCTTGTGGTAGGTGATGTACATCACCCTTCTTATACCGGGTGAGTGTGTATTTTCACGCTAAAGAAAGAGGCGGGTGGTACCCGCCTCTTCTCATTTCCGACGCTTACCTGATGGCGACTCGACTTCGCACTTTGCGAAGGGCCAACACGACACCATGACTTGCGCGGCAACACTCGTCGGGAACGACGCGGCTTTTTCCCGCGTGCTCCCAAACGAAGGGCCAGCATCCGTGTTCCTCGAGAAGTACGTTCCGTTCTCGTGGTAGATGCGCCAGCCCTTCAACTTCTCCATTCTTTGCATCATCCCTCCGGTCCAAACACATACTTGCGACGACGCTCGGACACGTACCGAACGGGCTCGCCCGTATGATCCAGGCACCCAGCAACGGCAAGACGAACGCATTCGTTAAGCAAGCTCTGCACCGCTTCGTGCTCGGTCTCTCCCCAGCAGCCGATCGACCGGCAGTTGAGTTCAGCGATGAAGCCGTCTTTGCGGTCAGGGTAGCGCGTCTCTTGCTGCGCATGGTCGGCCGCGCAGATGGCATCCATCTTCGGTTCTCTCATCGCCCTGACGGTGAAGTCGATCGGCATCGAGCCAGGCGGCAAAGGCTTCGGCTGAGGCAGCGGCGTTTGGAGATGCCGCATCGGCATCGAGCCAGGGATCTCGACGTCGGCGTAGCCATGTTGCACAGCTCCATCTTCGTCTCTGTACTCGACGCGCCTCATGAAAAGGACGCTGCCATCGACCTTTTGGAAGACGATCCAACTACGATCTTCTGGTTCTATCACGCGCTGCCAGTCGCCGACATCGGCGGGGTTGGGGTAACGCTTGATATGGATACGGTGCGGATCTTGGCTCATCGGGGGACTCCTTTGCGGGTGGCCCGGTCATCCCCCGGCGCCGAAGAAGAACGTATCACAGCTCAACCCGTGAGGGCGTAGAAAGCAAACCCGACGATGGCAACAATCGTGAAGAGCCAGAAAGCAACCAACAGAACGAGGTCGATGAAGATGCCTAGGAAGAGCAGAAAGCCGATCCAGTTGAACCGCATCGGCCCTGCCGCAGCATCACTCCTCGACGACGTTCGGTAGGGGGCCATTTTCCTTCCGCTCTTTGAGCGCAGCAGGCTCAAACAACGTGCCGCCGGCGCCGGTGCAGAAGAGCCCCAGCAGAGACTGCAGCTGTGACTCCGCTGAGAAGTAGGCATTCGTAGCTACCGTCGTAGCGCGCCGCGCCTCTCTAGCAGCAGTTTCCGTCTGCTGCCCAACTGCGATCGCCGCCCTCAGCTCCGCACTGCAACGCATCAACTCCTTGAAGGCCGAGATCACTTCCGGGTCGTTTAGATCTTTCATGACACTTCTCCCTTTCTCGCTTGATCCTAAACACGGCGTTCCGAAGAAACTTCCGCGACGAGTAATAAGTAAACCGATCGAAAAACGATCGCAACCAGTACTGGAAGCGGCTGTCCTGAAACTCTTCGAACAGCTCTGCCTTGTAGCGGTTGATGCGTTCGGCCTCTTTCGCCAGATAACCCGGGTTGCGCCGTATGCTGCACGTACAACGGACCAGGGGTATGAACGGATTCGCTTCGTCGAATGCTGCCATGTAGGCGCACAGTGAGTGGTGCTCCACAGCCTCCGTAAAACCGTTCATCGCGTCACCACCACTTACTCATGTCTGTGGCCATGCTTCCGCCTCTCTTGGCTCTCTTGAGCGCGACGAGCACGTGCGTTGATCTTACGAAGGATCTCGATCTGAAAGGATCGATCGTGATTATCCATGTTTTGGAGCAGCTTCCGCAGCTCCTTACGCAAGTATTTGTGCGGGTACTTGAACGTCTTCAAGAACTCCCAACGCGCACGCGTGACCCTAACCAGCTCTGCGCTGCAAGCTTCTTTGCGCGATGTCGCCTTACAACTGCAGCGTACGATCTCGAGGAACGTAAGACCTTCGTCGAACGCGACCATCCTTGCACAGCAGTCCTCGTGCGCAGCCTCAGTGCGCAACTTCTCCTTGAGAGCCACATTCATGGCATGCGCACCACAAAAGGCACACCAGTGAAGAGGAGGCTCTCCGATGTCGCTGAAGTACAAGGTGAAGCGCTCATCGCGCTGCTTTCCTAACGTGCGCGAGCAGCGCCTTCTCGCACTCCTTGACTCGCTCAATAGCCTGGGTGTGATCGAATGAGTACTTCCCAAGAACAGACAAGCGGAGATTTGTGTCGTGCGCTTTTCGGATCCGCTCCCCTGTCTCCTCAAGCTCGCGGTCGGCGGTACGAAGGTTCTCGACGAGACGCAGCTGCTCTGACATGTGTACGACTGTGTCGATCCAAGGAATGATCATCTTCCACCTTCAGAAGCCTTGAGGCCTTCCACGTATCCGGCGTCCCACGTTGCAGTTTAGCGATCGGAGCGACGCACCTAAAGAACCGCTCCAGACGAGGCCAGACAACATCGACGTACCAACGACATCTAGGGTGAGGGCAGGGGTGTGACGGTGTTCCACCAACAACGCCGAAGACGGGATCGACCTCCCCACAGATACACGTCTCCGAGACGTGTCGTGTCACGCGATCTTCCCCTCACGCTTCCAACGCGTCCGCAGGTTCTTCAACGCTTCCATGAGGTGTTCGGTCGTGACTTCGCCGAGGGTGATGAAGTAGTCGTTGTCGATTTCCCACCAAACACGCAGGTCTTCTCGGATGTAACTTGGGGGCTTCGGCCGCAACCTTTCCTGGAGGTATGAGCGCTCTTTCAGCCTGCAACCCTCCCCCAGCAAAAGATCGACGTAGTGCCCCACATCAACAGCAGCTTCCTTGGTGCAGATGAAGTGGAGTTGTCGTCCAGCAGCGTCGCTCACCGGCTTCGACACACCCGAATCTGTGTGCCTACAAAACTTGAAAGACTGGTACTCATCGAGGTTGCTCGTGATGCGCTTGAGCGACTGAGGGAGGGCGCCGAACTCGAACTCAGCCGATCCCATGTAGTCCATGCTGAGAAAGGTGTCGACACTGGTAGTGTCCGAACCCTTCACGAGACAGCGTTGAATCAGGTACGGCTTATTCATGCTTCTCTCTTTCGAGCTCTTCGATGACTTTGTTGTTAAGGAACTCCGAAACAACTTCATAGAGACCGGGGATGGCAAGAAGTTGGCCGCCGGTCATCTTGTCGAGAATCTCTTCGAGTTTCCTATCGAACTCTTCGTTCGAGATCTCCATCAGGTCTTCTCCCTGACGTCAGCGCCGTAATGGCGCAGACGCGCCGCGCCCTCATCCCCCACACGGTAGACAGTGTAACGGTTCTCCACCATGTCTCTCGCTTCGCGCAGACCGACGCCAAGCAACTGCCTTACTGTTCTGATGAGGTTGATCTTGGTCCCCGTTGGAAAAGAGAGAATGACGTACCCCGGCCCCGTCTCGTCCGGGGCCTCACTCAGTTCGGCAATACGCTTGTCGAGCGCCGCTTTACAGAAATGTGCCTCTTCGGCGGTTACGTTCTGGAAGAGCCTGCGAAAGAACTCATACGTCATGGCGACAACTCCTTTTAAACCGACGGACATGAACCAGGACATAGAAGCGGTTGTCCGCCAGCTTCTTTTCTTTAAGCGCTCCTATACGCGTCATGCCCCAGGGCGGAATGTGTGGGTTGTCTTGCCACCAAGATCCGGTCCCAACCCGCGTTGGCGTAGCCCCTGGTTTCTTCCACCAAAGCTCCCACCACTCGGCAACGAGCTCTCTGCCTGTCAGTTGCTTCTTTGGGTTCACGGTAGCTCTTTCTTGATGAGGTCGAAGATGATGAGCTCCTTACGCCTGGCGATGACGCGCAGTTCGCTCACCTTCTCAGCAGACTCCTGGCTGTGCACCGCAGTCTCGTACGTAGCAGTTGCGGCATGCGAGTCGAGAATGGCTACGCTCAGCTCGTGGTAGGCCTTGCGTACCGCCAAGTACTTTGAGAAGAGCGTGTCAGTGTCGTACGCGTGTACGGCCAGCGTATCGAGTGTATCGGCGATCTCCTCGAGCACGGCGTCGAGGTCGCTTGAACCCATGACGCACCTCCAAGTCCCTGTAGATCTCGCGTCCGTTACTCGAGAGCGTAGCGAAGGTTAGAGAAGGCGCGGGCCGAAATCGGATACGGTGCAAGCGGCCGAAGACAGCGTAGAGACCGCTACCTTGACCGCCGTGGTAATCCGCTGCGAAGAGGTAATACGCCTCCGCGATGTCGAACCGGTTGAAGTACGTCACCACTTCCCAGCAGTGACGAAGGAGAACCTAAGCCATGTGCCGGCGTCGCCGTCACCGACGACGTCACTCCAACCATCTTCGTCGCCGAAGGTCCCAATCAACGGTCTGATGTTGGCCTTGCCGGGATGGTCATGGGAGACGTAGAGCACGTAGGGCATACCCACGTCATGGTGGCGCACAAGCGTCAAAGCCGTATACGTTCCGCCCTTGTAATGCCTGTACTCACCGGGCTGAAAGTTGGCTACAGGCCCATCCTCCCGCGCTTTTCTAGCGTCCTCTTCTCGAGCGGTACGCAAAGCCTCTTCGTCCGAGAACCAGACAGGACCGTTCTTCCATAGGGGATTCTTCCACCTAGCCTTGTTGCCCTGAAGGCCGGCAACTCGCCAACCGCGTGACTTCAAGTACTTCTCGATGTCATTCATGAAACCTTCTCCACCGTCCTTATCCCCGGCTTCTTCTTTCTTTTGATCTTAGGAGGGCACGCGTTGAGTATCTTCTCCACGTCTTTCTGCTTCGGGCGTAGGAGATAGAAGTTGTGTGGCGCGCAAACTTCGATGACTAGGTAATCATTCCACACGCCTGCCTTCTCCATCTTTTCGTAGATCTTCCCACGTCTCTCGTAAGCGGCGTCAGAGACCTTGGCGTCATGCGGCCGTACTTGGTTTTGGTAATGGTAATCGACGAGGCGCTTGTCCCTCTTCAAGAAGTTAAGAGCATCTCGCATGAACATATCGCAGTGCGGGATGAGGTAAATGTTCCCCTCGAAATGCCGCAACGACACGCTCACTGTGAAGTCCGCCTCATTACGCAGGTGGGAAGAATACTGCTCTTTATAAGCCCTACAGAAATGATGATCTGCCAGCGAGTACCGAACGTCGATGTCACGACTGTCGCTATCACCAAGATACTTCGTCAAACTCTTGTACTTCTCCTGGTACTCGGGGCTCTTGGGATCGATGCTGAAGGCCTTTGCAGCGTAAAGTACAGCGAGAGCCTTCGTAACGTTGGTCTGACCTTTTAGGCGGATGTCGTGCACGAGCTCCCACAACTTCGTGGGGTCTTTCAGCTTGTACGCGGTCCAGATCTTCACGCTCATACGTCACGCACCGGCTTGATTGCGCTTTTCAGATCCTGGAGCATGTCCCACTTGCTGGGGTGCCGAGCGGCTTGGGTAAGGTGCCGATCGAGGATGCTAGAAATGCGCTTGTGCTCTGCGGCCATACCGACAGACAAGACAACCGCAAGCGCACAGGCCTTCGAGTCGACAGGGAGGGTTTCAGATTCCTTGAGCGCGGCGTCGTACAACTTCACGGCACGCTCGAGAAGACCTTCAGGCAGTTCGATACTCATAGTTCCTCTGCATCTTCTTCGCGACAAAGCTTTACGCAGTACACACAATCGTCAGGGTCTTCAGGATGGGTAAGGCCTTCCTCTTCCTCGCTCGGCTTGTAGTTCTTCCTGTTGAACACGTCGTGCTTGGCTTCGCGTTCGACAGCTTTCTGCATGCACTCTTCTGCAGAGCCACCACAGACCTCTCGGTCGTAGCTCTCGGTATTGCCGTCGTTGAACCAACGCGTGTACGTGAGCCACCACCCGTCATCGATGTCCGGACCTGTCGACGCGCGGAGCACGGCGCTGCCAAGAACGATCTTCTCGCGCAGGGCAGCGAAGGGATCCGTGCCAGCCTTCCTCTCTTTGGACATAACTTCCTCCCGTATATTGCTGTGTCAGTGCTGTTGCATGCCTAACAAAACATCTAGTTCCCGCAGAGCACAAGCCACCAGCATGCTTGCCGGGCAAGCAAGCTTTGAATATGCACCCCACACCGATGTAATGTCCTCTAGCGCTTTGGGAGCTTAGGGCGGTCCCAGCGGGCCTGAGCGGCCTTCCTGGCGATGGCCGAACGTTGCTCAGGCGTCAGTGCGGAAGCTCTTGCGCGACCGCCCTGAGACGCTCGACGGGCTTGGGCGGCGCGGTGTCTTGGACGTGGCTTGCGACGCCTGCGTACATGGCGCCCGAGCAGTTTGAGGTCCCTCAACAGACCCAACTTCTTCATAAGGCGCAAGGCCAAGACCGCCGACGTCCTAGCCTCTTCTTCGCTCGACGTCCCAAGGGCTCTGGCTACGAGCGCCTCAAGCTTTGCTAGGTCGGCAGCCTTCAGAGGATCAGGCCCCTTTTTGAGATCACGAACTTGAGCATCATCTTCAAGCGTTTTCGTGCATCGACGATCTTGTCGACGTGTTGGTTGAGCTCGCAAGACTTGGTGGTGATCCAAGTACCCGGCGGGATGAAGTGCACCTTATTCCAACCCTCAAAAACCGCCTCGAAGATAATCAGTTCCTCGTGGCTGAAAAAGTCACTCAATCGAGTTCGAATAGTCAGGCCACACCCAGCACCATCCAAGACAAAGCTGCGAATGGTAACTCGGTTTCGCTTGTTGATGTCCGCTAGAAGGAGTGTACCAAGGCCGCAAACTTCACACGTCGTCTCCTTGGACCTCTTCAATTGGTCTGTGTGGAAGGGCAGGGTCTGAGAGACGTACTCGCGGAATCTGAGGAATCTTGGGTCGTGTCTCGAGTGAGTTGAAGACACACGCGCAAAACTTGTAGCCTGCTTTGGAACGATGTTCTTGTTCGTGTTGAGGATGTCCAATGCTTCTTTGAGGATGTCCACCCTAGTAATGCCGGCCTTCTTCATTTCGCATCCTTTCTTTTCCGATTCTTCCCGCGACCCGTTCTGATTGTGCGTCCGCAATCCGGGCATGGAACTGTCACAGCAGTGATGTACGCCGGCGCGTTTCCATCAGCACCCAGACATGTACGGCACTTCGATAGCTCCGCTTCTACTCGAGACCATTCCTTGTGTAGGAGTTGACGGATAAGCGCTGAGATCGAGCTGTCACCTGCCAACGCTTTAAGCCGACGATGCTCCTCGTCGCTCAACGTAAACGTGACCATCCTCGGCTTCTTCGGCGACGTCGGCATCAGCATCTACCGAAACGGTGCGAGTGCCAGCACTTCTCGCCGTATGAGAAGCCGAGCTCGTTGAGGCGCTTCTCGTCCTCCTTCGACACCTTGCCAGTGTCCAAGTGAATCATCAAACACGTCGTGCTCATTCCCTTCACTTGCGCGAGAATTGCACGCAGGTCTACCTCACTTGGTTCCGTCATTCTCCTTGCCCTCCAAGATGGCCAAGATAGCGTTGAGCTGCTTGATGCTGACATGGCTTGATGCAGTACCGTAGTCAATGACGTCCCGAACACGCCGTAGCTTCTCTGAGTGTTCGGGTCGATGCAGATACGAATCCAGAGGTTCTGTTATGCGCCTGGCGCGGTGCAGATGCTGCGTGTCTGCACCAACGACGTAACCCGTATTTCGGTGAAACTTGAATCCGCCAGCCCATACGTAGCGTTTGTCGAGCTTCTCGATCTTGGTCTGTACCCAATCCTCACGGGGGTTGTAGTAACGGGCTAGGACGAGGCACGCGTCACCGACCTTCGCCGCCTTGAGCCACTCATTTCTTTGCATGCTTCTTTTCCTTCTCTTCGAGCTTGACGATACCGACGAGAGCCAGGTCGATCGCTGCCAACATCCCTTCGAGCTGTGACTTGCTAGGCCTCTTCACTTTTTGCCTCATCGGGCATGTTGTCTCTCTTCGAAGAGTCGACTGAGGCAATGCCATCACACCAGAAGGCTCCTTGAACGAAACCTAGCCAGCGCATCAACTTCTCCCGCCTCCCCTCTTTTAGGAACGTCCTCATTTCCCCCAGCATCCACAGGAGGTGGCGCAGCCGGGCGCCGAGAGACATGTCCGTACCGCGGAGCTCAGGATTTGCGCGCTCAGGACGTGCGACAAAGTCCAGCTTGCTGAGCATGCTTTCGTACTTCTCGATGATCTCAAGAAGCTTCTGATCTGACATAGCCATAGTAGCCTCCACGCCTCTTATCGCCGAGACGTAGGGTTCTTTGCGATGGCTAAGAGAACGCACACGCGTTCTCTTTAACACTACCTTTTATGCGTCGTATGGACGGTCGGATCCTGTATGGCCAACGCGGCCACCTTCACGCAGTCCGTTCCTACAGGCTACGGCTTTTTGCGTAAGTAAGCGCGTCCTCCCAGCCATCTTCGCTAGCAGGGAAACGGGCTGCCGGCGATGGGGCCTGGCGGGGCCTGCCGAGATTGACAGGATCATCGGAAGCACGGAAGTGCGGATCGATCGTCTTCCACTTCAACGCGTCGATGAGATTCACGTTCAAGAAGACCATGACTTTGATTCCCTCGTACGCGCACATGGAACAGTTGGGGTACTGCACCTTCATGACGAGGTGAGGGCCGATGGGCACAGCGTCAATGACTTCGTAGACAGTTGATCCCGGCGCCAAGTACTCGACGTTCTCACGCTGATCGATCTGGCGGTTCCACCGCAAGACATCAGCTTCCGTTGCCTTGCGCTTTCTTCTCTGCTTTACCTTCTTGGCCACGAGCTTTCTCCTTTTCCAACATGGCGTGAAGTTCCTTCAAGCTGTTGATTGCCGCAGTGAAGCCAAAGGTGATCAGCTGAAGCTCATGCGGTTGCATGGGCTTTCCGTCTCGTCTCGCAGATAGACCAGGTACAGATCCCTCCAAGTATCCGATGGTTAGCTCCATGTAGATCCCTTCGCCGTCATGGAGGCCCTGATGATAAGCCTTGTCACACTGCGCGGAGACGACGGCGGTGATGACGTCGGCTGTGGAGCCCCGACCGTACTTCTCGGAAACGGCAAGGACTTCTTCCTTCGTGAGGAACGCGTCTTCTTTGCTCATCGTTGTTTCTTGAGGTACTCGAGTTGGTCGCTGGCGAGGCGCAGGATCTCTCCAACGAGCTCTGCGTTCATAGGCCCGGCTGCGGCCTTCACGTCCTCGTTAGAATCGCGTTGCTGGTCTTTGCTGCTCACGGCGTCCAAGACGGTCCTAGACGCCTCCAGGTACGGCAGGAGGGTATCCAGGCTCTCGACGGGCATGCCAAGGGCTTGGGTGGCCTTGTCGAGGAAATCTTCGACCTCCGGCGTCGGGGCACCCTGCCCT
>JACCDR010318292.1_pt1 | contig 61910 bp, 75 predicted proteins | sample 7446431 | NCBI WGS metagenome assembly JACCDR01 (sample SAMN15323443, study PRJNA562643) | freshwater metagenome | isolation source: river surface water | place: USA:Blue River Watershed | collected 2017-08-17 | reverse complement strand
TGCAGAGGATCACCACCAGGGTCTGCCGCGGCAGGCCAGGTATCCTGATCTTTTTCTTGATGAACCAGTCCAGCAGATCACTGGCCTCGCGCAAAGCTTCTTCCGGCAGCGTGGGCAGAGCCTTGGCGGCCATTTCGTCCAGGTCGATGCCATAGGCAATGGCGAAGGTCATGAAGGCTCCCAGGCTGCCCTGGTAGCCGCAGTTGTGAACCAGGCAGCCGTTAGCGGTAAAACGGTGTCGGGGACCCGCGTTCAGGATGTCATATACCCTAACTCGATTAAGCGCGCCTTGATCCCCCGCCAATTCTTTCGCTTCTCGGCCACGGCATCCTTGGCTCTCGACACTATATCCGCCCGAGAATATCCGGCTTGCAAGTACCGCCGTGTTGTGAAAAAAGATAAAGGACTTTTGGCTTCTGCCCATTTGAAATCCGCTAGTGTGCTTTTTGTTTTGCGCATATTGAATTGCTGCTCTTGATGCGTCGCCCATTGGAGATTTCCCGGTTCGTAATGCCCGTTGTTGTTTTTCCGATCCAATTCTAAATCCCGATCTGGGAGGCCCAGTGTGCGCACCACCCAAGCGCAAGCCTCGGTCACGGAGCCAAAGCGAAATTCGATGCCGCGCCCTCCATAGTTTTTGAAACCCTTGTCTTTGATGTTTGTGCAGCGTTGTTTCCAGGCTGTTACCCTCTTCAGGAGCCAAGGGGGAATACTCAATTGGGGGCAGCAAACAGGACAAAAAGGGTATCGACCGTGCTCCAGATCGTAAAGCGGAAACCAACCTTTTCCTTTGCAGAGCAAGCACTGCACGTGGGCTATGGGCTTTTGTCTTCCTGCCCGAAGAATTAGGGTTTTGCCAACCACCTTCGCCCACCCGTACCGGTGTCCCTTCAATTCCGCTGCGGAGTAACCGCAAGCCTCTAGCACGTGCATCTCCGAAGGTACTCGTGTTTTCTTCGCCATTTTCGGTAGAAATCCAAACTATATGATCGGGTGTCGCTTTCAAACCCTCATACTCGATAACTTCTTTTTCCCCACGGAAAATGACACCAGAATGTGGCACCCACGCAACACCGTCCCACAGAAGCATATCGGTAGTTATGTCTTGGATGGGCACTTCGCCTTTATCCGTAAGCACAAGTGTATCATACGAGCAACATGCAAGTTCTTGAACCTTGCCGATCTGGCGCTGGTCCTTGGTCACCTCCTCCGGCTGCAGGCCGAAGGACTTGGCGTAGGCCAGCTTGTACAGGTCAGGGCCCTTGCGGATGGGCTCGCCCTTGGTATCCCGCTGCAAAGGCAGGGGATGGCCTCGGAAGCTGGGTAGATGGTGCCATTGGCCGTCTTCACCAAGCACAGTATCGAAGTCCCGGAAGGCCTTCAGCTTCCAAGGCTCGTTGGCCAGCCAGGCTAGCCCCCGGCCTTCGATGTTCGACAAGTCGGCCACGGTCAGGCGCCGACCTTCCCCAGGGATGATCAGCCCCCGCAGCGCACTAGAGGCCAGCAGCATGACGTCGGGAAACAGCATCGCTTCGGCACCGGCTTTCATGGCCTCGATCCCCAGGGCGGTATCGGCCTTGGGCAGTAGCCCCCTACTGGGGAGGTTCTGGGGTTGAAATACCCGGCCGGCGGCCCGGCGGGTGCGAGAGGCACCATCGAATTGCAGAGTTCCCCGCAGGCGCCCATCGGCAGACACGGCCCGGGCCACCGACTTGTACTTGGCCGTGCTAGTCGTGCAGGTAGCCAGGCGCAGGCGGATCAGCTCGCGCATGCCGTCGTCAATCCGGGGGTCGTCTATCAGCTTCTCCAGGGTGGAGGCCCGCAGATCGGGGAGCAGCATGCCGTACTCAGCCGTCATGAACTGGAGCATCGCATCGCGCTTGGTGGCGGTCGTCACCGCGCCGTCGGTGGCCTCCAGGCACTGGGCATCCAGCTCGGTCTTGGCGCCGGCCACGGCGCGCAGCGCGCCGTGCATCAGGTCCGTGTCGATCTGAAACCCGCGGTCGTTCTTCTCCTGGTCGTTGTGCCACAGCGCCAGCTCGGCGTGGGCCGGCAGCCAAGGGTCGCCCGGAGCGGGGAACTCAATGGCCATGTTCCACTGGGGCAGGCGCTGCATGACCTCGCGCATGGCCAGCACGTCATGCTTGGCATACTCCCGATATCGCACGCGCTCCTCGGGATGGGTGTTCGCGGTGGCCCGCCGCAGAATATGGTTCTTTGGGCGCGGCTTGCAGAAGAGGTGCATTAGCGCCTCCCCCTCGGCCATCTTCTGGCTATCCAAGGGGACGCCCAGGAGGGGCCCCAGCTTGGCCAACGCGCCGGGCAGGGCATGGGCCAGGGCCTGCACCCGAGAACAGCGCCAGCGGGCTATGGGCACCTCTATCTTCAGGTTTCCAAGCCGCAGCACGTTGCGGTCGAAGATGGCGTTGTGGGCCACCACGATCCGGGCCTGGTGAAGCATGTCTTCCATCGCGGAGCGCTCACCCCGGGAGCACGTCTGCAGGTCCAGCACCTGGGGCTCCTCTTCACCGAAGGCCCAAGCGAAGAGATCGACCTCGGCGTGGGCGGCGTACTTGTAGGTGCCCGCCGTGATAGGTACCTCGCTGAAGGTCTCCAGGTCCATCCAGAGGATATCGGGTGCCGTCACACCTCCTCCGACGGGAACAGCTCCCCAGAGGGATCGGGCTCCTTGATGATCTCGACGCTGACGATATCTTCGCGGGTCAGGTCGTAGCAGCCAGCGAAGTAGTCGGCCAGAACCTGCTCTCCCACCTCGTTGGGGGGCCCTTCATAGGCTTCGGGATCGAACTCGAAGTTCGCGGTGAATCGAAGGGTGGTCATGCTCAGCTCCTGGCGAAATCGTTGGGCGTGGCCGGCGGGCACTTATGGATTTCGCCCTTGGCGGTCGCCAGGACCCACATAGGCCGGCCTTGCTGGTCTTCGTCCTGCTCCCAGTGCAGACCCTTGGCCCCACAGCGGGAGCAAAGCCGGGTCGTCGGGGGCGGTTCGTCCATGTCGTAGGGATCGAAGGCCACGGTCAATCTCCGGCGAAGCGACGGGATACCGGGCCGGGAGCGCACCATGAAACGAGGTGCTTGCTGGCTTCAGAAGAGGAAGTCAGGGAGAAACCCAAAGCGCGCAAGGTGTCCTTTTCGTTGTCGGACAGGCGGTGGGCGATCTCGCAACTCATGGTGCCTCCTGCTGCCGCGGCCTTGATTCGGGTCAGAGTGTCGCCCATGTTGGCGAGCGTCTTGTTCAGGGTGGCCTGCCGGGCGGCTTCGTAGGCCTTCTCCGCGGTGAAAATTTCGGACACGATGATCTCCTTCAGAAAAAGGATCAGCCCCTGGCGGCGCCCGGATGCCCAGGCCCACCGCAGGTAAACCCACAGGGCCAGGGGCTGATGAAACACCCCTCCAGCAGGAGGGGGAGGGAGGTTTAGTTGCCGGCTACGATGCTGGTGCTACCGTTCCAGGCGGCCGATTCCTTGATCGGCGTGGGGGCCTGGGCGCCGGGGGCCGGTGCAGGGGTGGGCTCGTTTGCAACGCAACTCGGGATGACCTGGGCAACCTGCTTGTCGGTACAGAAGAGCTGCACCGCCGAAGAGGTAAGGCCCATGTTGTAGAGCAGGCGCACACGTTCCCGTAGGTCGCAGCCTTCGTCAAGCACAGAGCCGCCAATCCCGATTCCAAACCCAGCACCGGAGCCAGAACCGCTGAAGGCAATCCGGCAGGGGGCGGTCGGGTTCGCTATCACATCGGGCGGGTTCGGCACGTTCTTCACCGTGTAGCCACCAGAATATTCCCGTTTCCCGGAGTCCGTGACGGTCACGCTTTGGACGTTTCCCCCGCTGTAGGATTTGGCGGTGGCCTTGCCACCTTCGGACACGTTGACGTTGGTGTTGCTGTTCTTCACCGAGGTGGTGACGCCCACCACGTTGGAGGCCGAGGCTTTGGACTCTGCCGAACTGGCGGAAACGGCGGTGTTGGTCACCGGTCCGCTGCCGTTGCAGCTATTGCCCTGGCATTCGTGGTTGCTGTCGGCGAAGGCGGGCCAGCTCGCCAAGGCCAGGATGAGAAGCGCGGTGATACGGGTTTTCATGATGCTTCCTTTCGTGGGTCGTTTCAATACAGCGGGCCGTGCAGCGCCCGCACATAGGGGGTGTGGCGGCCTCCGGCACGGGGCCAGAGGATTTTGGGGCAGGGCGCCGGGATGTAGGGCTTGCCGCCGCCCCGAGCGCGCTTCCGGCGCTTGGGTTGAGAAACCCGGGTTTCCCTGGGATTTCGCAGCCTTGCAGAAGGCGGGATCGCTTCGGGGGGCGTGTGGGGTGGGCCGGCCCATCCCCCGGAGGCCAGAGCCAACAGCGCTGAGGCGAAGGATTTCACAGCATCCCCATCGCCGCGTCTGCCCCGGCAGCGGACAGGTCGGTAAAGTCATCCTCGGTGGCCACGGCGCCGCCGCTGAAGGCGTCCCCGTGCTCGCAGAACTGGAGGCCCGAGAAGCTGGCGCGGACGCCTGGGTTCTCCTTGGTCTGCACGTAGATTTCCACCTTGGCGTTGACGTAGCAGCCGCCGTAGAAGAGGCCTTCGGATTCCGGCACGTCACCCGCTTTGGGGTTGAGCCCGAACAGGCGGGGGCGACCGTCCTTTCCCCGGCGGTGGGCAGTCAGGATCATCATCCCGCCGTAGCCCTCGTAGTCCTTCAGCTCACCGGAGACGTAGGCCCACTTGTTGCCCTGGCCCTCGCAGGACCGGCGGAAAGCCGAGGCCTTGGCGGCGTCCGGGAATTCGTCGGCGATCGCCTTGTCGATGGCGGCGTTGATCGCCGCATCGTTGTCGGACCCGGGCTCCACGATGAAGCTCGCCGAGTACCGGGGCTTGCCATCCCCCTGCTTGAATTCCTCTGCGGTGTAGAGGACGGGGAAGGACAACCGCACACGGCTCAACATAAATGCCATTTCAATGCTCCCTGAAAAAAGTCGGTGTATCGAGGCCCACCAGCGCCTCGGGTCGGAAGTAGGACGGATATTCCCGCTTGATGGAGATGATGGCCCGGTCAATAGCATCCTGGCGCTTGACGCTGGAGGGCTCCATCGCTGCGGCCACCAACCGGATGCGAGCGGGGTAAGGCAACTGCTCGCTCACAGGATTCTGGATCACAACAAGTCCTCCGGGTTGAAGGGTTTGTTCAGCTCCGTGAAATCCTCCTCGGTCGCCACGCCAGGGGGTTTGATGGCGGGCCGGCGGTCCGACAGAGGGGCCAGGGTGGGCTTGCCTTCAGCCTGTGTCACCAGGCGCGAGAGCTTATTCCATTTGGATGGAAGTTCCTTCAGTGCCAGCTCCATGGCGGTCGGCGTCTTCAGGTTCTGGACGTACATCACGTCCTGCTTCAGCCGCATGCGCTTCATCTCGGCTTCGGCCTCTTCCTCCGAGGCCCAGGCCCGATTCCCGCGCTTGCCCTGCACCAGCTTGTGGCCGGCGACAGGGCCGCCCTTCATCAGAGTGCTGTAGGCTCGATCCTCCACCGCCTGAGCCCAGGACTTGATGGCCGGTACAGCGGCCAGGCGGAGCCCGAGTGTCGCCCCTCCTGGATCGTCCCAGCCAGGAAGCACTAGAGCGCCGCCCGCTTTGTCGGCCAGCGCCGCGAACTCCAGGCCGATTGTCTCGGTGATGAAGGCATCCTGCCCCGGGCAGGCACCGGACGCCGCGCAGTACTTGCATTGCGTTTCGTCGTCCGTGCGCCCCGGCACCAAGTACTCGGTGCTCTTGCCCATCCATTCGGCTGCGGTGTTCTCGGCATGGATTGAAAGCGCTGCCGCCTGCCGGATTTCCTCGGCGAAAGACGCCAGCTCCTTGGGCAAGAACTCCGCCACCAGAGGCCGATCCGACACGATCGGCTGGTGGATCACCAGGCGAATCTTGTCGAAGGGGCCGTAGATGGGGGCAAATAGATCGGCGGCACCCAGCCCGTAAATCTTGAGCTGGCGGCAGTCAGGCTTCACCTCGTTGCGGCCGGACTTGTAGTCGTGCACCTCCAGCACCCGAAGAATCTGCGGGCCTTGGCCAGGCTCGTCCAGGATGTTGATCACGTCGGCGTGGCCTGTTGCGCCCGCTTCGCCGGTGAGCTTGTAGATGGGCACCTCGGCTTCGGTCTCGGCGTAGATGGAGCCCCGCAGCATTTCCCGGCAGTTCTCGATGGCGATGCCCAGCAGCTCCAGCTCCGGCTCGCCCATCACGAAGGACCGGCGCCGGACGAAACCTGCTGGCGGGGGGATCAAGTCGTCGGAGGCATTCTTCCGGCACCAGATGGCGCCGTCGAATGCTTCGCCGATGGTGCCCACCTCCACAATGGCGCCTAGGTAGAAGCCCGCCGAGCGGGCCATCATGGTGGCGTCGGCGAAGACCAGGTGTTGGGCGCTGCCGGCGTCGGCGTATTCCGACGATTCGTCAGGATAACCCGCCTCCATGGCGATGGACCCAGGACAAGCTGCCCAGCGGTCCGCGCCGGAGGGGGAGCGCTTGGCGTGCATTTACACCCCCGCCAGCAGTTGTTCGATGCGGGCCAGCACCTCGGGATACCGCTCGGGCTTCACGGCTTCGGACAGGCGGGTCTTCGTGCTGTCGTACTCATTGATCAGCGACCGCCCGGCAGCCTCGCCGCGCTCACGGATGAGCTGGATGAACTTCGGGCCCACGTCCTTGTTGAAGTCCAGCACTGCCCCGGAGGCGGGCGCCTTCGTCTCCTGCGCAGCGGCGGTCGGCGCAGTAGGCTGGGTAGGGGCAGGGTTGCCCTTCGCGGTGCTGGCAGCCGCGGAGGTCTGGGTAGGGGCGGCGGGTTTCGCAGGGGCTGCGGGTGCGCCAGCCGAAGACCGCATGGCGGCAGCCAGGTCCTTCACGGCCGCAGTCAATTCGGCCAGTTGTGCTTCGATACTCATGGATTGCTCCTTAGTGGTGGGTGGGGTGGCCATTCTCGGTCTTCTCGTGGCTGTCGTCACGGCAGACTAGATTCACATCGAGTGCATTTTCGGGGGTCAGCATGAGGACCGCCGAGTGACCCGTCGGGGACTCCTCCAGGAAGCAGACAATGCCGCGCCCCATTTCCCCGTAGTGCAGGTAGTTGTCCAGTTGGACGCGGAGCCCAGGGGTTTCGCCCATAGGGCCCGAGCCGTCGCCGAAGAAGAGCTGCTCGGCCTTCTGGGCTACAGCGGCGCAGGGGTCCAGTACCGTCTCCTCCCGCCGGAGGACATCGCGCAGGGCCAGGGCGACCGCCAGGCGGAGCGCTTCACGCAGCTCTAGGGCGAGTTCGGTCGTGCCGTTGATCGGCGCGAAGCCGTTGAAGCCGTCCGGCGGGGTCGGCCATTCGGGGGGTGCTTCCGTTTTTTCGTCCATGTCGTTCTCTAGGTGGTGTGTGGAAAGTCTAGGCTTCGAGGGCCCAGGGTTCTGTGATCTGGATCACGAATCAGTAGAAGCAGCGCGGCCGGCGTCATAAGCAAGCTGGAGGGCTTCATCCAAGATAGTGGAGAGCGCAAGCTTAGGGGTGCGTCTTAGCCAGTTATCCATCGCTGCGTCTCGGAGTTCCGCCAGGGACGGGTTAGATGCTTCGGTATGCCAGGCATGTAGCAGAGGCATCTTGGCCGCGTACCGCTTTTCCATTCGACGCTTATCCAGATCGAAGCGGGCTACGACCAATTCGATATTCGCCAACACGTCGGCGATTTCATCTTCAAGCCACAAGCGGTTGAGATATCCGGTTTTCGGTTCATGCTCTTCGATGCCCTGGATAAGGCATCGCATCGCCGCGGCCTGACACTCCCCCAGTTCCTCGGCGAGCTTACCCAAGGTTTTGATGTCCTGGGGATTCGACATGGGGCGCCAGGGTTGGTACGCGGCGGCGGGAATTTCGTCGTCTTTCATACATCAGTTCTCCTGGTGATTTTTGGTGAGGCCGTACCACACTGAGGGACGCCCGGCCTTCTTGGCGGGCTGGGCCTGCTGCTTGACTACGACCTTGCCGGCCTCCACCAGAGTATTGATCGCGTCGTTCAGGTTTTTCGAGGAAATCTTGCACAACTGGAGCAAGTCCGTCCGCGGGATGCAGCGCTGTTTCAAGGCCGCCGCGGCGGCGGGGCTAGCTTTGCGCCGGCCGTAGCCTTCGGCCAGCACCCGCTCAATGGTCTTCAACACCACGTCGATCCGCTTGCCGTCCTGATCCAGGCCGGCTGCAGCGTAGCTGCTGATGAAGGCCGCCGCGTTCTTGAGGCACCAATCCACGTAGGCCACCGCCCAGCGGTACATTTCGGCGGTGACGATCCGCAGCACCGGGTCCTCCGCCACCGCCAGGACGATGCAGACCTTCTGAACATGCTCGCTGAAGCGGGAAAACAGGGCCCGCTGCGCGTCCTCGTCCGTGGTCATGGCGCCTATCGTTGGCCAGACCGATCCTTCATGCGCGTTCCGCAAAGCAACGGCTTCCCGCGTGAAATTGATCTGGACCGCGAACTGTTGATGCTCGCCGGCCCTGGCGAATTCCTCGGCGGTGGAGGCCTCCTGCAGCGCCCGATTCATCGCCGCGATGCCGGCCAAGGCTTCGCGGGTTCGTTCGGAGACGTAGGGCAGCACCAGACTGTCGTTCTGGGCCCAGCGGGTGTGGCGCTTCGGGGCGGGCCGCCCTATCGTCACCAGGAACCGGGCGAACAGGCCGCTGGCGGCATCGTCTTTGGAGAGCAGGGACTGGATGGACACCGGGGAGGTGGCGCCCATGAAGGAGAGTTTGGGGTGCCAGAGGGTGCCGGGTGGGCGGGTGCGGGAGGTGCTGGCCAGGGACCTGCGTTCGTGCGTTCGGGAGGAGGCCGAGTACAGGGTCATCAGTATTTCCCGCAGGTTCCCCTTGTCCTCCGCCGCCGCCGACCCGCCGGCCTTCAGTACCCGGGCGAATTCATCAGCGGAGCAAAAGACGGGGGTATCCGCTGCCGCTGCAGGGTCGCCCACCGAAGCGAAGAGCATGTCCTCCAGGCCGGCGCCCGATCCGGGGGCCCCTCGGGCTACGGCCCCCGTGGCTGCTGCGATCTCAGACGCCAGGGACAGGGGTTTGTCTTTGCCCGTGCCGGAGGGCGAAATCAGCAGGCTGTAGAGGTTGGATCGCAGGCCGGTAGGCCCGACGACCCGCCCCGATATCCCCGCCGCCAGGCCGGTGATCACGGCCGACAAGAGCATTTCCGGCTGTTCGGTGTGGGATAGCCCGATCGCGGTGTCCACCAGGTCCTGGATCACTCCCGGGTAAGGCGGCGGCATCCCCGAATGCCCGTGCTGCATCAGCTCCATGAAGTCCTGGTCTTCGGGGGCTTCCGCAGGAGGCTGCTCTGGGGGCGGTGGCTCCAGGGGGAACACTGGCTCCACGAACTCCGCCGGGATCGGCAGCTCCGGTTCTTCAAAGGCCGCCGGGGGCGGGACCAGGCGGAGCTGCGGGCGGGGTGCGTCTTCCGCCGAGGTGTAGGCCTCCGTCAGGTCGGCGAAATCATCCTCGGTGGCCTGGAAGGGGGACCAGCCGTAGGCTGTGGCCAGGTGGAAGAGCGTCCCCACTGTGATGCCGTCATCCCGATCCCGGATGTAGGGCCAGACGTGGTGATCCAGGAAATCGGCGTCGTACTTGCCGGACTTGGCCGAGAAACGGTGGGCTAGCTGCCGGCCTTCTTCCGAGCCGGCGGTGCCGTTGTGGATGGCGAAGATGATGTTTCGCCAGGCGTCGTAGCCCAGGGCGCTGCCGTCATCGTCGTAGTTCGGGATCAGGTCCACCGCGGCAGCAACATCCGCCACGTCCGCCGACAGCTCCCCGAGGTAGCTCTTGGGGATGGCCGGCGGGGCGATGTAAGGCACGGGAGCCGACATGCTCCAGGCGTAGTCGATCACCTCTTCCCGGGGGATCACCTCGGTGCCGACGGGCTGCAGGGGCAGGGACAGGTTGAACAGGGGCAGCACGAACATGTTGCCGCGCCCACCCGCCGGTATCCGGTCCTGCTTGGGAAACACCTCCACCTGGCCCTGCGCCAGCCCGCCGGTGCCGATCGACAGGCCGTTGGCCTCCACCACCTCGCGCAGCATCGCCCGGACGCTGTGGGCGTCTTGCGGGGCGTCCCACAGGAGCAGGATGTGGATGCCGTTCCCGCCGGAAGACCGCCAGATGTGGGCTTTGTACCCCCGCAGGGCCAGGCTAGTGGAGAGCTGCCGGGCGATGGTGACCATCAGCTCCCAAGGGATTTCACCCTGGTGGGAATCCAGGTCGGCCAGCGCCATCGAGGTTTCGCTGGAACCCTCTTGCATTGGCGACAGCCCATGCCCGACTTGCCCGGATACGTGGGCCACCCAGTGCATATGCTTTACCGGCCGGTCCTTGAACGTCACCCCCTTTCTAGGGGATCGGGTCCAGTACCCATCCTGCCTGCAGCGCGAAATCACCGGGGCGATGACCGACACCAATGCCTCCGCCAGAGACGGAAGATCGGACACAGGTCACCCCCTTACGAAAGAGGGGCGGCGGGAGCGGTCTTGGTGCTGACCTCGCGGCCGGCGCAAGCGGTCTTGGCTCGGTCGGCGATGGCCAGCATGTGCGCCTCAAGGGCTCGGCGGATCAGCTCGGAACGGGGCAGACCCGTCTCGCGGCAAATCCGATTCACGGCCTCCAGGAGCTGGGAGGGGATGTTCAGGTGTATCCGTTCAGCACGGGCCATGCTTGGCTCCTGGATCAGTTGTGGGCCCAGGCGTAGGCCAGGCTCACGGTGGTGATGATGGCGATCAGGTCCAGGACGCGGGGCCCCAGGGCGAGGTGCAGCCGGATGGCCAGATCGGTCAGGGTGGAACGGCGATGCCGGGTATTCAGGTCCATATTTCATCCTCCCCCATGTCGATATCGTTTTCCCGGCACAGCGCAGCAAGCCGGGTGCAGCGTGCTTCCAACCGCGAGATATCTTGGTGCAGCCGGTGCCGGTAGTCTTTCAGCCCGCTATCGAGCTGGAAGATTTCCAACCACATGTGTGCTCTCGCCCTGAAGCTTTTCTGGATTTCCGGGTCCTTGATCTCATCCACAGCATGCAGCAGATCATAGGATGCCCGGCACCCCGCTTTGATGGCCAGGGCGGTCATTTCAGATGCAAGCCCTACATGACTCGCTTGCCCTGGAGGAGCCAACAGGCTCCGCAACATAGGCAATAGCCGGTCTTCAGGCATCGTGCCGGTTTCGACATTGGACCCGTGAAATTCTCCACCTTGGTTGCGCCAGAAGGCGCGTAGCCGTGCGTTATCTTGCTCAGGGTCCATGCCTATCTCCGGTAGATGTGGAGGTGCTTGCGGGCCCGGGAAACGGCCACATACCGCAGCTCATCCTGATCATCGCCCTGCAAATCGTCCCAGGCCACGAAGACGTGATCCCGGCCGGAGCCCTGCGCACGATGGACAGTGAGTGTGGCTGAAGGCATCACAAAGCACAAGCCCTCGTCCCTCACGTCGTAGAAGCCCCGCTTCACCAGCAAGGACTCCTTTCCGTCGGCCACAGTATTGAGCAGCGCGAGCATCCGGGGGTCCTTGGGCACCGAGCCCCGGGGCCTCCGGCGGGTCTGCTCGGCGACGGCCTTGGCCTCCTCCAGGAACAGCGTGGTCTCGGCCATGGGATCGAGCTTGGCGGTCAGCTCGGCCAGAGGAACCGACACCTGGATGCCGGCGAAGGGGCCGTTGCAGATTTCGACCAGGGCATCCTGCACATGGCACATGTTCTGCGCCCAGGGCACGCCGAAGACGCGCAGGCGGCCGGGGTTCAGGACCTTGAGCAAGGTGCCGGGGTGCAGCCGGGCCTCCCGCAGGAGGGGCTTGGCTTTGTCGAAGGCGTTGGGAATGCCCTTGTCCCGCAGGAACTCGAAGACATCCCGCCAGGAGAACAGGCTGAAGGCGCTATCGACCCGCAGGACCTCCCCCACAACGGCCCGGTCCACCGGGTGGCCAAGGGCTGTCCGCAGAGCCAGCATCATCTTGCCCACGGTCGCATTCCGCCAGGCCAGGAGCAGGGGGTCCTCCCCCTCGCGGATCAGCTCGGCCGCCGCCGCGACGAAAGCCCGGGCGTTGGTGTAGTAGGTGACCTCCGGCGTGAGGTAGTAGGGCAGCGCGTGGGTTTGCCGAACGTGCTCGATGAAGTCGGCCAGCCCCTGGCTCTCGGCCCGTTGGTTCTTGGTCAGCAGGACGCTACCGGCTCGGCCGGCCCGGTGCTCCGCCTCCAGAGTGGGGAGGTAGGACGCCGCCTTGACCGGAGGGAGCTGGGCGGGGTCGCCGGCCAGGATCACCGGGAAGACGTTGGCGTTCTGGCAGCATTCGAGAATGGCCTTGATGTCTTCCCGAGGCACCATGAAGCCCTCATCAACCACCACCACGGCAAATTCGGAGGGGTCCAGCGCATCGGTTTCCTCGGAAAAGTGCGTCTCGTAGGTGCTGCTCGGCGCCACGTCGCGCAAGGGGGCTCGATGCAGGAAGGCCGCCACGGTGGAAGTCTTGGCATTCTCCAGGCCGCCGGCTCGGCGCAGCTCTTCCTCCAGGACAGTGCGCGCCTGGTGGGTGACCGACAGGAAAAGCACCTTCTCCGGGAGCAGCAGCCGCGCCATGGCGGCCAAGGTCCAGGTCTTGCCGGTGCCACCCCCGCCGCGCAGGGCGATCACCGGAGGCGCCGCATCACCCAGCACCAGGTCCAGGAAAACCTGCTGCTCGGGGGTCGCCGCCACCAGCTCGGGCACCGGGTCCTCGCCGGCCGACAGGTCCTGGAACTCATCCTCCAGGCTCATGAAGTCCACCGGGGCGGGAGCCCCTTTGTCGAAAGAGGAGTACCGGGCGAACACCTGCTCTAGATAATCGTTCAACATATGCTCCTAAGGTTGAAAACCTTGCATCGTCCAAACTTCACATTCCGCGTCTTCCCACCACGGCAACCGGGCGATGGGGGCGCGGTGGATATGCGCCAGGTCGATCGCCCAGACCAACATCTGCCGGGCCTCCCGCCAGCGCGGGGAGCGCACCACCTGGAGCAACCCCACCCCGCCAATGGCGTTGGTGGCGAACCGGCGCACCAGGTAGTCCATCTGCCCGATGGCGCGGACTCGGAGCACGTCTCGGCGCTCCACGCAGACCGCCCCCGGCAGTCCCACCAGCGGCGTCCCGGTCAGGGGCGTGGGGCTGAAGTACATCGCCAGCGGGCCCACCAGCAGCGGGACGCTATCGATAGGAGGCCGGTCGGGGTGTCCGGGCTTTGCGGCGTTTGGGTCCGACTTCGTGGTAGTCATGGTTCGCCTTGTGGGTGGTGATCACAGGGTCCGGCTGCCGATCCTTCGATCGGCGGTGCTTGGTGTCGGGCGCCGGCCGCGGCAGGTAGTCTTCGGTCGGCGGAATGTTCAGCACCTCCGTTTCGAACCGGCGCAGGCTGTCCGCGCCGGCCAGTCCCGCCGCCAGCAGCCGGGCCTTGAGGTAGGCGTACTCCTCCTCGGTGGGGTGCCTACCCCCGGATTCCCAGAACAGCACTGTGCGTCCAGTCACGCCGATCAACCGGCCCACGGTCGAAGCGTGGAGCTGCAGAAACTGCCGGAGTAGTCCGATCCTGCGGCCTATCTCCGTCGGCGGGCACGGGCGGCGGGGCATGGTTGGCTCCTTTCATGCTGGTGACAGCCAGGGTGACGAAGGTTCCGGTGAAGACCCCACCGAAGAAGGCCAGCCCCAGGCACAGGAAGAGGGCTAGCAGCCGGCTCCGGCGCAGGGCGACCCGTTGGTGATAACCCGACCAGGCGCTCATGATGTTTGCTCCCCTTGCAATCCATCCGGGATTTCCACCTCGTCGCCCAGCGCACTGGCGACGAAACAGCGCATGGCGGCCACCAGGAGCGTGGGGCCGTCGTAGCATTGGTCTGGGCACTTGTACGTTGCGGTCCATTCCGTTTGGCTGAAGGGCTCCGTTAGTATTCGTTCTCGATCGATGATCGGGCCGCCCTGGGCCCAGTCAGTAGAGGGGGTACATGAGCCCATTATGACGATTGATGCTGCCGCATGGGTCTTAAAGCCTTCGCACTTCGCCACCGCCCAATCCAAGGCGGCACCGATCAATTCGCTGGTTTTGATCTTCACAGGAAGCCCTCCTTGCTGGAATAGCCCAGGCCCAAGGGCCCCGACGGTTCGCCGCTGGCCAACCGGAACAGCGCCTCGCCGTTGGAGAAGGTGCCCACCTTGTTGAGCAGCGGGCCCCAGCTCGACGCGCAGGCGCGGTTGAAGCGGGCGGCGATCTTCTTCACCCAGCTCCGGGCCAGCGCTTCCTTGCCTTCCTGGGGGACGATCGCCAGGGACACCAGGCCGCAGTACTCGGAGACGGTGAAGCAGACCAGGCGGTTGTCGGCAACCACGCGGTCCTCCCGGCCGAGCATGAAATTGGCGGGGGTCAGGGAGGGCATGTCCTCCTGCAGCTCATTCTGGAAGTTCTCGATCATCCAGCGGAAATCCCATTCCTCCACCTCGGAATCGAGCACGGCGTAATTGACCAGCATGGCGTTACTGGGGACGGAAACTGAACGGGACATGGCTTTCTCCTGGTTGTTCTTGATGTGTTGGTAAGCACACTATACCGGGGAGTTCAGGCGGCGTGTGTGACTTTCGTCACGCCTTTTCTTCAAAGACCATACCCGCCTTCACCAGCTCGGCCACCAGGTTGGAGGCGCCGATCACCGACGGCAGCAGCCGGCTGCTATCCGGTTTGGGGATCAGGTGCGCCAGCTCGGGCATCACCTTCTCCAAGGTGTCGGTGCTGATCAACCCCGCCACGGTCTGCTTCAGCCGGAGGAACAGGTCGTAGCGCGCCTCGCAGGCGTCCAGGTGCTCGGCCCACGCCTTCGCCGCGAGATCATGGACGCGGGACACCTTGTCGGTGTTGGCTTGGCAATGCGGCATCGTGTAGGTGCTGAGGTTGCGGGGCATGGTGTCTCCTTTCAAAGTTTCATCAGGCGCGCTGCATGCCGCTGGGCGCGCTCGATACGTCGGGTCAGGGCCAAGGGCCCGCGCCGGTCGAAAAATCGATCCTGGGCCCTTCCAGCCGGCCCGCTGAAGCGAAACGCGCTCCAGGTCCAGAGCAGGCGGAAGGCGCGCAGGGCGGTGGGGGTGAAGCGTTCGTTCTCCACCAGCCCCACCGGGGCGATGGCCTCCACCTCCTTCAGGCTGGCCCGGGAGCGGAGCCAGGCGGCCAGGACCTGGCGGTCCTTAGGGCTCATGCTGCCCTCTGGAGAAGGGAAACCACCTCTTGCCATTCGCCGGCCTTCTGGCTGGCGCAGGCAATCGCAGCGCGGAGTGCAACCGCCGGTGTGTTTCCACGGCCTAAGACCCCCCGGTCGCCTACGCTGCAAGACCACATATCCATCCGGGGCGATGGGGAGATTTCCACATGGGCTTCAGGTCCTACCGCCGACCAATACCACCCGAGGTTCTCCCACACCCGAGGCTTCCAGTCTGGGCCCATTTCGGCTGCCAGGCGGGTGGCTTTGTCCCGAGCCTCCACATAGGAGGCCCAGGTGCAGCCGACGCCACAACCAGGGGAGCAGTATGTGTCCCCTTGGTGAACAGGTACCCAGCGGCGGAGATCGTGTTCGGTTTCGCTCATGACTCCTCCGGCAACAAGGATTTGAGGAAATCGACCTCGGCCTGGCAAGCCGCTACCAGCGCCGGCTGATCTACCCGCGGGAAATCTTCGTGCTGCAGCGCACGCACCACGTCGTCGTAGGGCGTGCCGCGGCAGACGTAGCCCCCTCCTTGCTCGAAAACCGGGCATCCGTCGCAGTCGTAGCAGTGGTACTCGTGGCACAGCGGGCAGGAATCGCTGCCGATCCCTATGCTGCCGTTGTCTTCGGCAATAGCCCGGGCCAGGTTCTTCTCCCACTTCACGATGGAGGCCTTCAAGGCCTTGAGGGCGATCTCGTCCATGGCGTTCTCCTACCGACTCGGAAAATGGGGGCTCATACCGCAGAAGCCCACCGGCTCGGTGCCGGGTTCTTCCTTGCCCACCCAGCGCCAGGCCATGCAGCGGCTGCCTTGGCAATTGCTCGCGGCGCTGGGGTCCTGGCTCAAAGGACACATCCGGTCGTCGGCTTGCGCCTCGGTGACGCGCATCGGCGTGATCTTGTATTCGGTGGTCATGCCGGCTTCTCCTTGTTGAAGAAATCCTGCAGCTCCTGCAGGGCCTCCCGTGCCCACTTCACACGCATCGCCCGGGATTGGTGCAGGCTTTTGGTGATGACCTGCAGCACTTCGGTGGTGTCCCAGGACAACTCCATCTCGACTTCCTTCCCGGCCCCGTCGGCGGCGCCCTCCTTGAGGGCGAGGGAGAACCCGGCGGCGATGTGCTCACCGGATTTGCGAAAGCCCTCCAGAACCTTCAGTTGCGCGTCTATCGCGGCGATGGCGCGGAGGTGATCTACGTGGCAGGGAATGTTCGTGCTCATTGTTCTTCTCCTTGGTGCCTGAGGCCCCCGCAGGGGCCCCAGGGTTGATCAGGCGCCCTTCAGGCGGGCCATTTCCTCGGCCAGGGAGGATAGGGCGCGATTGAGTTTGATGTTCTGGTCAATCCCGGTCACTTCGCGCACCCCGATGCGCCGGCCGTTGCTGGCGCGGCCCTTCTGCCCACCCTTGGTCAGGCCCTCCTGGACCCGGTTGAAGACGCGGTAGAGATCGTCGCCGTTGTCGTCCCAGCGGCGGGTGGCGAGAAGCCGGCTGGCGGCGATGGGGGCTTGCACCACGCCGAATTCGTCGGCGTCCCAGCGCAGGCCCAGGGCTGCTTGGGCGAAGGCTTCCTGCTCCCGGGTGGTGAGGTGGATGCCCTGCCAGCTCAGCGCCTTGTCGGCGAACCGCTGGGCATCCTCCACCACGCTGATGCAGCCGTCGATCACTTCGGACTCGATTTGGCCGGTGTGGCGCACCGACACCCGGGCCACTCCGGCTTCGGGCAAGCACATCCCGTTCGAACAGGCCAATCTGAAGAGGCCGCCCTCGAAACGGTAGGCGCTGGAGCCGTCATGGCTGTTGGTGAGGATCACCTCGGGGAAGACATCCCCGACGGCGAGCTGGCGGCCGATGTCCCGTGCCTGGCGCAGGCGGACCTCGTGCTTGGTGAAGCCCTTCTTGTCCTGATCCACCACGCGAGCCTCGCGGGCGGCCACCGGCAGGAAACCCTCCCGGCTCAAGGTGCGCAGGACCTCGGCGGTGCTGATGAAGGCGTAGCGATCGGACAGGCCGTCGCGCTTGCCTTCGGCGAAGACGCTGGGCACGCGGGCCCGGATGGCGTCCAGGGAGAGGGGGGAACGGTCACGGTTGGCGAGGATTTGAGACATGGCGTTGCTCCTTTTGTTGTTGCGGTTGGTGATGTGCTCATTATACACACGCAAGCACATGTGCGTGTGACTTCCGTCACAACACCCTGGCGGCGTGCAGGATGCCCCCGATGATCTGGATGACGAAGAACCACATCAGGGCGCCCACGAACAAGCTCTTCCCCCGGCTGGTCCAGGAATTGATCCAGACCTGTAGCCGGTGATTGACCAGGACCTGTCCACCCCCTGCGGTGGCGCGGTAGCGGTGGCCCCGGGGAGCCGGCAATTGGACGCGGTTCATGGCTTTCCCCCTTCGACGGGCACGATGGCCAGGTCGGCGTGGTGCCCATCCGCCACCAACTTCCGGCAGGCCTTAGCGGCCAACTCGTGGGTGCGGTGCCAGCTCAACACCGCCGGCTCGAAACGGGCCTTGTGCAGCCCGTGCCGGCGGGAAGCTTCCACGGCGGCTTCTTCCTGGGCCCTGTCCAGGCCCAGGGCGACTGTCCGGCGGATGTGCGCCAGGTCGGCATCGGTGCGGGGGTGCCGGGGATGATCCCCGGCCTCCTGCAGGTAGTAGGCCCAGTTCAGGACCACCATGCCCTGGGCCTGCCGGATCGCCCGGGCCAGCGCCAGCCGCTCATCTAGAACCCCGCACACCGCCACGGTGTAGGGATTGTGCGTGGTCCTGGTGAAGGTCTTGCCCCGGTACTGGCAGCGCAGCTTGAGCTTGGCCGGCATGATCAGGCCGCCTTGGCAACCGCGGCCCGGGTCTTGAAGGCGCGGCGGGTGGAGGTGCGGGGCACGGAGGCTTCCGCCAGCTCGGCGGGGGTCAGGAAGCCCTTGACCTTGGCGGTGTCGAGCACCACCGATTCCACCACCTGGCAGGCGTACTGGGCCAGGGTGCCGTCCTCGGCGGGGACATCGAAGCAGCCGGTGCCCAGGGGGGCCAGCTTTTCCTTGATCAGGTCGATCTCGGCCTTCAGGGCTTCCATCTGGAGCGTCAGGGCGGCGCCTTTGAGGATCAGGGCGCGTTGGGTGGGGGAGGGCTTCTTGCTCATGTTCATCTCCTGGTAAGCGGGTGGGAAATCTTCATTCGCCAGGCCGGGGCCTGGGGGATGGAGACTCAGGGCTTGGCCTTTTTCGCGGACGCTGGGCGGCGTGCGCACCAGTATCGCGCACTAAGGCGCCCAGGTTGCCGCACAACCCTCTATCCTTGCGGTAGGGGCCTTCGTTGATCAGGCGCAGCAGAGCCCACGCCAACAGGTCAAAGTCTTCTTCACGCATCAGGCATTTCCTTTTCCAGCTCGTTGATCAACCAGGACAACAGCCGGCGGCGCGCCAGGCCATAGTCCGAACCATAGGACCACAGCGTGCCGCCGGCTGAGGCCCGTTCGTAGGCAAACGCCGGGGAGCAATGTGCGTGGGGCACCGGATAGCCCTTGTTGCCCGAGTACTCAGGCCACTGCTTCCACATCTTGTGCATCAGCCAATGCTCCAGGTAGGCTAGCCGGGCTTCCTGGCCAGAGAGCTTGCTCTGGGTGACCACCACGGCGCTGCACAGCCCATCCGGGATTTCCCGGTCAGCGACCTCAAGCTGCACCTCCTGCAGCCGGGTCAGCAGGCCCCGGCGGGTGATCGGGTCGTCTATCGCCCGCTTGTCCAGCTCGTTGATCAGCCAGCCCAGGAGGAGCCAGCGGGAATGCCCGTAGGGCGCGCCCTCGTCCCATAGCCGCCCGTCATGCAGCGCTTCGGTGTAGGCCCGGCTGGGTGCCGTCCTGGACAGCCGCCCGGCATAGGGCTGGGCAGACGGCACAGGGTAGAGGATGTCGCCCGACCATTCCGGCCACAGCTTGCACAGGTCCCGCAGCAGGTTCAGCAGGGGCTGCAGCTCCAGGCTCCCCGGGGGGAGCACGTTTTCCAGGTTCTCGCAAATGCCCACCGTGCGATCCGGCTGGGTGTAGATGACGCGCAAGCGGTCGAGCAGATGGCGCTGTCCTTCAAGCGTGGCCATGGGCGGCCTCCTTCTCCAGGTCTTCGATCAGCCAGGCCAACAGCTCCCACCGGGCCTGGCCGTATTCGGTGTTCCGGTCCCACTTGTTGTTGATGATTCGATAGGCATGCCCAGGGTCCATGCCTTCGGGCCCCGGCACAGGGCACCCCATCAGTCCCGAGTACCGCGGCCAGCGGCTCCAGCGGCCTCTCAGGTCCTCCACCGCCGGGAAGGCGTGGTAGTAGGCCATCATGTGGTTGATGTGGGGGCACAGGCCCCAGGTCTCGCGCACCGGCCCGTGGGTTTGGATGGATTCCAGGGCGCGCAGGAGCTGCAGCTTCACCTCCCGGGTGGTGGGCGCTAGGGGTTGGTAGCTCATGTCTCGGCCTCCAGCTTCTGGATCACGTACTCGACCAGCTCCCAGCGGGCCCGGCCGTACTCGGTGCTCCGGTCCCACTTGTTCGGCGACAGGTTGTAGGCCCGGGCGGGTGGGGCCTCCCACGGATACGCACCCGGTACGGGATAGCTCGGGTCACCCGAGTATCGCGGCCACGTCTCCACGATCCTGTGGAAGGCATCCATCAAGGGACGGCACCAGGCATCCAGGTAGAAATCCCACGGCAGGCGCCCGTTGGCCGTCACCACGGCGGAGCAGATGCCTTGCTTGGGGCTATCCGGGCCCTGGACCTTCAAGTCCTCCAGGATGCCCCGCAGGATCGGTTTGGAGTCCTGGTGCTGACGGGCGACAAGCTGGGCTTTCCAGGCACGGAGCCCGGGCACGTCGGCATCGGGGAAGGCCAACGCCAGCGTGGGGCACAGCTTCTTGGCGGTCTTGGCCAGGACGGGGGCGCGCTCTCGCACCCGAAGCAGCGCCACCTGCAGAGGGAAGGCGCCCGCGTTGATGTAGGCCACCAGCAGGGCTTGAGAGGCGGCCCATTCGAGCATCGGCGGGTCGTCGGTGAGGGGTTTGGCGTGTTCCATGTGGGCTCCTGTGTGCCTATTAGGTGCCTAGATGGTAGGTGGGCGGCCGGCTCGGCGGGTATGAACTGCGTCACATGGCGGTGGGCTGCGTCGGGCTGCAGGATTTTGCATGACGATGGCGTGTTGTTTGTTGCAAGTTGGCGGCTGGGTGGGCTGCAGAAAACTGCATGCTGTTGTCGTGTTGTTTGTTGCAGAGGTTCGGCTTGTGGACTTTTGCAGGGGGCGGTGGGTGGTGGAGAAGGGCTTCTGGGCCTGGGAGAGGGAATACTGCTCGGGAGAAGTTATCCAATACCTACCGAGGCCTCTATCGGATAGGCGATTGATTTTGAACACTAAAATTATGACGTCTGAAACTACCGAGCAATAATAGGGTTCGTAGGTAAAAAGGGCAAGCACGTACGTAAGGTATCCTGTATACAAGGTATACGTTGGAGTGGTGTATCCTCCGTATATGTGAAGCGTAAGTAGGTGTTGGTCTGGATTGCGTCCAGAGAAGAAAGGAAAGTGGAAAGGAAATTAGAATTAAGAAGAGAGAGAGAGAGTTTTTTTTTAGTGTTTATAAGGACTTAGCCCCCGTTCTTGCTGGATCGAATACTTCTCTTCGACCCCAGCCCAAAAATCGATTCTTGTTCTTTTGAGCTTTCTAACCGATAAACAGGAAAAGGAAGGCTCTGTAAAAATTTGGATGATGGTTGTCATCTGTAAAAGTCTGCAGGCCGGGGTTGAGTAAGCCGGAGCTGATTGGTCGTTGCTGAAAAGCTTGTGGATGACGGCTATCATCTGAGCCCACATAGGCACAGTTGCTCGAATCTGAGCAGGCAGCCGAATCTGTGCCTATCGGACAAGAGGGCACCCCGCCGAAATGGCCAGGTGCAGGCAACCCGCCGAGTCAGAAAGGCGCAGGAAGGCCTCTGCCAGGCTCGTGGCCGGCCGAACGGGGTTAGGTGTGTGTGTGGGAGGAAGGGGAGCCCCCAGATTGGCGTCTGAGGGCTCCTGGTGACGGCTCTGTTGAGGGAGCCGGATTAGAGCAGTGGGTGCGTTTGGGTTTCTTCGGCGGGCGTCGGGGTGTTGTTTCGCAAGGCCACCCTGACGCCTTGGCTGATGTTCCCGCCACCCAGCCGGAGTGCAGCGGCCACGTCTTCCGCCGATACACGCATGTGGATCATCTGACTTCCCACGAACTTCGGCAGCCCGCCTTGCACGTACTGCCGATCGGCGGGTTCCGGGTAGGCCCGCGGGGGTTTTTCAGTGTTCCGCAAGGCTCGTTTGATGCCTTCGAGGACGTTGCCTTCGCCCAGTTCTTTGGCCAGTAAAAGATCGTCCTCTGACAGGGGCAAATTGGACGTTCGCAGCGCCACCCTAACGCCTTTGCTGAGATTGCCCTCACCTAAGCGAAGTGCGGTTCCCGCGTCTTCCGCAGATATGCGCATCTGAACCAGTTGGGTGCCGTTGAACATTGGGTCCTTTGGGAGGATGCCTTGCTTGTGATTCAGGAAAGACTCCACTTGGGGAGCGTCGAGAATTACAGGCCGTTGGCCTTTAATGCTGAGTGCATATTCAGAGGGCCAGGGGCTCTTATCCTTGCGGAGCAGGGCGCCTGTTACCCCATTTGGGAGCGTGACGGTGCCCGCCGCACAAATGCCCGTAGGTAAAACGTCCAAATACTGTTTCCAATCGCCTTTTGTATCGATGGTGCTTATTTCGCTTGCCATGGTGTTTTCTCCGACCCCGAACCCCCGGGGTTTAGGTATTGGACGAGGTTGCCCAATCAAGCACATTGTAGACTATACCGATACGCTTTACAAAAGCCCTCACCAACCCCATGGCCTCGTGTGCCCATCAGGCCTATACTCCCCACCACCTGTCACTTCAGCCCCTGCCATCCCACCTGGAGCCCACCGCCATGGCCGACCCCGCCGAAATGCCCGCCACCGAATCCGCCCCCGCCGCCGAGGCCATGCCCGAGGGCGAACGCAAGCCGGACAAGGGCTCCGTGGTCATGGAAGTGACCCTGTGCCTCTACAAGGACGGCAAGCTGGCGGTGAAGGTGGATGAGGGCGAGAAGTACCCCGCCAAGGACCTGGACACCGCCATGTCGGCCATGCGCCAGCTCATTGAGACGGAAATGGGCGAGGGCAGCGGCAAGCCCGAGCAGATGGAGCCCAAGCCGGAAGAGGCGGGCGAGGAACAAGCTTTTCAGGCTGGGTACGCCCAGCCTTGATTCATGCCCGGCATGCCCTCCATGGCCGAGCAGGCTGCTGCCCTGGCGAAGGACGCCAGGGAGGTGGCCGAGCTAGCCGCGGTAGGGCAGAAGCGCATTCCCTACGTCGGGGATGTGGGCGACATGACGGCGCGGGCCTGGCGGGACCGGGAGGCGCGCAGGATTCAAGCCGCCGGCCTCCCGGTGCTGGCCGGCGGCTCGCCGACCGCCCGCTTCTTCGAAGCCAAGTTTGGTGGCATCCAGGCTCGAGAGGAGAATCGCGTGGTCAGCCAAGGCAAGGCTTTCAACCTCAAGTCGGTAGCCCAGGTGCTGGTGGAGGAGGGCTACGACCCCACGACAGAGGTCGTCAAGATTCTGCGGGGAACGCAGGACCCGGACCACCCGGAAGACCCTGAAGCCCGCCGGTACCTGGTGCCGGCCGACGTGCGCCTGCGGTTCGCCGCCGAGCTGATGAAGTTCGTTCATCCCACGAAGAAGGCCGTGGAGGTGGAGGACAAGACGCCGCCATTGTCTGGCCACGCCCTGGACGCCCGCCTGGGCATCCTGGTGCAGCAGTACGTGACAGCCATGGGGGGCAACCTGCCGGCGGAAGTGCAGGAAGCCCTGGCCTTGGTGGGTGCCTTGGAGCCGCCGGCCAAGCCTTTCGATCCCTACGATTTGCTGTGAGGTGAAACGATGATGCCTTTCTCGGAGCAGGACTGGTGGCGGTTTTGCGCGGTGCTGGTGTTGATCGGCGTTGGCATCGGCTTCCTGGTGTTCGATGGGCTGCCGTGGTTGTGGCGGGTGGCTAAGCCCTTCCTGCGGGTGCTGGTGGCATGATCATGCACAACAGCAATTGCTATGTGTTCGATTCTGCAGCCCGGCGTCATGCGATTTCCAACATCCTGTGGCAGGACCAGATCGCCAAGCACGCTTTCGAGCTGTTCCTGACCCGTCTGCCCCGCCCCACACCGATGGGAGGGCTGTACGAAGTCCTGATGGAGACGATCGTCATCGAAATGGCACGGGAGGCTCTGTCCTTGCGCCAGGCATTGCGGAAGGACGGGGGGCCTTCCAACTTCCCATTGCCCCCCACATTCGAGGAGAAGGACATGGGTACTTTGAACGATTTTCCCGAGCCGACCGGCGAGAAGAGACTGTCGGATGACGTGGCGAAGGCTTTCGAGGAGCTGGAGGATGGCCCCCTAGCGGAGCCGGCGCGCCCGTCTCAAGACGTGAAGGCCGAAACCATCGCCCGCGCCATCCAGGCGCTGGAAACGGCCGAGCGAGCCGCCGCCCAGGAAGCCCTGACCGAGCAAGCCAAGCCCCAGGAAATCGAGCTGCCGGCGATCAGCCTGTTCGTCCCCGCGGGCAAGGCGGGTGTCCTCAGCCGGGTGATCCGCAACGGCCTGGTCTGCACCCCGGGACTGGATGAAGAGACCTACGTGGAAATCCAGGGCATCCAGAACCAGATCGAGAAGCTGGCCCGCATCTACCAGCAGGCAACCGCGCCGGTTATCGGCTGACGATGGACCGGGCTCTGCTCCAGCCCCTCACCTCTGTAGAGGAGGTGAAGGTCGCCCTGATCGAGACGCTGGAGCAGAGCCTACGTAGATTCGAGCGGACGAAGCTTTACCGCTACAGCCCGTACCCCAAGCAGCGAGAGTTCCACCAGAAGGGCGGCGACCCGACGGTCTATGAGCGGCTGCTCATGGCGGCCAACCAGGTCGGCAAGACCCTTTCGGCTGCCATGGAAACCGCCACGCACCTCACCGGGGACTACCCGGCATGGTGGGATGGCGCCCGGTGGGAGGACCCCACCACGGGTTGGGCGGCGAGCAACACCTCCCAGACCACCCGGGACTCGGTGCAGCGGCTCCTGCTGGGCAAGCCGGGGGAGTGGGGCACCGGGGCGATCCCCGGGGAGGCTATTGTGGAGATCAGGAGGGCCTCTGGCGGGGTGCCGGATTGCGTGGATTCTGTAACTGTCCGGCATAAATCGGGCGGCCTGTCCCGGCTCACCTTCAAGACCTACGACCAGGGGCGCGAGCGCTGGCAATCGGAGACGCTGGACTTTGTGTGGCTCGATGAAGAGCCGCCCTACGACATCTACTTCGAAGCCAAGACCCGGACCAATGCGGTGCAGGGGATCGTCTATCTGACCTTCACTCCCCTGATGGGCATGTCCCAGACGGTCAAGCGCTTCCTGATCGAGAAGGTGCCGGGCACCTGCGTCATTTCGATGACGATCGAAGACGCCGGGCACTACAGCCCCGAGGACCGGGCGAGGATCATTGCGAGCTACCCCGAGCACGAGCGCAAGGCCCGGGCCCAGGGCCTGCCGGTGCTGGGCTCCGGGGCGGTGTATCCGGTGCTGGATGAGGCGGTGACCATCGCGCCTTTCCCGATTCCACGGTACTTCCGCCGGATTGTGGGCATGGACTTCGGATGGGATCACCCGACGGCGGCGGCCTGGCTGGCGCACGACGCCGATACCGACGTGCTCTACCTCTATGACGCCTACAAGTGCCGGCAGCAGACGCCCGTGATCCACGCGGCGGCGATCAAGGGGCGGGGTGCCTGGATTCCCATCGCCTGGCCCCATGATGGCGTGGCCCACGAGAAAAACGGCGGGCTCCCCCTGGCCGATCAGTATCGGGACCAGGGCCTGCTGATGCTGCCGGAGAAGGCCACCCACGACCCTGAGCCAGGCCAAGCAGAGGGCACGGGCGGCTACAACGTGGAGGCCGGCATCATCAGCCTGCTGGACCGCATGCAGACCGGGCGTTTCAAGGTGTTCTCTCACCTCCAGGATTTCTTCGAAGAGAAGAACCTCTACCACCGCAAGAACGGCCTGATCGTGAAGGAAGACGACGACCTGCTGGACGCGGTGCGCACCGGGGCGATGATGCTGCGTTTCGCCAAACCCTTCCCGCGGCCAAAAGTGCCCAGCCGGCAAGGGGGCTTCCGGGTGCTGGATCGGGACATCGGTTACTGAGCGTGACGCCAAAGGCTATACTTCCGCCAAGTTTTGTGGCAGGCCACCCCAAGCGAAGGAGAGCACCGTGCCTCTGAAATCTGGTAGCAGCAAGGCGACCGTCTCACGGAATATCGCGGAACTCCGGCGGTCTGGCTACAAAGAGGACCAGGCGGTGGCCATCGCCATGGATAAGGCAGGCAAGTCCAACAAACCCAAGGCCAAGAAAACCGGCCTGATCCACCAGAAAGGACAATGACATGGCAAGCGGAACGCTGATCCAAGGTTTCGGAGGCGACGACGTTTGCCTCCTGGCCAACTGGGCGCTGACCACGGCGGACCCCATCGGCACCGCCGTGCAGCACCCGCAATGGCATGACCGGGTGCTGTCGGTCGGCGGCGGTACCTGGGGCGGGGCAACCATGGTGGTGGAGGGGGGCAACGATGGCGTGAATTACGCTGCCCTGAAGGACGTGTACGGCAACGCCGCGCAACTGACCGCCGACGGGATCATCCACATCCAGATGGTCCCCCAGTTCATGCGGGTACGGCTGTCGGTGGTGGGCGTTGGCGCAAGCATCGCCCCCAAAATGCTCATCCGCCGGCCCACCGATCTGCGCGTCTAAGCCATGGACAAGGCCGAGCTGGAAAGGCTGCTCGATGGGGGCAATCTCCCGGAGGGCCTGGCCGCCGAGGTCGAGACCCGGGCGGCGATGTACAACCACCGGATCGATACCCTGGCCCGGGTGCTGTGCAACAAGCGCAAGGCCGCGGTGGATTACCGCCGCATGTCGGGGATCGAGGACGAATGGCGCGAGGCCGAGGATCAGTACAACGGCATTGACGACGCGAACCGCTACACCACGCGGGAGCTGAAGCCCTCCACCATGTCGGGGGCGCTCACCTCCGAGGTGGTGGGCATTTCGGCGGAGACGCGCTCCACGGCCTACCTCAACATCACCCGGCCCTACACCGATGCCGCGTCCGCCCGGATCGGTGACATGCTCCTCCCGACCGATGACCGCAACTGGGCGCTGAAGCCCACGCCGATACCGTCGCTCCAGAAGCTGAAGAAGGACTTCACCCCGGTGGGCGAAGGGCTGGTGACCAACAATCCCATGCCGGCGATGCCCGGGGAGGAAGCGCCCCCACCGGCCGCCCCCGGCGGCGAGCAGGCACCACCCCAGCCGCGGCCCCTCACCCGGGCCGACATTGCCCTGGCGATGGAGAACAAGGCCGCCGAGCAGGCGCAGGCCGCCCAGAAGCGGATCGATGACTGGCTGGTGGAGTGCGATTACCACGCCCACATGCGCCGGGCCATCCAGGACACCGCCCGGCTGGGGACCGGCATCCTGTGCGGGCCCACCCCGGTGCGCCGCCGGGGCAAGAAAGTCACGGTGGAGCATGGGGAAGCCAGGATCGAAATGGAATCCCGCATCGCCCCGCAGACCCGCCGGGTATCGGTGTGGGACTTCTACCCTGCCCCCGACTGCGGCGACAACATCCACAACGGCACCTACTGCCTGGAGAGGGACCGCCTGAAGGGCGCCGATCTGCGCAGCCTGAAGGGGCTTCCCGGCTATTCCTCGGGGCGTATTGACCAGGTGCTGAAGGAAGGCCCCGGCAAGCGCTTCCAGGATGCGGAAGGGCCGGTGGACAAGCAGATGGAGGCCGACAGCTTCGGCTCCGACGATCTGCCCTTCGAGGTCTGGTACTTCTACGGCGACCTGGACAAAGCCGACTTCAAGTTGCTGGAGGCCGATCTCGACCTGGCGGACCTGGCGGCCCTCCTGCAGATGGAGCTGGAGCCCCAGGGCGCGGGCACGATCCCGGTCATCGTGACCATGGTCAATGACACGCCCGTGCGAGTGGCCATCAACCCCCTGGACAGCGGCGAGTATCCATACGACATGATCGTGTGGCAGGAGTGCGACGACAAACCCTGGGGCCACGGCATCCCCTACCAAGGTCGTACGCCCCAGAAGATGGTGGTGGCCGCCACGCGCAACCTGATGGACAACGCCGGCCTGGCCGGCGGCCCCATCCTGGTGATCAACAAGGGGATGATCGTCCCCGAGGATGGGTGCTGGTCTATCCAGCCGCGCAAGGTCTTCCTGACCACGGAGGAGACCACGGCGGGGGTGGATGTTCGGACCGGCATCATGTCGATCGACATCCCCATCCGCCAGGCGGAGCTGCTGGCCATCGCCCAGTTCGGCCTGAAGATGATGGAGGACGTGACCGGGCTGCCCATGCTGCTGCAGGGCCAGCTCGGGAAGGCGCCGGATACCGTGGGCGGCATGCAGATGCTGCAGAACAATGCCAGTTCGGTGGTGCGCCGGCTGGCCAAAATGTTCGATGACCGCCTAACCGAACCGCATATCAGCCGGTATTACGAATGGCTAATGCTTTACGGCCCCGAAGCAAGCGAGAAGGGTGACTTCCAGATCGAAGCCCGGGGATCGTCGGCACTGGTGGAGCGCGACATCCAGAACCAAACAATCATGGCGCTCCCCCAGATGGCACTCAACCCGGCTTTCAATCTCTCGCCGGCCAGGTCCATGGAGGAGTTTCTCCGCAGCCAGAAGCTGGACCCGGCGCGCTTCCAGCCGACCGAGGCCGAGCGCAAGGCCGCAGCCGCCCAGCAACCGCCCCCGCCGCCCCAGGTCATGGTGGCCCAGATTCGGGAGCAGGGCGCCATGCAGCGGGAGCAGATGCGCTCCCAGGTGGAAATGGCCGGACTTCAGGGCGAGCGCGACAGGGACACGATCTACGTCCAGGCCGAGACGCAGCGCACCCAGGCCGAGCACGAGGCCCGGCAGGAAGAGCTGGCCATGAAGCTGCAGTTGGCCCAGCTCGACTACGCTGCGAAGCATCAAATGACCCTGGAGGATGTGCGGGCCAAACTGACCATGAAGAGCGCCGAGATCAACCTGCAGCGGGAGTTGGCCCACACGCCGCCCACTGGGGCGCCCCAGGTGAGCAAGCCGCCGACCGAGCCCGCCGGCCGGGCGCCTAACGGGGAGGCCTACGAAAGGTGAGCCAGGTCCTGGTTCCAAATCCGACGCTCCTGTCGCCGTTCAACACCGGCATGACCCAGGCGCAGTTCCTGGAGGCCATGATCACCGGGGTGCATATCGATGCCTTTGGCCGCCAGCGGGTGTCGGAAGTGACGACCCTATTCGACAGCCAGGCCCAGTACAGCGCCAACATGCGCGACTGGTCCCAGGCGGTGGTGGGCACCGGCGCGGTGACCCATCTGCCCAACGAGTCCTCGGTGCAGCTTTCCACCGGCGGGGGCGGGGCAGGGGCGTCGGCGATCCGGCAGACCCGGTTGTGCTGGCGCTACCAGTCAGGCAAGAGCCAGTGGATTTTCCAGACCTTCGTGTTGGGCGCAGCAGCCACCAACGTGGTCACCCGATTCGGGTATTTCGACGCTAACAACGGGCCCTTCATCGAGCGCAACGACACCGATGTGCGCCTGGTGCTGCGCAGCGCCACCAGCGGGGCGCCGTCGGACGCCAACTTCGTCAGCCAGGCCGACTGGAACATCGACCCCATGGACGGCACCGGGCCGAGCCAGAAGACCATCGACTGGACCAAATCGCAGTTGATGTTCATCGACTTGCAGTGGCTGGGCGTCGGGCGGGTGCGCATCGGGTTCTTTCTGGACGGGGTTCCGCGGGTAGCCCACGAGTTCGACAACGGCAACTTGCTCACCGGCGTTTATATGACGACGGCGAATCTCCCCTTGCGCGGGGAGATCAGCAACACCGGGGCGGCCACCGGGGCCCACACCGCCAAGATGATCTGCTCCTCGGTCATGGCCGAAGGCGGCAGCGAGTTCTTCCAGCGAGGCAATCTCAATTCTGCATCCAACGGCACGACGACCATCGCGGTGACGACCCGCCGGCCAATCCTGAGCGTCCGGCCGGCGGCCACATTCAACGGGATCACCAACCACGCCTGGTACCTGTTGATCGAGGCCCTCTTCAACGTCCGCACGAACGATATCTTCTGGGAGGTGGTTTTCGGCGGGACGCTCACCGGCGCAGCCTTTGCCGCAGCCTCCGCCGATTCCTGCGTGGAGGCCGATGTGTCGGCTACCGCCATCGCAGGGGGTATCAGTGTGGTCAAGGGCTACGGGGCGGCGGGCGTCGGGGCGGCCTCAGGGGCGGCCATCGCAGGGACTGCTGGCCAATTCCCCAACAGCGTGGATTCCCTCCTGGGCACCCAGGCGGGCCACAGCATCGTGGTCACGTCCATGACGGGCACGGCGAACGTCGGGGTCGCGGCGAATTGGCGGGAGATATACTGATATGACAACGGTATTCGGCCCACCCTTTAACAATGGCGCCCCCTTCTACCAATTCCTGACCGCGGCCGGGGATGGCAGCGGGGCGATCGACCACACCGGCAACTACAGCGTGACGCCGCAGGAAGTGAAAATCCAGGCGACCGATTCGGAGGTGCTGCTGATAACCGCTCTGGTCCTGGTTATCGCCGACGACACGACTTTCGATCCTGCGAAATACGGCGCCATCAACGCCCTGGCCAACGGCTATGACCTCGTGACGAGAATCAACGGGGTGTCGGTGGGTTTGCTCCGGGGCAATCGAATCAAGACCGGATTCGACATCATGGGCAGCGGCGCTGATTTCCGCTTTACGGAAATGCTCAAGGACCGGCCGCTGTTGCAGGCCAAGTTTTCATTCAGCGATGGATTCCCCAGTGGCATTCAATTGAAGGGTGTCGATGCGGACAAGCTTTCGGTGACGCTCAACGACAATTTCACCGGCATGCTGATGAACCGATTCATCGCCACCGGGGTGAAAATCTAATGCTGACCAAGGCCCAGCTCCTCTCCGCCGCCACCGCCGTGGGTGCAGGGCCGACGGTGCAAATCCCGGTCAAGGAGCACCAGGATTTCTTCCGGGCGTACATGGCCTCTCTGACCGGCGGCACCTCGGTGGCGGTGAATATCGAGGTGAGCCTGGACGGCAAGGGCTGGGCGGTGCTGGCCGATATCCACTTGGCCGCCGGTGAGGCCGATGGGGTTTCGTCCATGGTGCCCTGGAAATTCGTCAGGGCGAATATCACCGCAATCTCCGGCGGGGGCTCGGTGGACGCCATGGTTGTGACCGGGGCCGCCGGATGAAATCCCACCTCATTGCGCAGGACATCACGACCAGCACCTGGGCGCGAATGCGCGCCGGCCTGGTCCAGGAATTGTGGCGTCTCCGGGCGGAGCTTGAAAAAGAGCTGGCACCGGAGGAAACTTTGCTCTGCAGAAATCGGATTCGATTTGTCAAGGAACTGCTTCACGTCGATCCGAGGAAAGACGACTACGCGCTGGAGGCTCGTGCAACCCCTCCGCATAGCCAGGAATTCCTGAGCCGGGCCCTTCAAGGGCTTCCGGTTCTGGAAGAAGAACTGGGCGACATGCCTGTCCCCCGGGTCGCGCCGTAGCTGAGACGGCAACACAGGAGAGAAACCCATGCCCCAACCGCAGTCCCTGAATATCGACCCCAACGATGCCGCCGCAGCCGCGGAGGAAGAAGCCGCTTTTGCGAGCGTCCAATCCGACGGTGAGGAGCAGGCAGCCCCAGTCCGCGAACAGCCGACCGAAGGGGCTCCCGCAGCCGGTACCGAAGACGAACAGCAGCCCGCAGCCAGCGCCGCCCCGGCAGCGCCGGAAGTTGTCGATCCCCCTTGGAAGGCCGAGCTATCCGCCCTCCGGGAGGCCAACGAGAAAAACCTCCGCGAGGTGTACGGGAAGCTGGGCGGTGAAGTCGGTAATTTGCGGAAGCAGTTGCAGCAGAGCCGCCGGCCCGCCGGCAAAGTGACGATCCCCGAAACGGGATTCAAACGCCTGGGAGAAGAATTCCCTGAACTCTCGAAATCCCTCCGTGAAGACCTGGAGGAGGTTCTGTCCAGCGGCTTGGTTGTCGAAGGACCGGAAGCCCCTGATCTCACCGAGAAATTCGAGAGCTACACCAAGGAAACCCTATCCCAAGTGGATCAGCGGGTGGAAGAGCGCTTGCTGCGGCGCGACCACAAGGACTGGAAGGACGTAGTGTCCTCCGACGACTTCAAGAGCTGGGTGACCACCGTGTTGCCCGAGGCCGAAGCCAAGATGCTGGACGACTCCTGGGACGCGGACTTCATCAGCACCAAGCTGACCGAGTTCAAGACCTGGAAGGCCTCCAAGCAGGCTCAGACCACCTCCCGGGCCCAGCGCCTGGAGCAGGCCATCGCCCCCTCGCGGGGAGCGCCGGCGGCGCAGGTTGAAGACGATTCGGAAGAGGCGGCGTTCCTTGCCGGTTTCAACGGGTGAGGACCATGGCGATTCAAACCTACGGCACGGCCCCGGAGCGGGTGGGCAAGACGACCCGCACCAAGAAACGCAAACCGAAGGACGACACCTCGGGTGGCGGCCTGATCAAGATTCCCAAGAAACCCCGGAAGGGCAAGAAGTAATGTCCGCTGGCATCTACCGTATCGACGGCCCAAATCGGCGCTTCTACATCGGGAGCACCAAGGACCTGGGCCGCCGGAAGAGTAGGCACTGGCGGATGTTGCGGCGCGGCGATCACAGCAATGTGCATCTGCAGCGGGCTTGGAATAGGTATGGTGAAGACGCCTTTTCGTTCGCAGTTCTGGAGACCGTTGCCGATACGGACCGTCTTCTGGAACGGGAGCAGTTTTGGCTAGACCTACTGCGAGCCACCCTTTTTGGATACAACATCGCCGCCGTTGCCGGGGCCCCCACCAAAGGTCTAAAAGCCTCGGAGGAGACCCGGGCGAAAATGTCGGCCAGCGCCAAGGGCAAGAAGCACGGGCCCATGAGCGAGGAACAAAAGGCGCACTACTCGGCCCTCTACAAGGGGCGGAAGCTTTCGGAAGAGACCCGGCAAAGGATGTCGGCTTCTCGGACGGGGCGGAAGTTCTCCGAAGAGACCCGGGCGAAGATCGCCGCAGTACATGCAGGGAAGCCGAAGTCTGAAGCACACAAGGCCGCGCTTGCCGCCGCCAACGTGGGCAAACAAGCATCGGAAGAAACAAAGGCGAAGATGTCGGCAACACACCGCCGGCGTGTTGAACTTGGATTGCATAACTGGTCCCGTTCAGCATAAACCACAAGGGCATACACACCGGGTTGAAAGCCAGGTAAATCAAGGAGTTACAGATCATGGGTGCTCAAACTTACGGCACAGTTGCGCAGCGCATCGGAAAGTTGAAAGGGGAAATCTTGCGCAGGGCGATCCCCAAGGAAGTGCTGGGCCTGGCCCGCGCCTCCAACAAGGAAATGCCGAAGAACAACAGCAAGACGGTGGTCTTCCGCCGCTGGCTGCCGCTCGGGGGCGTGGATAACCAGTGGATCACCGGGGCCAACGTCGATACCTACGCCGACGACCACCTGGCCACTGAAGGTGTGACCCCCACCGGGGATACCATCGCGCCGACCGACATCACGGTCGTGATGAAACAATACGCCGTGCTCTACTCGGTGACCGACCAGACTGTCGATTTCTATGAAGACGACATTCCCGAGGAAATGAAGAAGCAGACCGGCGATCGTGTCGGCCTGGTGCGGGAAATGGTGCGCTACGGCGCGCTGAAGGCGGCCACCAACAAGTACTACGCGGGCGGCGTCTCCCGGGTGACGGTCGATGAATCCATCAGCCTGAACCTCCTACGCAAGGTCACTCGGTCCCTGCTGCTGAACCACGCCAGCCTGGTGACCGAGGTGCTGTCGGCCTCGCCGAATTACGCCACCACCCCGGTGGAGGCCGGCTTCCTGGTCTTCGGCTCGACCGACATGGAGGCCAACATCCGCAACCTGCCGGGCTTCAAGCACATTTCGGAGTATGGCCAGCGCAAGGTCATCAGCCCGGATGAGCTGGGCAGCGTGGAGCGCTTCCGCTTCATCCTGTCGCCCGAGCTGGCGGCCTACATCAACGCGGGCGCCGCCGTTGGCAGCACCGGGCTGTACAGCACCGGCGGGGCCAACGTCGATGTGTATCCGCTGATCGTGGCGGCCGAGGATGCCTGGGGCCAGGTTGCCCTGCGGGGTGTCAAGTCCCTGGACGTGACCTGGTTGCCCCCGGGCACGAAGGACAAAAACGATCCCCTAGGCCAGCGCGGCTACATCGGGGCCAAGGCCTACATGGTCGCCGTCATTCTCAATCAGGGCTGGATGGCCGTGGTCGAGTGCGGCGCCACTGACCTGGCGTAACCCCTGACGGCGCCGACCACCCAGCCGGCGCCAGGAGACTGACATGGCAAGCATCCAAGAATTGGTCCCCCATACCGGGGACCACCGACAGGTTGAGGCTCTCCGCACGCTGCTGCTGGCGATCCTCAACGATCTGCAGGCCGGGGGAGGGGGCACGGCGGTATTCGCAGACCTTACCCAGATCAAGGTGGAGTTGGCTGAAGTCGAAGCCGATTTGGCGGCGGCCAAGGCGGATCGGGATCAGGTACTGGCCGATTTGACTGCGCTGCGGAACTCGATCACTGCGATCACGGCCAAGCTCGACGCGGACGCCGGGGTGACCGACGCCAACTACGCGGCCACCACCAACCCGGCGGCCCTGACCCTCACAGTGGCGGTACCCACCCTCTCCGTGCAGGCACTCACCCTGCTGTCTGGCTACACCGCCGGGCTGCTGACGGAATAACCCGAAGGCCTGCGTAAGGTCTATTCGAAGGAGTATGCAAAATGGCTGAAAATATCGTCTACACCCTGACTCGGTACGATTCCGAGCTGAAGCCTGGCTACAGCACCGGCCAGATCGTCTTCGATGCTACCGCCATCGTGGCCGCCGATTACATCGAGATCGACCTGGGCTTCAAGCCCAAGAAGGTGACGGTGGAGAATGTGACCGATCGCATCATGGGCGTGCATTACCAAGGCATGGCGGACGAGTCCTGCGTGAAGACGGCCGCCGCCGGCACGCGGACCCTGGAAGTGACCGGCGGGAACAAGGGCATCACCCTGACGACCCGCGGCTTCCGGGTGGCCCAGAATGCCACCTTGGCGATCATCGCCGCCAGCAAGACCCTGTTCTTCGAAGCCATCGCGTAAGCGGCCGAAGAGATCAGCCGCCCGGCCCCCAGGGGCCGGGCAATACCCCACCAGGAGACCACCATGCCCCGAGTTACCCCGCCCCGTGTCGAAGCCGCTGATGTGGCTGCCGAAGGCTTTTCCGACCTGACCATGCCGGCCACCGGCAGCATCGGGGGTCTGGAATCCGCCGCCGGCCGGTCCTTCAATTCCGAGTTCATCGAGCCGGTAGCGGACCTCACCAACATCGACTCCAAGGCCGCCATGCTGGCGTTCTATGAAGAGCCGGTCGAAATCATGATCATGGACAACAACGACGAGAACCCGGAGAACTACGTGTTCCTCGCCGTCAATGGCCGCGGCCCCATGCCGGGCGGCGCGCCCTGGTGCCCACGTAACATCCCCATCGTGATGGCGCGCAAGTACGTGGAGGTGCTGGCCCGCTCCAAGCCGGTGAATTTGCAGACGGTCGAAGCCCAGGATCACGAGGGCAACAAGACCATCAAAATCCGCCGGCAATCGGCCCTGCGGTACCCCTTCACGGTGCTCCGTGACAACAACCCCCGGGGCGGTGCCTGGCTCCGCGAAGTCCTCCGGCAGAAGTGAGCCATGAACTACCTTGAGCTGGTGCAGGACCTGTTCTACGAGGCCCGCCTCGCCGGGTCCGCACCAACCACGGTGGTGGGCTTGACCGGGGAGCTGCTGGACCTGGCGCGCTGGGTGCGAGACGCGGCCAATGAAATCGGCGGCATCCGGCCGGACTTCCTTTTCAAGATTCAGGACCTATCCTTCACCGCCACGGCCAACGTCGGGAGTTACAGCCTGGCGACCCTGGGGTATGGCAGCACCTTCCGGGAATGGCGCACGACGACCTTCCGGCAGTACCTCGTCTCCCAGGGCGTGGCGTCGGAGCAGTTCGTCGGCTGGCTGCCCTACGAGGAGTTCCGGGACTTCTACCTGTTCGGCAGCCGCAACGCCGACCGGGGCCCTCCGGTGCACGCCTCGGCGGACCAGGACGACAACCTGCTGTTGGGTCCGATCCCGGAGGCGGACTACCGCATCACGGCCAAGATATCGGTGGATGACCCGGTGCTGACTGATGACACAGACATCCCGGGTCTGCCGGTCAATCTGCACAAGCTGCTGGTCTATCGGGCACTCAAGCAGTACGGCCTGACCGAGGCCGCGCCTGAGGTAATCGCCAAGGCGGAGCAGGGGGAAGCCCGGCTCAAGGCCCAGCTCTACCAGTACCATCTGCCCCAGGTACACCTAGGGGCGCCTCTGGCGTAAGACCATGCCTTCTGTCCAGCTCCCGCAGGTTCAATACGATGTGATGGTCCTGAAGGGGGGCTTGGATCAGGTCACTCCTACACTGTCCACCCCGGCTGGGATGGTGAAGGATGGGATCAACTTCGAGGTGTCGGTGACCGGTGGGTATTCCCGGATCACCGGCTACGAGCGGACGGACGGCCGGCCCTCGCCCTCGGATGCCCTCTATCGGCTCTACCAGGTGGGGGCCTTTATCTTCGTGCCCGCCGTGGGCGATACAGTCACGGGGCTCACCTCGGGGGCCACCGGAACGATCGCCGCTGTGGGGGCGGATTACGTGGCCCTGACGCGGATCGTGGGGGCCTTTACCGTCGGGGAGGACCTGGACAACGGCTCGGGCGTCTTCGGGCCCTATGCCGCCGCCCTGGGCTCCCAGGGGCCCCAGCAGGACGCGATCCTCCTGGCCGCCGCGTCGGACATCTACCGGGCCGACATCACCGAGGTTCCGGGGGAAGGCGCGATCCTGGGGGTGGTGTTCTTCGAGGATGAGCTGTTCGCTTTCCGCAACGCCGCCGGGGGCCTCACCACCGCGATCTACAAGGCCACGGCGGGGGGCTGGACTGCAGTGCCCCTGCTCTACACGGTGAGCTTCACCGCCGGCAGTGGAGATTTCGCCGACGGAGACACTCTGACCCAAGGGGCCAATTCCGCCACGATCAAGCGGGTGTGCCTGGAATCCGGGGATTTCCTCGCCGGGACCGCCGCGGGGCGTTTCATCGTCACGCTGCCCGCGCCGGGCAACTTCGCCGCCGGAGCCGCCACAGGATCGGGTGGGGGCCTGGCTACGTTGGCCGGCGCCCAGACACAGATCACCCTGCCCCCGGATGGGCGCTACGAATTCAACATCGACAACTTCGGGGGGCGGGCGGCCACACGCAGGGTCTATGGTTGCAACGGCGTGGGGACCGCCTTCGAGTTCGACGGCGAGGTGCTGGCGCCGATCATCACCGGCTCGACCCCGGATATACCCATCCACCTGGCGATCTTCAAGAACCATCTGTTCTTGGCCATCGACGCCTCGGTGGTGCATTCCGCCCCGGGCAACCCCTTCGGGTACCAGGCTATCGACGGATCGTCGGAGATCGCCGTGGGCGACGACATCACCGGGCTGACGGTGACCCGCGGCGAGCAGCAGGGCGGCGGCATGGCCATCTACGGCCGGCGCAGCACCAGCATCCTGTACGGCAATGACGCGGAAGACTGGCAGCGGGTGTCCTACGGCGAAGGCTCAGGCTGCATTCGATATTCGGCCCAGTACCTGAACGAGCCCTACGTGCTGGATGACCGGGGTGTCATCACCCTGCAGACCAGCCTGAACTACGGCAACTTCGACCAGGCGACCCTGACCAGCAACATCCAGAACTACATCAACGCCAAGCGCACCCGGGTGGTGGCCAGTCTGGTCAATCGATCGAAGAGCCAGTACCGCTTGCTCTTCGGCGACGGCAGCGGGCTCTTTCTCACGATCCTGAACGGGAAGTACCTGGGCGCCATGCCGGTGGAGCTGGGGGACATCCCTTCCTGCGCCTGGGATGGTGAGCAGAATGACGGCAGCGAGGTGTCCTATTTCGGGAGTACCAACGGCTTCGTTTATCAGCTCGAAAAGGGCAACAGCTTCGACGGGGAGCCGCTGATTGCCAGCTTCACCCTGGTCTATAACCACCAGCGCAGCCCCCGGATCAGGAAGCATTACCGCCGGGCGGCCATCGAAGTGAGCGGCCAGGGGTACGCCCGGATCGACTTCGGATACACCCTGGGCTACGGCTCGATGAATATCCCCCAGGCCGGGGATTCGCCCTACGCTTCATCCTTCGCGGCGGCCAACTGGGACAGCTTCACCTGGGACAGTTTCTTTTGGGATGGCATCACCCTGGCACCGACCGAGGCAGAGCTGCGGGGCACCGCCGAGAATATCTCTTTCCGCATCAGCTCGGGCACCAACTATGTGGCGCCCTTCACGATCAATTCCATCATCACGCACTACACCCCGCGTCGAGGATTGAGGTAACGATATGGCGAATGACTATTACACCCACGGATCATATCCCTCCACCGGGGCCCCGGGTCGCAGCGCCGATCTGCGTGCCGAACTCAACCTGGTCGATGCGGGGTTCGGCAAGCTGGCGCCCCTGGTCGGCAACGCCTTCCACATCGCCTTCGTCAATGCGGGGGAGACCGGATGGAGCACGCTCGGGGGCACCGGTCTGCTGAAGCTGCGGGCGGCCGACGTACCGACACTCGCCATCGACGGCACCGATTACGTGTCCCCGACGGGGGCGGCCACGCTCACCAACAAGACCATCGTGGTGGCAAGCAACACCATCACGACGGCAGCCCACGGGACTCTGACAGCCGTGGAGCTGAATGCCGCCTTGGCGGAACTGGCCGACGATGATGCGGCTATTTTCGCTGCTGCTGCTGCTGCGCTATCGGCGCACATTACGGACCCTACCGACGCGCATGCAGCATCCGCGGTCACGAATACCCCTGCGGGCAATATCGCGGCAACTACGGTGCAAGCCGCACTGAATGAGCTGGACACCGAGAAAGTGGCCAAGGCCGGCGACACCATGACAGGGGATTTGACCTTCTCCGGGAATGGCCGCCGGCTAAAAGCCGACTTTTCAAATGCCACGCACACGAATCGGTTGATGTTTCAAACCACCACGGCGAATGGTGCTACTGTGGTCGGCGCGGTGCCCAACGGCACTTCTCGGGTTAGTTCTTTCGCAGCATACAGTAATCCCGATCCTGATAATGCCTCGGAATTCGTCCTAGCTTGCGACAGCGCAACAGCGATATCCATTTTGAATTCAACGCAAAATGGTACGGGTGTAAATCTGGCGATCTCTTTTCAAATTGGAGGCACGGAAAGGGGCCGCCTACTTACCGGAGGTGAATGGTCTTTCGGGACGACGCTAGGGACAGCCAACCAGGGGCGCACACAGATAATTGGCACGAATGCAGGCAATGACCTGTTCGCGCTGCGGGTAGCCAACACCTCCGGGGCGGCAGGAGCTTCGGCTGCCATCAGCTTCGACCCTGGAAATAGCGGCCTATCTACTCGGGATTCCCAAATTCGGGCTCTTAACGACGGGGCGAATAACACCAACTTCCAGTTCTATACATCCGCGGCTGCTGCACCTACTCCCAAATTCCGTATTGATCACGTTGGGAATTGCCTGGCGTTGGCTACGGGAGGGGGCATCGGGTACGGAACGGGCGCGGGGGGCACCGTAACCCAGAATACTAATAAATCGACCGGCGTCACGCTGAACAGACCCTCTGGCCGGATTACGATGAACAATGCGGCGCTGGCCGCTAACACCCTGGTGGAATTCACCTTCACCAATTCCATATTGGCTTCTGGGGATGGTTTGGTTCTGAATGTGACGGGGGGCACGGCAAATGCTGTTTATGCGCTTACAACCCGATCAATCGCTTCGGGGTCCATCGTGGTTGGGGTACGCAATACTTCCGCCGGCAGCCTCAGTGAGGCTATTGAAATCACCTTCAACGTCATTAAGGGAGTCACGGCATGACCCCCAGAACCTGGTGGCAGATTCTCCTTTGGGCCTTTTTCGGTAATGACGAAGACGGCATCTACGGTGCCGGCACAAAATGGAATCCCCAGCGCGAAACTACTTGGTGGCGTGCCGTCGGCTGGTGGTTTCGCAATCCTTTTCACAATCTCACGCACCACGTAATTGGAATCTACGGCAAACCTTTCACTACACAGGTGCTCTATGAAAATGATCCTGGATGGTCTAAGTCGGTGCGTCGGCTGGATGCTGCGGAATATCCTTATTGGAATTACCGTGGTCATCATGTTCAGTTTTATTTTGGTTGGCGCAGCTCAGGGGCTTTTGGAATGGCTCTTCGCCGGAGATCGCCCTCGTGACCGTTGAGCTAGAAGACCTTCTGCAAGATGAAGGACCTGAGCGGCGGGTGGATAACCACAAGCTGCTCTTGTATTTGGGCCAAGTATCGCAGCAAGTAGCCAAGCTCGATACCCGGCTGACTACGCACATGCACGCCGAAGAAGAGCACCAGGGCAAGGTCAAGGAGCTGATTGAACTGCTGGTGAGTTTCAAGGGATTCATCCGCGTGGCGAAATGGCTCGGGGGCGTAGGCACAGGCCTGGGCGCCTTGGTTTTCTGGCTCAAGGAGCATTGGTGGAGATGAGCCCCGACCGATTCCTGGCCTGGGCCGATCGGCGGCATTTCGTCTCCGTCCGGGCAATAGTGCTCTACGTCACCCTGTGGATGACCTGGCGGGCTTTCACCTGGGCCGCCGAATTCGCCTACGCCACGACGGGAAAACCGGGCCTGGATATCGCGGCGATTATTGGTGCAGTGACGGTTCCCATTACCGCGTTGCAGAGCTTTACTTTCAGGTGGTTCATGGAGGCCAAGGATGCTATTTCTCCAAGGGTGGGCGGCTAAGCTACTGGCGCTGGTGGTGGTCCTCGCTACCACCTGGGCCACGGGGTATTTCCACGGCAAGAAAATCGCGGAGGCTGATCATGCCGATCAAGAACGAGCAGCGACGGAGGTCCTGGCTGACCTTTCTGTCCGAAACGCGGACCTGGATCGCCGGCTTCTGGCGGGGAACCAACAGGCAGCGGAAACACGTACTATCACGGTGGTCAAGTGGCGGGATAAAGCGGTGGCTCTGCCTGAGCGCAATTGCGGTTGGACCGAACCTGAGCGGGTGCTCTTGGGGGACGGTTACTGTGCGGCCTACGCTGGAGCCCCCGAGTGCGTGCAGCCTGCAGTGCCCGAGGCCGCCGTACCCGCCCGGTAACCTGACCGAGGCCGCCCGCCGGGGCTGGGAATTCGACGTGCTCAAGGCCGGCGGTGATTGCTTCGGCCTGCACGAAACCTGCCGCGAAGGCCTGGAGGCCCAGCGGTCCATGCTGAAGGAGAAGCGAGATGGCCACGACTGACCCGTATGCTGAAGCGCAAACCCGCGCCGACACGATGCAGCAGACGGCTGCCGGGATGATCGGCCAGTACAGCACCGCTCCGACCTTCAACGCCCAGCCCCGGGCGGTCGATCCGAATGAGCTGTCCCAGACCCAGCTCGACACCATCCTGAAGGGCACCAGCCCTTTGATGCAGCGGGCCCGCGCCGAGGGCAACATGGTGGCCAACCGGCGGGGGCTGATCAATTCGTCCCTGGCCGCCGGCTCGGCGCAGAATGCCATGATCGAGAAGGCCCAGCCCTTCGCCCTGCAGGACGCCAGTGTGGTGCACGACGTGCTCTCGACCAACCAGGCGCAGGCGCACCAGGCCGGGATGTTCAACACCCAGAACCAGGCCGATCTGAACAAGCTGAATCTGGCCGGGCAAACGGACCTGCAAAAACTGGGTGCGGAATATGGGCTGCGGAATGCCCAGCTCCAAATTCAGAACGATATTGCCAAGGAGCAGACGGCACTATCCCAAGGCAACGAGTTGCAGAAGTCTTATGTGAATCAGACCAACGCGCTCATGAACAACTATTTGAATGGCTGGTTCAAGGTTCAAGAATCGACCATGACGCCGGAGCAGAAGACCGCAGCGTTGAATGAATACAACACTACCATCCGCACCTGGCAAGGGGTGTTGAATACCGCCTACGCCTCTTTGCCGGAATGGCAGAATGAATGGGGCATGTCCTTCGGTTAAGGAATCGCCATGGCCACAAACAACCAAACACTGCGGTATATCCTGGGCGGGGGCGCAGCATCGTATTTTACTTCTCCGGGTTCAAGTACCGATTACACGAATACCGATTTCTACAAAAACAAAGTGGCCCCTTTGGTGAAGGATTTTGCTAAATATTCCGAGTATATGGAGTACAACCCAGACGCCCCTAAAAAGGAAACGGGGGATTGGTTGGGTACTTGGAAAAACAAGCAATACGCCGATCCGAAGTTTCAAGCCGGGGTTCCTCAGTCGGTGAAAGATTGGATGGCCGGCAAGACGACCAACGACCCCTTCGCTAAGCTCGCGTACCAACAGGTTCAGTACGACCGCGCCCAAGCCGGAGCCAGCAACGGTGAGGGGGGAGGTATTACGGCCCTGGCTGCGCGAAACCAATCAGGTGTGGATTTCGACCAAGCCTACCTGAAAGCTTTTGGCACGACGCTGAGCCCCGAGCTGCAGAAAATCTGGAATGCCCCGGTGGCGAACAAGGACTACGGGAAGAAGGTTGGGCGGGGTGATGCAGGGGCACTTACCGCCGAACTCACCCGGTTGATGGAGGCCGGCTATAGCCTCAAGACCGCATCGGGAAGCACTGCCAACCAGATCAAACGTATGGCCCCCGACCTGGCCAGGTATGGAATCAACAGCCTGAATGAGATCGCTGCGACGAAGGTCACTAATCCCTACACCGGCAAGCAGTCGGACATTTTCTACAGCACCGTCACCGGAGCCATCATCCCCACATCTTTTGGTTCCAGCATGAAGGGCGAGGGGGGTAGCGACTACAAGCTGATCAACGTCAACGGTCGGGGCGTCCCCATGGCGCAGTGGCGGGACACCAGCGAGGCCGCCGATTTTGCCCCGTTGGTGATGATGGCCGGCTTGGCGGCGGCACCGTTGCTGGCCCCTTTGTCCGGCGCGATCGGCGGGGCGTTGGGCGGCGGGGCTTTTGGGTCGATCGCGGGGGGCGCCATCACCGGCGGGCTGACACAGGGGACCCTGGCCGCGCTCTCCGGCGGTGACTTCGGCAAGGGCTTCCTGACGGGGGCCGTGGGCGGGGCGATCGGCGGGGGGATCAGCTCACTGAGTCCTGGCACGAGCATCGCCAACAGCTTCGCCCCGCTGGGCAATACCGCGGCGGAAGCAACCCTGAACGCCGCCATCAGCTCGGGTATCGACAAAGCCCTGGCGGGCGGCCTGGGGGCCCTGGTTGGCTCGGCGATCAACGGCGGGAACCTGGGGAGCGCAGGCCTATCGGGCGCTGTGGCCGGCGCGGTTTCCGGGCTGAGCGGGGCCTACCTGGGCGGGACGGTGGGGGGCGCGTTGGGCTCGGTGGCCGGCAGCACTACCAGCGGGCTGCTCAACAGCGGCGGGCAGGGCGGGGGCAGGCAGCCGGTTGCCGCCGCAGCAGGGACGGGCGCTACGGGCTACGGAAGCAGCACCGGATTGCTGGCCTCCGGCGGGTACGGGAATCCATGGCAATTGACCCCGAAGCCTGGGGTGGGTAACGCAGCGAGGGCAGCATAATGGCCGAATATGACGATTGGTTTAACAACACCTTCGGGGGCTCCGGTGCTTCGTCCGACATGGGCGGTGGGTACTCGGGAGAGAACTACGACCAGATGTTCCAGCAGACCTTCGGGGATGTGCCCGGCACGTCGAGCGTCGAGGACACGACGGGGCAAGGTGCGGCGCCCACGGGTGCGGCTAGCGCGAGCTTCACCGGCGGGAGTTTCTCGGGCGACGTGTCCGGGGCTATCGACAACGCCCTGGGCTACGCCAAGACCGCGATATCGTCTCTCGGGGACTGGGCCAGCAAGGTCTTCACCGAGCAGCCGAGCACCACGACCCGGTACAACCCGGCCACAGGCAAATACGAGGATGTCGCCAATGCCGGAGGGGGACTGAACAGTCTGGGCAAGACCTTGCTGGCCGGCGCGCTCCAGAGCTTGGGCACCGCAGCGGTGGCCAAATGGCAGAACGAACGGGCGTCCGAAGAGGCTGCAAAAGGCCGCAAGTTCTCCGCCGCCGAGAAGGAAAAGGATCGACAATTCGAGCGCGACAAGATTGCGGACCAGAATGCCCGCAAGCCCTACGGCACGGATACCGGCCTGGGCGTCCCGCGCACGGGCGTGGGGCTCATCAACAGGGGGACCGTGTAATGCCTGGACTTATTTCGCAAACGCCCGCTGCGGCGGCTCCTGGCCCCGCCATGCCTCCCGAGATGCCTCCGGGGGCGAGCATGCCGCCGGGCGCGCCCGGGCCGGCTGGGGGCTCTCCTGTCCCCCGTGACGGGGACCCGGCGACCAAGGCCCAGGTGCTCCTGGTCTATCAGCCCCTGAAGATGCTCTACCAGCCCGACATGGTGAAGCAGATCGTGACGGCGGCCCACAACGGCGACCCGGCCAAGGTCATCGCTTCCGCCGCGGTGTCCGCCGTCATGGCCAGCGCCAAGGCCGGGATGCAGCAGGGCGCACCGATCCAGCAGGAAATGCTGGGCAACGCCGTGGTGGAGGTCATCAAGGGCCTGGGGGCCCTGCTGGTATCCAGCCGAGGCACGGACCCCAACGACATCCCGGACATCGTTAATGGCGCCATCCAGTTCGCCGCCCAGGCGGCGGAAGGGCAGGCGCAAGAAGGTGGCCAACCGCCGCAGAGTCCGGCGGGTGGGTCACCGGGACCGGGCGGCGTGCAGCCGCCCGGTATGGCCGGCGCCCCGCAGCAACCGATGGGAGGTTGAACCATGGCATCTGGACTGATCTTCGGCGCGCTCGCCCAGGGCCTGGGTGCCGGCGGCAACAAGTACCTCGACCTGGAAGAGAAGCAGCGGGCGGAGGAAGCCCAGCACCAGCAGCGCTTCCAGGAAATGGACCTGGCCTCCCGCCAGCGGGAGGGGGAGAAGGACGCCGACCAGAAGCGGAAGACCGAGCGAATGATGGCCTTCCGGCAAGAGGCCGAAGCCTGGCGCCAGGCCAACCCGAAGGCGCCGATGGAGGATTTCATCAACCACTTCGCGCAGACCGAGCACGCCGATCTCCTGGGGCCCACGTTGCAGGCCGCCGGATACAAGCGCCAGGCCGAGATCGCCCAGGCCCAGATCGAGCACTACAAGGCCCAGGAGAAGATCGCCGAGAAGTCGGCTGCCCGGGCCGATAAGTCCGCAGGCCTGCAGGATGCTGCTGCCTCTCGGGCGGAGCGGCGGCTGGCCCTGGAGGAAGAGGACGTGATGGAGAAGCGGGCCATGAAGAAGAAGGCCCAGGGTCTCCTGGCTGGCTACATGGCGAGCGAAGGCAATCCGGTGGCGCAGCAGGCCTACCGCAAGGAGCTGCGCATCATCGGCGCAGACCCGGAGGCCAAGGACGCCGGGACCACCGTGCGCGAGACGAAGGGCTTCGACCCCAAGACCGGGCAGGAGACGGTCACCAAGGAGACGCTCAAGGATCAGTCGCCCGAAAGGGGCCAAGGCGCCATTTCGGGGGCAGTCAATACCGGCGAAAGGTACAACGGGCGCCCGCTTTTCATCGGGCCGGATGGCAAGGTGTTCTACTACGGTGTGGATGGCACGCCCCGGTTGGCGCCGGCCGAGGCCGCCGCCCAGGTGAAGCACGCCCCGTCCGGCAGCACCGGCAAATTCTGAGGAGCCCCTGGTGGCCGAAGACCCGATCTACAACCCCTACGGCGGGGACGCCGGCGCGCCGGGGCTGGCTGCGGAAGACCCGATCTACAACCCCTTCGCCGAAACACCGGCAGCTCCGGTTCCTACCTCCCGGACCTTCGGCGAGAAGTTCTCCGACTTCCTGCGGCAAATGGGCAGCGTGGCAGGGACCGTGCCCTCAGGGATAGGTGCGTCTGCAGCCAACGTAGCCACCCCGGATATCGCGCCAGAAGAGGAAGGCCCCCTGGCGGGTTTGGTCCGCATCCTGGGGCAGGAGACAGCCTCTCGGTTGCTCCAGGCCGGCGCGGATATCCAGGAAGCCACGATCGGGCAGAACTACTCCAAGCTGTCTCCCACCCGCCGGACGGAGCGCCAGGCATCGGCTGCCCGTACCGCAGAAGCCTACAAAACGGGAGGCCTGCTGGGGGAACTCAAGCAGGGCGTGGTGGAGGTGGCCACCGACCCGGAGCAATGGCTGGAGCAGTTGCTGAACATTGCCATCATGCGGGGCGCCGGGAAGCTGGCGGGCGTAGGTGGCGCGGTCGGCACGGGGGTGGGTCTGCAAGCAGGCGATGTGGCCGGGGATTTCTACCAAACGGCCAAGCAGCTCCCGCTCACCAGCTTCGAAAACGCACCGGAATACCAGCGCCTGGTGGCCGCCGGCCTGAAGCCGGAAGAAGCACGAGATCGAGTAACGCTGGACCTGACAGGGCAAGTGGGCTCTCTGGCCGCACTGGTATCTGGGGCGTCGATGGCGGTTCCCGGCGGGGCCACTCTCGAAAAAATCCTGGCCGGCAAAACACTGGGCAAGGTAGGGATCGGCACTGCGGCCAAAGCCATCGCCGGTGAGGCGGGCTCCGAATTCGTGGAAGAAGGGGGCGGTCAGCTCGGGGCCAACATTCTCCAGCAGCGCAACCTGACCCCCGACCTAGACATCCTGCAGGGTGTTGGCCAGGCGGCCGGCGCCGGCGCGGTCATGGGCGGCCTCTTTGGTTCAGGAGCCACGCTCTACTCGGCCGGACTCCACAACATGGGCCAGATCGTGGAGGAGCGCCGCGCCCAGGCCCAGCAGGACCTGGCAGCCGGCGACAATGTTCCCGATTTGCTCGACGCCTTCAACCGCAGCGTCATGCCGATGGCGCCCAGCGACAACATCGACCAGGTGCTGGCGGAGAACCCGGCAGCCGACGTGGAGACCCTGGCCGCCGACGTGAGCAGCCGGATTGACGACTACCACGCCGCGGTGGCCCAGCTTCTGGAGCAGGAGCACTTCACCGCCCCGATGGCGCCGGAGGCCTTAGCTGCCTACGCCGAAGGCACCGCTCCGACGCAGATCGTGCGGGACCTTCTGACGGCGGATCAGGAATCGCTGGAGCGCATCGTCTCGGCCCTGCCGGAAGGCATGCTCAACCGCATCGTGGCCGCCCTGGCGCACGACGTTCGCGCCCTGCCCGATGACGCCCTGCGGGCTGCTGGGGGCTTCGCGGCGCAGATCGAGCTGACCCGGCGCGCAGACGAGGCCCGCAACGCCGCCTTCGACAAAGCCGAGAGCACACAGGCCCGCCGGGTAGCCCGGGAGACTGAGCAAGGCATCCTGGCCCCGACGCGGGACCTGGCCGCCGAGCAAGCCGGCCTGGTGACCCAGGCGCAGGGCTTCGACGTGCAGCAGCCGACGGCGATGGAAACCGCATTGGCGCAGGCCGTGCCGGATCGCCAGGCCGCCATCCGGGCGGAACGCCAGCGGATGATCCAGATGCAGATGGCAGCCCGCCGGGGGGCACAGACCCAGGCCCAGGTCCTGGCGGACAATGAGGCCGGGCAATTCAGCCCGGAGCGTGCCGCCGCCATTCAGGCGGAAGCCGCCGCCGAGCTGGGCATCCCCGCCGAGGAAACCGAAGAGGGCCAGCGGGGCACTGGTACAATCGACGGGCGCCCGGCCTCTGAAATCACGGACGCAGAATTGCAGGCCCTGGCGCAAACCGCCCAGGGCTCCACGCGCAATGCGGTTTCGCATGAACTTCGCATGCGAGGCCTGACTGGTAGCGTGGCTCCTGGTGGAACTCCGACGACGCAGCCTTCTCCTCCGCCCGTCGGACTTGCCGCCACCACGGAGCCACGCGCCCAAGTCGTAGAGCAGGAGCTGGCCAAGCACCTTGGACCCGCCGCCACGGCGGTGCGCGCACAGGTCGTGGATGCCGACAGCCTGGCCCGGGAGCGCGCCGATGTGCGGGCCGCCCAGATGGTGGCCAAACTCTTCAAGAAGAACCTGGTCTTCTTCCAGGCGGAAGTAACCGATCCCGAGGGGAACACCAGCACCTCCGGCGTCGGAGGCTTCGTGCCGGCAGGGGATGCCAACAGCATCTACCTGAATGCGAATGCCGCCGAAGCCCTTATGTCGGTGGTATCCCATGAAATCCTGCATCTACTCAAGCGGTCGAGCCCGGAGGTCTATGCCGCGCTGCGAGGCAAGGTGGTGGCGGATTTCGCCGCGCACCCGGAGAAATTCGCGGAATTCAGGCAGTACTACAACCAGCCCACGCTGGCCACCGAGCGGATCGTCGAAGAGGCCGTGGCCGACGCCCTGGCCAACCAGGCTTCGGACCCCAAGTTTTGGGCCAATGTATTCGCCCGGGTGGCGGCCAAGCACGGCAGAACGGAAGCTGCAGGGATCATCCGCAAGCTGCGGGATGCTTTCGTCCGCCTGATCAGCTCGGCGCTCAAAGCCCTGAATGGCCAGGCCGGCTTCAAGAATTTCATCACGAACGTGGAGCAGTTGAACGACGCCTTCGAAGAGGCTGCCGCACAATATGTGGTCCACCAGGCTGAGAACCGCCCGGAAGCCGCCGGCGGGGAGACCGTCTTCGCAGGACCGGCGGCCTTCTCCGGTGGGCGGGTGGGACCCTTCAACACTCGCGCCGCAGCCGAATTGAGCCAGCGGTTTCAGAAGACCGAAAGCACCCTGACCGAGGAAGGGGGCCAGTACTACCTGGAGGTAGGCAATGAACCGAACGCAGCAGGAAAGCAGCCCAGCAAGCTCGCAGCCCAGCCCGAGCGACCTGTCGCTGCACAACCGCTTCGAGAAGGCGCTGGACGCACTTATCGCGGAGAAATCCCCGAGTACGGAGAGCCCCGGGCCAACGCCGTCCAAGTCGTCGGCACCCACTACTCCACCCAACCCCGCCGAGTCCTGAGCGGGCTGTTCTATGGCCGGGGGTTCAAGGGGGATGAAGCGGCGCGGCTAGAAGGCGCGCCGGCTGACATTCGGGCGCGCACCTACTTCTACGTGGATCAAGGCTCCGGGATCGAGCCGGAAGCCGGTGTCGGCACCCTGGCGCACGAGGTCAAGCTGAACAACGTCTATGACCTGACCGCCGATCCGCTGAACCTGCTCCAGACGGACAAGAACGCCCTGGAGCTGTCCATCGTCAAGGCTGGGTTCGACGGCTACCTGAATCGCAACTTCGGCAAGAACCTGGGCGCCGTGGTCCTGCTCGGGACCAAGCACCAGGCCGTGCCGGTCGTCCAGGTCGGAGAGGGCACGTTGCCGCCGTCCGGGCGCACCGTAGCCCCGCCTGCCTACACGCCGGCCCGGCAGATCGCCAATGAGGTGCTGAAGTCCCGCGAGCTACCCGTCGGGGAGCTACCGGCGCGCCGGTGGGGCCCGATCCTGGAGACAACGCTGCCCGAGGCCTTCGCCGCCATGGCGCCCACCGGGGTGTTCGATTCCGACGAGAAGCTGTACCGCTCGGAACTGGCCGGCAAATTCCTGCGGGCGTCCCAGGAGGGCCGAGCCAGCTCGGAACGGGAGAGCAGCGCCCTCGCCGCCCGGGTGCCCCAGCGTGGCAAGGTGAAGCTGGGCAACGTCACCGAGGAGCTGTTCTCCGACTACCCCACCTTGAGGGAAGCGCCCAACCTGCTGGAAAAGATCGTCGCCAAGCTCGCCAAAGACCCGGGGCTGAAGGTTGATCCCAGCCTGCCGGCGGAGCAGCAGGCCGGCGAAATGATCTCCCGCATGAAGGACAACCTGCTGTGGCTCTACGATCAGGTTCCCGTGGAGATTCGGCAGCGGGCGAAGCTCTGGTATGAAGGCGCCGAGAAGATCGCCGACGCCTGGGCGGAGCACTACGACATTTCCAAGAGCCAGGCCGCCGGGGTGCTGGCCGTCCTGAGCCCGCAGAAGGATTGGTACATGAACGTGACGCTAGCCGAGCGGGTGCTCGATATCGTCCGGGATCAGACCAACCACGCCTTCGACGCCAAGATGAGCGCCGCAGCCTTCCGCTTCCTGGCGGCGAAGAAGGCCTTGCAGATCAAGGCGGAGGAGAGCGAAGACCAGGCCGTGCTGGAGGCCTACGAGACCATTCGCCGGAAGACCTTGGGCCAGGTGCTGGACAGCGGGAACCTGCTGGCCGCCGCCGTGTGGGTCCGGGCCTACGACGAGGCCTACCATGCCTCGGGCCATGCCATCGTCACCCCGGAGGGCGGCTTCACGGAAATCCGGACGCGGGACACCGGCGAGGTCGAGGACCGGGGCTGGGGTGCATTCCCCAGCATCGCCAAGGCCCTGTCGGTGCTCCAGGACGGCAGCCTGGAGAACATCAGCGAGCAGCTCGGGGGCAACCACAAGGTCCGCAATTTCTATAACAACATCTTCGCTCCGGGGAACCCGAACTACACGACGATCGACACACACGCCGTAGCCGCAGCGACCTTGCGCAGCGTGGCCGTCAGCGCCGCCTCGGTGAAGGACGCCTTTGGTAGCGCGGGGAAGTCGGCGAGTACCGGCATTCGGGGGAGCTACCCGATCTACTACGAGGCCTACAAGCAGGCCGCGGAGGCGCGTGGAGTGCTCCCCCGAGAAATGCAATCCATCACCTGGGAGGCGGTGCGCGGGCTCTTCCCGGACAGCTTTAAGCATGCGGCCAACATCAAGAAGGTGGATGACCTTTGGCGCCAAGTCGATGCCGGCCAGAGCACGCGGGAAGAGGCCCGCGCCGGCGTGGCGCAGCTCACCGGCGGGGTCCGGCCGCCCTCCTGGGTGCGGGAGGGTGGAGCCGAGCGCAGCGGGCTGCTGCAGGACAAGTCCTACGTCCAGCATGCCGACGCCTTCCGGGGCAATTCGGTCACCTTCGAGGTGGCGCCGAACCCGGCCAATCGGGTGCTGACCAAGAAGTGGAACAACCTGCCGGAGGACGCCAAGGCCGAGATCAGTCACCGCATGTTGTGGCACACCGTTGTCATGGCGCTCGATAGCTTTAATGACGACAACATGAAGGGGGCTTTGGTCACCAATCGCGGGGGCTACGGCGGGGAGACGAACACCTCCTATTCCCTGCAGATGTACCGGCACGCCAGCTCCAAGCGGGTGGGGGAGCTGGTCCGGCTGCTTGGCTACGCCCTGCGCCAGCAGTCGATGATCCGCACCGCACCGAAGTCCTTCCTGCAGGCCGAAGGCGGCCCGGCCCAGAAGACGGGGGCGGTCATCGTGCGCCTTGCGGAAAATGTCACGGTGGGCGAGATCGACGCGCTGTACGCTCGGCTACGGGGACTCAAGGTCAACGGCAAGCGCGTAGTGTCGGGGCACACCACCTCGGCCAATACGATGGTCATCCTTAATTTCCAGGACGACACAGGGCTCACCGACCAAGAGCTGGCGAACGCCATCAACACCCACCTGGACGAGGCCTACGACGTTGGCCTGGATTCCCTTTTCGTGGAATTCGCAGAAAAAGGAGCAACGGAATATGGGTTCAAAGGTAAGGCCGATGAAACTATCCGAAGTGGCACCGGACCATCCCTTCGCGCACGAGCAGATCAGCTTCGTGCCGAAAACGACGCCCTCCTCTCCGGGTTCATCCGGGATGCCGAGTCTGGCCGATTCAGCGGGGAACGAGAAACTGCTGGAGCAGGCTCAGGAGTTTATGGGGCAGACGTTCTCGACGCCTTCGAAGAGCTACACCGAGCTGTCGGCGGAGCACCCCGGATCGGTTGGGCTAGCCGCACTCGCATCCGCCGAAAAGACGGGCTCCCTCTTCAAGTCTTCCGCGGCGCAGGACGAGCCCTCACCGACGCCGACTTCGGAGCCGAAGCCCGCGGAGTAGCATCCGGCAACCCCTCTTCCGGCCTGGGTGTGTGGTTCACTGAGGACGCGGAAGAGGCGGGGCAGTACGGCGCCACCTCGGGTCACTACCTGGACCTGAGGAATCCCAAGGTCTATCTGGCCGAGGACCTTCCCGCCTTCGATTCCGTCGAGGCGGCGCGTGCTCACGCCAGCAAGCTGGCCGAGCAGGGCTACGATGGCATCCTGGTGAATGGGCGCCCCATCGGCGGCCGGGTGCACTTCATCGCATTCGAGCCGGAGACCGTGCTGGTTGATCGGCCGGCGGAGGAAATCCTGGCGACCGTCCCCGAGGAGGCGCCGTTCAGCCCCGACCGCAGCCTTCCTTTCACCCTGGCCCTTCACCAGGGGCTGGCGCGCGCTCCCGCCAAGCTGCAGGCACAGCCGGCGAGCCAATGGCGCGTGTGGCTCCAGGCGAACGCCCCCAAGCTGGGCATCAAGAAGGCCGAGCTGGTCTGGACCGGAATGCTGGACTGGCTCGGTGCCCAGGGCAAGACCAAGCTCACCAGCCAGGACCTCCGGGACTTCGTGGATCGCAGTGGGACGGTGGTCTATGACACACCGCTGAATCTGGACCTGGTGGATTCGGGTGACGTGGAGCGCTTCTTCCAGGATCGCGGCTGGGTCGGCCCTCTGGGGGATCAGCCCTTCGAATACGTGGTGAATGAGGCCGTCGAGCAGGGCATGAAGCTGCCGGCGCCCCGGTACGCGGGGTACATCACCCCCGGGCAAGGCCAGCGCGACTACCACGAGCTGCTGGTGCAGCTTCCCAGCATGCGCACGGCGCCTTTGCGCACCCGCCTGGCTGAAACGGCGGATGAAATCGAGGCGGTGATGCAGCGCCGCGGGCCCTTCGACAGGGCCCGGTACGCCCGGCTCATGGAGGAACGGTCCGCTCTGGCCAATGCCCTGGGCCAGGCGCCTGCGGACTACCAATCCTCGCACTGGCCGGGCTACGACAACGTGGCGGTGCATACCCGGGTGGATACCCGCCGGGGCGAGGACGGGGACGTGCTCTTCGTGCAGGAGCTGCAGTCCGATTGGGGGCAGGAGGGGAAGGAGCGAGGGTTCGCCTCCGAGGCCAAGCAACGGGCGGCAACGTTGGAAGAGAAGATTCGGCAGGGGACCGCCACCAATGAAGATTTCGCCGAATTGAAGAGCATCCAGAAAAGACGAGGTGACATAGGTGTGTCGCCCGCGCCTTTCGTCACAAATACCAAAGATTGGGTGGCCCTCGGCCTGAAGCGCATTATTTTGCATGCTGCCAGCATGCAAAGTCCTGCAGTCGTCTTCGCCAACGGAGACGATAACGTCGAGCTGTTTAGTCTCTCGGCTGCGGTGCGGGAACTCGACTATGCCAAGACCCCCACCGGGAGCTTCGAGCTGATAGCTACCATGCACAACGGCGAGCACCGAAACATCACGGCGGGTGGCGAAGAAGAGCTGGCCAGGTTGGTCGGCAAGGACGTGGCCCAGAAGATCGTCGCCAATGAAGACCGTCCGCCGGGATACCCGGAGGGGGCCGGCGTGATCCAGGCTGCCGACCTGAGCCTGGGCGGAGAAGGCATGCGCACCTTCTACGACGAGATCGTGCCCCAGGTTCTGAAGGATGTGCTGGCGCCCATCGGCGGCAAGGTCACCACTCTGGGCTTCCTTAAGCCGGACGGGAGCCTGGCGCCCCGGCCGGGTTTCAAGGTTACGCAGGACATGAGAGCCAAGCTCCAGGAGGTAGGGCTGCCCATGTTCTCGGCGGAGCGGGCCGGCGGGCCGCGCCTATCCGAGCTGAAACGGGCGGTGATGCAAGCCCGGGCGGCCGGCGAGAATACTGCCCAGGCCGAAGACAGCTTGGCCCAGGCGCTGGCGGCAGAGCCGACCGCAGGGTATGCGGTGCAGGGCGACCTACCGGGTGGGGGCTTCCTGATCTTGGGCCACACCGGCAAGGGCTGGCAGCTCTCGCGCTACGACCGGGACGGGTTGCCCGCGGGGGCGCGTACCTACGCAGATGGCCGAGAGGCCGCTGGCGCGCTGGTGTCCCAGGTGGAGGTGGACACCCTGACCGACGCCATGGCCAGCTTCTCGACGCCGAGGTTCCCCAACCCCCAGACCGCTCGCCCCGGCTGGGTCCCCCGGGCGCCCACGGGCCGGTTTGCGGCCATGTTGGACGGCCTGGTCTATGCCTTCCAGGACAAGCACGTCGATCTGAAGAACGTCACCAAGGCCTTGGGCGCGATCCAGGATAACCTTGACGCCTACCTGCAGGAGGAGCTTTACCACGGGCGGGCGGCGCGGCAGTCCCAGGAATTCATCGTGAAGGAGCTGCGGCCCTTGACGATGGCCATGCGCACCGCCGGTGTCACCCAGGACGAGCTGGAGACCTACCTGTGGAACCGCCACGCGGAGGAGCGGAATATCCAGATCGCCAAGATCAACCCGGGCATGCAGGACAAGGGCTCAGGGATCGCCACGGCGGATGCCAGGGCCTACCTGGCCGGGCTGCCCCAGGCTCGGCGGGTGCAGCTTGAGGCCCTGGCCGCCCGGGTGGATGCCATGACCCAGCAGACCCGGGCGATGATGGTGCAGTACGGCCTGGAGAAGCCGAGCACCATCAAGGCCTGGGAGAAGGCCTACGCCAAGTACGTGCCCCTCCAGCGGGAGGACGTGGGCGGCTACGACGCGCTGCCGGGCGCCGGCACGGGGCAGGGCTACAACGTCAAGGGCAGCCCGATCAAGCGCGCCATGGGCTCAGAAGCCCAGGTCGTGGATATCCTGGCGAACATCGCCGCCCAGCGGGAGCAGACCATCACCCGGGGCGAGAAGAACACCGTGGCGGTGTCCCTGTACCGGGCCGCGATCCGCAACCCTGCGCACGATTTCTGGGCCCCCATCCGCCCCGGACAGAATCCCGCCGAGATCACCCAGCGGCTCATTGACATGGGGCTCAACCCAGTGGATGCAGCCAACGCCGCCCGCATCCCGACGGAGCGGTACATCGACCCCAACACCGGCCTGGTGGCCGAGCGTGCCAATCCGATCTGGCTCTCTTCAAGCAACATCCTGACTGCGCGGGTCAATGGCGCGAACATCTACCTGGCCTTCAATGCCCGGGACAAGGTGGCCGGGCGGATGGTAACCGCACTGAAGAACCTCTCGACCCAGGACCTGGGAATTTTCTGGCAGGCCATCGGCCGGGCCACCCGCTGGTTCGCTGCGGTCAATACCCAGTACAACCCGGTCTTCGGTGTGGTGAACCTGGTGCGCGACGTGCAGGGTGCGGTGCTGAACCTGGAGACCACGCCGCTGAAGGGCCACGCCCTGGAGATCATCCGCGAGACCGGCAGCGCCCTGGTTGGAATCATGACAGAGCTGCGGGCCGAGAAGAACGGCCAGACGGCCAACACCCGTTGGGGCCGGCTCTGGGAGGAGTTCCAGGAGGAAGGCGGCCAGACGGGCTACCGCGAAGCCTTCCGGGACCCGGAGCACTACGCCGACGATATGAAGGCCGCCATCAAGGAGGCCAACCGAGGCACCCTGGCGAAAACCGGCATGGGGGCCCTGGGGCTCCTGTCCGATTACAACGAGGCCATGGAGAACGCAGTGCGCCTGGCGGCGTACAAAAAGGCCAAAGACATGGGCCTGTCCAACCAGCGGGCGGCCTCGGTAGCAAAGAACCTGACGGTGAATTTCAACCGGAAGGGTGCCGTGGCGGCCCAGGCCGGCGCGCTCTTCGCCTTCTTCAATGCCTCCTTGCAGGGTTCCTTCCGCATCGCCAAGACGCTCAATTCGCCGGCCGGCAAGAAAATCCTGGCCGGCGGCATCCTGCTAGGTGCGCTCCAGGCTTTCGTCCTGGCCGCCGCGGGGCTGGACGATGACCAGGTTCCCGAGTTCATCAAGGAGCGGAACCTGGTCATCCCCCTGGGCGGTGGGCGATTCTTCACGTTGCCTTACCCGCTGGGCTTCCACATCATCCCGAACTATGGGCGCTACGTCATGGAAACCATGCTGGGCTCCCGCAAGCCCGGGGTGAAGACCCTGGTGGATGCGGTGGGGCTGCTCCTGGATTCCTTCAACCCGATCGGGTCGGCGGGTATCTCGGCACAGACCTTCACGCCGACGGTGCTCGACCCGCTGGTGGCCCTGGAATCCAACAAGGACTGGACCGGCCGGGCCATCGCCAAGGAGGACTTCAACAGCCTGCAGCGCACACCGGGCTACACCCGGGTGAAGGACACCGCCACCTCGATAGCCAAAGGCCTGAGCTACGCCCTCAACATCCTGTCTGGGGGGACCGATTACGCACCGGGGAGCTTCTCCCCCACCCCCGACCAAATCGACTACCTCTTTGGCCAGCTCGGCGGGGGCGTGGCGCGGGAGATCGGGAAGACCGAGCAAACCATCAGCGCGCTCTTTTCCGGGGAGGAGCTACCCCCGAACAAGATTCCCTTGGTCGGTCGCTTCTACGGCAACGCCCGAAGCAGCTCTTCGGTTTCCGGGCAGTTCTATGCCAACCTGCAGAAGATCAACGAGCAGGAGCTGGAGCTGAAGGGCCGCCGGGAGGATCGCCTGCCGGTGGCGGAATACGTCGCCGAGCATCCTGAGTCCCGGCTGGTGAGCTTCGCCGACGACACCGAGAAGACGCTCAAGGCCCTGCGCAAGCGGAAGGACCTGGTGAAGGCAGCCGGCGGGGACCGGGAAACCGTTCGCGTCCTGGAAGACCGGATCAAGGAAGTAATGACCCGCTTCAACGACCGGGTTGAAGCGGTCGAGGAGGCCAAGCAATGAAGCTTACCGAGCATTTCGAGCTGGCGGAATTCACCCAATCCGACTATGCCGTGCGGTACGGGATCAATAACCTGCCCAGCCCTGCCATCATGGGTGAGCTGCGCCGGGTGGCGAACGTGCTGGAGACCGTCCGGGCGCTGTGCGGGAACCGCGCCTTGCGGATCACCTCGGGCTACCGGGCGCCCGAGCTGAATCGTGCGGTGGGTGGCGCGCCGAACAGTGCGCACACCGAAGGGCGAGCCGCCGATTTCGTGGTGGCAGACCTGGCCGTGGCGGAGGCCGGGCGCGCCATCGCGGAATCGGTGATCGAATTCGACCAGCTCATCTACGAAGGGACCTGGCTGCACCTGGCCATCCCCAAGCTGGGTGCGCCCGGGCGGCGGGACATCCTGTGCGCCCGGTTCAAGGATGGGCGGGCGACCTACAAGCCCTGGGACTTGGGGGCCTGACGGTCGATCTGTTCGATGGCGGCCAGGATCAGGGCCGCGGCCTTCACGAGGTTGCGGCGGGGGTCCTTCGGCTTCCACCAGGCATCGGCGAAGGGCCAGGCGGGGGGCAGGGTCCCCGGAGCTATACCCTTGATCTGGTAAGCGGCGCGAAAAGCGTAGCAGCTCCCAGCTTGTGCTAGCTCACCAAAGGCGTGCTCGATGTCGTCATGCTCCGGGGTCCAGCCTTCCTCTTCAACCTGCCGGCGGCGCTCGGCGGTCACGTCCAAAGCCGCCTGTGAAAACCAGGAATGATTCGCCCCCGTGGTGACGCTCACCGAATGGGTGGGGATCGTCACCACACCCTCGGGCCCACGACCGTACCAAGCTTCTCGATGGGCCACGGCTTCCTCGAAAGCCCCCAGGCAGCCGACGAGGTAGCTAGCCAGAATGAAGTCCGGGGTGTTGGAGCCGTTCTCCATGCTGTGCGTATTGATCGCGGTCTCGATAGCCTTGAGAAATCCTTGTCTTGTGTTCATATCGTTCTCCTTGAAAATGCTTACAACATATCCCGCGCAAGCTGCTCGGCGGCCCATGCCGAGGGCCGACCGGCAGTGCGGCGGGAGGTGGCTTCCAGGAGGATGTCTTGCACCTCCCGCTTGCTGTCCCTGCGGGTCATTACCTCCTCATCCATGGTGCCCTCGGCGATGATGAAGTACAGGAAGACGTTGCGGTCCAGGCCGGCCTGGTATTGCCGGGTGGGGCCGATCCGCTCGATGATCTGCAGGTAGTACTCCAGGTTCCAGTTGTGCCCGAAGAAGGCCATGTGATGGCAGACGTTTTGGAACCCGTCGATCCCATGCCCCCCGCTTTGGGGATGGACCAGGAGCACAGGGATTTCCCCCGCCTTGAAGGCGGTTTCGTCATCGTCCGTGTGGAGCAGCCGGGCGCCGTAGGGCTTCAGCGCCTTCATCAGCCGCTCCTGGTCGGAGAAGAATTCATAGACCACGATCAAGGGCGCGCCGTTGAGTTCTTCGATCAGGGACACCAGGGCCTCGATCTTGACGGTGTGCACCTCGCGCCACTCCTTCCGGGCAAGGGGCTCGATCACGTCTTCGTCGGGATCGAGATAGACCGCCCCGTTGGCGAGCTGGAGGCATTTCTGGGTCCGCACCGCGGCGTTGGCAGCCGACACCTGGCGATCCCCTATCTCCAGGAACATCTTGCGCTCCATGTCCCGGTAGGTGGTCCGCGCCACCTTGGGCAATTGCACCACCAGGGGGACGATCACCGGGTCCTTCAGGGGAAAGTAGTCCTTGGCATCCACACTCAGGCAGATGTCGGCGATCATGCCCTGAATCTCCCCGGCGGCGTGGTCCTTGGGCACCAGGCCGTAGCCATCCCGGCTGGGCAGAAACCAACGGTCAGAGAAGGCGGTGAAGGTGCGGCCGAGCCGGTGCCCCCTGTCCAGGAACCACAACTGGCCCCACAGGTCCTTCAGGCCGTTCGGTGCGGGGGTCCCGGTCAGCTCGATGAACTGCTGGATATTCGCATGCGCCAGGCGGCCCAGAGCCTGGGCCCTCTTGCCGCCCCCGCCGGCCAGGAACTCAGGCCCCAGGGTCCCATCCCGTCGGGTTCGGCGTCGGTAGGATAGTCGGATTGACTTCAGCTTGGTGGCCTCATCAGCGACCACCACCTTGTAGGGCCAGCGGTCGCCCCAGTAGTCGATCAGCCACTCCAGGTTCTCATAGTTGGTGGTGTAGATCGGCGCGTCGGTGTGCAGGGCTCGCAGGCGCTCGGCCTGGGTGCCGACGATGGGCACCACCTCCAGCCCGGCCAGGTGCTCCCACTTGGCGCATTCAGTACTCCAGGTCCTGCGAGCTACCCGCAGGGTGGCCAGCACCAGGGTGGGTGCCGACAGGCTGGTCATGTACAGGGAATTGAGGGCGGTGAGCGTGACTACTGATTTCCCCGTCCCCGGGGTCGCCCAGATGGCGCACCGCTCATGTTGCAGTATGTGCTGTTCCATGGCGTGCTGATATTCGCGCCTGACATAGAGTCGCCGAGCCATCAAGGCTCTTTCGGTAGGCAGAGCGTGACGGCGCCGGGGAATCCCTGGTCAATCTTGCCGGCCAGCCACAGGCAGCGCTCCTTGCTGGGGATGCGGCCGATCACGCCGGTGCCCTGGATGATCTCGATCTCCACCGGCGGCGCGATCATCGGCACCACGGCAGGTTTCCCACACTCGGAAACCGGCGGGACGGCGGCCAGCACGAAGACCAAGAGCCATTCAGTTGTCATTTTAGGCATCCTATGAATCGATCCACCCCGTCCAGGCTGTTGATCACCGCCACCTGGACACCATGCTTGCGCAGCTTCTCGTGTTCCGCGAACTGATCTGGGCGGGGTTCCTTGCCGGGGGCCTTGAGTTCCACCAGGCAGCACCCGCCGGGCAGACGGGCGTGCATCACGAAGCGATCCGGGGCGGCTCGCCGGCCGATCCACTTCAGCTTGCGGCAGGCGCCGCCGATCCGCCGGAGTTCCTGCACCAGGTAGGCCTCGATCTCTGCCTCCTTCACTGGTGCCCACCTTCTTTGATCTCCTCCACCATGCGGCAGCGGACTCCGGTTTTGCTTTCACACTCACTAAGCCGGCAGCCACAGGCCGCGAGGATTTGCCGGCGCAGCGGCTCCCCGCCGGCCTTCTTGACTTCAGCAACCAGGTGGTCCTTCAGCTGCCCGCCTTCTTTGATCTCCTCCACAAAGGCGCGTATCAAGGCCCTTTCGTCCAGCCCTTTAACCTCTGAGGGCGCCTGCGCGTCGGCGGGAGGCCGCTGGCATGACAAATGCACAAGCTCGTTCAGCACTTCGAGCGCGGCGCGGGCATCGTTCTGGAGAACATCTTCTCGGGGATACCCATCGTCAAAGAAGTAGGTCATGTCCCGGCCATGGGCCAACTTCTCCAGCATCCGCTGCGCCTTCATGACACGGCTTGCTGTGCTCTTGTCGTTGAAGTCCGTCATAGAGCGCTCCATCCGCAATCCTCGCACTTGAGGCAATCGGTGAGACGACCCGGGCCGCCCGGCGACAGGGTGGCGACCTCTTGCCCCGGGAAATCGGGGGCACCGACGTAGGTCGAAACCAGGGCTTTCCCGAGATTGATTACCCCGCCGCAGCGCGGGCAGCAATCCAGTATCGCAGCCACCGAGGATACTTGCGGTTCAGGGTCCAAGCGAGGCATGTGCGCAAGCAAGGCACGCGCTTGGGTCATTTCCTCAGAGGAAACGGGCCCTCCGTGTCCATCATCGTGCCAGCCATCCGCTTGGGCGATCGCATATGCCAAAGCCTCTCGTAGTTGGTTGATTTCGGTCTGGGCGGCATCGGCCAGCCCCTGCCGATAGGCCAGCTCCACGACATGCGCCAGGGCTGCGTCCATCCGCCAGCGGGTGGGGTCCTTGGCCAGGAAGTCGGCGAACTCTTGGCGGATTTGATTTAGGTCGATCATCAGCAATCCCAATGCCGAAGCGCTTCGGCGATCGCCACCGCAGTCCCAAAACCCATCCGCCGGAGATCGCCGAAGTGGAGCACCACCTCTGCCAACCGGCCGCGTTGGATGGCCCTGTCGAGGCCTGGCGCGACGGTGTGCCAAGCATCCTCGAAAACAGCCGACGGCTCCCGGTTCTCGTGGACAGCGCGCTCGGGTTCTGTGAGGTGGCCATCCCACCCACTGAAGATGAAAGCCGGAGCGTTGCCGGTGAGTTTTTGAAATGTGGCGCTTACCGCCTCCCGCATCGGGTGGTCGGCGCCGGAGGGTAACCCTTCGGTTCCAACCTCACCGCCAAGCTTGCAAAACCAAATTTTCTCCATGCTCAATCCTTGCGATATCTGTCACTTTGAAACCCGGCAGCGGCCAGGGGTAGGTCCGGCGCGTAGCTGGCGCTGCGGTCAGGCATGAAGCTGGGCGGCCGGGTCATGAGCCAGCTTAGCTCTTCAGGGCTCTGGGAGCCTGTGACGGATGTCTCGGTCAGGTTCTCGTCATGCACATCCAGGACCAGGTCGTAGCCGGCGGGGGCGAGGTGGGGGTGGCCATCGTAGAGCACGTCCCGGGCGAAGCTCTGGGTAGCGTTTTCGCAGTTGTGAACAATGAGCGGCAGGCCATCCGATCCTTGCACTACAAATCGGTGTCGGGGTCCGCAGTCGAGGATGTCAAAGGTCGGTCGAATAACCGCTCCGGCGGCCAGCCAGCGGCCAGCCGGTGAGCCAATGTGCTGCGCCCCAACTTGTATCTGCGGGCTGCCTGGGAGACCGTCATCCGCCCGAAGGGGGTGTCGAGATACACACAGGGCCGTCGATTGTTCGCTTGTCGGCGCCGTGTCGCCCATCGGCAATTCTCGGGGAAGTAACCCTCCGCGTTGTTCTTGCGTTCGATCTCGGCGTCCTCGCGGTAGGTCGGGCCCATGTCCTCCCAGAACGCGGGGAAACTCTGCCAACGGCTGCAGACCTGGATGCCTCGCCCCCCGTAGTTCGCCCAGGATTGGTGCGTCGGGAGCCGGCAGCGGTCCAGCATGCTGCGCCACACCGCATAGGCTGGGTGCCGGCTCATCCCGTGCGTGCGTTTGCTCGCCGATATGGACTCGTTCTTCCGGCATCCGCAGGATGCTCGTATGCCTCTGTTCTTTTGTTTCTGGAGTTCTGTCGCGGGCATTTGGATCAGCTTCCCGCAAACGCAGCGGGTGTTCCATATCGACTTTTTCCCGTCCGAACCCGCGTAGCTCTCCGCCGTCAGGTAGCCTACACGGAGCCCGGTAATATCCTTGGCACGATGATGCACTTTTCCACCCTTCCTCCGTAAGCACCTCATGCAAAGCCGTCATTTTGACGCCGAACACAGGGTACGTTGGTTGGTCACCCTTATATATTACCCCTTTATTGGCAACCCATTCCAGGCCATCCCACAATAAATCCGCCGCCGACACTTGTTGGATGGGTTTCCAGCCGGCATAAGTGAGCACGGGAGTGTTAATGGCTAGGCATATTTTTCCGCCATATGTGTGGATGCGCTTCCACTTCTTCGTGTAATTGCAAACGCCCATGTAGCTTAGCTTTCCCTTGGCATCGACCTCGGGGAAGGGATAGCAGAGGCTGCGGCCGGAGGGTATTTGAAGCCTCAGCCAAGGACCCGTGACAATGGCCTTGAAGCGTCCGTACTTGTGGATGATCCGGGGATGCCGAACCGCATCACGGAACAGGTCTTCCAGGCCCTTCCACAGATTGACGACACTGGGGTGCGCCGCCCGCCAGCCATAGACCATGCAGAGGATCACCACCAGGGTCTGCC